>Ga0310123_10001447_pt1 | contig 19739 bp, 13 predicted proteins | sample CB6_AW_1057_MG_FD_203505 | JGI IMG/M metagenome (GOLD analysis project Ga0310123, IMG submission 203505) | Marine microbial communities from Western Arctic Ocean, Canada - CB6_AW_1057 | ecosystem: Environmental > Aquatic > Marine > Oceanic | place: Canada: Western Arctic Ocean | collected... | reverse complement strand
ACAGCACGTTCCTGCAACGCAGCTTCGACCAGATCTTCCAGGAAGTCGCCCTGCAGGGACTGCCGGTCACCTTCTGCCTGGACCGCTCGGGACTCTGTGGACCCGACGGACCCACCCACCACGGCGTCTTCGACCACTCCTACCTCAGGCCCTTTCCCGGCATGACCGTGATGGCACCGGGAGACTCGCACGACATCGAACCGATGCTCGACTTCGCGCTGCAGCACGACGGACCGGTCACCATCCGGTATCCCAAGACGGCGATCGAGACCATCGAACGCTCCCCGCTCAGCGTGACGCTGGGAACCAGCGAGCTGATTCGCGAAGGCCGCGACGGGGTCTTTCTGGCCTGCGGCAGCCTGCTGGCCAACTGCGTCGCGGCGGCGGATCGATTGGCCGAAGAACACGGGATCGACGCGGGAGTCATCAACGCCCGCTTCGTCAAACCGCTCGATACCGACATGCTCGAACGGGTGTTCAGCGAGACCGGGTTCCTGATCACCGTCGAGGAAAACGTGCTGACGGCCGGCTTTGGGTCCGCCGTCCTCGAAGCCGCCGCCGACGCGGGACTCGATACACGCCGCGTGCACCGATGCGGACTGCCCGATGAGTTTGTCGAACTCGGAGACCGCGGCGAATTGCTGCAGCTGCACGGACTCGATGTCGACGGCCTGATCGAAGCGGCCCGCTCACGAATCGCCACACCCGCCACACTCGTCGACGACTGACAACCTGCCGTCGAGATTCAACGATCCAAGGAGGGATCGATGGTGCGACACCCGACAATTCACCTGGCGATGCTGCTGCTTCTGGGAGCGGCCACCGCCAGCCTGGCCCAGGAAGGTCCCAAGCCGGCAGCCGCCCCCCTGGACGATCCCGAGAAACCCACGGTTCGTCTGGTCGAGGATCCTCGGGCCGAACGGTTGCTCGAGGTGACCGCGAGCCTGGAGGTGAAAGGTCGCCTGCTGGCCCCGGTGGGAGTCGACCGCGTGGTGCCGCTGCCGCTGGTGGCCACCGCCCGGCTGGCGTGGCAGACGCGTCGGCTGAAACCGGCCGGAGAGTTCCACGGATCGCTGCGAGCGGTACGGAGCTTTGCGACAGCGATCTCGAGTGTGCGAGTCGACCGACGAACGACCGAGTCGTCACTGAGCCCGTCGCGGCGGACGATCGTTTCCGAGGGGACCCCGTCGGGACTGCGACACTACTCGCTCGAAGGACCGCTCAGTGGCGACGAAATCGAATTGCTCGCACTCCCGGCCGACCCGCTGGCGCTGCTCGGGCTGCTGCCGCTGGGCCAGGTGCCTCACGACCACTCCTGGACACCGGGCCGCTGGACCCTGCCCCTGGTCACCGGCCTCGATGCCATCACCGGTGGCACGCTCAAGGGACGACTGGTCAAGGTCACCGACACGACCGCCGAAGCCCTGATCGAGGGGACCGCGGATGGTGCCGCCGGCGGAGCACGCTCGAAGGTGACCTTCAGCGGTACGCTGCTGTTTGATCACCGCCTCGGCTTCCTCAAACAGGCCCGGATCACGATCGAGGAGCACCGGCAGGCCGGGCCGGTCAGCCCGGGGCTGGAAGTCGTCGCTCGGGTCCGCATCGATCGCAAACCGGTGACCGGCGCCGTGAGACTGAAGCCGCGGATCGTGGAAATCTGCCCGAAACGGCCGACTGCAGCCCGGTTGCAACTGACGCTGGAGACCCCAGGTCGGGGCCGCCTGCGGCACGACCGCAACTGGCACATCTTTCACCAGACACCCGACGTGGCCATCCTCCGCAGGCTTGAAAACGGCCAACTCGTCGCCCAGTGCAACCTCTCGAGAGCACCCGGAGTGGCGGCCGGGAAGATGACCGGTCGAAACGAGTTCCTGCGCGATGTGAAGGCCGCGCTGGGACCGCGGTTGCGTGAGCTGGTTTCGGTCGAACCGCTGCGGGCCCGGACCACGCCCACGGCACAACGCGGCTGGCGGGTCACCGCCACCGGCATCGACCACGGACTGCCAATGCACTGGTTCTACTACCTCTGCACACATCCCTCCGGCCGACAACTCTCGCTGGTCTTCGCCGTCGAGACTGACCGGATCAAGGCCTGGCGAAACCGCGATCGCAGTATCGTCTCGCAACTCGAAATCGACCCTCCACGGACCCCGGCCGCCGGTCGCTGAGTTTGAGAGGGTCTCGGCCCTCGGGGCGGGTCTGATTGGGCCGCCGGACGGGGCCGGACAATCTGTCACCTTGTTCGGTATGTGGGGATGAGATACCATCCGCGAAGAGAACGGAGGCTCGGCCGGAAATCGACCCGTACTGCCTCGGTGGCTGAGATGCCAGAACGACAGCCACCACTTGGTAATTAGCACACCTGAAACGACTGGAAACCTGGATGTTCAAGTCAACATGGCGAGTCGCCGCGACCTGTTTCCTGGGCCTGCTGCTGCTGGCCGGTGGGACGATCTGTGCCCAGCAGTTCGACCAGACCCCCGACGACCAGAAGGCGGCCCAGATGGTCTGCCAACTGGTCCACCGCTTCCACATCAGCCAGAAGAAGATCGACGACGACATCTCCAGGAAGACACTCAAACGGTACATCGAATCGGTCGACCCACTGAAGTTGTACTTCATCAAGAAGGACATCGAGGGATTCAAGAAGTCCGAGACGAAGCTCGACGACCAGTTGCTGAAGGGAGACGTGAAGTTCGCCTTTGCCGTACACCAGGACTATCTCGCGAGAGTCCGGCGGCAGGCCAAGCTGGCCGCGAAGTACATCAAGTCCGAGCACGACTTCACCGTCGATGAGACCCGCATCGCCAACCCCGATTTTCTCGATTGGTGCAGCTCGACCGAAGAACTCAACGAACGCTGGCGGAAACGGATCAAGGCCGAACTGCTCGCCAAGATTCTCGATGACACCGAGCTGTCCGAGGCCCGCAAGCAGCTCAGCAAGCGATACGTCAACGTGCTGCGATTCGCCGAGCAGACCGATCGGTCCGAGGTGCTGCAGAGGTACCTCTCGTCGATGACCCACAGCTTCGATCCGCACTCCAGCTACATGTCTCCCCAGACACGCGAGGATTTCGACATCAGCATGCGGCTGAGGCTGCAGGGGATCGGTGCGGCACTCAGCAGCGAGGACGGATTCACCGTCGTCCGTCAGATCGTCCCCGGCGGAGCTGCCGACAAGGACGGCAGACTGCAGTTGGGTGACAAGATCATCGGTGTCGGCCAGCACGAGGGCGACATCGAGGACATTGTCGAGATGAAACTCAGCCGCGTCGTTCGGCTGATCCGCGGCAAGAAGGACACCAAGGTGCGGCTGCAGGTCAAGACCGCCAAGACCAGCGAGACGAAGATCTATGAATTGACTCGACAGGTCATCGAGCTGAAGCAGTCGGCCGTCACCTCGGTCATCATCGACGCCGGCAAACGGATCGCCGGAGCACAGGGTCGGATCGGCGTGATCAACATGCCGTCGTTCTACCGCGACTTCGACGCCGAACGCCGCGGAGTCGCCGATTTCCGCAGCTCGGCTCGAGACGTCCGCCAGGCACTCGAATCGTTCAATGCCGATGGCAACGTCGATGCGGTGATCCTCGATCTGAGAACCAACGGAGGCGGAGCACTCAAGGACTCCGTCGAAGTCTCGGGCCTGTTCATCGACGAGGGTCCGGTCGTCCGCGTCAAGGAACTCGACGGCACCATCACGCCCCACGAGGACCCGGATGCGGGCATCGCCTGGAAGGGACCGCTGGTCGTGATGACCAGCCGCATGTCAGCGTCAGCCTCGGAAATCTTCGCCGGGGCAATTACCGACTACCGCCGCGGACTGCTCGTCGGCGACCAGACGACTCACGGCAAGGGTACCGTCCAGAACGTGATGGCCGTCCGTACCTCCTCACCACTGAACTTCTTCGACCGTAAGCCGCCGGGAGCACTCAAGCTGACCATCCAGCAGTTCTACCGGGTCAACGGCGAGAGCAGCCAGGAGCGTGGCATCCCTTCGGATATCATCCTCCCCTCGGTCATCAACCACATGGACATTGGCGAAAACGCCCTGGAAAATCACCTGCCCTTCGACAAGATCTCCGCCGCCAACTACGATGCCGTGTCGCTGGTGAACCCGAAGATCGTCGCGGCACTGGCGGCCTCGAGCAAAACACGCATCGACGCCAATGCCGATTTCACCAAGGACCGCGAAGCGATCAAGAAGTTCCTCGAACGCAAGAAACGAAAAACCGTTTCACTCAACGAAGCCGTGCTCCGCAAGGAGATCGAGGAGAACATGCAGGACGACGACCCCGACAAGTCCGACAAGTCCGACAAGTCCGACGAGGACAAGCCGAAGACTCCGCCCGTCTTCCGCGATGACCACTACAGCAACGAGGTCCTGCAGATCACGCTCGATTATATCCGGCAACTCAAGCAGGCCGACCTCGTCGGCAAGTAGCCGGACCGCCACGTAGAACCTCCCGCCACACGGCATGCCCGCGATCGACGTCCGCAACCTGTCGAAGATCTACCGGGTCTTCCGAAAACGCGAGGGGCTCCGCGCGTCGATCCGTGGGCTATTTCACCGCGAGTACGAAGCGATCCACGCCGTTGATGGGATCGACTTCGAGGTCGAGCGAGGCGAGATGGTCGCTTTCCTCGGACCCAACGGCGCCGGAAAAACCACCACGCTGAAAGTGCTCAGTGGGCTTATCTTCCCCACCGGCGGCCAGGCCAATGTGCTCGGACACGTGCCCTGGAAACGCGAAAACGCCTACCGACGACGCTTCTCGCTCGTCATGGGACAGAAGAATCAGCTCTGGTGGGACCTGCCCGCACAGGAATCGTTCCGGCTGCACAAGGAGATCTATCGCATCGAGACCGGACAGTTCGATCGCAGGATCGATGAACTGACCGAACTGCTCGAGGTCAAGGACCTGGTTGGTCAGCCGGTCCGAGAACTGTCGCTCGGCGAACGCATGCGGATGGAGTTGATCGCCGCCTTGCTGCACAGCCCCGACCTGCTGCTGCTCGATGAACCCACCATCGGCCTCGACGTCGTCTCACAACGCAAGGTCCAGCAGTTCCTCAAGTACTACCAGAAGGAACGCCAGATCACGGTGCTGTTGACCAGTCACTACATGAAGGATGTCGAAGCACTCTGCCAGCGGGCGATCATCATCAACCAGGGGCAGATCAGGCACGACGGACCGCTCGAAGAAATCATCGATCGCTTCAACCAGCACAAGGTGATCGAACTGCAGTTTGCCGGCACCGATCTCCCCGAAGACCTCGACCGCTTCGGCGAAGTCTTCGAGAGGCAGCCGCCTCGAGCCAAGATCCGGGTCCCCAGACACGAAGTCCCTGCTACCCTCAACCGGCTGCTCAGCAGCTATCCGATCGAAGACATCAGCGTCGAAGACCGGCCCCTGGAAGAAGCCATGGCCGAGCTCTTTACCGATTCGGCCACCCAGGCACCCTCCTGATCCCACTCCACCCTCCAGCACGCAAAACCCCATGCTGGCCCAAGCCCGCACCAACTGGGTCATTCTCAAGACATGTCTCGAAGAGAGATTCGTCTACCGGGCCGACTTTGCCTTTGCGACGCTGGTGAGGTTTCTGCCGATCGTGACCCAGGTCTTTCTCTGGGGAGCCATCTACTCGGGCGCCCAGGCTCTCAGCAAGTCGGACGAACCGACCACGCTCAACAGTTACACCTACCACGAGATGATCGCCTACTACCTGATGGCGATGCTGGCACGAGCGTTCTCCAGCATGCCGGGCCTGGCCAGCGGGATCGCTCGAGACGTCCGCGACGGTACGGTCAAGAAGTACCTTACCCAGCCGATCGACATGCTCGGGTACCTCTTCTGGCACCGCATCGCCCACAAGCTGGTCTACTACGTCATCGCCACCGGACCCTTTGCACTGGTCTTTTACCTCTGCCGCGACTACTTCCCCCAGACGCCAGACACCGTGACTCTGCTGGCCCTGGTGCTGGCCCTGGCGATGGGGTTCCTGACCGGGTTCCTGATCGAGACCCTGATCGGGCTGATCTCGTTCTGGTTCCTCGAGGTCAGTTCACTGCTGTTCATCTACATGATGCTCAACTACTTCCTCTCGGGACACATGATCCCGCTCGACTGGCTGGGAGGCGTGGGTGAGTGGGTCGAGTTCCTGCCGTTCAAGTACTTGGCCTATGTGCCGGCGGCGATCGTGCTGGGTAAAGAGGGGTACGTGCTGGGCGAGGGACTCGAAGGGCAACTGCTGATCGAAGCGATCTGGATCGTCGGGCTACTTGTGCTCAACCGCATCGCCTTCGCGCGTGGAACGCGTCGCTACGGGGCGTTTGGCGGCTAATTCACTTCTTCAGGGCCTAGTCGGTTCACCTCCGATACCCTAGGATCGCCGCTTCGACCGAACGACCACCGAATTCTCACGAATTCGGCTCCCTTGGTGACCACCGCACTCCGCTCCGCTGCCTCACCCGTCTACAACCGGTTGTTCTGGCTGACCTACGCCGCCAACACCGTGCTGGTGCTGGCCAATGCGCTGACGTTTCGCTTCGCCGAATTCGTCACCTTCCTGGGCGGCTCAGAACGGCTGACCGGCACGGTGATCTCAGTCGGTGTACTCGCGGCCGTCGCCGTGCGGTTCCGGCTGGGACACGACATCGACGCCTGTGGCACCCGTCGACTGTGGTTGACCAGTACGCTGCTGTTCGTCGCGGCCTGCGGCCTGCTGATGCTCACCCACAGCATCTCCTGGGTGCTCTACGTCGCCCGCATCGCCTTCTCGATCGGTATCGCCGGGATGTTCACCTGCTCGATGGTCAACATCCAGAACGAGGTGCCGGCCGAGCGGAGGACCGAGGCGATCGGTAGCCTGGGCACCAGCGGGTTTCTGGGCATGATCGTCGGTTCGCTGCTGGGCGACATCGCCTTCGCAGCCCTGCCCGACGGCGGGGGCCGGTTCACGTTGCTCTTCTCGGTCGCACTGGTGCTGGGCGGCGTCTACCTGGCCCTGGTGATGGTGATCACCCGCAACAGCTGCCGACCCCAGCCGGATCGGATCAATCCACCCGTCTACCGGCTGATCCGACGCTACTGGTCCGGCTCAGTGATGCTCGTGGCCCTGGTGATGGGAGCCGGCCTGGTCGTGACCACCGTGTTCCTGACGCGGATGGCCACCGAGCGAGGCATCGCCAACATCGGCACCTTCTTCGTCGCCTACAGCCTCTCGGCACTCGTCTGCCGCATCATCACCCGCAACTGGAGCCGTACGGTGGGGCGACGGACGATGATCGCCGTGGGACTGTGCGGACACACAATCGGCCAACTGCTGCTGATGGCCGTCTGGACCGAGTGGCAACTGGCGGGCCCAGCACTCTTCTGTGGAATCGGCCACGGACTGATGTTCCCCGCCGTCACCTCGCTGGGGTCCGGCACGTTTCCCGCCCGCTTCCGCGGCACCGGGACCACCATCGCCCTGGGCATGTGCGAACTCGGCGTCGCCATCTCCTCACCACTGTTCGGCTGGATCATCGACAGCTGGGGCTTCAACGCCATGTACGCCGTCTCAGTCACCCTCTCGGTCACACTCGGCAGCGTCTACCTCGTCCGCTCTCGACACTTCGTCGACGACGAGCAGGTTGAATCCACCGCCGCGGGTGACAACTCGGTGCCACTCCAACCCCGGCCCGTGGCGCTGAGTACCGTTCACAATCCGGCCGGCGACACCAGCCTGAAGACCCCCATGGTCGTGCCCCGCAAGAACGTCAACGTCTCAGCCTGACCCCTTGCGGCCCAAGCCCTTTTGCAGGTCCGAAACCAATTCGGCCAGCACCGCAGCGTCCCGCGACGCCAGCACGTGCTCGATCCGGCTGGGAATCACCTCCAGACGCTCGAGCAATGACTCGACCCGAGCCCAGAGCTTGTCCTTGGCAGACTTCGACTCGGCCAGGTACAAGCTCGTGACCAACTCGCTGAGCTTTCCCTCATCGATCTGCTCGCGGTTGTCGTAGTACCGCCGGATCACGCCCTGCTGGAACTTGCTGAATTCTCGCTTCGCCATCCGATTCCACCCACCTCCGCACAATCAAACGCTTCTGATGCCTTATCGGCATTCGCAACCGGCCGATCGTAACAGCATTCTCCACCGTTGACGCCCCTCGAATCACCGCGCTACGATGTCCATCGCGGCAACCCTCTCCAGACCACGTCCCCACCCATCAAGCCAGGCCATCATGCCTCACACGCCTCACACGCCTCACCCACTCTCCCGACGATCCTTCCTCGCAGCCACCGCAGCCACCGCAGCCACCGCAGCCACCACCCTGCTTGGCCCGTCAGCCCAAGCCGATGGGATTTCCAGACGATACGCCAAGTTGCGACGACGCGGCATCCTTGGCGACGTGGTGATCGAGACCAAGCTCAAGGACACGAAGATCTTCACCGAGGGCCCCGCGGTCGATCGCCGTGGACTGGTCTACTTCACCAATGTGCCGGCCGAGAAGATCCTGACATGGGATCCTCTCAAGAAGAAGCTGTCCGTCTTTCGCACTCCGACCAACAAGGCCAACGGTCTGCTGTTTGATCCTCAGGGTCGGCTCCTCGCCTGTGAGGGTGGGGCCGGGCGGGTCACTCGGACCGACATGAAGACCGGCAAGATCACCGTGCTGGCCGACACGTACAACAAGTTCCCCCTGGCCGCTCCCAACGACCTGGCACTCTTGAAGTCCGGGTCACTGTTCTTCACTTCTCGCCCCGGCAACCCCGATCCCAAAAAGGGTAACCCCAACGCCGTCTACCTGCTCGACCTCGCCGCCAAGCAGCCCGGAGGTCGCATCCTGCACCGGGTGCTCCAGTGGAAATCGGTCCATATGCCCAACGGCATCGTCACCTCGCCCGATGACAAGGTGCTGTACCTGATTGAGGCTCACCCTGACGAGGGTCACAACCGGTTGATCTACGCCTACCAGCTCGACCGGGACGACTGCTGGAAGTCTCCGAAGACCCTGATCGACTTCGCGCCCGGCCGCAGCGGGGACGGGATGTGCATCGATGCCCAGGGCAACCTCTATGTCGCCGCCGGTCTGCACAAGACCCGCAAGACCAGCGAAACGCTCGACACGCGGCCGGGCATCCACGTGGTTTCTCCCAAGGGAGAATTGCTCGACTTCGTCGAGACCCCCGTCGACACGATCACCAACTGCGCCTTCGGCGGCAAGGACCTTCGTTCGCTCTACGTCACCTGCGGCCCCTACCTGCTGAGCATCCGCACGAGGATTCCCGGCAAGGCGGCCTACCGGCCGATGAGCTGATCCAGTTTGGGTCACGGTCACCTGGAATTGAGGTGCCACCCACAATCCGCGGTCACCCGCTCAACTCTCGCGACGGTAAAACGGCAGCTGGACCACCTCGGCCGCCACCCGCTTCCCTCGAATATCAACCTCCAGGGCCGTCCCCACCTCGGCAGAGGCCGGATCGACATAGGCCATCGCGATCGCCAACTCCAGCGTCGGCGAAAACGTCCCGCTGGTCACCTCGCCCACGCGAGTTTCCCCGCTGAAGACCTCCGCACCTTCACGACCGATCCGCCGACCCTCCAGCTTCAGACCCACACGCTTCATGCGGTCGGTCCGATCCCGCGCCCCAATCACCGCCTCGCGACCGATGAATTCGGCGGCGTCCGCCTTCACCGCAAACCCCAACCCCGCGGTGTAGGGGTCGGTCTGTTCATCCAGTTCGTGACCGTACAACGGCATCGCCGCCTCCAGACGCAGCGTGTCGCGACACCCCAACCCGCAGGCCATCACGTCACCACTCTCGAGCAGTCGCTCCCAGAGCGCCGGGCCGGCTTCCCCAGGCACTATCAACTCGAAACCGTCCTCCCCGGTGTATCCGGTGCGGCTGACTCGGCCCGGGTGTCCCATCACGTCGCCGGCCGCGCAGCGGTAGTAGCCCATCGTGGAAACGTCGACATCCGTGACCGCCGCGACCTCGTCGAGTGCGGCGGGCCCCTGGACCGCCACCATCACCCACTCCAGCGTCCGATCCAACACCTCTACGTCGTACCCCCCCTGATGACTCTCAATCCATTCGACTATTTTCAGCCGATTCGACGCGTTGACGACCAGCAGGTAGTCGTCCTGGAACCGGTACACCAGCACGTCGTCCAGGATCCCCCCATCCTCGCGGCAGACCAGGGCATAGCGAACCTGTCCGCATGCGATCGACGCCACGTCGTTGGTGACCAGGCGGTCAAGCAGCCCGCTGGCGTCCGGGCCCCCGAACACCAGCCGGCCCATGTGAGCAATATCGAAGAGTCCGACGGAGGTTCGGACCGCGGTGTGCTCTTCGGTGATCGAAGTGTACTGCACCGGCATGTCCCAGCCGGCGAAGTCGACCAGCCGGCCCCCGTGTTCCCTGTGCCAGGCATGAAACGCAGTCTGCAGCAGCGGCTCTATCATCGGGTCGCCTCGATCGCCTCGGTCGTCATTGTCCTGGCCATGACATTCCTTCGGGTCCACCCCGACGCACGGTGGCCCTCGTGAAGTCCACTGTCAAGTGTCACCGGCCACCACGCCCTCCTCGGCCACTCTTTCCACCTCGCCCCCCGCCCCCCCTGCGACGGCCGCGTTTTCCGGCTCCACCAGATCGCCGCCGTCCCTCGAGATCCGAGGGCCGCTTCGGGCGAGATCCTGACTTCTTACCCTTGGGCCCCCCACCCCCTTTGTGACGCGTCTTGCCGCTCTTGCGGTCCATCTCGAATCGTATGCTCCGCTCATCAAGATTCACCTCCACGATCTTGACCCGCACCGGATCTCCCAGCCGGAAACTCCTCCCGTTCCGCCGACCCGTCAGGGTCATCTCATCCCGATCGAAGTCGAAGTACTCGTTGTCACCGAGTTCGCTGACGTGGACCAGTGCCTCGACCGGGATCCCGAACCCCCGGCAGATGACCCCGAATTTCTCGATTCCCACCACCACCGCATCAATCGTCTCGCCCCGACGGCTGCTGAGATGGTGCAGCAGCTTCAGCTGCACCAGGGCCCGCTCGGCCCGCTCGGCACGCCGCTCGGTCCTCGAACACATTCGACCCAGCCTGGTGGCTACGGCGTCGCTGAGTCCCTTGGGTCGCCCTCCGGTCGCGATCGCTGTGATCATGCGATGCACCAGCAGGTCGGGATAGCGGCGTATCGGGCTGGTGAAGTGACAGTAGTTTTCCGCGGACAATGCGTAGTGCCCCTCCTCACGCCCGCTGTACTCGGCCTGCTTGAAACTTCTCAACAACGCGTAGTTGACCGCGTGGCTCAGCGGACCGCCGGAGGCCGAATCGATCAGCTTCTGCAGCTCGTGCCGGGACTGGGGCCGATCGAGCCTGAAGCCCAGGCCCGCGACGAAGGTGGCGAATTGCCTGAGCTTGGCCGGGCTCGGCGACGGATGCACTCGACGCAGAAACACCAGGCCACGGCCGGTGAGTTCCTCGGCCACGGCCACGTTGGCCGCCAGCATGAACTCCTCGATCATCTGGTGACTCTCGTCATGAACCGTCTCGCGGACCTCCTCGACTCGACCCTCCCGATCCAGCTCGATCCGGACCTCCGGCAGGTGCAGCTCCAAGGCACCCGCCTCGAATCGACGTCGGCGGAGGATACGGCTGAGCCGGTGCAATTCGACCAGCAGCGTGCGAACCGGCAACGCCACGCGGCCGTGGAACCGGTCCGGAGCGGACAGCAGTTGGCTGACCTCCTCGTAACTGAACCGCCTGGTCACGCGGATCGCCGCCTGGGCGAACTCGACCTGACGCACGACTCCCTCGTCGCTGTACTCGATCAACGCCGAGAGCACATAGCGGAGCCGTTTCTGCTGCAGGCTGGCCAGGCCGTTGGAAAGTAACTCCGGCAGCATCGGGATCACCCGGCCGGGCAGGTAGACGCTGGTCCCCCTCAGCTTGGCCTCCTTGTCGAGTACCCCTCGAGGCCTGACAAAGTGCGAGACGTCAGCGATGTGCACCCCCAGCCGCCAGCCACCTTTGGGAAGAACTTCCAGCGAGATCGCGTCGTCGAAGTCGCGGGCGTCGGCGGGGTCGATCGTGATGACCGTCAGCGAGGTCATGTCCTGCCGGTCCCCGAGCACCTCATCGTCAAAACCGGCCACGACCTCTCGAGCCTCCTGGAGCACCTCCTCGGGAAACTCCTCGGGCAACCCGTACTCGTGGATCACCGTCTGCTGGTCGACGCCGGGTGCCTCGCGCTGCCCGAGCACCTCGACGACCACTGCCTCCCCGGCCCGTTTCGACTCGGGAAACTGCAACATCTCCAGTACGACCTGGTCCCCCGGCCGGGCTCCGCCGGCTCCCCGGTCCCCGACCTCGATCGGATCGTCGAACAGCCGGCGGTCGACCTGCACCCGGCCTCGCCCGTCCCGTTCGAAGTAGCGGCCTACGAACCGGGTGGTCGACCTCTCGAGGACCGCCACCACCTCGCCGCACCGGCTTCCTCCGCCACGCCGACGCCCTGTCATGCGGACTCGGACGGTGTCTCCGTCGATCGCCCCCTGCATGTCCGAGGCCGCGATGAACAACTCCGGCGGCGGCTCCCGGTCCCCAGTTGCGGGCAACCGAAAGAAACCGGCTCCCCGAGCCGTCCGTTGCACCGGACCCTCGAAAACCGCCGCTGCACGTGAGCCTCGTCGTCCCACCGCCGCCTAGGCCTCGCTGTCGCCGGTTAGAGGATCCACGGACTTCGTATCCCGGCCCTTGTAGAACTTGCGGGCCAGTCGCGGCACGTAGGCCGTCCAGGCCGAATGCCGATTCGGATCGCTGTTGATCACGTCGATCGCCTCGTTCAACCTCGCATCGAGATTGTCCAGGTGATGCAACGCGAGCGCCTCGGGGGTCATCGGCAGACGCGGGCTACCCGTCTCGAGCGACCCGTGGTGACTGACGACCAGATGCTTGAGCTGCATCAACAGGTCGTTGTCAAACTCGCGACCGGTCCGCTCGGCAAACTCGATAACCTTCACCTCCAGGTCCTCCAGCACCAGCACGATGTGACCCAGCAACTGGCCCTCGTCGGTGTAGGACAACGTGCCCTCCACCGAGATCTCGCGGACCTTGCCCAGGTCGTGCAGGAAAACACCGGCCAATAGCAGGTCACGGTCCAGGAACGGGTACAGCACCGCGATGCTCTCGGCGGCCTCCATGAGCGTGGTGACGTGTTCGAGCAACCCGCCGCGAAAGGCGTGGTGGATCTTGATCCCCGCCACGGCCTTGGAGAATGCGGTGACGAGAGGTTCGTCGTCGAGAAAACAGGCCATCAGGTCCCGCAGATCTTCATTTCTCAAGCCCCGCAACAGCTCGTTGATCCGAGCCAGTTGCCGCTCGGCTGCCTCGCTGCGATCCTCCTCGAAGTCCGACATCTGGATCCCCGTCGAGTCGACCGGGTTGACCCGGGTCAGGATCATCTGCAACGACCCCTGGTACATCTGTACCTTGCCCTCGACCCGCACGTAGTCTCCCGTGTCGAAGCCCGCGGCCAGTTCCTCGGTCACGTTCCACATCAACCCGTGAACCACTCCGGTGCGGTCCTTCAGGTGGACCAGCAGAAACAGATCGCCGTTGCGGTTGGCACGGAGTTGCTTCTCGGACAGCAGGTAGATCTCGTCGACCGATTGGCCGTTGCGGAGATGTTCAACGAATTGGCGGGGCATGGGCGTCGGTGAAAAACAGGAGGCGTCCGGGCCGCAGGCGATTCTAGGCCGCGACCGACTCCAACGACAGGCCGAGGTCCCGACCCGGTCCGGCCAGCCGCTCGGCCGTGTCCCGCTTCGAGACTCTCTGCTAGAATCCCCCCGTCCCGGGACACCTCGCCGACTCACGCGAGTGCCCGACACACGACAGACCCCCCGGGGTCCGGGAGACTGAGAGTGCGCTGGAGCCAGACACTGATTCCGACGATGAAGGAGATCCCCTCGGATGCAGAGATCCCCAGCCACCAGTTGATGCTACGTGCCGGGCTGATTCGACAGGTGATGGCCGGTGCCTACACCTACCTGCCGCTGGGCTGGCGGGCGGTCCGCAAGGTTGAAGCGATTGTCCGGGACGAGATGGAACGCTGTGGGGCCATCGAGCTGTTCATGCCGGCCTTGTGCCCGGCGGAACTGTGGGAACAGACCGGGCGGATCGACGACTACGGCAACGCACTGATCCATTTCCCGCTCATCCGCGGAGATCGCCAGGTGCACGTCGTGCTCGGGCCGACCCACGAGGAGGTTGTGACCGACTTGGTCGCCCGGCAGATCAAGAGCTACCGGCAACTGCCGATCACCGTCTTCCAGATCCAGACCAAGTTCCGCAACGAAGAACGGCCTCGATTCGGAGTGATGCGGACCAGCGAATTCCAAATGAAGGACGCCTACAGCTTCGGCACCAACCTCGAACAACTCAACCAGGCCTACGACCAGATGTACCACGCCTACCGCCGGATCTTTTCCCGCTGCGGACTCGACTACCGGCCTGTCGAAGCCGAGAGCGGTCCGATCGGGGGAGATGCCTCACACGAGTTCATGGTGCCGGCCGACAACGGTGAGGACGAAATCGTCCACTGCAACTCCTGTGACTACGCGGCCAACACCGAGCGAGCCGAAACCGGGCGGCCGGCTCCGGACATCACCGCCCCCGCTCAAATGGCCGAACAGGCCTCCGCCGACACCCCCGGTGCCGGCAGCATCGAACAGGTCTGCCGCCTGCTCGGCTGCGAACCGGACCGGATGATCAAGACGCTGATCTACCACGTCGACGACCAACCCGTTGCCGTGCTCGTCCGCGGCGACCACGAGGCGAACGAGGCGAAGATCCGACGTGCCCTGGCCGCTGACTCCGTCGAACTGGCCGATCCCAAGACGGTCTTCGAGGTGACCGGAGCTCCGGTCGGGTTCGCAGGACCCGTCGGACTCAACTGCCCACTGCTGGCCGACCACGACGTGGTCGGGATCGTCGACGCGGTGACCGGAGCCAACCAGAAGGACACACACCTCGTTGGGGTCAACATCGGCCGGGACTACTCGCTGGAAACCTCCCACGACCTCCGAATGGCCACCGCAGACGACCCCTGCCCGCGATGCAGTGGTTCGCTGGAACTGGCACGAGGGATCGAGGTCGGACACGTCTTCAAGCTCGGGACCAAGTACTCCACCGCCCTCTCGGCACTCTACCTCGACGAAAACGAGGACAAGCACCCGATGCTGATGGGCTGCTACGGCATCGGGATCAACCGCATCGTCGCCGCCACCGCTGAAACCTCCCACGATGAAAACGGCCTGATCTGGCCACTCTCGATCGCCCCCTACCAGGTGCTGCTGATTCCACTCAATATCGACGACGTGGACGTGATGGCCGCCGCCGAGTCGATCTATCAGCAGCTCGGCTCACAGGGCGTCGATGTGCTGATGGACGACCGCAAGGCACGACCCGGCTTCAAGTTCAAGGACGCTGACCTGGTCGGGATCCCCCTGAAGATCATCGTCGGCGGAAAGGGACTCGCAGATGGAGTCGCCGAACTCAAATGGCGGACCGACGACGATGCACGACGTATCCCGCTGGAAGATATCGTCGCCACGATCGGTGAAGAAATCGCGGCACGGGTCGCGGTCGAGGCTGAAGCGGTTCCTGAATAACCGTCCTGGCCGACACGACCGACACAACTGATTACCATCACTCAACTTGCGCCGCCGGATTCTTTGCCGCGCCATCCCGCGGGTCTAGAATTCACCAGGCCACGGCTCGGCACCTGGTTGGATTCTTCCAAGAGACCCGCGATGTCGCCTCAGACAACACGCACAGATCACGCCGAAACGCTTCTCGCGACCACGACCGTCGGCACCGATCTGCTCAATGCACACTTGGAACACCTCGCCGCCGGCTCCGAACGGCTGGCAATGGCACCGATCTCGGAACGAATCCGGCTGGTGGAGGCGGTCCGCCAAAACGTGATGCGGGTCTCACGCGAATGGGTCGAGAGTTCTGCCCGGGTCAAGCAGGCCGAGCCGACTCATCATCTTCGCAGCGAAGAAATCCTTTCGGGACCGGTGGTGACCGCACGCTATCTGCGACTGCTACGGAGGACTCTCGAGGAAATCAGCCGGTCGGGACGTCCGCGTCTCGAAGGCCGGCTGCGTCGCGGGGCCGACGGTCGCCTGCTGGTACCCGTGGCACCGGTCCGCGGCCTGTTCGACCGACTGGCCTTCATGGGCTTCGGCGCTCTGGCCCGCATGCGTTCCGGCATCACCCCCGCCACGCTACCCCTCTACACCGCTCGCAGCTATCAGCAGCCGGCAACCGACCACCATCCGCGGGTGACCCTGGTCCTGGGCGCCGGCAACATCAGCAGTGTGCCCGTGCTCGATGCCTGCGACCGCATCTTCGCTCGCGGCGAAGCGGTGCTCCTGAAGCTGCACCCGCTCCACGAACCGCTGCAGGCCATCTTCGAGAAACTGCTCGGGCCGCTGATCGAGTATGGCTGCCTGCGGATCATCACCGGCGATGCCGAAACCGGACGCAACGCCGTGGCTCACCCCACGGTCGACTCGATCCACATCACCGGCGGAGTCGACACTTACAACGCCATCGTCTGGGGAGAACCGGGCCCCGAGCAGGACGAGCGGCGACGGCTCAATCGGCCCCTGCTGCAAAAACCAATCTCCGCCGAGCTTGGCAACGTCAGCCCCTGGATCGTGCTCCCCGGCCGGTACTCACGCCGCGAGTTCGACTACCAAGCCGAGAACGTCGCCGCATCGGTCATCAACAACGCCGGCTGCAACTGCGTTGCCACCCGTGTGCTGTTGACCTGGCGGGGCTGGAGTGAGCGGCAGCGGTTTGTCGAGCGGGTGGGCGAGGTGCTGGAGACGAGCCCGCCACGCGATGCCTGGTACCCCGGTGCCCGCCAGCGATACCGCGAATTCACCGGGCTGGCCGGCGACGATCCGCAGCTTGTGGCAAGGCTCGTCAGAGACGTCGACCCCGAATCCGGTTCACCCTTCTTTGGCCGCGAACCGTTTACCTGCGTGCTGGCCGAGGTGGGCCTCGAGGCTGCGACGGCCGAGGAGTTCGGCCGCCGGGCGGTCGAATTCTGCAACAACACGCTGTGGGGAACGCTGAGTGCCACTCTGACCGTTCCCTCGAGTCACCGCAGGGGCAGAGCCGCCCGAAGCCGGCTCGACCAACTGGTCGCCTCGCTTCGATACGGCATGGTCGGAATCAACCAGTGGGTCGGACTCAACTACGCCCTGGCCAGTCCCCCCTGGGGCGGTCACCCCGACAGCACACTGGCCGACGTCCAGAGTGGCAACACGCGGGTTCACAACACGTTTCTGCTCGATGGGGTCGACCAGGTGGTCTTGAACGGCCCGTTGACGTCGTTCCCACGACCGGCCTGGTTCCCCAGTCACCGCAACCCCGAACCCCTCTCGTGGGCATTACTGGATCTCTACGATCAGCCCGGCTGGAAATCGTTCTGGCGGCTGATCCGCTGCATCTAAACGCCCCCCGAAATCGCCGGAATGTCCAGGGCCTGGAGCACGACATCATGAGACACACCAAGACACGACTCGACGGTCGCTGGGTGCTGATCACCGGAGCCGGCCACGGCCTGGGCCGAGCCATGGCCGGCGCGTTTGCCGACGCTGGGTCCCGGATCATCGTCACCGACCAGGATCCTGATCGAGTCGACTCGACGACGCGTTGGCTGAGCCGTCGCGGGAACCCTGCGGTGGGGATCGAGATGGACGTGACGAGTGAGCGGAGTGTTGCCGACGCGCGGAGTGATGTGATTTCGCGGATCGGCAGCGTGGACGTGCTGGTCAACAACGCCGGCATCGTCCGCGGCGGCCCCTTCACCGATGTCCCGCTCGAAGAACACCTCACCACACTCGATGTCAATACGCACGGCCCCATCCGGGTCACCCACGCCTTCCTCCCAGATCTGCTCGCCTCGCCCGTGGCCCACCTCGTCAACATCATCAGCGCCTCGGCACTGATCGGGCTGCCCGGTGCCTCGACCTACGCCGCCAGCAAGTGGGCGCTCTTGGGCTTTAGCGAGTCGCTCCGCGAGGAACTGCGGCAGGCCGGGCACTCCCAGGCCTGCGTCACCGCCGTCTGCCCCAGTTACATTTCGACGGGTCTCTTCGCCGGAGTCCGTCCGCCGCGATTCACCCGGATGTTGACCCCGGCCGCGGTTGCACGGCAGGTGGTCAAAGCCGTCCTCAACCGTCGCCCGAAACTGATGCTGCCCCGCAGCGTCTCACTGATCCCGCTCTCCAGAGCCCTGCTGCCCGATAGCTGGTCGCAGCGGCTGGGTGACTGGACTGGAATCCACGCCGGAATGGCCAATTGGCACGGTCACCAGCAAGCGGAAACCGATTCGCTCACGAAAGCCCCAGAGACCCCAATGGTCGAATCGGCAGAGGCGGCCGAGGCGGCCGAGGCGGCCGAGGCGGCCGAGGCGGCTCCCTTGGCCGGGTCTTGAAGTTCCTCGGCCCAGTGCTGAAGATAGCCCGGTTGGATCGCCCCTGACGTGGGAGTCGGTTCCGGTTTCTCTTCGCCCTCCGAGGCTCGCAATGCTCCCCACCCGCTTTGGCCGCCGGGCCACGTTGTGCCTGTTGATTTCAGGCCTGTTGGCCGCCGACCTGTCCGCCGCGGCAGCACGACCCAACATCATCCTGATCTTCACCGACGACCACGCCTCCCACGCGTTGTCCTGCTACGGGTCGAAGATCAACAAGACCCCGCATCTCGACCGGCTGGCCACCGAGGGCATGCTGTTCCGCAATTGCTTCTGCACCAACTCGATCTGTGCCCCCAGCCGTGCGGTGATCCTGACCGGTAAACACAGCCATCTCAACGGCGTCATCGACAACCGGGTCCGCTTCGACGGCGAGCAGCAGACCTTTCCCAAGCTGCTGCAGAAAGCGGGCTACCAGACCGCAATGATCGGCAAGTGGCATCTCAAGAGCCGCCCCACCGGGTTTGATCACTACGAGGTGCTCATCGGACAGGGCCCCTACTACAACCCGCCGATGATTCGAAACGGTAACCGGGTCAAGCACACCGGCTACACCACCGACATCATCACCGATAACGCGCTGAAGTTTCTCAAGGGCCGTGACACCAACAAGCCCTTCATGATGATGTACCAGCACAAGGCACCTCACCGGAACTGGCAACCCGGCCCCAAGCACCTGACGCTCTACGACGATATCACCATCCCCGAACCCGACAACCTCTTCGACAACTACCTCGGCCGCGGCACAGCCGCACAAACCCAGGACATGTCAATCGCCCGCACGATGACCCCCAATGACCTCAAGCTCGTCCCGCCCCGCAACTTCACCCCCGCTCAACTCAAGACCTGGAACGCCGCCTACGGGCCCAAGAACGAGGCCTTCCGCAAAGCCAACCTCAAGGGCAAGGCACTCATCCGCTGGAAGTACCAGCGCTACATCAAGGACTACCTCCGCTGCATCGCCAGCGTCGACGACAACGTCGGTCGCGTGCTCGACTACCTCGACACCACCGGACTCGCCAAGAACACCATCGTCATCTACTCCTCCGACCAGGGCTTCTACCTGGGTGACCACGGCTGGTTCGACAAGCGATTCATGTACGAGGAGAGTTTCCGGATGCCGCTGATGGCCCGCTGGCCCGGCCACATCAAGCCCGGCAGCGTCAACTCCGACCTGGTCAGCAACCTCGAC
>Ga0310123_10001444_pt1 | contig 19770 bp, 16 predicted proteins | sample CB6_AW_1057_MG_FD_203505 | JGI IMG/M metagenome (GOLD analysis project Ga0310123, IMG submission 203505) | Marine microbial communities from Western Arctic Ocean, Canada - CB6_AW_1057 | ecosystem: Environmental > Aquatic > Marine > Oceanic | place: Canada: Western Arctic Ocean | collected... | reverse complement strand
ACGATCGGGAGGTCCCCTTGGGACCTCCCGATCGTGGCGAGCTGACGTGGGGGGAGAGGGGACAACTACGCGGCTGCGCCGCGAATGATTTCGGACGTAGGACATTTCTAACTGGCGGCGGTATAGTAGAGACAGGTGTTCGCTCTATTCGACGAGTGCAAAACCGTACAACTTGGCATCCCGCAAGTGAAACGCGACATGCACAGGCTTGTCCTGCAATGTCGTCAAAGTCCTCTTAAAGCGAACCCGGTGCGCCAGATCGTCTCCTCGCAGCGGCTCACAGTCACTGGCCGCGAACCCCGGAATCGGTTTGCCCGACCCGTCCAGGAGTTCCACGCGCAACTCGCCTTTGACGGCGGCGTTGACCGTTATCGTTTGACCTGCCAGCACAACCGGCGGTGTCCGGAGCGTTCCTCCCTCGGGTCCCGCATCGCGAGAGACGTAGCGATCCCGCTTCATCCGCACCAGGCCGATCTGTCGCTCTTCGAACCGGTTCCACTTGTGCCCGCTCTTGTAGCCACCGTAGTAGATGTAGACCTCGTCGTCCACGGGCAACTGATAGTCCAACCAGGCATGGGCGTGGTCCCAAGCGTTCACGTCCGGATCGGGCTCGAAAAACGGCTCGCGGTCGCGCGTCCAGTGCTTGCCGTCCCGGGTCCAGGCCAGCGTGGTGTAGCCGACCCCGTAAGCACCCTTGGGAACGCCGGGAGACACCAGATCGTCACGCAGCACCTTCACCAGGCCAATCCACAGATCACCGCGAATCAGGTGCCCCCCGATCGCGTAGAACTGTGTCTGGCCTTTGTCGACAGGGTCGTCAGGTGTGATGATAAACCACGGCGCCTCCCAGTTGATCAGATCCTTGCTGGTGCTCTGCATCGTGACCCGTCGCTTGCCGCTCCAGTGCGGACCAGTCGTGTAGCCCGAAACGATGGCGACGTAATGGTCACGAAGCGTATCGCGAAAAAGGTCGTTGATATCATGATTATGGTACAGCACGGGCTCGTGCTTGAGACGCGTCCAGGCGAGTCCGTCCGCCGAGGTTGCTATGGTCAGGCCCCCGGTCGGTGAGACGATGTTATGGCCGGGCGAGCGGCGCGTCCAAGTCCATGACCACCAGGCCAACTTGTAGCGCTGCGAAGGATCGTCGACGTTCGGCCCGTCGTCGAGCACCGAGCAGCCATAGACGATTTCTCCCGGATCGTTGAGGACTTGATGCGGCCGAATCCAATGAATGCCGTCCGCCGATTCCATCGTGGCGAACCGCGACTTGCCATCCTTGTACTGATCTTTGTAGCTGTTGTACCAGATGCGGAAACGGCCCGTGTCCGGATCGCGGATCACGTTCACCTGGTTCTGCCCGCTGTGGTCTTCCTTGCCGGTAACCAGCGGGTTGGGGATCTGGTAATCGCGCTGTGGTCGGTTCACACGGCGTTTGACCTTTGTGCTCGACTGGATCAGATAGTCATCGACGAACAGATGCGGCCCGAGGCCAAGACGAATCGGTCCTTGGCCACGCTCGGGCACCACCTGGCCGGGCCGGTAGATATTGGACCTGAATACCTCTTTGCCCGTGGGATAATACGGGACCTGGTCATCGCACTCTGCCGTGTTTGTGTCGCCAAGTAGAACCAAGCAGCAGGCGAACACACCGATCCATAAGGTGGCGGATTTCATCATCATTCTCTATGCTCCATCGTAAGCGTTCACGGATTTTCGGGACCTTCCCGAGTTGAATTACCCTAAGGACCCAGTATCTCGATTTTCAGCGGGCTCATTCGGTTTGTCAACGCTCCGCCCAAGAGTCTCCAATAAATCAGTAGGGCGTAACCGGGCCTGGCTCAGACTCGGGTGCCAGAATCTTGGGCTGAGTGGCGGAGAATTGAGCTTGGAGAAAACGCCTGTTTCCCCACCATCACCTTGATCGCTCACGCCCCTAGGGTTTAGACTGTCGCGTATGGGGAAATCAAATATTTCCTATCCCTAATTTCCCATCCCTGACGGGTAGTATACGGGGTAGTGGCCTTTACACAGGGGGACGTACCATGAGTTTGCAGAGGTCGTGGATCTTATCGGTGGGATTGCTGCTGGTCGTTGGCGCGCAGGGTTACGGGGAGAAGCCCGCTTCAGTTACAGAGCCCAAGCCAGTCCCAGAGGAGCCAAAACAGAGTCCCCCCGAGCCGGAGTTGGGGCGAGACGCGGCTATCGCTGCAATCGAGAAGCTGGGAGGCAAGGTCGGCTATGATGAAAAGAGTCCGGAAAGGCCCATAGTACAAGTCGACCTTCGCCAAGCCAAGGTAACCGACGCCCACCTCGTACAGCTCAAGGGACTGACCAGCCTCCAACGGCTGGACCTCGTCGGCACGCAGGTCACCGACGCTGGCCTGGAGCATTTGAAAGGGTTGACCAACCTCCATCGGCTGGACCTCATCGGCACGCAGGTCACCGACGCTGGCCTGGAGCATCTGAAAGGGTTGACCAGCCTTCAAGAGTTGTACCTCTACAGCACCCGATTCACCGACGCTGGCTTGGAGCATCTGAAAGGGCTGACCAGCCTACGAATACTGTACTTCGACCGCACACAGGTCACCGATGCTGGCTTGGAGAATCTGAAGGGGCTGACCAACCTCAAACGGCTAGCTCTCGGCGGCACGCAGGTCACCGACGCTGGCTTGGAGGATCTGAAAGGGCTGACCAGCCTCAAATGGCTAGCTCTCTACGGCACGCAGGTCACCGACGCTGGCGTCAAGAAACTGAACGAGGCTTTGCCGAACTGCATCGTTACTGCTGTGTATTATTGGAGCCCCAAAAGGACTCAGGAGTCAGCCCCCTGATCTTTGTCTCGATCCTCGAACTTCCATGAGTAGACGTCGGCTTCGCTCATGACCAACCGCATGCGAACAGGCTTGCCGATTAGTGAACTGACGTCTTCTTTGCCCTTCCAGCTAACCGTTCGATCGAGCGAATCTCCGTAGATGATATCGGCATCGGCCAGTTTGAAACCGGGAACCGGTTTGCCGTCGGCGGTCTGTAACTCCAGCTTGATGAAGCCGGCCGCCGAAGTGCGGCAGTTTAGCGATAATCTCTTGCCCTTGAACGTGAACGATTGGGTGACCAACTCCCCCGTGTCGTGCCTGGCGTGAGCCGATACAAAACCATCGAGTCGCAGCGCGTACCTGCGGAGCCGAGACCAATTTCCGGTGAAGTACCCCTCGGTCGCGTAGAGCGACATTTGGCGAGGGCTGTCATCATCGGTCGGCTTGGTTTCGACTACGTGCCAGGCGATGTAGTTGTCGCCGTACGACCAGTTGTACCGGGTTCGCAGTCCGGGTCGAAGAAAGACGTCGTTGCTGCGTCTGAACGTTTTGCCGTCACGGCTGGTAATCAGTACGCTGTCGGTGACGGCGGTTCCGTAGCGAGGACTCCTGGCAATCCGCTTCTTGCGCTGCTCCGGTTCGGGAAGCTTGCCGGTCGACACGGTGATCCCCCGGTCGACGTATCGAGCCGGAAAGCCGATCAAGATATGCGGGGCGCGATAGTACGGTTTGATCTGGTTGACGTAGAACTGCTCGGTCGGCGTTGGGCCGCCGTCGCCGAAATCGAGCAGGCCCTCGCGTTTCCAGTTGATGAAATCCTTGGAGACCGCACGTTCGATATGCCGCACGCCCTTGACGAAAACCCGGTAATAGAGGACGTACTGTTGTTCCCATTCCGACCAGAACGCGATGTTCTGCGTGTCGAAGGCGCCTTGGGTGTAGACGGCGCCTTCCTTCATGGGTGTCCAGTGGATCCCATCTGGTGACTTGAACGCCCAGAGGCCCGTTGGCTTGTATTTGTGGGAATAACTGATTGCCTTGTATTTTTCCTCCGGCGTTACTTTGGGATTCTCGTCGACAAAGGGCGAAAGGTCGCGACATTCGATTCCCTTGATGTCATTCAAAACGATGTTGTTGTCCTTCGACCCCTTGAAATCGAAGAGCCCGAGGTTCGGGCGAGCCCACGTGATGCCGTCTTGACTCTCGGCATAGGCGATCACCAGCCGGTGAGACGGATAGTCCTTGCTGTGGTCCAGGATCTGCCACGCGTGGTAGTACATACGATACTTGTCGCCGTCCTGCATGACGGTAAAGTATCCGCAGCCGGAACCTTCCCACGGTTTGTCGAACTTCATCACTACTTCACGTCGAACCGGCTCGTGCATCTTGAGTTCGACGTTTTTCATCGAGTCGACCATGTAGTCGTCGATAAACAGCTCACGACGAGTTCCGATATCGATCGGTTTGTCGGCCATCGCAAGAGGAACGACGGTCAAGACGAGTAAAACGGTTGAGCAAGTCATGGCGAGTCGTTTCATGGCGGGCGTTTCTCCTGTCAGTTGAAGTGCGTTCGGGGTCTCCGTCGGCAAGGTCGTCGGGCAGCAGCTTGGCCTGCTCGATCCAGGTTTGGGTCCCACTGTCGTAACGATCGTTTATGGCTCTAATCTGCGTCGACTCTGAACTTCCAGACATTACTCCACGGGCTCCAAGCACCCCACTCGTCGCGTGCTCGGACTCGCCAGTGGTAGGTTCTGCCCCGCACAAACCAGCCCTGCGGCACATCCCACTGCGGTTGGTTTGACTCAGTGAGGCGGTCGAAGTTGGGAGAGATGGTATGGAGCATGTCTTCACGTGGGCTGACCTGGATGTGATAGTCACGGATTCCTTTGCCGTCGGGGTCGTGGGCAGCCGACCAGGTGAGTTTGTCGAGCGTCGGCAGTTTGGCACCGTCCTTGGGCGAGACGGGCGCGGCTGGCGCCAACGGCGGCTTCGTGGCCGAGCTTTCCTTCCAGCCGTGCGTGATCCGCACACGGTGCGGCCCTCCGGTATCGTCGCGATAGACTACCTTGTTGGTGCCGGCCGACAGCGACGGCAGCCCGGCGCCGGACATCTGGAGGTCGAATTCCAGATAGACGCCGTTGATGCCCACAGCGGTGGGATCGCTTGCGGCCGAGAACTCATACTTCACATAGCATTCGTACGATGCCCAGCCCAGTTTCGTCCCCAAGACCTCGTCGACCGCCAGATACCGCTCGATATCTCCCGTCTCGTCCGCCGACCAGACTTCGGTCCAGTCGCTGTCGTTGACTGACAGCGAGATCCTGAAAATGTCAGCGGCTGTCTTGCGGTGGAATCTGCCACCCACAACACCGCCGACAATTGGATAGGGCGTCTTGATCTTGTAAGAGACAAAACTGGTTGCACCGGCCAGATCAGAATGGATCAGCGGCCGGCGGCCGTCCTGGACGGTCGTTTTGATGTTGCGTTCCGAAAGGATGCCGGTCCTGAAACCGGGATTCTTCAAATCCGGACGATAGATAATCTTTCCGTTGGCCAGGCGATACGGCTCGTAGTTGCGGTTGCGCGGATTCAGCCCGAGGCGAAACTTGCCCACGTGGTCCCATCGCCAAATGAGTTTCTCTCCGGGGCGCAGCGTCATCGACATCGTGCTGACCCAATCCGGATCGACGGGCATCATCGACGGGGGATAGAAACGCTCGTAATACTTGGCGTACGATCGCATGCCCATGTACTTGGCGCCAAAACCGCCGTCGTGGGTCCGCGCCGCCAGGGAAGGATTGTTGTGCAGCACCTCGTACGAGGCAACGGTCGTGTTGTCGTCCGCCAGGTGGAAAGACCGCTGCTCCGGATCGAACAGGTGCCAGGCGCCGTCGTACCAGGCCTCCGCAACACAATGATTCTCGTACTGATCCAAGGGGCACATCCAGACCGCGCGCGCTGCCAAACCCGCCCGCCGCAACAAGACCACGCAATTGGTGGCCGAAAGCTGGCAACCGCTGCAATAATACAGGTTGGCGGCCTTGACCGGGTTCGCGCGTTCCTGGTAGGTGTTGCGCGACGGCTGTGACTCTTCCTCGGGGTAGTAGGGTCCCACGCGCCGATTGTTGTCGTGGCACTGCACTTCGATGCTGGATGCGAATTTCCAGATGGCCATCGCCTTTTCCGCAGCCGTCATGCCGGGCCGCGAGATGCTCGACAGAATGGTCTCCGCCGAAAACCAGTCACGCCGCCCGTCGACGACAATCCGGGGATTCACCACGTCCGTAGTGCCGACGTTTTCGATCGTCAGGAATTCATTCGGCTGAAATCGGCTCTCCAGTCTCTGATGATAGGTGTCCAGATAATCGGCCGTGTTGAATTCGTCGAGCGTTCCAGCTACCCGTACTTGATACTCGTGTGCAGAACGGTCCACGTCCACGACGTGCCCGCGGGCGGCCCTGGGCAGAACGTACGGCTCTGCGTCGACGGGAGCCGTTTTCGTCGGGCGGAAAGGGACCGTCAGGCCGGGACGCCGGCTGTTTTCGGCCCAATCGGCCGGCTTGAATTCCAGATCGTCGGTCAACAAGACACAATCGGCCACGGCCGGCGACCGCCCCAGGTCCTCCAGTTGGATGCGGGCAATGCGATCCGGACCGACCTGCATCGTCCCGGCAAACTCCCAAACATAGCGATCACCATCCAGGCCACGGTGTGTCGGACGGCCCGACGCGTCGTTGACCTGGACCGTCAGCTCCCGGTCGAACATTCCCTCCTCGGGCGGACCACCCAGATAGGCGCGGAGCCACACATTGTGCTGGCCGGGCATCCGAACCGTGACCTTCTTCGCCGGCCTGAATCGGGCGATCCCGGCGGAAGCCGTTTCCGTAATGTATCCTTTGCCGGAAAAACCGGCATGTTTCTTGTCACTCCCGAGTTTCCACCTTCCGCCCAGCTTGAAATCCTCACACTCGACGAAGACCCCCGACGGCATCTCTAGAATACCAGGCATGGTGCCCGCCGCGGCCTCGCCCGGTTCGACCACGACTTCCTTTTCCAGCGCCCGGCTCTTCTGAACCGTCCGGCGGCACTTCGCCAATTCGCGCTGGGACTTGGACAGGCGGTCTTTATAATAGCGTGTGTTGTAGGCGTACTTGACATTCTCGGTTGGGGCGTCCGGTCGGCCAAAAAGAAACACCCGCTCGTCGCGGTACTGTTCCATATGCCGCAGGCACTCCTTGCAGGCGACTATGGCCTTCTCGAACTGCACAATCGCTGCGGGATATTCTCCCTTCGCCTGCCGCGCGACCGCCTGGCGATAGTGCTCTTCGATCTGCCAGGCGAGGGTCAAGTAGTCGAGTCCGATTCGATCACGTCGAATCCGTGCCCTAGCGGCCTTGGTGGTGGCGGCCTTCTCGCCGGCGGCAAGCAGTCTCTCCAGCTTCTGGACGTCCTCCGCGGCGATCTTCAGCTCGCGCGGGATGTGCCCGAGCGTCTCCAGAAACGCAAAGTAGGCCTGCATCGGCTTGGCCGCTTCGGCGTAGTAGTGACGGCAATAGTCCTGCCGGACGTCGTTCACGTCCAGTGTGGGATCCCAGATCATGCGGGCGAACACCCAGTAGTTCAGGCTATAGGCCCCCCAGTTGCCCAGCTCGCCTTGCGAGGCCACGCCGACCAATCCCAGCTTGTGAATGGTCTTCAACTCGTCGGCAATCGCCTGGGTCCAAAGGCTCGGGACCGAGTGGTTACTGTACGAGCCCATGTAATACTCGTACAACGCGACCTGACCGACCCCGCTGGCCAGCCAGCCTTTGAGTCGCTTGACATTTGGAGGCGGCCAGGTGGCCACCACACACATCGTATTGTTTCCAAACACGCGGACCTTGGCCGGCGGATCCGAGACATGGCTATACGACAGAAAAGCGAGCTTCTTGTCGGGCATTTCCTCGTAAACGCGGCGGGCGATCCGGTTGACGTAGACGATATAGGCGTCGGTCTTGGTCCCCAGCGCCTGGCATGCTTCGCACTCGCAGTAGCCGTAGCCGTCATTGGTATAAAGGCTGATGATGTCGGCCTCAGGATTCGCACGAGCAAAGGCAAGGATACGCTCGGTCGTATAGTCGGCCAGCTCCTGATTTGAAAAACAGAGCTGTGCGCGCGGACCCTTGATCGCCACGGGCCCCCGTTTGCCGTTAACCAGCGCATACCACTCGGGGTGTTTCTCATAGAGTTCCGCAGGAGGCGTCCAGTAGTACGACGCATGGTGGCCGGCCTCGATCGACAGGCCCCGCCTGGCAATGGCATCCAGCAGGCCGGGGGTCTTCTTGAACGCCGCATAGCGTTGGCCCTTGAAACCCTTGGCGGCATAGAGCGTGACGAGGAACCGGTTCATGCGGTTCTTGGCCATCCAGTCGATCCACTCGGCCGTCTCCTCGGTGACATGGTTGTGATGCATGAACGTACGGTATGAAAAGGCGGGTTTCTCGACGACACGCAGCGAGTTGAGCTTCAACGAGGGCTTGTTGGGAATCACCTCGCCAAACTCGCCGGGAAAACACCACCGGCACCCGAGCCGCTCCAACAGGCCGTAGGCCGCATACAAGGTAGCGCGGCCCGTCGGCCCGGCCAACACGACATGAGGACCGACCGAGTGGATGAGAAACCCGTCCGGGCCCAGTTCCAGCGAATCGAACTCCACGCCCGCCTCTTGCAGCAACATGGCGGTCACCGCGTTCTCGCCGGGCGGCCCAACGGCGACCATCGCTCCGGAGATGTCCGTCTTGCCCGTCACGATCGGGCAGGTAGCCCCGGAGATCTCTCGAACTATCCGCTTCAGCTCCTCGGCCGCAAAACGGCTGGGCCGGGAAGGCTGATCACCGAGGACCAACGTGATCTTCGGCTTGCCCGCTTCGGCGATCACGCACGCAGCGCCTTTGGGCCCCTTGCTCCCGTGACCATCGTTGCGAACATCGGTTTGGGAGAACGCGAAGGTCGCGGAAACAAGAACCACGAATGCTGCAGCAGCGGCGTTCAGGGAAGTACGGCAGGTTGTGTTCTTCATGATAACCCTAATATTGCAGGAAACGGAACAGGAGGTAACGAAGGCAACAGAGAGATGGGTTCTCTGTTTCCTGATAGTACTTGACGACTCATTGGATCCGCCTATTCACTTCAATGTTATCATAGTATCTGGTGGTTTGTGAAAATGGATCATCGCCAGAGCGTTCTTGGGCGAGTGAACGGAGCGGCCAGAGGAAACGGAGAATCTTCTTAACTCCCAGCCCCTGGGTCACACCGTAGAACCAGCCTCCCATGGAGAAGTAGGAAATGGGAATCTCTGCCTGGCATAAGGCCTGGATTGCTTGAGTCGAAAGTTGGACGTTGCCCATCAAGTTGAGCTGGCTGATTTCATTCAATCGCACTTCCTGGACAACCTTGTTATTTTCGTAACATTTTAGCCGATTGCAGCAATATGCATTTTCCAGTGAATAATATGTCATTCTGAGGGAGCCTAAGCGACTGAAGAATCCTGCAATCGGCTAAAGTGTTACCGGCTTTCCAACGGCTGGACGGCTTGTGGATCCGTTCTTCCTTTTTCGATCGAGGGCCAAGACGCGGCCGAGCGTTCACCCGCTAGGGAACCAGGTCAAACTGCAGCTCCACGCTGTCAGCGTCGGGCGCGACGTCGGCGGTAAGTCCGCTGGTCTGCGGCGTGGTGTACCGTTGAGGAATCCGGGATTTGGACGCCTTGCTCGGATCGATAAAGTCGACGACGACCCCCTCGGTATAACTCTGTATCGAAACGGAATAGCGACCGGGCATCACGCCGTCGCCTTCCGCGAAGGTAGACATCTGGAATGTGCCGTCCGGCCGCAGCTGTGCCATCGGCGTGCGACGCAACCCGTCCGCGGCAACGTCGACGGGATGGAATACGACGGTACCGTTGTCCAATGGTTGGCCTTGCCAGGTCACCGTGCCATGCACCGGCACCGTGGCCGGCCCCGATGACCCGCATCCGGCCAGCATCAATGTGCCGATCGCAACCAAGAACGTAGCACGGATGTGACAGCGAAGGGGCATGATTGATTCGTCGAAGCGCGATTCGGTCGTTTAACCCATGGCCGATGGCTAGGCCAAAAGTCGAACCAAGTTCAGATCTCGTCCTCGCCTGCGGCGACGGGTTAAACGAGAGAGTGGTATATGGTTACACCGCGATCAGGGCAGCGACACGACGCGTTTGTCGCTGCGGGCGGCCAGGAAAACCCAGGTCCCGTAGTCGATCGATTCGTCTACAAATTGTACTCTGCCGTCGGCCATCGCCATAACGAGCCCGCCAGGATGCAGGCTGTTGAAGCCCTGGCCAAGCTTGTAACAGGGGTCGGTGGTGTGAGTTTCATACGAACAGCCGGAAATCTTGAAGTTGTTCGGCGGCAAGTTGGCCGTGCCGACGATAGCTAAGCTGTGCCAAAGCATCCCGTGGATGTAGATCGCGGGGAGCCGCTCGCCGATCAGAAATGTCTTGCTCAGCCCGTCGATGCAGTCGCGAAACCGGTAGGCGATTCCATTGCCGGCGGCGAACAAACCGGGCGAACCGTGATCCTTGGTACCCAGAAGCACGCCTTGACAGTTCAACCCGTTCAAGCTGGGATCGGGCGGAATCGCACACTGGCCGTAAATGTTCCAGGCGACCGGCCCGCCGTTTGGCGCATAGCTCTGTCCCATGGAGCTATCATTGGGGGTCCCGCCGATCATTTTCACATTGCAACTGGTGCCGGTAAATCTCTCATGCGACGTCATGCCCGCGTCGGGATCCGTGGGACATTTCGCCACTGCGTTTTCCCAACGGAGAATCAGCTCGATGTTCGGCGACTGATCGGTACGCCTGCTGAAATCCAGCGCCTGGTGCATGTCGCCCTGTTCGATGAAAGGCAGCAGCGAACTGAACCAGTTGTGGCAGGAGTAGATATCGTAGCACCAGTCCGGGTGGGGCGGCTTGTTGTCGCAGTAGGCACCGGCGGGCAGGATCCCGTGCGTATCGTGGTAGTTGTGCATCGCCAGCGCGTGCTGCTTGAGATTGTTGGTGCACTGCAATCGCCGGGCGGCCTCGCGGGCCGCCTGAACCGCCGGCAACAACAACGCGACCAAGATCCCGATGATCGCGATGACGACCAATAGCTCGACAAGGGTAAAACCGTGTAGCGGCCGAGCGAAACGGGCAGACTTCCGGTTGTTTGGAACTCTGTTTCGACCCCGTACACGGAAAGCCTGCTGGAGGTCCGCCAACTCGGCTTCCGCCGACTCGATCCGCCCTCCCAACTCCAAACGCTTCTGCGGTGATAACTTTTCCATATCATCTTCCTCCGGAAGTTTGATCGCCAGAAGCCGGCGGGTGTTCTCCTTCTCCTCGTCGCGTTGTTCCTTCGAGACACCGTCTTCCCAAAGGGTGTAACTCAAATCCCGTGAAAAATGCCAGTGGCAACGTGACTGCTCTTGGGCCAACTTGCCCATCCATTTCTCCAGGGCACGTTCGCCATCGCTGAGGAAAAGCGACGCCTGAGCCGCCTGACGTTCCTCCACCTCCTCGGATATATCCATCCCAACTGGTGCCCGCCCAGACAGCGTGTCGCGTGGACCGAGGTTGGCAATCACCCTTGCCCGCCTGACAAGCCCAAATCGTCGCCGGCGCGTGCCAGTGATCGGGCGTACCGATGCTCACACCGTCGATCGATTTTTCGTCCATCACCTCTCGCAGGTCCTGGGGATGGTCGCCGGACGCTTGCCGCACTCGCTCTCGATACGTTTGGCCGCCCAATCAGCCGTTCCCATATCGCAATCGCAAACCGACACGATCTCGACATTCTCACCATTCTTGACCATGCGCGCCAGGCTCAAGGCGTGAGCCAAACCACGGCGCATGCCGATCACCGACACGCGAAACCTGTCGTTGGCGCTCTGTGCCGACCGGGCAACGGCCGGAAGCGTAACCGTCGATGCCGCAGCCAACGCCGCGGAAGATCTCAGAAACCGTCTTCGATTGCCCTTCATTGCGATGACTCTCCGATTCGTTCAACCGATATTTCCCATTTGCGGTGAACCTGAAGACGATCCAGGTTCGTGGTTGGGTTCCCCTGTCACTTTGGCATGTTGAGCGTCCAAACCCCTGTTTTTCAAGGGTCTGGCGCAAAATGCATGCCAAACAGTGGTGACCTAATTGGGCAATGCGGGTCAATAGCGGCTGGGATCGATGACCTCACCGTCGGACCGGTGGGCCTGGGCCTGATGGACGCGGGTGTCCAGATCGTAGGACATGGTACGGACCGAGCCGTCGCAGAAAACACAATTCCATCCACCCGCGTGCGGACTGCCGTAGGCCCAGGTCCAGTAACCGGGCCGGTCCTGGGCGCATGGGAGCCGAGCTTGATGCGCCATGTTCAGCACGGAATTGACGTCTCCAACATACATGGCCATCTCGTCGTTTCTGTCTTCACCATTGTAATAGTTGTCGGGCATCATGTACTTTTCGCCGACCATGTAGGTCTTGCTGGTCCCGTCGGTGATGTCCTTAACGCCGATTTCGCTGCGCTGATAACAAATGCCGGTGCCCCTGTACATGAAGCTCTCTTCAGCGATCCAGCTCCATCCGGGATTATCACCCTGGGCCAGCGTTGTGGGAACGCCGACCTTACCGACGCTCGCGTACCGGGTGCCGGAATTGGCGACGTAGTCGTTTCGGGCAGCAAGCTCGGGGCGATCAGCGTTGAGACACTGCTCGGCTGCACCGGGGTTATATACAAATGGATACAGCGCGGCGCTCCGCCGGGATGGGCAATGCATGAACGCCAGCGGCGTTTCCATCGTCTGCCTGGCGCCCGATCGCTGGGCCGGGGTTATGGTATCGCGGTCGCCGTCGGCCGCCATCTCGTAGAGGGCTATCTCCTCGATAAACGGCAGGATGTTGAACACCCAGCCGCCCGGCTGTGCCTCGCCTGGCCCGCGGTCCGGATCGCCCACCCACAAAGTGCCCCAGCCGCCAGTCGGCAAGTGGCCGTGTTGGTTTTCGTGGTTGATGAACGCCAGGCCGATCTGCTTGAGGTGGTTCACGCACTGTATTCGCCGCGCAGCTTCTCGGGCCGCCTGCACCGCCGGAAGCAGCAGAGAGACCAAGATGCCGATAATCGCGATTACCACCAACAGCTCCACCAGGGTAAAACCGTGTAGGGGCCGGGACAAACGGGTAGACTTCCCGTTGTTTGGAACTCTGTTTCGACCCCGTATACACATAAATGCTACCATTCGACGCAAATACCTTCTATTGTAAGCACTTACGACACTGCTGTAGAAGACGGGCCTAAACCCAGTATCTCTATTCTGAGCGGGGCTCATTCGGTTTGTCAAGGCTCCGCCCAAGAATTGTAGCCGTTCAAGCCCCGGCCCACGCCGGGGACGAGCTCGAACGCCACACGTTTGAGGATACAACGGTCGCGAGGATCGCAAGCAAATTCACCCCCCCTCAAGAATTCCCAAATTTCTTATCAGCGTCCCATTATCTGCAGACGGCATTTGTTATCAGCGCAGCGAAGTCGGCGTTGCGGACATCTGAAAAACAGGGGTTTGGACGCTCAACATGCCAAAGTGGAGGTCAGTTTTCCGCCGTTTGCAGATCGAAGGTGATTCCTGGCAAATCGGCGGCGTCCATGGCGACCTCCTGGCCGAGGGTGGTTTGGGTGTTGTACTTGGCCGGGATGCTGCCGTCCGGCGCGGTGATCTCGACGAGGTACAGACCGCAGGCCGCACCCGGCGGATCGTCCGCCTTCAGACGCTCGCCTTCCGGGACGCTGAGGATGGCCACGCCGTTCTGGTCCGTGGTACCCAGGCAAGCCTTGAATTTTGAGCCGAGGAACTCCTCGGGCGCGAACTTGACGGAGGCCCCTTTGACGGGCTGGCCGTACCGCGTGACCGTGCAACTGAGCGACATGACGCCGACCTTGGAGTCTTGCCAGGCCTCGACTCGGGCACTGACCTCGGAGGCACTGACACCGCCGTCCTTGTTGGTATCCAGGTTGTCCAGTGCCGCTTTCAGAGACGGGGCCTTTTCCAGCTCTTCGCCTTTGACCACCCCGTCGCCGTCGGTATCGTACTGGGACATGGCGCCGCTGCCGGCGCCCGAGGCACTGATTCCCGGCGCATGCACCCGAGAGGGACGACTCGAACACGAGCTGGTTAGAGCTACAACGCCCACCAGCACTACACTAGCGGCAACAAGACGACGCAACACTGTGGGGATACCTTATGCTGAGAACACGAAGGGTAATAAGTCACGATAAGTACGTAGAGTAGCAGAACGCCGGGCGATCGCCAATCGGCAGGTGGCAGGCAGAGGGCAGCAGGCCCGGCGCCACATGCCCGGATGTCCCCTGACCGGGAAACAGGTACTCCGGTGGCCGGTCGATCTTCCAGTATTCCCGCAGCACGGCCAGAAGCACCATAGCCCAGTGGTGGTCAGTCCGAATTACATTAGTGCAGTTCGAAACCAAACAATTGGGAATCCTTGAGTTGAAACTCCAGGCAAACAGGCTTCCCGGCAACAGCATTCAATCCCTGGCTCCACTCGATCTTGTGCTCGACCGAATCCCCCGTGAATTCAACCCATCCGAAGCCGTCGAGTGGTTTCCGATTGGAATCCAGCAAACGAACGCGACCTTCCCCTCTTACGTTTGCGTTCACTGATAGGGAGCCCGACTTTAACACCAGTGGTTTCGTCACCAGTCTGCCGACATTCGGGCCTGCATCGCGGCTCACATAACGATCGCGCAGCATGCGCGCCAGCCCGAGCTGCCGTTCTTTCGTTCGATTCACTTTGTGTCCGCGTTTGTAGCCGGCGTAGTAGATAAGCGTTTCCTGCTCCGTGATGATCTGCGCGTCTCCCCAGGACATCGCGTGGTCGAACGTGTCGGGGATTTCGTTTCTCGGGATGAACGGTTCGTGATCTCGCTGCCACGTTCGTCCGTCACGGCTCCAGGCCAGAACGGTATAACCGAAACCGGCATACTTAAGGTTGGGACTGCCCATCTCCGCTGCACTCTTGCCAGGCGTGGCGTTCAAGTGGTCCTGCAGGACCTTCACCAGACCGATCAGCAGATCGCCGCGAGCAACAATTCCGGACATGCCGTAAAACTGCGTGGTGCCGCCATTGAGCTTGTTCGCGTACATTTCGATCGGCGCCAAGCTGGGTTGAATGACCTGTCTCTTGGGAGACCAGTTGATCAGATCCGTGCTTACGGATTGATGAGAAATCCGGGCCAGTCCTGTAATTCCTGCAATCAGCTGATTGATGATGGCGATGTACTGCTTGCGAATCGGATCCCAATGCAGGGACATGATGTCGTTGTTGTGCGCGACGTCTGGTTTCCTGGTGAGCAGAGTCCAATCGAGCCCGTCGGCAGATGTGAAGATTCTGAGATATGCAACACGCGTCCCGGAACGGACCTGGGAATCAACGGCCATGACATATCGCTTCTTCGCATCCGGCCAGTCCGGGCCGTGATCGACGACACTTAAACGGCAGGTGTGGGTGTAATCTTTGTCGCGAAAGTAATTCGGCAAGACATTGGGCGGCCGCCAGTTGATGCCATCTTTGGACTCCGTGTAAGCCACATGAGATATATTGGCGTCTGGGGCCGGGACCTCATACCACATACGAAAAGTGCCCGTCTGCGCATCCCGCACGACGCTGACGAACGGCTGACAAATACGGTACGTATCACCGCCTGGAATGACGGGATCCGGGAGCTTCGCGGGGTTGTTTACGGTACGTTGCAGAAACGACTGCTCTCCGATGAGATGATCGTCGATGAGCAAATGAGGCCCAGACCCCAGAGTCAACGGCGCAGGTTCCGGTTCATCGCCTTCGGCATTGTCACGAACAGAAAAGACGGCCAGAGTGAGACATAGAAACGATAGTCGACGCATAGTTGTCCACTCCCTGGGTGATCTTGGTTGAATTAGATACGTATACGGCGTATATTGCCGTCAGTATAAACGACATTTGTTTAACGAAAAACGGTCGTAGTGGCTGCATGCTCCAAATAGTGCGAACGGGACAATGCCCACCAAGATTCCTCTCGCGTTTGGCCAGCCAACTACCGTATCTGTGCTACGCAATGTACATCGTACACGATAAAATCATACTCGCAACGCTCCGTCTGAAAAGGTATTCAACCATGTGGCGAACAATTCTTCTCGTCTACGCTGTCTCGATCGTCGTTCTATTGCCAACTAGCCAGGCCCAGTCAAGCAAGCGGGCCGCCGCTGACGTTCTCGACATTGGCTCGCGGAGGGAGTTGATGGTCGATGACTTTCTGATTGATTCGATGCGTGGCGCGGCGACGCATCGGCTTCATCATCCGGTGCGGCAGGAGATCGCCGTCGTTCACGATGCACCATGGGAAGGAAACGGCGGCGGATACCACACAGTGTTCTACGATCCCGATTACAAGGAGACCGGCCGCTATCGCATGTACTACCATGCCTGGCACATCCCCAGCGATGGCCGACAGAATCATCCTTTGTACATCGGTTATTGCGAAAGCAAAGACGGCATTCACTGGGAGAAGCCGAACCTCGGACTCGTCGAATTTAATGGCTCGAAGGCCAACAACATCGTCATGGCGACGATCAACGGCCGGCAGTGCCACGACTTGTCGGTTTTCAAAGACACGAATCCAATGGCGGAGAAGGGAGCAGAATACAAGGCGGTTGGCAGCGGGCCGAATCTCGGGCTGTACGCCTTCAAGTCGCCCGACGGTATTCACTGGATGGCGTACAACGACTCCAAACCGGTGATGACGGGTCACGCGTTTGACACGCAGAATCTGGCCTTCTGGGACCCGAACATCGGCAAGTACCGCTCGTACATCCGTGACTTTGACGAGGGCCGCCGCGACGTCATGATGGCGACGTCCGACGACTTTGTGCATTGGACGAAGTGCGTGTGGTTGAAGTATCCAGCGGCGCCCGACGAGCATCTCTACACGAATCAGATCAAACCCTACTACCGAGCGCCACACTTGTTGATCGGCTTCCCGGCACGGTACGTCGATCGTGGCTGGACGGATGGCACCCGCAGGCTGCCGTCGCTCGACTTGCGCGAGCAACGCGCGAAGACGCATCCCCGCTATGGATCCGCAGTCACGGACGGGCTGTTCATGACGAGCCGCGACGGCTTGACTTTTCGACGCTGGAAGGAAGCATTTCTCCGTCCGGGCCTGCGCACGAAACACAACTGGGCCTACGGAGACAACTACATTGCCTGGCACGTCGTCGAAACCGATTCGCCGGAAGACGACTCGCCGCGCGAACTGTCGCTGTATGCCACCGAGAGCTACTTCACCGGCGAGTTCTCGCGGTTGCGTCGTTACTCGCTGCGAATAGACGGGTTTGTGTCGGCGTTTGCACCGCGCGAAGGCGGCGAGTTCATCACGAAGCCAGTCACATTCTCCGGCGACAACCTCAACATCAATTTCTCAACCTCCGCTGCCGGCTCGATTCGCGTCGAGTTGCGAGATGCCGATGGCAACCCGATCAACGGCTATGCCTTGTCCGACTGTGAAGAGATATTCGGCGACGCGATCGACTATACCGTCCGCTGGAAGAAGGGCACGGATGTCAGCTCCCTTGCCAGCAAACCAGTGCGATTGCGGTTCGTACTGCGCGAAGCTGATCTCTACGCGCTGCAGTTTTCACCAAATCGTTAGAAACAGTTTTCACGCTCGGTCATCCCAACCTTCGCAGCTGATAGTCGAGCGCATCAAAAGCCACGCGCCCCGCGAGCCGGGCAGGATGACGTTCAGTCGCAGTTCCCGACCGACAGGATTCACTGAGGTCTTCCTCGTAGGCGAGAATTTCTGGGTCATCACGCTCGTCAAGGGTGTCGGACTTGTGGGCCATGACGATTGGGTCTTTGGGATCGTATACTTGCCCGAAAACAAATGGAGTATCGCATAGAATTAACTCATGCAAAACTGCTGGATTCTCTACTTGATCATCCCGGTCGTATAGCTCTTTGGAGCGTACTATCCACCTTGTTGGCATTGTTCGATCGCCTTGGCTTAGGGAGGGGGGGGAGCGGACTTCAGGTCGTCACGTATTCTATCACTCGACTATGCGATGTAGGAGGGTGTGCCGTCGCGGAATCGGGACGACTCGGTACAGTTGCTGAGGTTGACGGTCGTCAAATTACCCTACTTCCCGAGAACTGTTTCGCTCATCCCTCTCGGCCTTCTCCCGCCAATCGAAACCGACTGCATCGAATACCTGCTGCATGATTGGTTTTTCGGAGACGATCCGCCACAGGTCTTCTCTGGGGACGTTGGAAAATACTTCCCGGAACGTATTTTGCCAGCTTTCATCCAGCGCACCGGCAGCGGCCGCTTCCAGGAATACGTCCATCGCTTGGTGTTCAGGTACACCCGCCTCGCGTGCTATGAGTTTCTGCCACGCGTACGTCCCGGGGTACGGTGGCTTCGGGGTCGACGGGAACTACGGCCTTAAGAAATAAATGGACCCCGAGGGAGAATTCCATCGGGGCCCGAGGTGTGAACGCAGTGGAAAACAACGCTGTAGCGTTGTCTCTCATGTATCGATCGCTGGGGATGAATAGTTTCGTCTGGAGCTCCTCAAATGCTCTTTTTGGGTCAAAATCGGGCCAAAATTCTTCGTTCAGACCCACCCCTGAGGCACAAAGTGGCTGTTTCGTGCGTTTAGGCGGTCTCTCGTATCAACCGCGCAGTGTTTCACACTGAAATCACACCGAAAACGCGCGGCTTTGCGTGGTTTCAGAAATGAACGCAAATCCGTTGGTGTGGAAAACGCGGGTAATGGCGTAACCTCTCTGGCGTTCTGGCTCGGTGCTTGAAATTCGCCTCCCGCTTGTGCAATCGTCCGCCTGGGAGGCACAGAAGTACAAGATGGCGGGGAGGAGCACTGATCAGCATCGTGCTGATACGCAATTGATGTTCACTTGGAGCGAGGCGGAGGAAGCGGATATCAGAGACGGTCACGCTGTGCTTGAGCCCTCGGCTGGGATTGGCCACATCGCGGATGCGGTCCGCCAGCACGCAAACGTTGATCTTAAGGTCGTTGAATATAACCACGAGCTCGTTCAAGTCCTCGCAGCCAAGGGCTATGAGCCAGTTCACGGTAATTTCTTGGAGTTTTATTTTCCCGTTGACCGCATCGTTATGAATCCACCGTTTACTCCAACCGGGACTGACGTGGAGCATGTGCGTAATGCCTACGGGATGCTTCGGCCCGCTGGACGACTTGCTGCAATTATGTCAGAGCATGCGTTTTTTGCGAGCAGCAGCGTTATGCTGTTTATCTGCCGCACCTCGAAGGTCTCAAGCTTGTCTTCAACGACCTTTCTTAGCTCGCTGACTTCGTCCTGCAGCTTTTTAATCTGTCGGTCATACAAAGCGTCGTGCACCAGGGTCCTCACGTATTCATTGCGAGACATCTTCCGTTTGCTTGCAGCGCCCCGTAGTTCAAGCGTCTCAGCGACAACTTGATCCACACGGAATGTGATCTGCTCCGAAGACATAACAACATGCACGAAAAAAATGATTGCACACCTGACATACAGTGTGTTTGTGAAAACAGCAGCTTCCCGGCTTCTATCTTCTCTTTTAAGGACAACGAAGTCGAATCGGCCGAGGAGGTCGCTCGACGCATCGAGACCGCCGCTGAGCGATTGGGGACTGAAAGAATTCAGTATGTGCATCCTGACTGCGGGTTTTGGATGTTGCCCCGCAGCGTAGCCGACGGGAAAATGCAATCGCTGGTGGCTGGCCGTGATTTGTTTGAAGGACGATAAGCCTTAATGAACGGCACAATAACCGTTGGTAGCCAACCGTTGGTAGCCAACCGTTGGTAGCCAACCGTTGGTAGCCAACCGTTGGTA
>Ga0310123_10001443_pt1 | contig 19782 bp, 8 predicted proteins | sample CB6_AW_1057_MG_FD_203505 | JGI IMG/M metagenome (GOLD analysis project Ga0310123, IMG submission 203505) | Marine microbial communities from Western Arctic Ocean, Canada - CB6_AW_1057 | ecosystem: Environmental > Aquatic > Marine > Oceanic | place: Canada: Western Arctic Ocean | collected... | reverse complement strand
TCGACCACCGGTTGCCCGGCCAGGGCCTCGCGGAAGGCCTCTTCACACCCATCGGGCACCTCAACCAGGAACCGGGTGGGACTCTCGGAAAACAGCAGCACGGCCTCATCGAGTCCGTCGGAGGCCTTGGCCAGTTCCCCCAGGTCCAACGTGGCTCCGATCCCGCCGGCGAACGCCATCTCGGCAACGGCGACTGCGAGTCCACCTTCGCTGAGGTCGTGGCAGCTGCGGAGTGTGCCGGCGGAGATGGCTGCGTGGAGTCCGGCGAAGAGCTTCGGAGCATTTTCCAGATCCACTCGAGGGACCGCTCCACCCGAGAGCGAGTTGACCAGTGCCAGGTGGCTGCCTCCGAGTTCGTCACGGGTGTGACCGACCAGCAGCAGCGTGTTGCCTGGCTGCTTGAAGTCCATCGAGACGATGGCGGTGATGTCATCGACCTGTCCCAGGGCGCTGATCAGCAGTGTGGGGGGAATGGCGATGCTTTGTCGCTGGCCCGAGGAGTCGTCCCAGGCGAATTCGTTGTTGAGGCTGTCCTTGCCGCTGATGAAGGGTGTGCCGAAGGCGACGGCGGCGTCGTAGCAGCCCAGGGCGGCCCGCACGAGGCTCCCCAGAGTCTCGGGCCGGTCGGTGTTGCCCCAGCAGAAGTTGTCGAGGATGGCGATTCTGGCCGGATCGGCCCCGGTGGCGATGCAGTTCCGCAGCGCCTCGTCGATCGCGGCAACAGCCATCCAGTAGGGGTCGAGGTCCCCGTAGTGGGGGTTGAGTCCACAGGAGATGACGAGGCCGCGGTTCGAGTCGAGGTCGGGACGGACGACTGCGGCGTCGGAGGGTCCATCGTCGGCGGCACCGACCAGTGGTTTCAGCACGCTGCCGGCCTGCACCTCGTGGTCGTACTGCCGGATGACCCACTCCTTGCTGCAGACATTCAGTGATCCGAGGATGCCCAGCAGGTCCTGATCCCAGCGGTCTCGCCTCGGCAGGTCGAGGTCCGTGGCTGGCGGCGGTGCGTAGACCGCTTCGCGGATGACGGGGGGTCGTCCGTTGTGGAGGAACTCCATGGTGAGTTCACCGACGGTGGTGCCGTCGTACTTGAGCACCAGGGAGTCGGTGTCCTGAAACTCGCCGATCGCCGCCGCCTCGACACCCTCGGACTCGCACAACGAGCGGAATTCGTCCCAGTTCTCCGGTGGCACCGACAGCACCATCCGTTCCTGGGCCTCGGAGATCCAGATCTCGGTGTAGGAGAGTCCTTCGTACTTCAGCGGAGCGCGTTCGAGCCAGACTTCGACCCCGAGTTCCTCGGCCATTTCGCCCACCGCGCTGCTGAATCCTCCGGCTCCGCAGTCGGTGATCGCCGTAAACAGCCGTCGGTCTCGAGCCTCCAGCACCACATCGACGACCATTTTTTCGGTGATCGCGTTTCCGATCTGGACGGCGCCCCCGGAAAGTTTGTCGCTGTGGTCGGTCAACTCCGCCGACGAAAAGGTTGCTCCGTGGATGCCATCGCGGCCGGTGCGGCCTCCGATCGTGACCACCAGGTCGCCGGGTCGAGCGGCCTTGGTCGAGAGTCCCACGGGGATCGTGGCCACGTTGCCGCAGAAGACCAGCGGGTTGCCCAGGTAGCGGTCGTCGAAGCAGAGGGCTCCGTTGACCGTGGGGATGCCCATCCGGTTGCCGTAGTCGCGGACCCCCGCGACAACACCATGCATCACGCCGCGCGGGTGCAGCACACCGGGCGGCAGGTCGTCGAGTGGGGTGTCCGGAGGAGCGAAGCAGAAGACGTTGGTGTTGCAGATCGGCCGGGCGCCCATGCCGGTGCCCAGCGGGTCGCGGATCACTCCGCCGATCCCCGTGTTGGCTCCGCCGTAGGGTTCCAAGGCCGAGGGGTGGTTGTGCGTTTCGACCTTGAAGCAGACGTCGAGCGTGTCGTGAAACGTCACGATGCCGGCGTTGTCGCGGAAGACGCTGACGCACCAGTCGTCTTCCCCGAGCCGCTCGCGGATCACCGCGGTCGCCTCGAAGATGGTCTCCTTGAGCATCTGGTCGAAGTGCCGCTCGGTCGACTCGTCACGGTAGTGGATCCGTCCGCCGAGCGTCTTGTGCGAACAGTGTTCGCTCCAGGTCTGAGCGATCGTTTCGAGCTCGATATCGGTCGGGTCGCGTTCCAGCGAGACGAAGTGATCGCGGATGGTCTGCATTTCTTCGAGCGAGAGGTAGAGTTGGCCGTCGCGGCTTTGGCGTGTGAGAGCCGAGTCGTCCATCTCGCACAGCGGGACCGTTTGCAGTTGGAAGGTGTAGAGGCTGCCGACGTCGATCGAGTCCATGGCCAGGGGGCCTTCGACGATGTGTTCGATGGCGTCGTTGGCGAGGACCCGTTCGGCGAGCCGTGCGAGGTCTTCGGGTGAGGCGTCGCTGTTGACGCGGTACTTGCGGCAGGTGGCGACCGCTTCGGTAGACAGGCCCAGTTCCTCCAGGGCCTTCATGGCACTCTGGGCGACATTGTCGGTGACGCCGGGCTTGAAGAGCACATTGAGCAGCCGGATGTTCGTGTCGCCGCCCTCGTCGCCGGGAGGCTCTTCGGTTCCGTCGACGGCGCGGATGGCGTGGTCCTGGACGAGTTGATCGACGAGCAGGCTGCCGGCGGTTTCGGCAACGAGTCTGCTGTCGGCGTCGGTCTGAATCAGGAAGCTACTCGAGGCCTGGACATCCCGCACGGTGGTGATGCCCAGTTCGCGGCTGGCCGAGAGCACTCGGGCGGCCTCACGGTCGATTTCCGAGGCCGCGGGTCGGACTTCGATTTCCCAGAGCATGCCATCCCTGGACGGGTCGGGTTCGGGGTCGGTCGCGACGGCGGGTCGGGAGCAGCTCGTGGCTCAACCCAGTCCGTCGCGTTGTCTTTTGGCCTCTTCGAGCAGCTTTTGCAAGGCAGAGTGATCGTCGTGTAGCAGCGAGTCGCCGAATTCTCTGAGCCGGGCCTGCAATTCTCCGAGAGCGACCTGCACCGAGCGGGCGTTGTGGGTGAGAATCGGGACCCACAGCCCGGGGTCTCCCGCGGCGATGCGGGTGGTGTCTCGAAAGCCGCTGGCGGCAAGTTCGAGGTCCTTCGGCTGCAGCGATCCGGCCAGGGCCGCGGCGACCAGATGGGGCAGGTGGCTGGTGCGGGCCAGGGCCTGGTCGTGCTCGCCGGGGGTCCGCCGCACGACAATCGATCCCAGGTCCCTCCAGAACTGTTCGACCCGTTGTGTGGAATTCGCCTGGGCCGTGTCGGCAGGTGTGACGACACAGACTCGGTCCTGAAACAGCGTGGCGTCGGAGTGTTCAAAGCCCTGCAGCTGGGAGCCGGCCAAGGGGTGCGACCCGATGAACGCGGGCCCGTCGGCACCGCTCAGGTCGGCCAGTTCTTCGCATACGAGCTGCTTGGTACTGCCCGCGTCGGTGATCAGTCCCTCGGGCGACATCACCGGGGCCAGTGCCCGAACATCGTCGCAGATGCGGTCCACAGGTGTGCAGACGACAGCGAAATCGGCGTCGGCGGCGGCCGCGACCGAGGTCGATCCCTCGTCGATCAGGCCCGCTGCGACGGCCCCGGCGAGCCGCGACTCGGTTCTGCCGATGCCGACGATCCGCTCGGCCAACTTCCGCAGCCGTGCCGCAGCGGCGATCGAGCCGCCGATCAGACCGACTCCGACAATGACCAGCGTACCGAATCGGGGGTCGGACGTTGAAGCGGGCTCGGACATCAGCGGGTCGCAGAGCGGGGAGAGCGGGGTCAGTCAGGGGATCGTAACCGACGGGCCGGACCGGCGACAGCAGCAGGATTCCGAGGCAGGGCGGTGTCGGGCGGTGTCGGGCGTCGATTCACAGCAGCCCGGGGATCGGTGTGCCTTCGCAGTAGGCCATCGGTCGACCGATGGGGGTGATGACTTCCTTGCCGTATTCGACTCCCATCCGGGAGATCACGGTGGCGAACAGGTCGGCGATTTCGACCGGTTGATCGGGCTTGCGTTTCCTTCCGGTGGGATCGGTTGCTCCGAGCAGTCGTCCTGCGGCCAGCCCGCCGCCTCCGATCAGGCAACTGAATCCCTGGGGCCAGTGGTCACGCCCATCGAGTGGATTGATGGTGGGTGTGCGTCCGAACTCGCCGAGCACGAGCACGATGGTCGAGTCGAGCAGGTCGTGTTGCTTGAGGTCGGTGATGAGTGCGAAGAGAGCGGGGTCGAGGGTCGCGGCCTGCTGATGGTGGCCTTCGAAGTTGTTGGTGTGAGTGTCCCAGCCGGGCAGGGTGACTTCGATGGCCCGGACCCCCGCCTCGACCAGCTTCCGCGCGACCAGGCAGCCTCGGCCGAAACGGGTGTCGCCATAGAGGTCGATGGTGGAGCGGGATTCGTCGTCGATCTGGAAGGCCTTGAGCTGGTCGGAGTTCATCATGGCCAGGGCACGGTCGACCATCAGTTGGTGTTGGGTGCCCCGGGTGGCGGCCAGGCGGCCCAGGCTGAAGGTCTGGCTGACGACCTTCAGGCCCCGCAGCCGACGGAGCTGCCGCTTGTCCTTGATCTGCGAGGCAATGTTTCTGAGCCTCTTCCCGGGGTTGTAGATCTTGTAGGCGTCGTACTGGGCCCCGAGGAATCCGCCTCGAGCCGGCCGGGGTCCGCCACCCAGCGAGACGTGTTGAGGGATCTCGATCGTCTTGTCCCAGCGTTCCTTGGCGAGGATTGCTCCGAGTGAGGGGTGAGTCAGCGTGCGGTCGGGGCGGTAGCCGGTCTTGATCAGGTAGACCCCACGCTGATGATCGCCCTCGCGAGAGACCAGCGAGCGGATGACCGAGAGCTCGTTGATGATCCCGGCGGTCAGAGGGTAGTCGGACGCGATCCTGAGCCCCTTCAGGCGGGTCTTGATCGCGGTGGTTTCACCGCCGATTTTCTGACCGGGGTGAGGGTCCCAGGTCTCGAGCTGGCTGGGTCCGCCGGCCAGGAAGAGCGTGATCAGCGAAGTGGGCCGAGCGGGGCCTCGCTGCCGGGCAGCCACGGCATCCAGAGCGGGCAGTGCGAAGCCGACCCCGAGTCCCGTGAGGGTCTGCTGGAGCCAGTGACGGCGGTCGAGCGATGGGCCGGTCAACATCAGGCTAGTGGTTCCAGGAGAATTCGGGTGAGTTGAACAGGGTCCAGAAGATGTCCTCGACGGCCATTTCGCGACGGCGGCCTCGCGTGTCGGCCAGCCACCCGCCCATGACCGCCTGTTCCCGGGCCGAGGGGTTTCGCCCCAGGCAGACCTCGAAGCAGCTCTTCAGGCACAAAGCGTCGTTTCCCTGGGTGGCCCGGGCGATGGAGGTGGTGGCCCCGAATGCTCCGGCCTTGATCAAGTCGCGAGCCAACTGCCCGTTCATTCTCAACAGCGCCTGGGGGATCGTGCCGGTCTGTTCGGACAGTTCTTCGTCTCCCAGGTCCCCATAGTCCTGGACGAAGTCCTGTTCGCCGAAGAACCGCAGGGCGCGGGTGAAGAGGTGTGAGTGCCGGTCGATGGTCTTGATCGAAGCGGCCTGGAGCATGGCGCCGACGACCTGTTCGGGTCGCAGGCGGATCAGCGGAAACACGGCCCAGGCCTCCTCGTGTCGACGGAGTTCCTCGGGAGACAGCTCGCTGGTTTGGGAATCGTTGGACACGTGGGGTCGAGAGTCGAGGCGGAAGGGGGGGCTGGCGGCGATGGCGTGGATCAGCCACTTGAGTTCACGACGATGTGAGCGGAAGTCTTCGGCGAGCAGGTCGAGTGCCCTGGTGGCGGGGTCGTCGGGGTCGGGCAGGTCGTCGACCGGGGAGGAGAAGGGGCGACCGAACATCTGGCCCCAGACGCGATTGACGATCGCCCGATCGAATCTCTGATTCCGCGTGTCGGTCAACCACTTGGCCAGTCGCCGCCTGGGTGTGCCTTCTGTGGGCAGCCACTCGCGGCCGAAGGGCACCTGCGGCTCGACCACTCGGGACGTGCCGTTTTCGTGATCGGTCACTTCGAACTGGGCCTTCAGGTTGTCGTCGACTCCCAGCGGAGAAAAGCGAGCCGGAGCATAGAAGGCGGCCAGGCCTTCGAAGTGGGCCTGCTTCCAGCGGGGGTCGAAGAAATGGTCGTGGCACTGGGCACAGTCGATGCGCTGACCGAGGAAGGCTCGAATCGTCCGCCCGGCGAGCACCTCTTCGTCGATCTCGTCGTCGATCTGGGCAATCGTGATGAAGTTGGTAGCCGGCTCGCCGGTCGGCAGTCCCCGCGCGGTGACCAGGCGAGTGACGATCTGGTCCCAGGGTCGGTTGGCGGCCAACTGCTCGGACAGCCACGCATGGAACCGGTCTCGGCGAAAGGCCAGGAACGGACCTTTCTCGGATCCGACCAGTGCTCGGCCGAGTCGTTCGGAGAAGTAGGTTGCGTAGCGGCTGTCATCCAGCAGTCTCTGGGTCCACCGTTCGAGTCGTCTTTCTCCACTGTCGGCCTCGAATTGCCTGAGCTCTTCGAGCGAGGGCACGGTGCCGTGCAGTGCGAGTGAGAGTCGTCGCAGGACGGTGGTTTCCTTGGCGGGGGCCGCCGGCGTGATCTGTTCGTCTCTCCAGCGGCCCTGGAACCACTCGTCGAGTCGCGTGGTGGAGTCATCGGCCGCGAAGCGATCGGCGAGTCGAAGGGGTGTGGCGATGTCACCGGTGGGCCGTCCGGCGATCGCCTGCACCAGCGCCAGCAATCCGACGACGACCAGCAGCAGCGGGATGACTCGACGCAAGACCTTCATGCCCACAATTCTCGGGCGTCGTCGGCGAACTGGCAAGACGATCTCGGCCTCCGGGTTCTGAGGCCCGGCGGCCGACTGAGACTGGTCTGGCCGTTTTGATAACGTAACGGGGAGAGTAGAACAGGGCGGCGGCCGATGTCTGGAGCCCTGGCAATTCCCCACCGCAACGCACTTGCGCCGATGACCTCCGAACCCGGCGTCCTGATCCCGGATAGGTCACCTGAGGTGGTGTCCGAGGGGCTGGTGTTGTTGCCCGAGGACACGCTGGGTGAGGTGCTGCGTTGTCCCCACGTCATCGATCATCCCCTGCGGGCGAGCGCCTGGGTGATCCGCATGCTGTTCGGGCTGTTCAGCCTGACGCTGTTGCTGTCGGTGATCGCGGCGATCCCGCTGGTGAACATCCTGGCGCTGGGCTACTTGCTGGAGGTCGAGGGTCGGGTGGGTCGGACCGGTCGGCTGCGGTTCGCGTTTCCGTTGCTGGAAATTGCTCCACGCTTCGGAGCGATCGTGGTGGGGCTGGCCGGGTGGCTGCTGCCGGTCTGGTGGCTGACTCAGGTGCTCGCCGACTACCGCCTGATTGCCCCGCAGGGCACCGCGACTGTGACTCTGGCCGTGTTGCACGGGATCACGGTGGTGCTGGTGACCGGTCACCTGCTGCTGGCGTTGGCACGAGGCGGGAGCCTGGGCTGTTTCGTACGTCCGTTGAAGAACGTGCTGTGGTTGATCGGAGAATTGCGGCGGGGCGGGTATTTTGAGCGTGCCGAGGGCCACGTCCTGGCGTTCGTGTCGCAGATGCGGATCGGTCACCACTTCTCCCTGGGCCTCCGCGGCCTGCTGGGTGGGTTGCTGTGGCTGGTCGTTCCCAGTGGCCTGTTCGGTGTGTACCAGCAGGTCGACAACGTGGGCCAGGGTCTGGTGATGCTGGTGGGCGGATTGAACCTGGTGCTGGTCCTGGCGTGGGTTCCGTTTCTGCAGGCGCGGTTGGCGACGGAGAACCGGATGCGGGCGATGTTCGAATTGGGTGCGATCCGCGAGTTGTTCTGCCGGTCGCCGATGTGCTGGTTCATCGTGATCACGATCACCTCGGCGCTCTCACTGCCGCTGTATCTCTTCAAGATCTACCTGCTGCCTGCCGACGCGATGTGGATGACGACGCTGGTGTTCGTGATGACGATCTACCCGTCGCGGCTGCTCACCGGCTGGGCGTATCACCGTGCCACGAAACGACCTCGCCGCTCGTACCTGCTGTGGCACTGGTTCTGGCGTCTGGCGATCTTGCCGTTGCTGAGCTTCTATGTCTTCCTGCTGTTCTTCACTCCGCTGTTCAGCGAGCACGGCAGGAGGGTTCTGTTCGAGCATCACCTGTTGCTGCTGCCGGTGCCGTTCTAGCGTCGAGTTGGGCCGGTTCTTCGGCCGGTTCTTCGGCCGGTTCTTCGGCCGGTTCTTCGGCCGGGACCTGTGGGTCCGCGAGCCGTTGTGGGTGGTGGACCTGGTGCCGTCCGACTGGTGGCGAACGCGCCGGGGATCACCTATTATCGGCGGATTCACCGTGGTGCGGCGTCGTGGATTGCCGCACCGGGGCATCGGGAATTCCCTCGTAGCAAGAACCGACAGCGATGGCCGACGTAACGACTGCTGACATCCGCAACGTGGCACTGGTGGGGCACGGCGCGACCGGCAAGACGACTCTTGCCGACCTGCTGCTGTTCAAAGCCGGCGTGGCGACGCGAGCCGGATCGGTCGACGACGGCAGCAGCCTGCTCGACACCGACGACGAGGAAAAGGACCGCAACTCGAGCATCAGTTCCACGCTGATCCAGTTCGACCACGACGGCAAGCGGATCCAGTTGATCGACACGCCCGGGTTTCCCGATTTCAGCGGCCAGATGATCGGTGCGCTGGCGGCGGTCGAAACCGCGGTGGTGGTGATCAGTGCGGGTGCGGGGATCGAGGTGAACACGCGACGGGCGTTCCAGGCCGCCGGGGACGCCGGGCTGGGGCGGATGATCCTGGTCAACAAGTGCGACATGGACAACGTGGATTTTTCCGGCCTGGTCGACGAGATCCAGGAGGCCTTCGGACGCGCTTGCGTGCCGTTGAATGTTCCGGTGGGGACCGGAGGAGACTTTTCTGGAGTCATCAGCACGCTGGACGTGCCCTCTGATGTGCCCGACGGGGTGGAACTGGATCCCAGTGAGGTCAACCAGTCGTTGATGGACTCGATCGTGGAGGCCGACGAGGAGTTGATGGAGCGTTATCTCGAGGGCGAGGCACTCTCGCAGGAAGAACTCTCCTCGGGCGTCAGCACCGCGATCGCCTCGGGCACGCTGATCCCCATCTTCTGCAGCAGTTCCAAGACCGATGTGGGCGTCGACGAATTCCTCAGCGGCCTGGTCAGTTGTTCTCTGGCTCCCGGTGACGTTGAGCGAACCGCGAGTGCGGGTGGTGAGGACGTGGCGATCGATGTGGGCGGGGACTCGCTGCTGGCCCAGGTCTTCAAGACTCGCATCGATCCCTTCGTATCGAAGATGAGTTTCATTCGAGTCTTCTCGGGGACGCTCAAGAAGGACTCATCGGTGACTGTCCCCCGCATCGACAAGGCGGTCAAGATCGGCCAGCTGCTCTCGGTCAGCGGAGCCGAGCAGGAGGCTGTCGAGGAGGCGGTGGCCGGCCAGATCGTGGTGTTGGTCAAGATGGAGGACCTGAAGGTCTCGGACACCCTGGCGGCCGCCTCGGGCACCGAGCTGGCCGCGATCGAGTTTCCTCGACCGATGGTCGGGCTGGCCGTGAAGCCCAAGAGCCAGGCGGACCAGACGAAGATCTCCGGAGCCCTGCAGAAGATCGAGGAGGAGGACTCGACCTTCAGGGTCGAACGCCAGCCCCAGACCAAGGAAATCGTCATGATGGGGATGAGCGAATTGCACCTGCAGGTGATCGAGAAGCGGATGGCCAGCCGCGACAAGGTCCACATGGTGACCCGCGCTCCGAAGATCCCCTATCGCGAAACGGTCAGCGGTTCCAGCGAAGGGAGTTACCGGCACAAGAAGCAGACCGGAGGTGCCGGGCAGTTCGCCGAGGTGCACTTCAAGGTCCAGAGCCTGGTCCAGGAGTTTGGTGAGCCCGACGACTTCTTCATCAAGGCGAACTTCGAGAACCTGCGTTCCTTCAACTACGACGACAGCCTGAACTACTGCTTCATCGACCGGGTGAGCGGTGGATCGGTTCCCAACAACTTCATTCCCGCAGTGGAGAAGGGGGTCCGCGAGCGAATGGAGCAGGGGGTGATCGCGGGGTTCCAGGTCCAGGACTGCACCTGCGAGCTGTATTTCGGCAAGGACCACCCGGTCGACAGCAACGAGACGGCATTCAAGACCGCGGCGAACCGGTGTTTCCGCGAGGTCTTCCAGCAGGCCCACCCGGTCTTGCTCGAGCCGATCGTCAAGTTGGAGATCACCGTCCCGGACTCTCATCTCGGCGACATCACCAGCGACCTGAACACCCGCCGCGGCCGGATGGAGGGTATGGACAACGCCGGTGGCGGCTTCCAGGTGGTGACGGCGAAGGTGCCGCTGGCCGAGGTGATGACCTACTCGCGGTCGCTTTCGAGCATGACTGGTGGGCAGGGGTCCTACACCTACGAGTTCAGCCACTACGAGCCGGTCCCGCCCCAGGAGCAATCCAAGATCGTGGCGGCAGCGAAGCGGTCTGACTCCGACGAGGAGTAGGCGGGTTCTTTGCGACGGGTTTCAGTTCCGTCGCCGCCGACGCCTCATGATCGACCTCTGCCAGGTCGCGAGTTGGTGTGAGATGGCTCTGGGTGTGAGCCCCACGACGGTTCGCGGCCGCGACACCGTCGGCCGCCGGTCGATTTCTCCTTCGAGCCTCTGCAGCCAGGGCGGAACATCGATTCCCGACCCGTGCGTTTCGTGGAGGTAGCGGTCGACTTCGGTCTGCAGTCGCTCGAATGCCGGTGAGTACTCGCGTTGTGCCCGAGCGTCCTGTCGCGCGGTTTCGATCAGGGATCTCATCCGATTGACCGCCAGCGGTCTCAGAAATCGCTCGGCCACGCGGTCGGCCAGTGCCGGCAGTCTCATGCCCCACAGCGATTCGAGCTGGGCAAGTCGTTCGAGGTGCAACTCGGCACTGTGTCTCACGCCCCGACCACACATCTCCTCCCACACCGTCGCCAGCCACGGCCGCGGTCCCTGGGCGAGGACTTCGTGAGCGATTTCCGACGGCGTGAAGTTCCAGGCATCGCGATCGTAGGCCGCTTCGAGTCGCAGGAAATCGAGCAGACAGTGAATCTTCTCGCCATAGTCCGACTGGGTGGTGGTGGTGTTGTATTCGATGAAGCGGAAGTAGCGATCGATGATCGTCTGGTAGATCATCTGCAGGATCTGTGCGGCGTGTTCCCGATCGAGCGTGCCCGACTGCAGGTCGTCGACCAGCCGACTCTCCGCCAGCGGATCCTCGTCGACCTCGGCCTCGAGATGCTCGAGCAGCCAATCGGTTCCCTGGTGCAGGATGGTCCGGATGTGCCCGAGTGTCAGCCTGGGAGCGGCGAACAGTTCGCTGCCGTAGTTGTCGATGAACTCGCGGACATCCTGCCAGGTCTCCTCGGGTTCGATCGTCTCGGCTGCCGCGAGCCTGGTGCGACTGCTGTGTCGCAGCCAGGGGATCTGGAATCGATCGACGAGTTCCTCGATGAACTCCAGCAGCCGTTTGTCTCGATCGAGCCCCGAGCGGGGTGTGCGTTGGTCGGGGCGGCGTGTTCGTCTGGGTCCGTGCGATCGCGGCGGCCGGGTCCGCGGGGGAGTTCCGGGCAGGTCCCGTCGCGGTGTGATGCCGCGCTGGGAGGGCCAGGACTGAGCGGCGTGGCAGACCGCTTCGAGGGTATGCCGCAGTGCCTGTCGGAACAGCCGATCGAATTCGGTGACCGCCGCCCCATCGGGTCGCGACCTGCGTTCCATGAGGTAGGCGGTTCGCAGCACCTGCGAGGTTTCTCGCAACAGCCCGAGCCTCGGCAGGTGCTCGACCAGGAACTGCAGGTCGGCGTGTCGGGTGCGCGCGGCGAGCATCTGGTGTGGGTCGCCTCCGGCATCGAGCGGCACATACAGCAGCGGCTGGCGGGCCAGTCGCCGCAGCAGCACCGGCAGTGCCTGCCTGACCGTGGCGGTGTCGCCGTGGATCACCGCTCCGGCCAGCAGTCTCCAGAGCCGGTGCTCGCGGCGGTCTCCGTCGGCGGCCTGATTCGGCGAGAGTCCTCTCAGCATCAGCTCGGCCCGCCGCGCCTGCACGTGCACGCCCATCACCACCTGCAGCAGCTCGTACTTGGTCTGCAACTGCACATCGAACTCGATCCCCGATTCGGTGTGTCCCGAGGGGGTGGGGATCTGGTGTTGCCAGATTGCGTCGAGCAGCCCGAGCAGTTCTTCCTGCATCGTGCGGGCCTGGGCGGTCCAGCCCAGGGCCCGTTCGGGATCGAGCCCCGGCAGCTGGGGGGCTCCGGCGACCACCTGCTGCCACAGCCGGGCAATCGACTCGAGGAATTTCAACCTCGGCACCAGTTCTCGGTACAGCCCCTCGAACTCGGTCGATCCCGGCAGGAAGCCGTCGTCGAGCAGTTCGGCTTCAAACCCGTCGTCGGCGCTGTCTCGAAACGTGACATCGTCGTAGGCGGCCGAGAACAGGGTCTGGGCATCGTCATCGTCGACTCCCTCCTCGTCGATCGGCCCACCCTCAATGCCGTTCCCGAAGCCGTTCTCGAATTCATTCCCGAATTCGTTCCCGAAGTCGGGTTCCTCGGTGGTTTCCAACGGATCTCCGAATTCCTCGTCGCCGTCCTCATCGGGCAGTCCGATCGAGTCGAGGAGTTCTTCGAGCGGTGTGGGGAGTTCGGGTGTGGCGAGTTCGAGCAATTCGTCGTCGAGCCGTGGTACGGACCAGTAGGACTCGGCGTTGGCTTCCAGGACTGCGAAGAACCTCTCGACCATCCGCGTATGCTGTTGCGAGGGTCGCACGTGCTCGGGGTCTGTGGCGAGTTCGAGCCAGCGGCCGAGCAGTCCGGCGATGCTGCCGGTTCCGCCTGCGAGGTCTCCGGGGATGGCCTGGTTGAGCCACTGCATCAGCAGCCCCATGGTGGCGGGCAGGTCGTGTCGATCGAGCAGAGCCTCGACGATCTGGGCGTAGGCCGGCCCGGCCTGAAATCTCGAGAAGTCCTCGACCTGCCGAGCCCAGAAGGCCAGGTCGCCTCGAGCGGCCCCGGCCGATTGCCAGGTGGCCAGGACGCGTGCCGCCTGCGACGCCGACCACCAGCGGCGGACTCCGGATTCGGCTGCGAGGTCGACGACGATCGAGGCTCCGTAGCCGTCCCAGTTCAGCGCGAGTGTCTGGAAGTCGTTGTTGAGTCGATTGACCAGGTCGCTGCGGCCTCGCGCGGCGGCTTCCGACAGCGCCGTACCATAGGCACCAAACAGCCGTTCCATCAGCGTCAGTAGGTCCTCGAGTCGCGCGTCGGGAATCACGTCCTCGCGGGTATGAAACAGCGGGAAGTGGGCTTGAAATCCGAGGTAGTTCCAGGGATCGGGCAGGGCACCGCAGTCGATGCCTCGATCGAGCAGGTCTCGAGCTTCGGAGAGGAACTCGAGTGCCTCGACCAGGTCGCCTCGCTCGGCACTCAACTCGGATGTCGTCAACGCGCACTGGATCTCGCATTCGAACCGGATCGAGGCAGCCGGGATCGATTCGGCCTGCTGCCTGGCGGCTTCGGGGAATCCCATGCGGGCATAGAGCATCGCCAGTTGCCGGTGCTGGATCTGCCGGGCCCCGTAGCGGGCGAGGTAGAGGTTGAGTTGTTGTCGGACGTGGCCGAAGGGCTGTTGTGTGCGGCTGGCCAATTCGGCAAGCCACTGGGCCCGTTCCCCCTCGGCCCGCTCGATGTGGAATTCGTAGAAGGCGTCCCGCAGCCGGGCGACGACCGGCAGCAGGGTGGTCAATGAGACGCTCGAGTCGTGCGTGTCGGGGCCGGCACCGCTGATGGCCGAGGCCATCAGCACGGTTCCGGCCAGCACGATCGCGGTGTCCTCGAGCACCTCGCCGGGATCCGCACCGTCGGCGACCATCACGCGGGTCCAGTCGATCAGGGCGTCGAGGATGATTTGCCGGAGAATGAAGCGGCGGTAAAAGCCCTTGGTGTCGATCTGGTGAGGGTCCCACTCACCGAACATGTAGGTGGTCCGCTTGTTGACCGGGTGCAGGTGGTCGTGGGCCCTGAGGTCGACGGCCAATTCGTCGAGGTGCGACGGGTCGAAGTGGGCGATATTGAGCAACTCGCCGGGCGTCAGGTCGAGCACCTCGATCGTACGCGCGACCAGGTCCTGGTAGGGCCCGGCCGCGGCACCGGCTCCGACCAGGTACAGCGGGGCCGGCCGGTAGCGTTCGTGCGGGTAGGGTTCGCAGAACTGGTCGTTTTCGAGCACCGCGACGGGTCGGTAGCCGAGGAAGTCATTCAGCGTGGCCAGTGCCGATTCGAGGATCGTCTCGACGTCGTCCCATTCGGGCCCCTGCTCGAGGATCGCTTCGAACATCTTCACCAGCAGGAACGGCTGCTCGCGGTCGAACAGGTCGAGGTGGTAGAGCAGGTCCTGGTGGTGCAGCTGGTAGAGGGGTGCCAGGCCGTCGAAGACGAGTTCGAGCACCGTGGCGGCCTGGCGGCTGTCGGCCAGGGCGGGGGACGTGTCGGCGAGCGATTCGAGCGAATCGCCGAGGAGTTGGCCGACGTTATTCCAGCAACCGACCCCACCGAGGTGGTCGCAGAGCCGGTTGAGTTTTCGAGCGAAGGCCGGGTCGTGGGCACCTCCGGAGAGGTTGATGTAGCTGAGCAGTTCCTCGATCAATTCATCGGGCAGGACGGCGTTGGATACGGACATGCGAGAGAGTCCGGGTGCCGCAGGAGGCTGCGTGATCGAGGGGGTCATTTCGACTATAGCGATCTGCCTGCACGCTGATAGCGTGAGCCGGTCGCTGCGACACGCGGTTGCAATCGGCACGCGCCTATGCGATTCTGCCCTCCACATTTCTCACGATTTCTCACGCCGCGGACCTCGGCTGCGGCATCTCAGTCGTCTTGCGATCCGGAACCCAACCCTCGTGATGGCCGAAGAGACTCCCAGCTCCGATGACATGACTCCCGCAGGCGATGACTCGGCCGGGACCGACGCGACCGAGCCGAGTGGGCAGGGCTCCTCGGGAGGCTCGTTCGAGGCTCCCCGGCTGGGGTCTCTGGACATGCCGGCTTGGAACACCGGCGAGCTGATCGATGCGCCGCGGTTCACGTCGCGCAACTGGTTTGCCCTGCTGGGACCCGGGCTGATCATGGGCGGGTCGGCGATCGGCGGTGGCGAGTGGTTACTGGGTCCGAAGGTGACGGGGGTGTACGGCGGCGGCCTGTTGTGGGTGGCGACCCTGAGCATCCTCGGGCAGGTGTTGTACAACATCGAGATCAGCCGCTACACGCTGTACACCGGCGAACCGATCTTCACCGGCAAGTTCCGCATGATGCCCGGCCCCCGCTTCTGGGTGGTGGCCTACCTGCTGTTCGACTTCGGCAGCATCTTCCCCTACCTGGCCGCCAACGCGGCGACTCCGGTGGCGACGTTGATCCTGGGGGGGCAAGTGCCGCAACCGGACAAACTGGTGTTCTACAAGCTGCTGTCGCACAACAGCGACTGGTACCTGATGAAGGGACTGGCTTATGCCATCTTCCTGGGTGCGCTGGTGCCCTTGCTCTTCGGGGGCAAGATCTACCGTTCGCTGAAGGCGATCATGACCTTCAAGCTGATCGTCGTCTTCGGGTTCCTGCTGTTCCTGGCCTTCGGCTACTCGAAGCTGTCGACATGGGGTGAGATCACCACGGGGTTTGTCAGTTTCGGCAAGGTCCCGGTGCTACGGGCCGAGGACACCAACGGCAACAACGTGCTGGATCCCGGCGAGGACTGGGACGGTGACGGTCATCTCGATGTGGTCGAACCACAGATCGACAGCAATCAGGACGGCGAGTTCGACAGTTTCGAGGACTTGGATGGAGACGGCTACTGGGACGGTCGCAACGTCGACAGCATCTGGTCGATGTTGGGGGGGAGCAGCAGTTTCAAGGACATCGATTTCACGATGGTCGGGCTCATCGCTGCGCTGGCTGCGATCGCCGGATCGGGAGGTCTCTCGAACACACCCACCAGCAACTACACCCGGGACCAGGGCTGGGGGATGGGTCATCACGTGGGCGCGATTCCCAGCACATTTGGAGGTCACGACATCGAGTTGTCTCACACGGGAACCGTGTTCGAGGTCACCGAGGAGTCGATGCCACGTTGGCGCGGCTGGTACAAGCACGTGGCCCGCGACCAGCTGGCGATCTGGCTACCGGCCTGCTTCATCGGCATCGCCTTGCCCGCCATGCTCTCGATCCAGTTCCTCAGCTACGCCGACGCCGACGCGGGGAGCGAGTGGACGATGGCGGTGATGACGGCCCAGGGGGTTCGGAACGTCGTCTCGGCGGAATCGGGAGACGGGCTGGGAACATTCTGCTGGTTCATGACCATCTTCTGCGGCTTCCTGGTGCTGGCTCCGACGATGTCGTCTTCGGCCGATGGGATCATCCGCCGCTGGGTCGACGCGTTCTGGACGTCGAGTGCCAAGTTGCGGGAGATGGATCCGAAGCACATCAAGGTGGTCTATCTTCGCGTGCTGATCTGCTATGCCATCTTCGGCTGCTGTTCGCTGATGCTGGATCCCGGAATACTGATCAAGTACGCCACGATGTTCTTCAACGTGGCACTGGGTGTCAGTTGCTGGCACACGGTGGCGATCAACACCAAGTTGTTGCCCAAGCCGCTGCGGCCTCACATGGTGATCCGTGGCCTGATGCTTCTCTCGGGTGCCTACTTCTTCATGCTCGGTACTCTGGCGGTGCTCAAGACCACCGGATTGCTTGAAATGATGCTCGGATAGCGGCCCGGCGGCGTTCTCAGCGACCCCAACGGCCCCCGCCATTGGTCTCTGGGCCCGAATAGGCTCAATCGTGGGCTCGGGTTGCGCCGATTCTACCGAATGTATCGACGGCTGCGGCCGCCGGTTGCGGGACGGTCTGCGCCCAGCGGCTTCCCGCCGATTCAGCACCGCGGCAATCGACCGGGGAGACGATGACTCAGGACCAAGCTCAACACACCGAAACAGCAAGCGGCGGTCGCTACGATTCGGGCGCCGTCACGTGGATCGGCCGCCTGTTCGGCTCGCCTCTGCTGTGGGGCGGACTGGCGACGTGGGCCTTCTACATGGCGATCCCGCATTCGCCGATCGCGGCGGCCCTGTTGCAGCGGTATTTCTACGGCCACCCGCTGGAATACGCCACCGCGACGCTGTTCTTCGTTGGCATGGCGGTGCTGGTGATGCGGTCGGCCGCCTGTTGGCGTGACGCCCGTGCGGACGAAGTTGCGGTACTGCCCGAGGACTTCGACGACCTGCTCGCACTCGACGGCGGCAGTGTGGCCCGGGCCCGCTCTCTGACGGAACACTCGGCCGATTGGCCCGATTGCCGACGGAGTCGTCGGCTGAGCGAGCTGTGCACGTTCGTTACCCGCCGTGGCGGCGGTGCCGGGGTGGCTCAGCACGGCCGCTTCCTCGCCGACCAGGCCTCCGATCACCTGCACGAGAGTTACTCGTTGGTGCGGACCATCACCTGGGCGGTGCCGATCCTGGGCTTCCTGGGCACGGTGGTCGGGATCACGATGGCGATTGCCAACGTGACCCCCGAGCAATTGGATACGTCGCTGGGCGAGGTCACCGACGGGCTGGCCGTCGCGTTTGATACCACCGCCCTGGCCCTGACACTCTCGCTGCTGCTCGTCTTCGCCTCGAACGCGGCTCAGCGAATCGAGCAGTCGAGCCTGGCGGAGATCGAATCGTGGAGCCTGCGTGAAGTGGCGCCGCTGCTGGCCGAGTCGGAGGGTCACGGGGGTCGGTTGCGTGACGTCGAGCAGCAGGCGGCTCGAAGACTGCTCGAAGAGTCTGAGGCGTCGATCCGCAGACAGGCCGAGCTCTGGGACCGTTCGCTCGAGGAACTCCGCCATCGCTGGGTGGAAACGCTCGAGCGGCAGACGACAAGTTTTGAGACGACACTGGGCCGGGGCCTGGAACAGGGGCTGGTCGATCACGACCGCAAGCTCGAAGGGCTGCGTGACCAGTGGCTGCAAGCCTGCAAAGAGGTGACCGAGGGGATGCTCAGCCAGTCAGACCGGCTGGCCGACTCGTTGACGGGCGGAATCGGCGAGTGCGTGACTGCGATCAACCAGGCCACCGACGCCGTCCGAGACCAACTCGGACAGTTCGAGCACCAGGGCGAATTGCTGATGCAGGTGATCGGCCACGAGAAGGAGTTGGTTGGTCTCGAGCAACGGCTTGCCGAAAACCTCGAGGCGGTCCGTACCGCCGAGGCGTTCGAGCAGGCGGTGATCAGCCTGACGGCTGCGGCCAACCTGCTGTCGACCAAGGCAGGCTCGAAGGCCGCCTGAGGAACTCGAGGGGCCGGGGGGGGGCAAGCGACGATGAGTACACGGCGGGTCGAAAACTCGGTGTCGCTGTTCCCGTTCCTGGCGGTGCTGGTCTGCGCAATGGGAGCCCTGATCTTCCTGCTGCTGGTCGTCACGCGGCAGATTCGAGCCGAGGCTCGGGCTGTGGCGATCCAGGAGGCGGATGCCGAGACCAGCGGGGCAGCGCCGGCCGCTTCCAAGCCGCTCCCACCCTCACCGCCTCCCGACAGCGCGGTCGATCCCGCACCGCTGGTGCTCGACGACGTGGACGCGGTTGAGGTCGACTGGAGGGGAATGCTCGATTCGCTGACGGCACGGCATCGCGACGGGACCAGAGACCTGGACAGCGCCCGGTCCGAGGTCGAGTTGGCCGAGACCCGGCTGAGGGTGGCGGAGGGAGAACTGGCCCGACTGCGGCAGGACGACAGCGATTCCCGGGCACGACGAGCTGAACTGGATACGAAATTGACCCGCTTGCGGGTGCGGGCCAACGAACTGAACACGCAGGCGAAACAGCAGCAGCAGGCGATCCGTGAGCGAAGGGCCCAGATCGAAGCGGCCGAGAGCCAATTTGCATTTCTGCCGTTCGACAGCGCCACGGGAACCCGTCGTCGGCCGATCTTCATCGAATGCCATCCGGACCGAATCGAATTCTCCTCAGAAAAGATCGATCTGACGGCGGCCAACCTGGCCGGTTTCACCCGTCGAGCCAATCCGCTGCTGGCGGGAGTCAGGGCGTTGGTGGAATACTGGTCCGAGCGGGATGCCGCGGGGGCGGCTGCTGAAGACACCGATCCCCAATCGCGAAGACCGTATGTGCTGATGGTGGTGCGACCGGGGGGGATTCACGCCTACTACCTGGCTCGCAAGTTGCTGAGTCGACTCGAGGCTCCGATCGGTTACGAGCTGGTGCCCGAGACGATGCCGTTGGCGTGGCCGGCCCGCGACCGCGTCGCGGCCGCTGTATGTCGTGCGGCGATCGACCAGGCGGTGGCCCGGCGGCCACGCTCGGGGCCATCCCTCGCCGGAAACGGTCTCCGAGGCGGTTTCTCCCGTGGCAGGCTGCCGGGATTGGGCCAACCGAAAATGGCGGTGCCAGGCCGACCCGGCGGTGGCAAGTCGCAACGGGTGACTCGGCCGGCTCGAGAGAGTGCGACCGGTGAGACGCAGGGCGGCGGCCTGGCGACTCGAGTCATTCCCGGCGACGAAACGGGTCGGTACGGCAGCGGTCGTCGGGTCGATGGACAGAGACCGCCGAACGAGGTGACTGAGGACGGGGTGAAGGATGGGGCGAAGGATGGTGTGAAGGATGGTGTGAAGGATGGTGTGAAGGATGGTGTGAAGGATGGTGTGAAGGATGGTGTGAAGGATGGTGTGAAGGATGGTGTGAAGGATGGTGTGAAGGATGGTGTGAAGGATGGTGTGAAGGAC
>Ga0310123_10001442_pt1 | contig 19791 bp, 11 predicted proteins | sample CB6_AW_1057_MG_FD_203505 | JGI IMG/M metagenome (GOLD analysis project Ga0310123, IMG submission 203505) | Marine microbial communities from Western Arctic Ocean, Canada - CB6_AW_1057 | ecosystem: Environmental > Aquatic > Marine > Oceanic | place: Canada: Western Arctic Ocean | collected... | reverse complement strand
CACGGAAGAAGGCCTGGCCGCTGGTTGCCCCATAGAGCGCGACGTTGCCAATGATGAAGTTCTCTTCCGCCACAAAGGTGCTCTGTCGAGGCGGATAAATCATGATTTGGCCGCCCGAAAGGCCCTTGCCCACATAGTCGTTGGCGTCGCCTTCTAGTTGGAGCGTTACGCCTCGGGCCAGAAACGCGCCGAAACTTTGTCCCGCCGAGCCGTTGAGTTTGATTTGTATCGTGTCGTCCGGCAAACACTTCTCACCCCACCGCTTGGCGATCGTGTGGCTCAGAATCGTGCCCACCGTACGGTTTGTGTTGACGATCGGCAGCTCGATATGAACCTGTTTACCGTCGTTGATGGCCGGCTGCGCCAGTTGGACAAGTTGATTGTCGAGCGCCTTATCGAGTCCGTGGTCCTGGCCTCTCTGACAATAGACGCCGACGTCGTCATGCGGGCGAACCGCTGGTTCTAAGATGGGCGACAGATCGAGGCCGCTCGCCTTCCAATGCTGGATCGCCGTGTCGGTTTCCAATAGATCGGTGCGGCCGATCAGTTCGTTCACCGTGCGAATACCGAGCTCGGCCATAATGGCCCGCGCGTCTTCGGCCACCATAAACAAATAGTTGACCACATGCTCCGGCTTGCCGGCGAATTTCTTTCGCAACTCGGGGTCTTGGGTGGCGATGCCGACCGGGCAAGTATTGAGATGGCATTTGCGCATCATGATGCAACCGAGCGTAACGAGCGGTGCCGTAGAGAATCCAAACTCCTCGGCGCCCAAGAGTGCCGCAATGACCACATCGCGACCCGTTTTTAATTGGCCGTCGGTCTGCAACACGACGCGGCTGCGCAGGTCGTTCATAACCAGCGTCTGATGCGTCTCGGCGAGGCCCAGTTCCCAAGGCAGCCCGGCATGTTTGATGCTGGTCAGCGGCGAGGCGCCGGTGCCGCCGTCGTGACCGGAAATCAGAATGTGATCGGCGCATCCCTTGGTCACCCCGGCCGCGATTGTGCCGACGCCAACTTCGGAAACCAGCTTCACGCTCACTCGGGCGCTCGGGTTGGCGTTTTTCAGATCGTGGATCAGTTGTTTGAGATCTTCGATCGAGTAGATATCATGATGCGGTGGCGGGCTGATCAAGCCGACGCCCGGGGTCGAATAACGAATCCGCGCGATGTTTTCATCGACCTTGCGACCAGGCAGCTCGCCCCCTTCGCCCGGCTTGGCGCCTTGGGCGATTTTGATCTGCAATTCGTCGGCGTTTGCCAGATACCAGATGGTCACGCCAAATCGGCCCGAGGCGACTTGCTTGATGGCCGATCGTCGCGAATCGCCGTTTGCCATAGGCTCGAAGCGATCGGAATCCTCGCCCCCTTCACCCGTGTTGCTCTTGCCGCCGATGCGGTTCATGGCGATCGCCAACGTCTCGTGCGATTCGGCCGAGATCGAGCCAAAACTCATCGCGCCGGTGCAAAATCTCCGGACGATTTCGTTGACCGGCTCGACGTCTTCAAGAGCAATGGGCCCCATGGGAACGGAACCGTCAGGTCCTGGGGTTTTGATCTTCAACAGGCCACGCAACGTACAGCGGGTCCGCGCATCGCCGTTGGCATGCTCGGCGAATCGCTCGTAAACTTCGCGGTTGTTCGTTCGGGCGGCGACTTGCAAATCGGCAATTGCCGGTGGATCCCACATGTGGCGTTCGCCTTCGGCCCGCCAGTGGAACTCGCCCGGGTTGGACAACGCCTTGGCCGACACGACACCGTCGGCCGGATAGCCGAGCGCGTGTCGACGCAACAGTTCGCTGGCCAGCACATCGAAGCCGACGCCCTGAATGCGACTGGCCGTGCCGGTAAAACAGCGCTCAATGATCTCGTCTGCAAGGCCGACCGCCTCGAAGATCTGGGCCCCTTTGTACGATTGTAGCGTCGAGATGCCCATTTTGCCCATGACTTTGAGCATTCCCTTGTTCACCGCCTTTCGATAAGCCGCGACGACCTTCGAGTCGACCAACTCCTCGGGCAACAGACCGTCGGCATGAGCTTGCCAGAGGGCCTCGAAGGCCAGATAGGGGTTGATCGCGTCGGCCCCGTATCCAATCAGCAGGCAGTGGTGATGGACCTCGCGGGCTTCGCCCGTTTCGATCACGATGCCGATCCGCGTTCGCTTAGCTTGCCGCACGAGATGGTGATGCACGGCGCCGCAGGCCAACAAAGCGCTAACCGCAGCGCGATCCTTTCCGATGTTGCGATCGGAAAGCACGACCAAACTAAAGCCATCATCGATCGCCGCTTCGGCTTCGCTCGAGATGCGATCGAGCGCATGGGTCAATCCGGCTTGCCCTTCTTTTCGAGGCCAGGTGATATCGATGGTCTTCGCTCGCCAGCCGCGATGATCGATGTGCTTGAGCGCCGCGAGTTCTTCGTTGGTGAGAATCGGCTCCGGCACCAACAGGCGGTAAGCGTGTTGCTCGGTCGTTTGCAACAAATTGGCTTCTGGTCCGATGTAGCATTCGAGCGACATGATGACGTCTTCGCGAATCGAGTCGATCGCCGGATTGGTCACCTGCGCAAAAAGCTGTTTGAAGTAGTCGTAAAGCATACGCGGATGATCGGACAACACGGCCAGCGCCGCGTCGTTGCCCATCGAGCCAACCGGATCACGCTTTTCCGCGATCATCGGCAGGAGCATGAACTGCATCGTTTCGAGCGTGAATCCAAAGGCGCGCATCCGCGGCAGCAGCGAATCGGGATCAAACCCGTGTGCGTCTGGTTTTTTTCGGAGGTCGCCCCGTCTGAGATCACCCAGCGTGATCCGCTGGTTTTTCAACCAGGTGCCATAGGGTCTGCGCTGGGCAAAGTCGTTCTTCAACTCGTCATCGGGGATCAATCGCCCCTGCTCGAAATCGACAAGGAACATTTTGCCCGGTTGCAATCGACCCTTGTACTTTACGTTGGCCGGGTCGATTTCGAGTACGCCGACCTCGGACGCCATGATGACCCGATCGTCGTGCGTTAGATAATAGCGGCTCGGCCGGAGTCCGTTGCGATCGAGCACCGCGCCAATGTAATGGCCGTCGGTGAACACGATCGAAGCCGGGCCGTCCCACGGTTCCATGAGACACGAGTTGTATTCGTAGAAGTCTCGCCTGCTTTTCGAAATCGATTCGTGCTTTTGCCACGCTTCCGGAATCATCATCATCACCGCTTCTTGCAGTGTGCGGCCGGTCATCAGCAGAAATTCCAGCACGTTGTCAAATGTGCCCGAGTCGCTGCAGTCCGGTTCGACCACGGGAAACAGTTGAGCCAACTGATCGCCGAACCGATCGCTTTTCATCATCCCTTCGCGGGCACGAATCCAGTTCATGTTTCCACGGAGCGTGTTGATTTCGCCGTTGTGCGACATGAACCGGTTCGGTTGGGCACGGTCCCACGACGGAAACGTGTTGGTCGAGAACCGCGAGTGAACCATCGCCAAATGCGTCGTATAGTCGGGATCTTTCAGATCGGGAAAGTAAGGCATCACCTGAGCGGACGTCAACATACCCTTGTAGATGATCACTTTGGTCGAGAGGCTACAGATATAAAACATCTTGGCTTGCCGCATGTCGGTTGCGCCGCGGAGCGCTTGACTTGCTCGCTTTCGAATCGCATAGAGCTGGCGTTCGAATGCGTCGCCGGCGAGGCCCTCGCTGGCAGCCACGAAGAGTTGTTCGATCACGGGCTCCGCCGCCAGCGCGGTGAGTCCCACATCGGCAGCTCGGGCGTCGGTCGGAACCTTACGCCAGCCAAGGAGGCGCTGTCCCTGCTCGGCAATGATCTTTTCCACGGTGCGTTTGCACCGCTGGCGTTCGTCATCCAACTGGGGCAAAAAGACTAATCCAGCGGCAAACTCACCCGGCGACGTCAGCTCAGCGCCCAGGTCGGCTTGGGCAACCTTCTGCAAAAATTCATGCGGCAACGCGGTGAGAATGCCCGCTCCGTCGCCCGAATTAGCCTCGCAGCCGCAGGCGCCACGGTGGTCCATCGATTGCAACACTTCGTCCGCGTCAAGGATGATTTGGTGCGAGCGGTGCCCTTTGATGTGCGCGACAAACCCGACGCCGCAGCTATCGTGCTCAAAGGCCGGATCGTACAATCCGCGCTTCGGCGGCAAACCTGCCGTGGCAAACTTGCCCGTCATTCCAACCTTGTTCGTCATCCCACTTCCGCCCATGTCTCGAAACGTCGTACGCACGGCGTTATTTGCCTGTTTTCTCACGCTGCCCGAACACCAACCGCCGGACTATCTCGGCAGTCGCCCATTCGACGCGGCAACTGGAGCCGCGAACGGACGGCCAACAACGTCTGGTGTCGCCAACACCTCGCCGTTGGTCTCGCTGCTGGCCGTCAGTGCATTGCGGAATCGCTCGGCCGTGATCGTTAGCTTTTTCCCACGACGATGGACAATGCCCAGCGGTCGTACCAAGGTGTCATCCTCAAGCGGTACCTTGACTAACGTGCCCGCCTCGACTTCACGAGTCACGGTCGGTTCGGGCAACAGACTCACTCCAGCGCCGATCTCGACCGCGCGTTTGATGGTCTCAATGTTGTCGAATTCCATCGTAATCTTGGTTTCGACATGTGCGTTGTGCATCGCCCGGTCGATTTTTCGACGAATGACCAACTCGCTCTCAAAACAGACCATGCTGCGACCATGAATCGCTTTGAGTGAGACCGACGAAGCGGCCGCCAGCTCATCCTCTGGCGCGCAGACCAACACCATCGCTTCGGTACGCCAGGGCACGATTTCCAAGTTGCGCGACGCGCGTGGGTAGCTGATCAAACCAAGGTCGGCCTCGTCGTTTTCCACCGCTTCGTAAACCCGTTGCGGATGCAAGTACTCGAGTCGAATATTGGCCTTGGGATACGCGGTGAGAAATTCTTGCAAATATCGGTTCATGTTGTGCAGTCCGACCGAATAGATCGAAGCCACCACCACGCGACCCGCAACCTCCTCGTGCAAGGAGCGGATCCGCTCCTCCAAATCAAAATAGTTCTGGACAATCTTTCGACATCCGTCGTAGAATGCCTGGCCTTCAGGCGTGAGCATGAAAGGCCGCTTCGATCGATCGATCAGCCGGGAGCCAAGCTGCTCCTCGAGTTGATGAATCACTTGAGAGACGCCCGACTGCGAGATGTCGTTCTCTTCGGCGGCGCGGGAAAAGCTGCGTCGCCCGACCACGTCACAATAGATTTTCAGCGATTTGAGATGCATGGTTCCAGATGACAATTTCAAATGTTGTGTCAGAATAAGATTTGAAAACGAGATAGTAATCTAACGGACCGGCCGGCGCCCGTCAACTGGCGGCGCTATTGGCCTGTTTGGGAGCGTGCCGGCACGTTCGACAACCCTTGTTCCTCAAAGGAGTTCCGCGTACCACAGGGCGCGTGGAACAGGGGGGGGGAGCCGATGAAAGTGCGAGCCGCGGGGCTTGTCCCCTCGCTAGGCTGTGCTACCCCGCGCTAGAGCAGCCGGGGTGCTAAAGCCGTATCCAGAGCCCACGGCGCCAGATCCGAGAGGCGCCAGAGAAAGAACGAATTTCGGCCGACCGCTACTTTTTGCCCGGGTCGAGTGGCATCGTGGCGCGAATGCCGAAGCTGCCATCGGCTTTGTTCACGTCGGTCCACAACGTGCCCTGGCCGGCGTAGATCAAGTTCAGTTTGATATCATCCGGCAGGCCGGTGGCGAAGATCCAGTTGTTGTAGGCTTCGGGCGAGCCAAACGCGTCGACCGCCAGCTTGAATCGCTCCGCTTTCGCCTCCTCGACCATTTGCTTTCCTCGGTTCTCGGCCTCGCCTTTGATCTCGGCGGCTTGGGCGAGCAATTCGGCCGTTTCCTTTATGATGGCGGCGGACAGCCGTTCGGTCTCGGCACGGATGCCTTCGGCTTTACGATTTCCTTCGGCCTTTTTCGCTGCGACCAAACGGATCGTGTCGACCTCGACCCGACGCTTTTCCAGAGAGACTTGCTTTTCCGCCTGCTTCAATGTGCCTTCCTCTTTGGCCGTTAACTGCTCTTGTTCTCGCGTGAGCTTCAATTCGTCGGCGATGAAGGCGGTCTGTATCGGCTTGCGGACCTCGCGTGGAATATAAATATGCCGCACCAGGCCATACAGCAGAGTAATTTCCTTTTCCTTCAGAACACGTTGAAATTGCTCGACAATCGACTCTTGGAATTTTTCTCGATCCGTCCCCACCAGCAGTTCGACCGCCTTGTATTTCGAGCCATTGTTACGACAGATCGAATCGACTTGTGGCGCGACGATCTTCTTTTCCACCGCTTCCACGTTTCCGATCGTACGGATGGCGTGCGGCGCTTGATCCGGCATCAGGCCCCACACGGCCGTAAAGTCCATCTGGATTTCGAAACCATCGCTCGACGGAAACTCGATGCCTGTTAAATCGTTGGTGATCTGCGGTTCGCCCTCGTCGTCGACAATCAGTTTGCCCGAGGCATCACGCAGTTTGGTGGCTTGAATCGTCATGTGGCGGTAGCCGACCTCCACAATGTCGATCTGTTGTTCGCGGCCGTTTGTCGGATAAATGCCGGGCGGCAAAACGTTGCTCTGCACACCTGCTTTGGCGCCAGTCGCCCGATTGTCGGCCATGTTGGTGACGACGCCGACGTAACCGGTCGGGATTTCGACCCAACCGGAATACTTGTTCCCTTTGCCCGAATCTTCTTGCAATATCTTGACGACTTGCACTCCATATCCGTACGGGTTGATGCGATAACGACCCGGATGCAATACTTTCCGCAGGATGCCCTTGTGCTTTGTATTGCCAATATCGCCTTCTACCAGGAACTCTCGTGATGGCAGATCGTCGCCAAGTTTGCATGTGACGAGGCCGACCTCGCCCGGCTTGACGACAACGTCATCCACTAGCGTTCGCTCCCACCAGATGGGCCAATAGAAATGTCGTCCCGGGCCGCGCAGCTTGGCCAAGATGCCGATCTCGCCTTCTTCGGCCCAGTGTCCCGTTTTGGCATAATCCCGTGCTCCAAAAACCAGGGGACCTTTGTAGCGGAGCATCAGGCTTTGGCCCTCGGGCACGTAGACCCGGTTTACCGTCCAATGGAATCCGGCGCCCGCGATCAACACAAAGGCTAAGAGCATGGCTAGGAAAGAAATGACATTATTTCTCATGGCGATGGAATTCCGTATATAGGTTTGCAATTTAGGATCAGCCGACAAATAGGGCCGCTCTTCCTTAGCTCTCTGCTCTTTACTCTCCGCTCTTTTGACCTTGAGCGATTTTCTCAAGCACAGACATCAAAGGGGAATCGGCCGTGTTGGTCATGATCGTTCGGAATCCAGGAGCCAGTTTTTGATAGAGCACATATCGAGCAAATGCTTGTCCATCGTTGCCGAGCGCCTCGACCGATTTTTTCCAGCCTGCGGCATCGGCCTGATTCGCAAAGGTAACGACCGCCGCCTCGGCACGTTTCTGGGCAAGTACGGCTTGCGCCTTATCCTTCGCGGCCTGCAATCGCTGCTCGGCGACCTCTTTATCTCGGTTGGCCGCCTCGAGGGCGACTTGCTGCTCTTGCCTGGCAAGCGTGACCGCTTCAACGACGAATAGTTCGGCATCGACCAGGGCCTGTTTTTGTTCGATCAGCGCTTTTTCGGTGGCCAGTTTGGCCTCCTGCTCCTGTTGGAGTGTCTGCTGTTGGTACTGTTTTAATTCCTGGACGGAAATTTCTCGCTTTCTCACAGGATCTCGGATCGCTTCGGGCGGCTTGATGCGGGTGATCAACGCCTGAACGATCTCGATGCCCTGTTTCTCGCACGTTTCACGGATTCCTTTCTCGAAATCCTCTTGGAACGCGATTCGGGTCTCGCCGCCGATGAAGTCGCGACCGCTCGAATTGGATCCCCGCAAGCGGCAGAACGATCGCGCGTTGGGCATAATGACTTTGGCGATGATTTCTTCGTCAATCCGGCTCGATCCGGCCACGTCGTTGCCGATGTCGTTATAGGTGACATAAACTTCGGCGGCTCGGGCGTCCATGACGCGGAACTCGATGATGCCGTCGAGTGAAATCCAGAAACCGTCTTTGCTCGGGAATCCCATCTCATGGCCTTCGCCTGACAGGTTGAATCGTTGCGATCGCGTGTCGACGGCGTTGATGCGGTACATGTACGGATTGCGATAATGTGTGCCGGCATCGAGCGTCTTTTCCTGGGGACCACGCTTGCCCTCGCCCACGAGCATTTTGTTGGGTTCTTCCGGTATGGGACCGGCCAGATTGGTCACAACCCCCTTGTACCCAGCCGCAATAATCTTGGGATCCCAAAGTTCAATGATCTCGACGTAATCGTTCTTACTGCGTGGCCGACCGATAACCTGCTTGGTTTTACCGTCGATCAGAAGGGCATTGATAGCATATCTGGCGGGTATGAGCGGCTCCTCAATGATTCCCTTTTGCTTTTCGTTGGTTGCCACAAAATGACCGTAAGGCAGGTCGTCGCCATAGAGCCGAACACGGATGCCCATTTTGCCCGGTTCGATTTCGACCATCGGATAAACTCCCCATCCCCATTCGTAAGGGTTATAGAAGTAGCGGCCTTCGGTGAGCACTTTGAGTTGCAATCCTTTGTGGTCGGCGTCGGGAGCAACCTCTTGGCCGTTTTCCAAATCTACGCCGACCTTTTTTGTGAGCACGGCAAAGTGCTCGGCGGGCACGTCGATGCGGAATTGCGTATAAACGACATAAGCGGAGATCAACAGCAGCACCAAGACCACGGCGATACCGCCGAGTCCGAAACGGAGCGCGAGATTACCCTGCGCTGCACCTCGACCTTGGAGATTGTCTTGCATATCACCAAAACTCATCCTGGTCTCCTTGCCTGCCGAAAGGGGCGGTTGTTGCACTTGCCAGAGAGTTTCCCCGGCGAGTTACTTCATTCGGCTAAGATACGAACATTATTCGTATTAAATTGCACCTTCCGAAATGGGCCGTTTCTGTCAATTCCAGCGGCATGTCAGGCCGTATAACCGTGGCATTAGAATCACTTTCATAGCCGCAGACGGAAGTCAGCGGTCTATCTTGCCTTTACTCTTTCGTTTACTTCGCTCCCTGTTTGCCGATCTTGGGATAGGGCGAGTCGATTTTCCAAGAATTCGGGAACGCTTCAGCCTCAGACCTGGAACAACGGACTGAGGGAATGGAACCGCAGATGGACTTAACGCGGCCACCGGTCTCCGCAGGCGACTCGCCGTGGCGAGCTGCAACCAAAGTGCAACCAAAGGAAGACCAAAGGAAGATAGCCACGAAAAACACAAAAAGGCATGAAAAGAATTATCTAGCCACGGATTGAATTATCTAGCCACGGATTGAACACGGATAAAAAAGAAGTGGAAGACCACGAATCATGCGAATAATCAAAATGCCGAGCTGATGGATCGTACAAAGCCACCTGCCTGCACCTGCTGCCTAATAACTCTTTATTCGTGTCTATTCGCGTGATTCGTGGTTCAAATCCGTGTTTCGTCCGTGTTCAATCCGTGGCTCTTCTTCCTGTTTTTTGTATCTTTCGGTGGCTTTTCACAAATCGTGTCAAAATAACAAGCTTTTACACATTTGCTATGCCGATAAACGCGGATCGTTGATTGCATGTAGCTGCGCATGCCCCACGCGTTTCCCCTCACCGCAGCGCCGGCTTTGTCTCCGGCACATAGTCGTGAGATCGCCTGCGCAGCACGGTAGCCCGCTCGATCACGTCTGGTTTTTGACCTGGCTGAGAATGTTGTGGGTCGATTCGCTCCAATTTGCTGAGCACCTCCATGCCCTCGACGACTCGGCCGAAGGCCGTGTGTCGGCCATTCAAATGCCGCGTGGCGACAAACGTGAGAAAAAACTGCGCGGCGCCCGTGTCGCGACCGGCATGCGCCATGCTCAACGTGCCTCGAAAATGGCGGCGATAGTCGTCGCGATAACATTCACAAGCGATGCTGTATCCCGGCCCGCCAGCACCGTCGCCCTGGGAACGGCCGGCTTGGGCCATGAAACCCGGCAGCACGCGATGGAACGTTAGGCCATCGTAAAACCCTTTTTCGACCAGGTGGATAAAATTGGCCGCCGTGTTCGGTGCTTCGTTTTCAAAAAGCTCGATCACCAGATCACCCTGACTGGTTTGCAATTTGACGCGTGGCAGATCATCGGCCGTTGCCTCGGCAGCCCGCACACGTTGCTCTTGCTCCCACTCGTTGCGCAGGTCCTTGGCGGTCGCCAGATATTGAATTGCCTGCTTCAAGATCCTCGCCCGCACCGACTGGTCCTGGGGATCGGGCGGCTCAATGACTTCGGCCTCTTGAGCGGTGGCCAGGTACGTGTCGGCTCGATCGAAATCGTTCAACATGGCAGCGGCCACACCTGAGAGTAAATAGACGTGTTTGTCTTCCGCCTGGTTTTGGATCAACAATTGGGCCAAATCGAACGCTTCTTCATAGCGGTCCGCGCCCACGTAGTTCGCCAAAACGGAAACCAGCAACGGCTCGATCTCGCTGTTTTTTTCCGGAGCGGCGGCATACGCCTTCGCTGCGGTAGCGATGAGCCGTGGCACGATCTCTTCGGCCCGGGCGATCAGGTTCGCTTTCTTGCCGAGCAGGGCGGCTTGCTGTGTTTTGTCCGATTTCTGGAATTCGACTTTCAACGCCACTAGATCGTTCAGAGCCTTTTTCCACTCGGCAAATACCCGATCGAAATCGGCCCGCGCCACGGCCGTGTTCGGCTCTTTAGCTTGTTCGAGGCCGGATGTTGCGCCGTTGGAAATCTGGCCGTTTGATGGTTTCTGGCCAAACGCGGAGCGGTCCGCTGTGACCAGAGCCAAGGTCAGGACCAGACTGAAAGCACCAATTCGCATCAATGAGGGTTCCTGTGAAAAGAGGCGGGGTGCTAAAATCAAACGCTTCACAGCATAGCCTACCGCGCCGACCGACCGCAACCGTTGCCGAAGCGCATGAGTCCCCAGCAAAAAAGAGCCAGACAGCGTGGCAAAACGAAACCAGACATCGCGCAAATCCCGTACGACGCCGAATAACAATCGTACTGCGGCCGATCTGCGGATCATCGGTGGAAAGTTTCGCGGCAGCAAGCTGCGGTATCACGGCCGCGAAGACACCCGGCCGATGAAGCACCGCGTCCGCGAGGCGATATTTAACTTAGTCGGCCCCTCGATTCGTGGTGTCCACGCGATTGATTTATTCGCCGGCACCGGGTCGATCGGTCTCGAAGCTCTCAGTCGCGGCGCGACGTCCGTTACCTTCGTCGAACGGCACGTACCCACAGCGGGCGCCATCGGCGAAAACGTTGCGACTCTTGGCGTCGCCGGGCGGTCGGAGATCGTGACGGCCAACACCTTCGTTTGGGCACGCCGCGAGGCGAAGCTTCCCGATTGTCCCTGGGCCGTCTTTATCTCGCCACCTTACGATTTTTACGTCGAGCGGCTCGACGACATGCTCGATCTTGTCGAGCGGCTGCTGGCCAAAGCTCCGGCAGAAAGCATTTTCGTGGTGGAGGCCGATACTCGCTTTGACTTTGGTTTGCTTCCGACTGCTGAAGCGTGGGACGTGCGACCCTATCGGCCCGCCGTAGTGGGTATTTTTCGCACGGCCGCTCTCGACTCTTGACCCTTGTCTCCTGTCCCTCGACTCTTGGTCCCAGCACGACCCGTAATGGCGTTACAACCGGATCACGTGTCTGTGCCGGCAGGTTGTGACGTAGGGAAACCGGTGACAATGCGGTCTGAGCTATTCTCATTCGACTGGCTCGGCACAATCTTCCGATCCTAATACCCATAGAGCAGATCCCACTCGCATACTACGCGAATGTTGCCGCCCTCCGTACCAAAATGTTTGACGCTGGAATGCCCGTTCCACGTCTGCGGTGCGTGGGCAAGACTTGGTCTGCGGTGCGTGGGCAAGACTTGCTCGATCGTCTTATTTTGCCCGACGAAGGATCGCACGGACACACGGGGATCATGGATGAAACGGAGTCGAAATACTCCAATGTGGCCCTATCTGGCCATTGTTTGGTGTCTGTTTGTGCTTAGTTTGTCGGCGCCCCGTTCATGGCGTCGCATCGCCGTCGATCCCGAGACCGTCGGTCGTCCGCGCGTGGTGTCGCACGTCTTGCGTGACGATGCCGTCCATGGGGTGCCGATAAACGGGGAGCCAACGATTGAGGAGCCAACGATTGAGGAGCCGACGATCGTGGCGGCCGAACGTGCGGATGCCGCGGCCGAACGTGCTTCCGTCGACGCCCCAAAGGTGCCGTCTCAAGTCCGCCTGGACAGCACCAATGACCGGCTAGCGATGCGTCCGATCAGCCGCAGCCGCATGCCAATCATGCGGTTGCCGAAGGTCGACCCACAGGAACAGAATCTGCACACCACGGTTGTTCCATTCGATACGTCCATGATGTTGTGGTCGGCCCCCACGACGCTTTTGGCGCGGCTCGACGAATTAGCACTCGTTTCCGAAACGTCGGCCCATGCCGTCAAAACCTGGGCCGCAAAAACGTCAGGTACCCTGCGACGACTCACGGCCAATACGCCCACGCAGCCGGATGAGATATCGAGCCTTCTCAACGAGCTTGCCAAAACGATCGAAGCAACCACGCCACTGGCTGATGGTCTCGCGCAAGCAACGCTTCACACCGACCTTCGGCGGGCGCAGCATGCGCTCAAGCGACGTGTCGATGTCTGGCAGATCGCCCACCAACTCGACCAGGCGGACAAAGCCGAACGGCCGTCGGCCTCAGCTCACCTGTCTCGATACTCGGCGGCCGAGCCGGTCAACATGTCGCAACTGCTAGCCCACCTCGAACGCTACGAAGAGCTGGGGCTCGCAGCCGATGCCCGGCAGATCGCCGAGCACGGTCGTTCGCTGTCGTGGTCGGCCCAGGGGGAATGCCAGGAACTTGGCCGCCATCTCGAGCGCCACTATCGCAACGCGAATCTGCGCATCGCCCTTTCCAGCGAACTGGTCAATCGGTTGCTGCCAAAGCAGAAGGACATCGAGGAAGACGTTTACGACAACATTTTGGGAGCGGAGGTCGAGGGAGTCAGTAGCACATCGACCAAACTGTCGGTGCGATGGGTCGCGGATGATCGACACATTCGTTTTGGATTGGAGGCCACCGGACTAGTCAACTCCGACACGACTTCTTACGCCGGTCCGGCGACGTTCTATAGTCTTGGCAGCACGTCATTCTACGCTCACAAGCTGTTTTTGGTTTCACCAGAGAACGGGCTACAGTCCTGGCCGGCGGGAGCGAACGCAGACAGCGACAGCAGCCTGATGGGCGTAGACACCAGTTTCGACGGCGTCCCGGTCATTGGCGGACTCGTCCGTCGCATGGCCAGATCGCAGCATCGCAAATCGCTGGGAGATGCCTTGTGGGAAGTCGAAAGTCGAGTCGCCGGAACCGTCAGCCAGCGTTTGGACGAGCAGGCGAAGAAGCAAATGGAAACGCTCGATCAAAAGATCAAAGATCGCCTGATCGTGCCGCTACAAAACCTCTCGCTTGAACCGACGCCCATCGACATGCATACGACCGACAAGCGCGCCATCGCTCGCGTACGACTTGCCGGCAGCCACCAACTAGGCGCCCACACACCACGGCCTCGGGCACCGTCGGACAGCTACCTCAGCGTACAACTCCACCAATCGGCCATCAACAATGCGGTCGAAAATCTGGAGCTCGACGGCCAGGAACTTTCCCTACGGCAGTTGTACCAAACCATCGTGGCCCGCATCCGGGGGCTCGAGGACATAACCCAGGTCGAAGTTCCCGAGGACATGCCCAGCAGTGCCCGCGTCAAGATGGCGGATGAAGACGCCATCCGCGTTCGATTCCACGACGGCCAGGCAAAAATAACGCTCTCATTCGACGAGGTCCGTTTTCGCCGACTGACCGTTCCGAACGTGCGAGTCCATGCTTTCTACAAACCGCAGCCTGCCGGTTTGCATGCCCAGTTGGTGCGCGAAGGAGCGGTTCAATTGGAAACGGCCCAGCGTCTGAAAGCTCGCGAGGAAATCGTCTTGCGCAGCATGTTTGTCAAGATGCTGTCGAAGAATCGCCCGGTCGAGTTGATTCGCGGAAAATTTGCGGACGATGAGCGGATCGCCGATTTGCAAATCAACCAATTCGTGGTCGACGAAGGTTGGATCGGCCTAGCGATCGGACCGCAGAGAATGCAAGCCCAACGCAGCACGACCACTCGCTAGGAAAGTCCGAAATCGCCGTCATCCTCCGGGCCATAGCGGCCTCGGTATTCGTCTGCCGGGTACTTCCGCTCGTTCTTGACCATCTTCGCTTGCAGCGTCTCGGCCAAGTCGACGTCGAGTTCGTTGGCAAGCGCCAAGAGGTAGCACAAGACATCGGCCATTTCTTCGCCCACCGCGGCCAGTTTGTCACGGTCCGCACCGACACGGCGTGACGCCTGGGCCGTGATCCACTGGAAGTGTTCCATCAACTCGGCCGCCTCGATGGCCAGCGCCATCGAGATATTTTTCGGGGCGTGAAACTTTTCCCAGTCACGGGCCGCCACAAAATCGGCCACGCGCTGCCGCAGCTCGGCGACCGTTGTCACTTCGTCACGCATCGGTTATCGGCTCGTAAGGAAGACTCGACAGAGGTGTTGATTCGATACCAGGCAGCACCTGCTGACGTAACGGTTTCCGCTTTTGCACAAGCTGCTGACGATAACCGTCCGCCAAGTGGACCATCAACTCCAGCACCAACAGATCGGCTCGGTTCATGACATGTCGGGCGCTCCGATTGCCGAGGCCACGCACCAATTCTTCCAAAGCGCTCAAGTGCATCTGCATCGCTTGCCGGGCCGTCACCCCTCCGCCGATCAACAACTCGGCGAGCGGTTTCATCTCGTCGGCCAGATTGCCCGCGCCCATGATAACATACGCTCGGAGCAGTTCACGATAGTGCGACACCAGGCGGTCCGGCAAGGCGTAGGTTGCCGCAGCGCTCAAGCGGGGCGTTACAGCGCTTTTTCTTGGGATTTCTTTTGGCGACTGGCCGACCAGCGCCTCGTCGGACGTCTCCTCGCGGATCGAATGCAATTCCTCGATCAAAGAGTGTTGCTGCTGGAGCAGCCGATCCGCTTCTTGATGCTCGTGATGCAACCGGCGACGCTGGTCTTGCAACAGTTGCCGATTTTTTCTGATCAGCGCGTGACGCTCAACCGCTCGGGCGACGGTCCAGATCAGCGACCGCGTCGTCGTGTCTTGCACCCGGCAGTACGCATCGGCACCCACTTCAAACAAGATCGCACTGAGTTCCTGTGGCGGCTGGGTGCCCAGAACCACCATCGGCACATCATTTCCGCCGGCCCGCAGACCTTCGATCATTTCTACCACGTCGAGTACGCCCGGCTCGTGGCTGGCCAGCACCGCATCAAACACCTCGTCCCGGAGTCGCGACACGCCTTCGACGACGCCCATTGCCTCTTCGAGCAAGACTTCCGTGGCGCTGTCCGAGCCAAACGCATCGGCCAGCCAGCCGCCAGGCCGATGGTCCGTGGTGATATACAACACCTTCATCCGCGACGACAACAATCCGCGCAGCGCTTCGGACGCTTGACTCGATTCGACAGCGGTAGCCTGGGACATACACCCTACCTAGGAAGAGATTGGGGTGGTAATCTAGCGAAGCCGCCGCACCGGGTCAACGCCGACCGTTTTTGCCCGTCTTTACCTGCCGATTTCAGCTAACTCCAAAGCCACGAATTGATATCATGCCCCAAAACGACCAACTTCCGCCCCAAGTAAATCCTCCGGCTCGTATCCTCATGGGCCCCGGCCCGAGCGACGTCCCGCCGCGCGTGTTGCAAGCCCTCTCCAAGCCGACGGTCGGCCATCTCGATCCCTATTATCTGAAAATCATGGATGAGATGCAGGAGATGCTCCGCGGTCTGTTTCGCACCCAGAACCCAATGACGTTTGCTGTGAGCGGTACCGGGTCGGCGGGCCAGGAAGCGACCGTGGTGAACCTCATCGAGCCGGGCGATTCGATCCTGGTTTGCGTCAACGGAGTCTTCGGAGGCCGGCTGGCCGAGATGGCCGAGCGGGCCGGCGGCCAGGTCACGCGAGTCGAAAAGCCGTGGGGCCAGGTATTCACGCCCGACGATCTCAAACCGGTGCTCACCAAGGCGAAGCCCAAGGTCGTCGCCATTGTGATGGCCGAGACGTCGACCGGCGCGTGGCAACCGATCGAAGAGATCTCTACGCTGGTGCATGACGCCGGCGCGATGTTGCTGGTCGATGCGGTGACGGCGCTCGGCGGCATTCCGGTCGAAGTCGATCGGTGGAACATCGACGCCATCTACTCAGGCACACAGAAGTGCCTGAGCTGTCCGCCTGGGCTCTCGCCCGTATCGCTGAGCCCGCGAGCGGTCGAGGCGATCCTCAACCGCCGCCACAAGGTACAGAGCTGGTATCTCGACATCTCGCTTCTGGCCTCGTACTGGGGCGAAGAACGGGTCTACCATCACACGGCACCGATCAACATGACCTACGCACTGCACGAGGCCGTGCGATTGGTCCACGAAGAAGGACTCGAAGAATGTTTCCAGCGACACCTTGCTTGCCATGAAAAACTCAAGTCCGGGCTCGAAGCGATGGGATTTCAGTTCACGGCGCAAGAGGGACATCGCTTGCCGCAACTCAACGCGGTTCGGCTGCCCGAGGGTCTCGACGAAGCGACGCTCCGCCGAGCGCTCTTGGACCGTTATGGAATCGAGATCGGCGGCGGGCTAGGCGAATTCAAGGGCAAGGTCTGGCGCATCGGCCTGATGGGTCACACCGCTCGTGAGAACAACGCCATGCTGCTCCTAGCGGCCCTGGAAGAGTTGATTCGGTAATGGTGGCCACCAAACGCAATCAAAGAAAAGAGACTCACGCAAAGGCGCAGAGACGCAAAGAAGAAAATAATCTCTTGTGCAATCTGCGTTTATCTGCGGCCATCCGCGGTTCCTCTTCCTGCTTTTTGCCACGCAGAGCGACTCGCTCATGAAAATCGCCTATCTCGATTGTGCCAGCGGGATCAGCGGCGACATGATGCTCGCCGCCCTGGTCGATGCCGGCGTGGACCTGGCCACGATCGAAGAGGGCGTTCAATCACTTGGACTGCCCGACTGCCGGTTCGTCGTGAGCCGTGTTCTCAAGAAAGGCTTCCGTGCGACGCACATCGTTGTCGAGCACCCGGCCGAACATGCCCACCGGCACCTGTCGGACATCGTGGGCATGATCGACCACGGCGACCTGACCGACTCGCAGCGTGACCTGGCCAAGCAAATCTTTCAAAAACTGGCCGAAGCGGAGGCCCACGTCCACGGCACGACGGTCGACAAGGTTCACTTCCACGAGGTCGGGGCCGTCGATTCGATCGCCGACATCGTGGGCACGGCCATCGGCTGGAGCCTGCTGGGCGTCGAGCGGGCGGTCGCCTCGCCGGTGCCTACCGGTCACGGTTTTGTGGAGATCGCTCACGGTCGCTGCCCGATTCCCGCGCCGGCCACGGCCGTGCTGCTCCGTAGCATTCCGCTGGCCGAGTCGAAGGTCGAGGGCGAACTGACCACGCCGACCGGCGCCGCGATTCTCGCCACCCTGGTCGATGCGTTCGGTCCGCTGCCATCGATGACGATCGACGCGATCGGTTGCGGAGCCGGATCGCGCGACTACACCGAGCAGGCCAATCTGCTGCGGCTCCTGGTCGGCACGGCGGGCGAGCCAACGCGCGACAATATATCGGACGACGACATCTGGACCCTCGAGACGAATCTCGACGACATGACCGGCGAGCTGATCGGCTATACGACCGATTGCCTCTGGGAGGCCGGCGCGCTCGACGTCTTTACTACCGCCATTCAAATGAAAAAGAACCGGCCGGCCGTCAAGCTGACCGTGCTCTGCCGACAAACCCAGTTGACGCAGATCGAGTCCGTGTTGTTTTGCGAGACGACCACGCTCGGCGTTCGTCGCTGGCGCTGCCAGCGGAGCACGCTGCCGCGCCAGACGCATCTGGTGACGACCGAGTGGGGAGAAGTCGCCGGCGTACGCTTCACGGCGCCCGACGGCCGAGTCACGTTTTCGCCCGAGTTTGAGAGTTGCCGCCGCGTGGCGGCCGAGCATCAGATTCCGCTAAAAGCCGTGTACGAATCAGCCCAACGAGCATTCGGGCCAGATAAGAGTTAATTGAAAGCACCCCGGCTGCTCTTTTGCGATATATTTTGTGGCTTCTTCAACTGCAGCCGGGGTGCTGAAAATCGGGCCCCGCAGGGATTCCAACGCCATGTCGCTGCTGGCCCAATTCACTTTGCCGGACCTCCGATGAACTGACTCGTCAGGAAGTCGAGCTTCACGAGCGATCCCGCGACATGTCCGGCATGCTCGACAGCAAAATTCGTGTGCTGCAACACTTGATCGCCCAATCGCAGCAACAGATCGAACGTCTTGAAGAACTCCTCAAGCAGACAGAGGATCCGGCTGCCGGCACGTCGCCGCCGACACCCGAGGCGGCGGCGTCACCTGTCGCTCCAGCCCCCGTCGTCCCAATATCGACGCCCACGACGCCCGATAATCCGCAACTCCCCGAAATTCTAGCCCTCGCCGATGAAGGCTTCAGCATCGCGACGATCGCCCACCGCGTCGGCCTGCCGCTGCAAGAGGTTGAGTCGATTCTACGCGAGCGCGCCGGCCCGTAGCTGTTGAATCGTGTCTACCGTAGCGATGACAGCTCTGCCCACTTGGCCACGATCGCCTGGCGTCCGGTCACCGGCGATTGGCAGGCGAAGTTCTCGCAGACGTAAACTGTCGGGCCATCATCATCGCCGACATCATCACCAACGCCGCCTTGCTTGCCGGCAAAGAGCGGATCCAACACGGCGGAATCTTTTCTGTCGGCTGCCGGATCCGACGCCGTGTCTGCTTTCGCATTACGCATCGCCACTACTTTGTTCGGCACAAACCGACCGCGCAAGTCGGCCAGCACGGCCTTCGTTTCTTCGTCTTGCGGATTGCCGGCAACGACGATCTCGTGCGTTGGACCAAGATACATGTCGAGCGCTTGGAGCATCTGTCCGGCCGCGGTGGGCGCTTGTCGCATGACCGGAGCGGCCGCCTGCAGTGTTGAGACGGCCGCTTCCCAGAAATCAGACCGACCGGTCAACCTGCCCAATCGCAGCAGAACCAGGGCCGCCAGCCCATTGCCACTCGGCACACTGCTGTCGGTCAGGTCCTTGGTCCGTGCGATCAGCCGTTCATGATCGACAGCCGTATAGAAAAACCCGCCCGCCTGGCTGTCGTGGAATAGACTCAGCATGAGATCCGCCAGTCGAACCGCTTCGTCGATTCGCGACTCGTCGAAAGTCGCCTCGTAAACCGACACCAGCGCATTGGCCAACCCCGCATAATCGTCGAGATAGGCATCCAGCTTGGCCGCGCCATGCCGCCAGGTGTGCAGCAGCCGCCCGTCGTCGCGGCGGAGCGAGGTCAAAATGAAATCACACGCCTTTGTCGCCGCTTCCACATACCGCGGCTCATCGAGCGCCGCACCCGCGCGGGCCATCGCGTCGATCATCAGCGAGTTCCAACCGAGAAGCACCTTATCGTCGCGGCCCGGTCGCACTCGCCGCTCGCGCGCCGCGAGCAGCTTCGCTCGGCTCGCGGCCAACTCGGCCGCCAACTCCTGCTCGTCACGTTCCAAAATGGCCGCACATTGCCCGAGTGTCA
>Ga0310123_10001441_pt1 | contig 19791 bp, 11 predicted proteins | sample CB6_AW_1057_MG_FD_203505 | JGI IMG/M metagenome (GOLD analysis project Ga0310123, IMG submission 203505) | Marine microbial communities from Western Arctic Ocean, Canada - CB6_AW_1057 | ecosystem: Environmental > Aquatic > Marine > Oceanic | place: Canada: Western Arctic Ocean | collected... | reverse complement strand
CCAGCCGGGTACGCCACTGTAAGTTGGGGATGGTATAGGAGTTTTCGGTTCTCGCCAAGACAAACTGTTGCAGTGCGTCAACACAGTTCGGCCGCTCGTTAAATCTAGAGCATGAGCTGTAAGCCAATATGGGACAGAAGCTTACATAAATAAATCTTGAGAATAAACGTTTTTCGGCACAGAATCTGTTGTTATCGTCGCTGTCGAACCAACGGGAGCGCTAACACCGGAGGATGAATATGCAATCGAGATTTCCACACGGTGATGGGAGTGAATTGCCGCGAGAAATGATCGAACTCGCAAAGCGGATTGCAATGTTGCCGGAAGATTTTCAGACAGAACTGGAAGCATTGCACACCCAAGTCGTCGAATCGGCTCGCAGGCGGCGGCGTATGTTGGCGTTGGTTCAAGAAGCTTTGTCCCAACTCCGCTTAGACATTAAATACTTGATGTTCGATCTGGACGTGACCCGCAAGGAACGCGACGAATTTCGCGAGCAGCTTGAAGAGCGGTAAATTGCTGCCATCGTTGCAAGTGCTACGATCCCTGCCAAATCTGCGTTGGCAATGGATCTTACAAAAATCCTAACTGCCCCAGTTAATGCGCTCTTGACGTGTTATAATCTTCTACTCTGAATTGCACGCTTGACAGAACGCTCAATGTCCGATTTCTCGTCATGGCCTACGATGACCTTTCCGGATTCCTGTCCGAATTGCAGGACGATGGCGATTTGGTTCGTATCGCGGTATCCGTTGATCGCGATTTGGAGATTGCTGAGATCACCGATCGAATCTGTAAATTGCCCGACGGTGGCCCTGCAATGGTTTTCGAAAACGTCAAAGGGAGTTCGATTCCGATCGTCACTAACCTGTTGGGCAGCGAACAGCGCATGATCAAGGCCCTTCGGGCACGGTCGTTCGACGAAGCGGCAGGCCGAATTCTGGCGATGATCAAACCCGACGTTCCCGAGAATTGGCTGGAAGCATTGAACTTGGTTCCGCGGTTTGCACAACTTTCCAAACTGCCTCCGAAGACAGTCACGACGGCCATTTGTCAGCAGGTCGTCAAAATCGGAACCGACGTGGATCTAAATGAGTTGCCGATACCGCGTTGCTGGCCGGACGAGCCTGGACCGTCAATTACTCTTGGGCAACTCTACACCCAACATCCGACAAGCCGAATTCGCAACGTCGGTCTGTACCCGTTGCAAGTCATGGGACGTGGCTCACTGGCGGTCCACTGGAGCGTCCAGGACGAAGCATGGTCGAACTTCGACGAATATCGTACGCAACAGCAACAAATGCCGATCGCCATTGCGTTGGGGGGTGATCCGTTATTGAACTTCGTAGCCAGCGCTCCATGGCCGGCCAACACTGATGACTGTCTGCTTGCTGGTTGTTTGCGAGAAAAAAATGTGGAGCTGGTAAAATGCCGCAGCCATGACCTGGAAGTTCCTGCTGAAGCAGAAATTGTGATTGAGGGGTATATTGACACATCTGCTCCGTTGATTTCGGCGGGTATCATCGGTTCGCCGATCGGGTTTTATGGACCGACCGAGCAACTGCCGGCGATCAACGTAACTGCGGTTACGCATCGTTCCAATCCGATTTTCCCTGCGATGATTTACGGCCGACCACCGATGGAAGACTACTGGATGCATAAGGCGAGTGAACGTCTTTTTCTACCAATCGTCAAACTGTTTGTTCCAGAGATCATCGATTATCACATGCCTCGGTCCGGAGCATTTCGCCATCTGCTGTTTGCGAGTTTCAAGAAATCGTACTCCGGACAGTCTCGTAAGGTGATGCATGCTCTGTGGGGGCTAGATTGGTTATTCGCGACGAAGATAATCGTGGTTGTCGATCAAGATGTCCTTGTGCAGGATGAAGAGCAGGTCTGGTTTCACGTCGGCGCGAATGTTCATCCCGGACGCGATACAGTCTTTTGTGAAGGACCAACGCACATGCTAGATCACGCCGCGCCAACTCGCGGGATGGGACAAAAAATGGGAATCGATGCGACACGCAAACTGCCGGAAGAAGGACACCCGCGTGCTTGGCCGGACGAAGTGCTAATGACGACCGAAATCAAGGAACTGGTTAGTCGAAGATGGAGCGACTATGGATTCGGGGAAAATTTAGTTTTGTGACCAAAGAACTTTAATCGATTGATCCGTCATCATGAATGTCGATAAATCGGAAGCGCGAATCCGCCGGATGTTTGGCCAAGTTTCGCTGCATTATGATTTTCTAAATCACATGCTTTCGGCCGGTACCGATTTGTATTGGCGGTGGCGGACCGTGCAGCTGGTGCCTCCCAACGGCGAAGCTCCGATTCTCGATGTGTGTACGGGAACCGGCGATTTGGCCATTGCCTATTGGAAAAAATCTAGCGGCCGGGTTCCGGTCGTCGGAACCGATTTTACTCACGAGATGCTCGAATTGGCCAACCGCAAGGCGGCTAAACATAATGGCGGCGTCACGTCACTAACGTTCTTAGAAGCTGATACCCAGCGCCTGCCATTCGCCCACAATCAGTTTCAAATCGTCTCGGCCGCGTTTGGATTGCGCAACGTGACCAACACCACGTTGGGCTTACAGGAAATGACTCGCGTTTGTCAGCCGGGAGGCCGGGTGGTCGTATTGGAGTTCTCGATGCCGAACAATCCCATTTTGGGTCTACTATATCGGTGGTACTTCCGAAATATACTGCCGCGAATCGGTCAGTTTGTGTCTTGTAATCAGGAGTCTGCGTACAATTACTTGCCGCAGTCGGTCTCCGAATTTTCTCAGGGTGAGGTGCTATCTGAAACGATGCGCGAGTGCGGATTGAGTGACATCTGGCACAAATCGCTCACATTCGGAGTTGCTGTAATCTACTGCGGCGTCAAACTCACGGTAAAACAGTAGAACGATAGCGGACCGTACCGTTAAGATCGAATTTCGATAGATGTGCGTGCACTGGATAAGCCTGCAGACGATTCTTCATCTGGAAACACGTGATTCAAGACCGCCTGAAAGACTGAGAGACCGATAATATGAATGATCTCGTCGTCGCAATGACAGGCGCGAGTGGCTCGATTTATGCGACCAGATTGTTACAGGTCTTGTTGAATGCCGGACGCACAGTCCACATTACGATCAGCCCGGCTGCGGTCGAAGTCATACAGCACGAACTGGGATTAAAGGTTGACCTGGAAAACTTTGATAAGTCACAGATCCTGACAGCCGAATCTGCCGACAGCGCGAATCCGCGGCAGCGGTTAGTTTACCATCACTATCAGGAATACCGAGCCGGCATTGCCAGCGGATCGTTCTTGACCGCCGGTATGGTGGTCTGTCCCTGCTCAACAGGGACTCTGGCCAGTATTGCCAACGGACACTCTTCGAACCTAATCCATCGAGCTGCCGATGTGCATTTGAAAGAACGTCGAACCCTAATCGTTGTCCCTCGAGAAACTCCGTTAGGCAGCATCCAATTAGAGAACATGAAACGCCTAGCCGACTCAGGTGTTATCGTCATGCCTGCGATGCCCGGCTTCTATCACAATCCCACTACAGTACAGGACCTGATCGATTTCGTCGTCGGCCGAATTTGTGACCAATTAGGAGTTCAGCATGATTTGTTCAAACGCTGGGGCAGTTGATACGGATTCGTCCGGGCGTTCTGCGAGTCACGTTGCTTGTTTTTAGTTTCCATTTGGTTCAAAATTCGACTATTGTCCGCCTCGCACTCGCTTCGTTCTTGCTATCAACTTCTTTTTACTTGGCGTACCTATGCCGATTGAACAAGTCGAGCAAAAAAAGAAAAAATATACAGACAAGTATGTCGTTGTTGACGGACAACTCCCGGAATTACGGCGTTTTTCCGGATTAACGGGTATTGTGAAGACGGTCAACATGAGTGGCCGTGCCTTGGTTGAATTCGATGGCCCGGTCGACATTGGATGGTACGATATCGACCTGACCTATCTGACAGTGGTCGATGCACCAGTGAAGGGGAAGTCTGCAGCGGAAAAATCCGTTGCCGAAAAGTCTACCGCGCCGCCGACTATAAAAACCGACAGCAAACCGGCTACCGTAAAACCGAAGGGTGCATTGTCCCCATTGGAACTGGCTCGTCAGCAAGGCGCAGTCAAAACCGAAAAACAAACCAAGGGGACATCCGTTAAAAAAACAGACGAGCCCAAGCAAGATAAAAAAAAACGTTCACCATTGGAATTGGCTCGTCAGCAAGGCGCGTTCCAAGGTGGTGAGCCGAAAGACGCGACTAAGGCCGAAAAAGAAGCGACAGAACAGAATACTTCCTCTGAATCGGAATCTCAGGCGGAATCGCTCGCTGACAAGCCTGCGCAGCAAAAAATCCCAACCACTGGGCCAGATGGTAAACCACTGTCGAAACTGGCATTGGCACGCCGACAGGGTCCGTTCAAAAGCTGAAAGAGCCAACGGCCGAGTGCTTTTTTTCATTCGTTATTTAAGTTTGTTTCCGATTCGAGTCTCGGAATTCAAAGGTTGGGCCTTTGCCTGCTAGTCGACCTCTAACACGATGTCTTCTTGTTCTGGAAGGCGCCGAAATTGCCGCAGGCACATCCAAATGGCCAAGCTGGTGGCGGTAACTAGTAGAGCCAGTCCGAAGATGCTAAGTCTCAGGCAAGTCCACCAGATAAGCCCCAATACCATCCAGGATATGGCCTGATTACGGTTCAACCACTTGGGACATTCCAGATTCATCAAACGTCTTAACAAGAACACGGCCAACAAACACGCCGGGATCACGATGACCAGAGTCAGAATTCGAACATCGACTGCCCACAGTGAAACATTCCGGTTGGTTACGCCGTCCGCCGGCAACTTGGCATAAACAAGGCCCAATGAATCAGCCATGGATTCCAGTCGGTCGTACGAGCGACTTACCACGTCGGGCGTCCGATCAACTGCGGCGGGCACTGGCAGTATCGAACGGGCTTGGTGCAGTGTGTCAATTTCGCGATCGAACTGCAAAAGTCGCCTGCGACGTGCGGAGTGCTGCTGGCTGTCATCGCTCAGCACTTTGGCAAGTCGCCGTTTTAGCGAGTGGAAGCTCTGATTCAAATCGCTCCAGGCCGAATCGTGCCTCTTCCCCCCTATCAAATTCAGATTACTGAGCGTCTGGTTCACCTCAAGTAGGCCTTCAACATGTTTAAACATCCGATCTATCTGGTCGATTCGCTGGAAATCACTCCGTATGAAGAGAAGTAATTGCTCAGGCGGCACCAAAGTCAGTAGGGATCGCTTTACGGCGATATTTTTTGGAAATGGTATTTCTGTGAAAATGCTTCCAATACGCGGTGTATTGTTGAGTCGTCGGTGGCTCCAGAATATGACAATACGGTTTACGGCCGAAACAGGATTGAGGGGGACTGATAACCGGTTCGAATTGGCAATATCGGCATTGATTGGGCATTCGTTGACAAACAAGGCTTGCAATTGCGTGCGGTTGGGCCATGTGATGTCCAGGGCATCTCTATTAGCCGAGACGACATACAAATCTGTTCGCCCCAGTTCTTCTTGGTCTTGATTTATCCAAATCCGTGTTTCAGCAAGTGGAATATTGGCTTGTTTGGGGAACTGCTGAGGCTGATCCAAGGTCAACACCCAATGTCCCGATTCATTGCCAAATGCTTCCACGTCTTGCAATGTTAAATCAGCCACGGTTTGCTGCAGAATCCAATCAGGGATTTCTGTCTTGTCGCGCTTTACGATCAATGAACCAAGTGGTTCGAATACGTCAGGCGGCGACAGGATCAACAACCCTTCGGACTGATGGATGTTTGCATCAAAGACACTCAAGAAAGGCAATTCCCACTCGGTTACTTTTGGTACGTCCACAAATTTTTCTACGACAAGAGAAAACTTGGACACGTCGGGTTTAGGTGTCACGTAAATCTGTACGGCCCCTTCGTCAACAACTTGGGTCCGGTGCGTAGCATTAATCAGGCGCAGTTGGGCGTCAGCGAGCGGGGCAGGGAGGGCAACGCGAATCGTATCCGGTCGACCGTCAAATCGCTGGAATGTCAGAATCTCTGTTAGCTTCCAGCGATTGTCGGCGTTGCGTTCGAGGACCGTTGCGGCATAGACACGAGTACTTTTCTTACGTGGCGACACCTGAATGCGCGGCCGAGTCAATTTTTCAGGCAGATAATAACGCCCCAATAGAACCTCTTTCGGATTATCGGAATCCAATTCAACTGACCCATCCATGGGCAATAATTCCTCTGCCGCCTGCAAGTTAACGTCCAGATTCGAATCGTGATAAAGGTGCAATTGCGACATCTGAGGTTCAATAAATTCAGTTCCCTCGAGACGAACCAGTGGTAGAGAAGTCATTGCCGAACGGTCCAACGGTATACTGCCTTTGAGACTGAGGATTTGAGCTCCGGCGTTTTCCTCCTTCAAGAAAATGTTCTTGCCTTGCAAGTAGAGGATAAGGCGATTGCCAATTTGTGACACGTGTGCCAGTCGTTCCACTTCATCCTGAACCGAAAGCGATTTGATTTGCAGTTTGGGATCTACAATCAAAGTGTGCTGAAATACCTTAGTACCCATTGTCAGAATTTCAGCGTGCAAGTCCCATTCCAGACGATTCTTCCGGATGCGACCGACCTGGACTATCCGCGCTTGCCGTTGCGGCGTCAACGGTTTCAAAGCAAATGATAGCTTGGCTGGCGTCGTCATTTGGTAAGCAAGTTGCGGCTTCTTTGTCCCTTCTGGATCGCGCCGATTATTTATGAAGTCTTCTGGGTTCATTTGAACCAACTGAGTGAAGGGTTTCATTAGTGGTTCTAGGCGGAAGCCAAGGCCGGACACAACGCCGACTTGCTGACGAATCACATTCACAGGTTCAGATTGTGGAATCGAGCCGAATAGGTCCAGTGGTGGCAGCACAATTCGGTCGCGAGAAGGGTCAAGTGGTACCGTGAAGAGCGCGTCGATGGCAAAGCTGTTTTCTTGAGGCTTGGAAAATTCAATGAGCAATTGTGAGTTCTTTTCGTGTCGCGACAACACTTGAAATGTGATTGGCTGGCTATCGACGACAACTTGGCGGACAATGGTTCTCGGCGGCAGATTCCAGGTGAGAAAATCGACGTTGCCGGCCAATACATCGTATTGCACTTGTAGTTGGTACTGTAATTTCGTGTGCCGCACTTCGACCAAAGTTGACAACTGTGCTTCCAACTTCGCAGGTGGACGAACCGGAATTGTATTGGCTGACCACAGCACTTGCAGTTGATCAGTCTTGCCGAGTTCAACGGCGACAGTTGGTTCGTTCCCGGTCATCTCGATTTGACCCTGAGCATGTGGAAATTCGACGGTGGGAAACCACTGATTGAATGCGAGCTGTAGTGTACTAGCCGAAACTTCAGGAATTCTAAGCCAAAAGCTTGCACCGCCCGGCACTACTTTCTTCGGCGTAAACATGACGAACGTGACGTCGAATGACAGAGACCTTCGATTTTGACCGGAATTTGTTCGGGCCAACTCCACAAAAAAACCATGTCCATCTACAGCGCGTTCAATCGGCTGTATTTTTCCGTTTACCGTGCACGCGTCCGGCGGAAAATTCACATTTTCAAACGGAAAGTGGACTTGCACGGTCGGTTCCGTTGAAAGGACGATCACCCGGAATTCCCCACGAATCGCCACAGGCTGTTGCGGCTGAACCTGGACATGGTACTGAGCGGACGAAATCAAGTATGCGGGATGTTTTTCTTGCCGCCGCTTCAACGCACGGTGCCGTAAATCCTGAAGCAATTCTGTGGAGACTTGAACGACAGTCAGATTCGGAGACAGCGATTGGTCTTCGGTGACGGGGATTAAGATGTCAAACGTCGAGTCCGAATTGGGACTCGCTGTTTTTCCATCGACGGATTCCACGGGCACCGTCCGTTCCTGGGCTTGCGATGTTGTTGCCAGCGAGACGGCCAGGACTAACAGGAACGTCGCTAAAATTTTACGGTCGCTTCGTGTGCTATCCTGCGAAACGTTGTCTGCTTTGACCGCCATCGTTCGAATCAATAAACGCCGAGGAAACACGGCAGCAATGACCGCTCCGATCAGACACCCACCGACGACTTCGGCACAGACCGACGGCGCCAACCATGCCCCGGCCGCAAACAGGCTGATCGACCACGCTCCGACGCGACTGCGGACCGGCACGCGGCGTATTCTTAACAAGGCCCCAATCATCAACGACGACAAAAGTCCGAGCCATGCCAGATGTCGGATTTGCGCGTTGTCCCAGACTGTCAGGACCACACCGTCGGGAAGTTCAGCCGCCGTCGCTTCGTGGATGATCCATCCGATTGGCGCGAATGTTTCGCCATTCGTCATATGTGCAGCTGTTTTCGTCGTATCTTCGAAAATTTTTTTCCAAGAATCTACATCCAGCGGGCTAAAAATAGTTTCTCGAGTCGGACGCCCTAAGGGACCAAACAGCCGTGTAGTCCACGTTGGTTTTGATAGCGGTCGCCGAAAATGGACAAAATCGGGTTGCGTGGCTAACCGCAAGTCCGGCGGGTGCACAATTTGCCACTCGCATCGAAGAATGCGATGTGGCATTTGTGGGACAATGACCGATCGCAGACTGCGCACAGAAGAGCCGCTTACCGGAGTGTGATACGCAATCTCGAGGACTCGAATCAAGCCTTTGGGTAACGGAGGCACAGAATGCAATTGGCCGCGAGACGTCACATCAACAGCGTGCCCGTTCACAATGGCTGCAGTCAAAACGGCCGGCTCGGCCAAACGAAAGGCAAGGCGCTCGTGTTCGCTGTGGCCTTCAAGAATAAATGTTGCATGATGAAAATCACGATCGCTGCCGCTTGAAAATATCAACGTTCGCAATTGTGCGCTTGCCAAAGGACTTGTCAGTGCTGGCGATTCAGTGCTCGGCGGCATTTCCGATCGTGGTTGAATCGCTCTCAGTTTTGCATCCTCGCGAATCGAAGATGTCACGAGTTTCTGTTCGTTCGTTTCCATGGTGTGAAACGAATTGTCAATATCGCTCGACTCTATGTCGGTCGTCATCGTTGAGGGTCGCAACCAAATTGTACCGTCGTCGCCGAGCCGACTTGCATGTGCAAGAAGTAGGCGTACATTGTCTCCGCGTTGGAGTTTGTTCAGAACGTTCGAGTTCCTCCACGAATCTGGCAAAGTTTCTTCCTGGACCGCGTCGAAATCAGAATCGGGTTCTAATGTAGCTGTTACTCCGGCTGGATAGGACAAGATAAACAGCATGTCCACGTGGTGGCATTCCAACGGCTGAAGAACTGGAAGACTGATGCGACGGTCGGGCACATCAGATCGTCGTCGCGCCGACAGTTCGACTACGCTGGAATGCTTAAGATTTAGCGGTTCCTTGAAATTGAAGACAAGAGACTGAGTATCGTTCGAAGTGCGATTGATTTCCCAGTCCAGGGATTTAGATGCGACCGGTCCGGACTTCATCCGCACGTCGATAACTTCCCATTCCGCAGAAATTTGACATTTCGCGACAAAGGTCGAAGCAGAACGATCTTGCCAACTGATTTCGGACGACAAAAACTGGGTTTTGGCCTCGGCGTTGACATGGGTGAGCACGCGAGCTGAATGAGCCGATTTCGGGAATGCCACGTCAACGAAAATCGAAGCGTTGGACTTATATTGGTCGAAAGTCAACAATTGTCGCATTTCGTTCGAACTGGTCTCCATTTGTCGAACGCCGTCGGCTTCAAATCTTCGCAAAACGAGCGGCGTAGCGACCTGGATTTCAAGTTGTCCATCGGTGAACGTGCCATTTTCAAGCGTCAACTGCGGCAAGTTCTGTTTCAGCGGCATTTCCACGGCTGTAATGCCGGCAATTTGGATCGGCCGACTTCGACCAAGCAGCCGGTCGGGCAGCGTCACGGTGATTTTTTTCTTCACTCCCAAAATCGACTCTTTCCACGAAAGCGGAAAGTCGACGCTTCCATATGTGATCGAATAAATCGTGACGTTCTTAGGAACCCAAAATGAGAATTCTTGCAGCGGTGCATCGAAGACCTCGAGGTTGAGGTTTACAGAAATGTCTAATTCGGATTTCCCGATTGCATAGGTGGAATTTTGAGTAGACAGCACCAGGGGTATCAACGACGGTTGCAGCGGTGCTTGAGTGATGCTGAATTGACATTCGGTGTGGCTACCCAGTTCGATCTGCCACGTTTGCCATCCGGATTTTTCAGCAGGAAGCGGTTTGCTGACGTAACCCGCCGAACTTGTGAGCGTACAAGTTGTTGGAACATCCAGATTCAACTGAGAAACCGTAGCGGACGCAACTCGCAGGTCGAATTCGACGTGGTTCAACAACCGTCGCCCTCTCAAACTCCAGCGACCCAGCAGTTCACCTTTGCGCCGATCGACGATCAGTGTTGTGTCGCCGTTCGGCGCGGTTCCTGACACAGCAATGCCATCCGACCAGCGCAACTGCGATACGGCAAAATTCAGCGGTTCAAGAGAAATTAGTTCCGTCGTGTTTCCAGTGCGGCGGATTTGTGCTTTCAGCGAACCGTCTCGGAGCATGCTCCTTTGTAAGTCGACAGTCGCCGAATACTCGGCTCGTTCGATCAAGACCTTGCGGGGGCCAGGGGGCGCGGGTTTCGCATCCCGCAGCAACGACAGATAGTCTTTTAGCAGAATGGCTCGCCAATTTCCCGGGGGCCAATCCTGTGGCTGGTCGGCGGGAACCTTGATTTCTCGAAACTTCGGGAACGGTTTGTCTTCCGCTGTTGCACTGGCGATCGCGGCGGAGGCAGTCACGGCAAAGTAGACGGCTCGAGCTACCTTTTGAAACAATCGAATCGGAACGGTTCGCCCGTTCATACCCCAGTTCCCGATTTCGAGGCAGAGAGTGGTTCCGTGAGCGGATTTGACGGCTGATGGTGAACATTGGGACCGTCGGAACCGATGACCGCAGCGGGATGGTCAACCAAGGAGCTGGGAGCGACCAAGTCACTCGGTGATGCGAGCTGTACAACTGCGGCCGTCCGCCGGCGTTTGAATAGGTTATCAATGAAAGCGGCAACGACGGCCAAAATTAATCCAAGCAGTGCCGGTTGCACCAAAAGTTGCACGGATTCCGCATACCACAGCGACACAATTGCGACGACGAATCCCAAAGACAAAAACGTCAACACGTGACGCGTGGCCGGTAGTTTTAGCAGAACAAACCCGACGATCAGGGCAAGTCCAGACCCTAAGATCACAATCAGTTGTTGATTCATCGATCGGAAACCCAACGTACCCGTTGGGCCGAAACAACCGAACTGGTAGGCATTTCCTTTAGGACGATCGACAATCTCATCAGCGACAGACTGGGTATTGCTGAAAACCCAACCAATCAGGTTCTTATAAGCGGGATTTAGAACGCGGCTAAAGAAGAACCCGTTCCGCCGCCAATAGTATTGAGGAGTTAACTCGCGTGGATTCGTGAGCAGGTACTGATTGAAAGGTAGCACAACTTCCCAAATCGTTTGTGCGATTCGGACGTTGGACGGGAACTGCGGAGCGGAGAGATTGTGCTCATGGGTCCAATCGAAAGACAACGCTCGTTTGGAAGAGAATTCAATCATCAACCGGTGCCTGTCGGCGGGCTGGGAGTACTCGACGTTGGTCTTGAGGTTGGCAACATCGAGTCGGAATTCACCTCTGTCGATGTCCACAATTTCATCACGACCAAGTCTTATTCCGTCCCACCAGAAATTAGGCAGTACATTCGTTTGAATGTTGTGCTGAAAGGTGACAACAAGTGTTTTGACGTTCCCTTCAATTAGGTAGAACGCGTGCGATTGAGCCGGACCTCGTTGTGTCGCGTTCGTTCGAATGGCCGCCTTCACAATCGCGAAGTCCTGTGTTACGGGCTTTAGCGAGTGCTCGAAAGTAAGCGGAATCGATTGTTGTCCGCCGTCGGCAATCCAAAGCTCCGTGTCGTCCACACGGATTTGCTTCGTCCAGGCCGATTCCGTTACGGAAACCATCACCGGTTCGGTGTCGGGCAGCTCGAAATTACTTGATTCAAGACTTATGTCGGAAGATCGGATTAACGGAATTTTTTCGGAAATTTTTGTTCCCGGTACAAGTTCTTTGGGAACATCAACGGTAAATCTTGCCAGAATTTCGAATTCACTGAGCCTCGCTTTGTCCAAATTAAAGAGTGCTTCTCGTGAGGATTCCACTTCCAGTTGGGTGAAATCCGGGATTAACGATGTTGTGGCTTCTGAGTTGTCTTCCAGTGAAAAATGTATAGGGTTACGCAGTGCATTGGGGATCAACAGGCGAACTTGCAATAACGGCACGTAGGCAACGTTGTAAAGAAATCGTTGATTGACGACGATTTGAGCGTTTTCCAGTTTCGCCGAGACAATTGTGTTGGCACGGATCCGCTGCTTGTGGACAGTTGCTTTAACTTCAAACGTCAATTGCGATGAAGCTATGCGAAGGATTCCATCCGGCACCAACTTGCGAAACTCTTCAGGAAAGTTTGTAGGCTTTGGAAGCGACGAAACCGAAAGCGGCCGCAAAGCGTCCCTTTCAAGGTGGACGAATTCGTCGACTGTGACATTTTCAGCACTGGCCACGACAAGGATTGGAGATTTTCGATTTGAGGCAGCTGCCGACGGTAGAGTCAATTGAAACGGTTGGTCGTCCGGGTTGATTGGTCGCCGAGTCTTGATGCGGACTTCGAAGACACCATTCACTCGAGTTTTTTTCTCGACCAACCGAACCGTCAATCCCGCGGCTGCGTCATTTGGGTTCGGCACAATCTGCCTGACAAGATTTGGGTCGTCGGATTTCGGAAGCACCCATTTCTCTTCTTGCCATGATGGCCACGCCAATTTGATCTCCCGAAGGGTTCCCCGAAAGACGTAGAACCGAAAATGAGCCTCCAGGTCGGCTTGATTTTGGGACAGTTTTAGAAACAGGTGTGGTTCCACTGTAAAGTACGGTTCGATTTTCTGCAGATCCAGCACCAACTGAAAAGGTTGTTGCAAGAACTGGTAGGCTCGACTGATTTGGCCATCGGCGATCAGCGTGCGCAATTCGGGATAGTCCCGCAGCTTGCTGATGCCAACGCGAGAGATAGATCCTTCAGGCGTACGGCGCTTAGAAACCCGATATCCGTCGACGGCGTTTATTGCGAGATAGCCTCGCTGGTGCAAGGCGTCTTCGACCTCAAATCCTGTCAGCACCAGTCCCGCATTCTGTTGAGGGAATTCGCTTTGAAGCGTCCACTTCAACGTGACAGGCGGCTCTTCTGTTCGTGAGGCCATCCGGTCCTTAAGATGGACGATTACTCGGTTCGAATTATCGTCGTCTATGTCATGCTTTTGATATTGTTCGCCCTCGATGTTGTTCAGCTCAAAGCCCATCGGCAACCGCACGGAAAATTGTTTCGTACTGCCCTGTTGCGCTCGAATGGTTTGCGTTGCTTCTAGCACGATCAATTCCGTTGTCAGATCAACCAGGATTAGTGTGTCTACCTGCAGTTGCAGTTTAAACGGTATTTCACTTGGCACCGGTTGCCATGTCAGGTCTAGCAGATGCCCCAGACCGTGCATTTCGATTTTCGAGACCGACCCCAAAGAATTCACCGTGTACGACGAACCTTCCGGCGACCTGACCGCAATCCGGGAAATTGGAACGCGCAATTTTAGCACACTAGCAGCAGCCCGCGGAGACGGAAGCGGCAATTGAATTCGGCGTGTGTGAACCAGGACGCTGATTGGAAAGGTCAGCCTATGAATGCCTTTGCCCTTGAACCACCAACGATGACCATCTTTCGGGTCATCGTTTTCGTTGTCTTTCCATACGTCACCGCCGTTGACTGGTGGTTTGTGTTTGGGCGACTTCAGCAGGATGGCGTTGTTCATTCGTAGCGGAACGAGAACGAATTCATTTTCGCGTTTAATCTTCACGTTGACAGTCACGGTCAGTAGGGCGCGGCCGCCTTTTACTTCTCCTCGCAACGAAAGATCGATCAGATTGAATTCTGGAGTTTCTTGAGATTTCTGCCACTTTTGAAATCGTTCAAACTGTTTTTTGTTCACAACGATTAACGGCTGCTCGCCCGGTTTCCGCTTCCCCACATTCCGCGGCTCATTCGTCTGTTCGGACGAGGGAATCTGTTTTACGGCATTCGGCCGAGATGTTGTTTCATCTTCGCTGCCGGTACTCGGAACAACTGTCGGTGACTGGTCGACTACAGGCTTTGATTGAGCGGCGGACTCGCGGTTGCTTAGCATCAACATCATCGATGCTAGCAGCATGACCAATTTTGGTTGACGGGAGCGGCCCAAAGAAATGACGTTCATGGCAGCCGATTCAGGATTTGCATAATGCGCTCCGCTACATCAACGGAGTGGACGCCCTAGGACCTCGAGGGCTCCCTCCCTTCGCAAGTGCCAGAATATAAGACCCACACCTTTCTATCATACCCACGTGGTGACGGTCGAGGAAGCAGAAAAATTCGAGCCTTTGGCCGAAAACCGTTAGGCTAACAATTGTTGCAATGGATCGTGAAGCGCTGATCCATTGGTTGCTAGTAGATCAGCGATTTCGATATCCAAGGGTTCTCCACTCATTTTTGAAACTCGCCCGCCAGCTTCACGAACGATTAGAGTTCCGGCCGCCATGTCCCATGGACGCAAACTGCTGGACCAAAATGCTTCGATTCGGCCACAGGCGACGTAGGCCAAATTCAGCGCGGCCGAGCCAGTTCGGTGAACCGTTTGTAAATGCCGCAGGGCTCGCAGAAAACGGTCGACTGCGGGGTCGTCGGGTTCGGCCCCAACCGGCAAACTGGCGACACCCATGGCCTGACGTAATTGGCCGATCTTCGTCGTTGTGATCGGATTGCCATTCAGGGTCGCGCCCTTTCCACACACCGCAGAAAACAATTCGTCGCGATTTGGATCAAAGATCACGCCGACGAGTAATTCCCGCTGGCACTCGATTGCTATCGACACAGCGTAATAAGGAAATCGGTGGACATAATTCGAGGTTCCATCAAGCGGGTCGATTACCCATCGGTAAGGAGAATTGCTCTCAGAGTACGACAACCCCTCCTCACCCAGAAGGTGATGGTCGGGAAAACGTTCCTGGATCAGCTTTGAGATCACTTCCTGCGACGCAAAATCCGCCTCAGTAACTAGATTTGCGGGACTTTTTTCGCTGACAGTGAACTTTTCCACCCACTGAGTTAAAACGTCACCGGCCAAACGCGCGGCCTCTTCAGCCGTAGTCAAAACATCCATTTCCAACGATGTCAGTTTATCCATCGTTCGAATTGTAGACCATGTGTAATTCGACTGTCTGGCTGCGTGAAACGGAGTCATTTCGAAAGAAGCTGGAAGTCTTTTTCGGTTGCAGAAGTCATTATCTCCTGTCGATTGCCTACGGAAAAAGACTCCCAACTTCTCTCGCCCGCTGCCGATGGCTGCATTATTGTCAGAAACCGTCTTAAATAACAGGCCTTACACTTTTCGAAATTCATTGAAGTGTCTGCACTTGCGGAAAATTTTTTAATTGTCAGACGTCTTAAACCAGGTGGGCGGGCCTGGAATACCTCGCGCCAACCCGAAACACAAACATGCTCATAAGAGGAATGCCATGCGAGTCAACCACGTAGTTGACGCCGTCATCTTGCCATTGTCGGCCGAACTGTTCGAGGTCAAGTAAAACAAGGATGCCGCCAAACCAAACGGTTTCCGAACCAGCAGTCGATTGCGTGATTGTCACCGGGAATCCCGATCGTCAGCCGAGCGCCATTGGCGAGATGATCGTACAGTCACGTCAGCATTCGACCAGCTTGATTACTTTGCGATTGTGTTTTTCTGCATTGCGAGCAGACGCACCACGTCGCGGACAGTGTTGGAACCAAGTTGACCGATTGGTCGTCCCACGGGATGGCTTCAAGAAAGCTGTGGTCTGTTGGCAGCAGGCCTACGCGTGTCAGATCATTTCGGAAACAATTTATCCACTGTGTCTCATCGTCTCTTGAACTTCTTTCTTAGTTAGACACTCGACTCAGCGCCGCACCCGCCGCCACCACAGCCGGGACGTCCGCAACCGCCATCGGATTCGGTCGCAACCGGTGGCTCGATGACCGGATGAAATATGACTTTCACTTGGTGACGTCCGGTTAGGTCTTCACCCAATTGGTCTAAATCAGGTTCTAACCCGCCCAGGTAGTAGAAGACAACTGTCTTGCCATCGAACAACAACTCGCAATCGATGACCTCGACTGCAAGATGGTGCGAGGCGATCAGTTCTTGCGTTTGTGCGATCCAATCGAGCGGTTGCTCTTGAATTCGCCGTCTGTGCTTGGCCTGCTCGTCTGTTGCTAAGCGCCGCAGCAATTCGCCGGCTGGCTGTTGATTGTTTCCGTTGTCTTGACCGTTTTCTGTGGGTACGGCTAGAACTTCTCCAACTTCCAGGCCTCGAGTAGTCTGTACCACAACGTGGTCTTTGTAGGAACAATCAATTCGCTGAATCGATCCAAAGCGTCCAATCCAGCCCATCGTTCCGTATCGCACTAGGTATCGATAAATGCCGTCCCAGGTATTTGGCTGATCATCGCTCTGCGGCGTATCCAAAATTACGTTGTCTCCTTCTATGGATACGTCAAACTTGCGCAGCCAATTGCCGGGCTGAGTCAGACACTTGCCGGTCTTTAAATCGAAGCGCCATTTATGCCATGGGCACGTGACTGACCCATCGACGAGCGTGCCGTCCGACAGTGATGCTCCGCGGTGTGGGCAACAATTGTCAACCGCGTATAGTTCGCCATCGACATTGAATACGGCTACTTCTCGTTCACCGACGGTGTAAACCTTGTTGGTTCCGTCGGGAACTTCACTAACTAGGCCAATTTTGAGCTTCGCAGACACACTGGGTGCTCCACCTGGTCTGTTGCCGTCTTGACACGCAATATGAACGATCCAGGATAGTCCAGATCCCTATGGGAATGGTATATCAGAATGAATGCAGAACACTATTCTTGAAAAAGTCCTCGTCAAAATCAGGAGATGAGAAGGTGAATACGATAAAGTCATTCGTCAAGATGTCGTTATTAGGCGGATCAATAGTGCTATTGCCCATCGGTTTGCTTCTGGCCGCGTTCGGTTGGGTGTTTGGATTGATCGAGTTGTTGATTCAGCCGCTGACCAAACTTGTGACGGGAGAATCAGATCTATCGCAACTGACAGTAATAGAGAAACTTAGTGCTGATGCGATTGTCTTGGGACTGATCATTGCTGCGTGTTTTCTGATCGGCATAATCATTAAGACGCAAGTTGGCCAGTTTATCCATGAACAACTCGAAGGCCGGATTCTAAATGTCGCTCCGGGCTACAACTTGATCAAGGAAACAGTGCTCCAGTTTTTGGGCAATCGGCCATCCCCATTTTCATCGGTTGCGTTGGTCCGCATTTTTGGCAACGAGACGATGGTGACGGCCTTTGTCACCGAACGGCATGAAAACGGATCGTATACCGTCTTCGTTCCAACTGGGCCGAATCCGACCTCGGGAAACATTTACCATATGAAGCCAGAATTTGTGAATCTAATAGATCAATCAGTTGAAGACGTCATGCGTTCCATTATCAGTTGCGGTGCTGGATCGGACGCGATTCTCAAGGCCATGCATCAAACCAGTGTTTGAGAAATCACCGTATCGAGACAGCACTACGAACCATCGGGAATGGCTATTTGCTAGCCGACGGAATTGCCTTTGGCAAGAGTTTCGCCAGACGGGACTTCGTCCGCGATGCATTGTTCTTGTGAATCAAGTTTTTCGCGGCGGCCTGATCTAATCGTTTCACGACCAAGCGGAATGCCGATTCCGCGGCCGTCGGGTCGTCACCTTGAGCGGCGATGCGGCATTTTTTGATTACGCTTCTCAACGCAGACCGCTGCGTCCGATTCAACAACCGTCGCTTTAGGCTTTGACGGAGTGATTTCTTTGCACTTTTGGAGCTCGGCATGTTCGAGTAACTCGTCCTTGTCGAAGAACCATTATCGCGTCTCTCGACACAATTCCACTAATCATGAAGCGACACAGTCTACAAGGCCGTCGGTAAATTTTCCAGCCTGAAACATGTGGATGCCGTATCACAATGGAATTGTTCGGTTAAAGACGATGTTTCATTCCCGACTTACTCCCTGGAGTGAGAAAGCAGGCAACTTTAAACGATATGATCATCGATCGTCGAAGCGGCCAAGACCCTTCATCAGAGTATTCTAATGCTCGGAGCCGGAATTGGATCCGAAATAATAGCGGTCTTGCGGCGAATTTTGAAAACTGCTGCTTCCGTGGAACGAGTCGAGCACCAGGTAGGTATCACCGCGATAGATGCAGGACAGCAAGTTCAGCTCGAGGCTACGATTGAAGCGATCAAAGGTCCTTGTATAAATTCGGTCGGCACAGGTTTCAAATTAGTCAACGTGCAATTGCGACAACGGCTAAAACTGTATGGTGATGTGATCAGCGATCTGTGTGTCGGCTTGGTCGGTGGATTAGGCGTCGTGCTAGGGGCGAAATTGGCGACGATCAGGCAGCGTTCAAAGCGGTCCACGGTTCAGCGCCCGCCACTGCCGGGCAGGGCATCGTGAATTCTCTGACACTGTTGATGTTGGCGAAATGATGTTGAACCACTTGGCCGAGACATGCAGAGCCGAAATATGCCGTGGCTAGAATAGTTGCCCCTGCACTTGTTCCTACGCAAGTTGAGCCGCAAACGAGCCAGATTCGACATGCGAATACACAACGGCCGAAAACGATTAAGCAACCGGTTCGGCCGAACTGTGCGGCATCTATTTGAGCACGTCCACTTTCGCAGACAAAGACTCAGCAGGGTTGGATCTCATGAAGTTGGTTTGATATTTTTGGCGCGAGGTCCTTTCGGACCGTGACCTTTCTCGTAGTCGACGCTTTGTCCTTCCTGCAGATCTTCGATTGTTGTCCCGACCAGTGCAGAGTGGTGAAAGAAGATGTCACCTCCTTCTACCGTCGATGAAACCAAAGCTTTTGTCCGAAATCAACTTCTTGATCGTACCTTGTGGCATAGTCGCCACTCCTCAACAACAGAAATCGAAATTCATCCTCAGTGAAACACGCTGTTACCTATACCATTTTGTGACCTAAGTCGTCACGTCAGGACAAGACAGCACAGTAATAGAAATTTTTCCAGGACTGTCAGTTTACGAATTTCGGGACATATTGGTTGGCCTGGCTATCGCCCTGAAAACGTCATGGAATTACCAATTCAACCGGGCACTTCAACATGGCCGTGCCGTCTCTTTGAAGAGAACTGCGGTCGAGAATGTGCCATCTTGGTACCCTAGAGGAAGATTGGACCATTTGTCTACAAGAACTTGTAGTCCTTCTGGCAAGACGCTAAAAGGAGGACACGCAGAAGTCTGCCGGGCGGTTAACTCAGTGGCTAGAGTGCTACCTTCACACGGTAGAAGTCACAGGTTCGAATCCTGTACCGCCCATCCTGACGGATTGCGTGCTATCGCATTCAGCCGCATGCCCCTGCAAAACAGGGGTTTTTTCATGTATGTCAGATAACGGATGCGAGCCCGTGCGACGAGAAACGGCGCCTGTGTGTTCGGCTGAATCGCTTGCTGGAAATGATCGTCAGTGATTTGCAGATAATGGTTGCACGCGACCCTCTCAGACGGAGGCAATAAGAATTAGGAAGCTGAATTTTTTGTTGCAGGTTTACGAGCCAAA
>Ga0310123_10001440_pt1 | contig 19799 bp, 14 predicted proteins | sample CB6_AW_1057_MG_FD_203505 | JGI IMG/M metagenome (GOLD analysis project Ga0310123, IMG submission 203505) | Marine microbial communities from Western Arctic Ocean, Canada - CB6_AW_1057 | ecosystem: Environmental > Aquatic > Marine > Oceanic | place: Canada: Western Arctic Ocean | collected... | reverse complement strand
ACAAGGACTTCGGCTGGGGGATGATCGATGCGAAAGCCGCAGTCCAACTCGCTTTGCATCTCAACATGACCAACCAATCGATGACCGTGGACTCGACCTTGCAGAATCACCTGCTCAACAAGACCACAGAAGGCGGCACCATCATCATCACTGGGCATGCTTGGACCCAGTCGGCTACTCTGGACAGCGTGGAGTATCGAATCGACGGCGGAGCGTGGCATGAGGCGACCTACGAGGAGGAGGTTGCTACCCTCGCACCACTTACACCATTCAACTGGACTGTGGCCGTCTCGGCATCGTCTCTGCTCAGCGGCAATCATTCAATCGAAGTCCGGGCGGTCGGTGGTGACTCCCACTCGCTGCCTGTCATCACCATTGTAACCGGCACTGGAGGAGAGGCGACGAAAGGCATGGGGGCAATTTTGTTGGTAGTGGGAGCAAGTTTGCTGCTGCTTGTCATCGCTAGCGTTGCAGTATTTTTCGTGATTCAAAGGTCATCAGATGTCGAAGGTGATGATTCGGGAATTGGCTATGGTTCCGTTGAGTCTCCCACAGATACCGAACTTGAGGAGGTGGTCGAGGCCGAATTATTGCCCGATGACGATTTCGATTCCAAAACGGTGGCTGAACTGAAGCAGTTGCTATCAGAACACGGATTGCCGGTATCAGGTAACAAGCAGAATCTTCTCTATAGGTTGCGAGAGCAGTCCTGAAGGCTGAGTTAATCCCACAATTCGGTTAAGTGTTGAAGCGTATTCCGGCCGAGCATGGCCGGTTTTTCTGACAGGGCACTTGCGATTCAGCCTACAGGCGTTCGCAAGATGTTTGACATGGCTGGAGACGACATCATCTCATTCGGTTTGGGTGAACCGGATTTCCAGCCCCCAACCGTAGCCATTGATGCGATGGAGCGTGCAATGCGAGCAGGCCACAACAAATACACCACCACAGCCGGCCTGCCTGCCCTACGCAGGCGCATTGCGGAATGGTGGGGTAAACACGCTCAGGGCTTGGACGAGAGCAATGTATGCATGACAATGAGCGGTACCAATGCTCTGCTAAATTGCATGTTGGCGTTGCTCAATTCGGGAGACAATGTTCTGCTGCCTGAACCTTACTTTCCGCTATACGCGCCCGATGCAACGATTGTAGGTGCTGAGGGCCGATTCTATCCATGCTTGTTCGAACACGAGTTCGTGCCGCAAATCGATGTGCTTGAATCACTTATCGATGAGAGCACAAAGGCGATTCTCTTCAATTTCCCTGCAAATCCGACTGGTGCGACACTCACACACGCGCAGCGCGACGAATTGCTTGACTTCGCGCGCCGACACGATTTGTGGATTATCACCGATGAGGTCTATGACCGCATCATCTACGGTTCCGAGCACGTATCCTTCCTCGGATGCGGTTACGACCAAGTTCTGCTGGTGAACTCATTCTCCAAGACATTCGCAATGACTGGTTGGAGAATCGGCTATATCCTATCCGAGCATCAAGAAGCGATGTCTCAAATCATCAAATTGCAGTATTACATCACAGCCTGCAGTAATGATGCCATGCAGCACGCTGTTCTCGAGGCATTCGATGCAGCATCAGACTATCCTGAACAGATGGCTGAGGAGTTCCGCGCACGTAGAGACTTGATTTGTGCGAGACTGAATGCAATACCCGGTGTTGAATGTCACATACCCAAGGGCGCATTCTACGTATTTCCCAAGGTTGAGGTCCCCGGAATGAACTCCGAGGAAGTGGCGATAGAGTTGCTGAAGGGTGGCGTACTCTGCTCTCCAGGTACAGCCTTCGGTGAAAGTGGTGAAGGCCACCTCAGATTCGCCTACACAATCGGACGTGCGGATATCGAGCGAGGCATGGACATAGTGGAGAGTGTCTTGAGTGGCCTACGCGGTAGGGAGTGAGGATTAGATGGGCCTCAATGGAGCCATTGCCCTTCTTGTCATCGGTGGTATCATCGGGATGGTCATTCCTCGTATCCCTGCTCTTTTCTTCTCCCGCTTCCCTCATTTGGAAAGAGATTTGCCCCCTCACCCTGACCCGCTCCCCGTCGATGTCCCCCTCATCCAGAGGATGCTGTTGATGCGCCGTTTACACAATATGGGGTGGGTGTTGGTCTTGCTCCCGCTTTTGCTCGCTTGGCTTGTGCTAGATGTGTCACTTCAACCATTTGCTCTTGGGCTGTTGGTTGGTTCAGGGTGGTGGATTCTTTCTCGAATAGTCCCCGCTGATTTTGACCCGGTCAAGCGCAGGCCGTTACCAATGGCTTTGATCAAGCGTGTGAATGAGTATAGAAAGCCGGAACAGCCCTGCTGCGAGGAATGTGCACCTCAATTTGAGGTGCGAGCAATCCGTTGCGCTGCCTGTGGTAAGGTCCTGCTGTCAGCAACACGACCAGATCTTGGCAGGGTTCGTTGCGATGGAACTATTCTGGGCTTAATTCGATGCCTGATTCTCGACGGTTCTTCTCCGTTCGAAATCGGTGCCGACGAAAACTAATCATTTGTCGTCGCGCAACTTACCAAGAGTTTCAGCGAATGACTGCGCCTTGTCGAGGAAGTTGGACATGCCTTTGTCCTCTTCCTCGGATTCTCCATCGTCATCATCCGCAGCCTCGTCCTCATCCTCTACTTCTTCATCGGTCAGATGAACATCTGTTCCTTCAGCTTCCCCGATACCCTCACCGGGGGCGAAAAGAGCGTGAGTATCTTCATCTGAGGTTTTTTCGTCAAGGTCTATCCAATTCGCATCGGACTTCAGCATCCATTTTGGAACCTCTTTGTCTCCTCCACCGAGCACCGCGATGGTGGTGAATATGGCCAAGGGCAGAACAGAGAGAGCCACCAATAGGTCGAGGAAACTGGTTTCTGGTATATCGACAGAGATTGGAAGCAGTGCCTCAAGGAAATTCTGTTCAACATTAATCGAATTCCATCTGCCAAAATCCAAATCGAGGGCTTGGAAGGCGAGGGAGACGAAGACTCGCTCCACCAGCCACAAGATGAGCACTGGGAAAAGCCAGCCCAATTTGGTACGGTCGACGAGGATTCTCCTCGCTACTGCAGCCAATCCAGCGAATCGTTTGGCATAATGGGGGTAAATACGCAGTCCTATGACCAATCCAGATAGATAGATTAGCAGTGAGAGTTCAAGTAGCCTATTTGGCTGCAACCAGTTTTCAGGCAAGAATCTCAGAACAAGAAGTGGTAGTGTAATCAGCACAATCTGTAATGGTAGTGCTAGCAACTGCAATCCGCCATGAACTTCCAGTAGCGGCCGTCCTCGGTCGTGAATCTGATAGTCGACGATTCTAATCATCTGGCCATATGGTGAGACGTGCAGCCTTATTCTGGCGAGGTCAACCAAATCAGCATCCCTCAGCCTTCTAGAGATACCAAGAACCGGCCACCACCCTCCGGCATTTGCCACTCTTGTTGGCATGAATCCACCAACGGCCAGACCAAGGAATAGCGAGATGAGTCCATACATGGCTGCAGCAGTGATAATCCAAGGTATCAAGTCAATACGAATCGCGAAGGTCCAGTCATCCCAGTTCATGTCGATGATGTATGTGATTGTAAAAGCGAGAACAGGAGCGATGAACACCTGTGTGGCAACAATGATTGTCAGCCACATTCGTGCTAGCAGGGTACCTCTACTTGCTGACACGCATCCAACGGCTCCCCATCGAGCCAAGAGCCTATCGTCACTCGATGTGCAGAGTTTGACGGTTCTAGACTCTCTAGTCAACGCCACAGTACCGCTAATTATGTCTTAGACATAATGCAATCAAAGTTAATACAGGCACGTTAGTGGGTGCATCGTTGATTTAGATGGGAACCGTGGGGGCGCGCTTGATAATCGCGATAATGCTCGCCTCTATTTTCGCTCCCATGGCATCTTTTGATACAATGCTTGATGGCGAGCAAACCCCGAAAAATTCCGAACACGGCAACGCCGTTGATTTTACAATAATCAAAATCGAACTGGGCAATGCTAGCGTACCGGCCCAGATTTGGACCCAACCGGATGCCAGCACAGCAGAATACCTGCTGCGCAATGTCCAATATGAGGTCGCAGTAACTTTTATGCAGGCAGGCAATGGCTTGGTTGAAGTTGATGCTTACGCAACCCTAGAGGTGGTACATCCAATCGGCTTTGTTGTTACATCGTGGGGATTCAATCTCACCATGATTGGTGGCCAACTGAGTGTTGAAACCGTCACATGGACGCCTGATGCAGCACACAGCGTGGTCGATGAGAACGGCACCCTTAGCGGTGGTATGATTCTGCGAGCGACCATTGACGGCGGATTTCAAGACACTAACAACGGCAATGACCAGTATGAGGAAGCCGCACCAGTCGCCCTATGGAGAGACAAACTTGAGAATGATCCAATTCAAACCGCCACCAACGCCCTGCGATTTGCTAAAGTGGCGTATTCCAGCCGCTCTCCCCGAGAACTGTACGCCGGGCTCAGCGATTGGCAGAGAGACAACTCGTCCACCGCTGCGGCTGGGAACTACCACTTGCGGGTGTCCGACCAGGGCTCTCAGTACGCTTCAACCACCGAGGAGATGCTACGCTGGGGGTGGTTCATCCCTATCGACGGTAGTTGTAACGACGACCCCGGTCACGGCATGGGGTATGGCACTGAAGATACAGACATCACCAACAAATACGCAGTTAGATTCTGTCTCGCTCAACTGCACGACTACGAGTACATCTCCATCCAGTGGGTGACCAATGCGTGGGGGACGATGGGTCCGGGAGATGAAATGGCACTTGAGGCGATTCGTGGCTTCAGCGAGATTGCATCATTCAACCTCTCAGAGCAGAACTTGATGGCAAGCCCGGGTGCTTGGAAGCAGGTAGTCTGGGATATGACCGATGTTTTCAACGACCAGTCCTACTACATTTCATACACGAAAATCGCTGATGATTCTGACGCGACCGAAGGCATCCATATCGACGATTTCACCCTTTTTGCAATAGAACGAGTTGGCCAGTACACAGTAACTCTCGATTGCGATGACCCTTCGCCAAACGCGTATGTGGTGATTCCCGCTGACCCCCAACCGCCATCATTGTACTGTCAGTTGACAAATAATGGCTATCAGAGCAAGACGATTTCCATCCGCACCGAAGTGTCCAACAGCACTTGGATGAGTACATACCCACTGCGTATTGACAGCAACAACATGCTTGACCATGACAATTTCGTCACCCAAAACGCGCTTCCCACCGGCTCGACCACTGAATTCTGGATTAACTTGACAGTACCAGAAGGTGCCAACGTCGAGTCGTTGAATTGGACAGTCGAGTTGACCGATGCCTATACTAGCGAGCAGAAGTATTGGCTGGTGTTACCAATCACAGTCGATGCCTCTTATTCAGTAAGAATCGACCAACTCAATCCTGCTTATCCTGCCCTCACCCTATCTCCCGGTGACTCTGGCGATGTGGCGATGACGGTGACGAACACCGGAAACCAACTGGCGTACTGGAATCTTGGGTCTTACTTCTCTGATGCTACCTGGGGGGCATCAAACCTTGAGTGGCTCGAAGATTGGGATGAGGACGGCAACCTGTCACCTACCAACCAAGTCACACTAAGCAAAGGCGCTGAGAAGATCGTGACCGCTCGCTTCATCGCACCTGAAGAAGTTCCGCCCGGTGTGGTTGAGATTTCACTGGTGGCCAGTGGAGTTCCTCCCGCGAGCGCGCAATCGGTCGAGAGAATCTACATCGAGATTCCAGGCACTAGTTCCGTCAGTGTCGAGGCAGGAGTATCGATGATTACCGCCGAGGCAAATGGCTACATCCGAACGGTAGAGATGATTGTTAAGAACAATGGAAATTCGCCGGAGAGTTTTGACTTGTCAGTGGATGCTGACTGGCATATTGGCGCTTATCTGACCTCGATGATTACTGAGCAGGTTGACCCGTTCGGCGGAGAAGCTGTAGTGATGGTCATGATGCCGATGCCGCAAGGGCTGCTTCCTTCCTTCTATCCAATCTCAATTACAGCGACCTCTCAAAACAACCAATTCATTTCGGGAAGCGGTTCGTTCACTCTTGAAGTCCCAGTGACCTACATTGTGGAGGTCATTGGTGATGACATGACTGACCAATCCTTTGGCGCCGGAGGGGACAATGACCGCACCCTCAATTTCGAGGTATTCAACCATGGAAATCAGGATGATTCATTCCAAGTGTCTCTCAGCATGGATACCGGTGTAATCGCCTCGATTTCAAATGGCTTGGTCGATGACAATAATACGGCTTGGATTCCTCCTGGGACCTCGACAAACGTCACGTTGTCATACCGCTTTGCTGCTGGAACTCAGGGGATGAGAACTCTTACTCTCACCGCAGTGAGTAACGCTGCTGATTCTGCCAGTCAGAGTGCTCAAGCAGTTGGGGTGGTGAACTTCCAGGTTGGCTCCGTCGGTTGGATTGTTCTAGACCCGAGCGCACCTCTTTCCATCGTCGATTCAGGAACTTATCTGATGAACATTTCAATTCGCAACAGGCACCCATCACAACAGCAACGTATCCGACTCAGTGTGGACCAAGGTGAGGCTGTTTACTACATTGACAGAGTGCGCGTGTCAACCAGCCATCAGGAGTTCCTGCTTGCTCCAGACGAGATGCGGGTCGTTCACATTGAAATATGGGTGACAGATACCAATTTGGCGAATCTTGTCGAGGATGAGATGACATTCAACATAACTCTGACTGCAGAGGCTGACGATGATGTCGCCACCCTTACCATACCGTTGGTTGTCAAACACAAGGCTCTGAGTTCTGGCTCCGCCGATGACGAATCTAACTTCGCTTCGCTCGCTAAGACCATAGTATTGTGGTCTATAGGGATTCTAGTGGTTGTATTCCTACTCGCCGCTCTGGTTATTGTTCTGCGCTCTACTGAGGTAGAGGACGAGATTAGCACCCTTAGCGGCTACGAGTCGACTCTCGATTCCGAATACGGATCTCTGCCCCCGGCACCGACTCTGCCAGATGCTCCGACGTTGCCTTCTGATGACCTCACTGCGAACTCGATGTATGGTGGCTCGCAGGACTTGTTTGAGCAGCCTGTGATGGAGACGCCGCCGGCACCAACGGCTGCGCTTCCGGAAGGCCTTCCTCCGGCCGGCTTGCCTCCGACACCCACTCCTGCTGCTGCTCCACCTGAGGTTCCCGCTGCAGATGCTCCACCAGAGCCCCCCGCACCTGCGCCTCCTGCAGCAGGTGGCCCACCACTGCCTGAGACTGGTCTTCCCGAGGGTTGGACCATGGAGCAGTGGGTGCATTACGGAGAAGAGTATCTCGAGCGAACGCAGGATTAGTGAAAACTACTTTTTCAGTGGATTATTGCTGAGCAGTGCCCTGTTTTTCGGTGGATTCACCCTCGTCCTCTCAGTCACAGGCCTTATGACGGGGAGGTGGGTCGGCAGCCCCGCTCTAAAGAGCGAACAGGGGTAGGTGACACTAGATGTATGGCGGACAACAACCAATTTTCATTCTGAAAGAAGGCACGAATAGAACCCGTGGAAAGACTGCACAAAGCAACAATATTGCGGCTGCGAAAGCGGTGGCTGATGCGGTTCGGACCACCCTTGGCCCAAAGGGCATGGACAAGATGCTCGTCGATAGCATGGGTGATGTCGTCATCACCAACGATGGAGCAACGATTCTCAAGGAAATGGACATTGAGCATCCTGCTGCCAAGATGATTATCGAAGTGGCGAAAACTCAAGAGCAGCACTGCCATGATGGTACCACAACCGCTGTAGTGCTTGCTGGAGAACTGTTGAAGCGTAGCGAGGACCTCATCGACCAGAATGTGCATCCTACCGTTATCTGCGAGGGATTTCGGCTTGCATCTGATAAGGCGATTGAACTGCTTGAATCACATTCCATCGAAACCGACATCGATATGCTGATCGAGGTGGCGAAGACAGCACTTACCGGCAAGAGTGCCGACGCGGTCAAGTCATTCCTCGCGGACATCTCGGTCAACGCCGTTATGTCGGTGGCAACAGAAGAGGACGGCGAAGTCAATATTGACCTCGACGATGTCAAGGTTGAGAAGAAGCAAGGTGGCTCAATCAGGGACAGTACCCTAGTTGACGGCATCATCCTCGATAAGGAGCGCGTACACAGTGGAATGCCTCGCAGCATATCCGATGCTCGTATCGCTCTTGTCAACTCGGCTATGGAAGTCAAGAAGACCGAAGTCGATGCCAAGATTCAGATTACCGACCCGAATATGCTAGCCCAATTCCTCGATGAGGAAGAAGCCTATCTACGTGGTTTGGTTGAGAAAATCCAGGCTGTAGGCGCCAACGTCGTCATTTGCCAGAAGGGGATTGATGACCTTGCTCAGCATTACATGGCCAAGGCAGGATTGTTTGCAATCCGCCGAGCCAAGAAGAGTGACATGGAAGCTCTGGCCAAGGCGACCGGCGGCCGAATAATCACCAACCTCGATGACATGGGCGATGGTGATCTTGGAACTGCCGCAAAGGTCGAGGAGAGGAAGATTGGCGATTCCGATATGGTCTTCGTGACCGGATGCCCGGAGGCGAAGAGCGTCTCTGTTCTGCTACGCGGTGGAACCGAGCATGTGGTCGATGAGATCCGCCGCGCCTTCGACGATGCAATCGGTGTGGTTGCTGTCGCTCACGAGGACAGAGCAGTCCTGACCGGCGGTGGCTCAGTCCTAGCAGCACTCTCCCGCGATTTGCGAGCATTTGCTGAGGGAATAGGTGGTCGTGAGCAGATGGCTATAGAAGCCTTCGCCGGCGCACTTGAAGTCATCCCGAGAACCCTCGCCGAGAACGCAGGTCTCGATCCAGTCAACACCATCATCGAGGTCCGAAAGGCCCACGCTGAGGGCAAAGCCACCTACGGAGTCAACGTCTTTGAAGGCGGCGTCATGGACATGCGAGAAGCCAATGTCCTCGAGCCTCTCCGCGTCGTCGAACAAGCAATTCAGAGCGCAACTGAGACCGCTGTGATGATTTTGCGAATCGATGATGTCATATCGTCCAGAGCCGGTGCCGGCGGGAACGGCATGGAAGGCATGGAAGGCATGGACATGGGATTCTGAACTACGCCGTAGGCGACCGAGCAGGTCCGGAGCGCTGCGCTAGGTTCAATAATCGAGCGCAGGTCGAGCGATTCATCAGCCTACGGCTGATTAGGTGAGTTTGTGTCGGTCGTCACCAAGGTCTGGATTGATGAGGGTTGCATCGTTTGTGATGCCTGTGAAACCATTTGTCCCGAAGTTTTCGAGGTTATAGAAGATACTTGTCTGATTCGAGATGGAGTGAATCCCAACGATTTCTCAGAGGATATCATCGAAGCAGCTGAAGGTTGCCCTGTTGACGTGATAATCTACGAAATAGCAGGTGCTGAGGGCGATGCTGGTGCTGAGGAAGCCCCGGCAGAAGTTGAGGCAGAGGCCGCAGCGACAGTGGAAGTTGCACCTGCGGTAGTTGCAGCAGCAGTGGAAGTCGCAACAGTCGGCGAAGGTGAAGGTGAGTTGGCTGCAGTGATGTCAGGCGACCGTTCCGTCCATGTTCTATTTGGCAGCCAATCCGGTAACTCGGAGGCACTCGCTGCCACGGTAGGAAAGAAAGCATCAGCCTACGGACTTGAGTGTCATATCCACGATATGGATGGATTTGACTTGGCAAGCATGGCTTCGATGAAGCGCATTCTCATCATCTGCTCGACTTGGGGTGAGGGTGATATGCCCGACAATGCCGAGGATTTGTGGCAAGCGGCTAAGGCAGATGGTGCATCCAGCCTATCAGGAACTCACTTCTCTGTTCTCGCTCTTGGCGACACTTCCTACGAATTCTATTGTCTGAGCGGCATTGAGTGGGATACTCGTCTTGAGGAACTTGGCAGTACCCGAGTCTCATCACGAGTTGACTGCGATGTGGACTACGATGCTCCTGCCGCAGCGTGGATGGCCGAAGCGATGGCAGCCATCGCTTGCGTCGATGATTCAGGTACCTTCCACGCTGACCTAGTAGACGCAATGAAGGCCCATGCGTCGGGAGATACAATCGGCGCTTCTGGTGATATGGCGGTGGCTAATGTCGCTCAGCCCGAGATTCAAGTCACAGTCAGCATTTTCCGCTACGATGCAATATCTGGGGCAGCCGGCACCGACACTTGGGCTTGTGCAATCCCCGGGCATCATTCAGTGCTCGATTTGCTGCGCACACTGAAGGCGACTCAGGATGGTTCGCTCACTTTCCGGGATGGTGCAGATTCTGACCCATCTACTGGTCTGATGGTCAATAGCCGTCTTGTGCTTCCGGGACAGGTTCGTATTTCCGATTGCATCAGAGGTGACGGCACGTTGCGAATCGAGCCGCTGTCCGCTTACGAGGTCATTCGCGATTTGGTTACTGACCTATCATCATACGAGAACAAGCGAGCCGCCGCCGAGCCGTGGTTCGTCGGCGGAGAACGTGAAGGCGCTTACATCGACCAAGGCTTGGTGGGTGTGATGGATGCGAGTGTAGCCACCACCCTCCACGCTTCAAATGACATTTCCAGCCAATCATTGCTACATGCATCGTCAGACACGGTTCAGTTCAATCACGATTACATGGGACCTGCAGTGGTCGGTCAATTGTGGAACCGATCCTGTGACCCACGATTATCTGACAAGGCTCGAGAAAGAATCCTCACCACTCTGTGTGGAATCAACGGTGTCAAGGCTGAGGCCGACATGGCCAGCATTTCCCGTCAAGGACGAATGGGAGCCATTGGCGCTGGCAACCTGCTCGAGGCGAAGAATGCAGCATTGGGCAAGGATTCGTTCACCGGTCGTCACGGCAAGCATGTTTGGTGGTTCACCTGGACTGTCAAGAGCAGTGGAATCCTCAACGAGACCATCTTGGCGATGCAGACAATGGGTCCACTTGGCATGGTGAAAAATATCCCGCAGATGGTCAGAATGTCTGCTGGCTTTACCCGAACCGGTGGTCCGATAATGCGTGATAAGCAATCGTATCTGGCTGCGTTCGGTATTCCAGCGAGTATCGGCAAGTTGCCGCCTCTGGTCAACACCTCAATCGATAATCATCATGAGGTGGTGGCTTTGTTCAACGCATTCGACAAGAGGTTCTGAGGTGATATGATGGCTAAGGGACACAAATACGCATACTACCCCGGCTGTGTTGCTCAAGGTTCTGCTCGCGAGGTCGAAGACGCAATGCAGGGACTTGCTCGAGTTCTCAATATTGAGTTGGTAGCGATGACTGGTGCGGCCTGCTGTGGTGCTGGCATCATGAAGCAGGCCAACTGGAAGTTGCAGGCCGCAATCAACGCGCGAACTTTTGCTCAGGCCGAGGCCGATGGCCTCGACGTGATGACTCCATGTGCGTCCTGCCAAGGAAATATGCATGAGGATCTGGTCAAACTCCAGTCCGACGCCGCATTGCGAGAGGAAGTCAACGAAGTGCTTGAGCGAGTCAGTGGCTTGCGTTTTGAAGGAACCTTGCAAATGCGACATCTGTTGCAGATTCTTGTTGAGGACGTCGGCTTGGATGTCATCGCAGAGAAAGTTGTCAATCCAATCGACTTCCCAATCGGTGGCTACTACGGTGCACCGATGCAGAGAGAGGGTGCCTGCGGAGATGACGACCCGTTTGAGCCATCGTACTTCGAGCAGTTGATAGAGGTGCTGGGTGGCAAAGCGGTTCGATACGCCGGTCGCACTCAGAGCGTTGGATTCCCTTCGCTTCTTTCCGAGGAGCAGAGTGCGCTGAAGATGACAGCAGCTGTACTATCCGATGCCAAGCAGGAAGGTGCAAAGATTCTCGCCACCGCTTGCCCTCTTTCCCACGTCAATCTCGATACCTATCAGGTCAAGGCTGGCAAGGCTGCTGGCGTGGATACATCCATTCCGGTAATCCATTTGCCTGAATTGGTTGCTTGGGCGCTTGGTTACGACAAGAATCGACTAGCCCAGTTGCGCACCCGCGTCATGGTCATTGGCGACTGATTGAACTCAGTTCTTCTCCGCTCGGCCGTGGATTGCATCGAGAAGCCGAGCGGCGGTAGCGGGAGAGAGTCCTCGCACCTCAGTGAGTTGCTCAGGCGTCGCGGTCAATAGTTCGGCAATACTACCGAATTGTTCGATGATTCTGTTGGCTAAGGTTGGCCCGATGCCGGTGACATTCTGCAGCATTGCTCTAGTGTTTCGTTCCGCATCACTTTGACGAGAAGTTGCTAGCGGAGCAGCCATTGTTTGCTGAGATGCGTCGAGAATTGGCTGCTCAAAGTCTGGCGATGTGATGGCTGCTGCGGCATCGGCTGCCGCGCCTTCCTCTTCGTCCGCGATTCGGTCTGGATGTTGCTTGGCTTGCCACTGTGCTTCTGGTGTTCCGGGGCGGCTCGCTGCCTCCATCCTAGCGCGTGCAGTACGATTGAGGTCAGCGAGCATTGCTTCCTCGCGACGAGCAGCCACAGCGAGGAAGTTCGCCGTCTCCCTGCTATCCGAGCATGAGACGACTGGCAGGCCGTAATCCAAAGAAATCGAGGCAAGCGCACCCATCAGAGCATTAGCGTGCACAGAGCGGTGATGGAATAGGTCTCTGCCCTCGACCAGCATCATCGCTCGCGGTGCAGCCGCAGCCAATCGAGCAGCCTGTGAGAGCAACCGCCCATCGAGTAGTGAATCGACAAAATCACGAGCGGTTTTTCGCTCGATTAGTATCCCTCCGATTTGGTAATCACCGACCGGCAGGGAATCTATCTCGATTGTCATTCCCGCTTGCTTGAGTCGAGCAGCGATTGCACTGTCTCCTTCCCGATGGTCGATACGGATGACCGTACAATCTGCCGATGGTTGTTCAGAGAGTCCCTGAACAAGCGATTCAGCCGCAATAATCACCAATTCTTCTTCTCCAGCGTCCTGTTCCTCTTGGGAGGATTGCAGTTGTTCAGGGTCGATTAGCCGAACATCCTCGGTCATCGCCGGAAATGAATCGAGTCCGACTTGTCCTCGAGGTCGCAAACGCTGGGCAATTTCCTCCTCACTCATGCTTGAACCTGCAACCGGTTGTGTATCACCCGCTTCTGCCTGCTCACTGGGCTGGCTATGCGAGGTGCTGACCTCGTCACTGAGCAGAGGCGAGAGCCGCTCCCTCTCGGATTCGACCCATTGCTTGCAGGATTCCACCTCTCCATCGATTTCGACTTGAAAAGCGTCGAGATTTTCTCCATCTGCTTGAACTGACCCAGCCGCCTTACGCCGTCTGACCGTCTGAATCGACTGATGCATTCTTTTTTCACGATATTTTGCTGCTGCTCGAGCACCCTCATCTCTAGTACCACGCGCGACCAAAACATGCACGGTTCCTTCTCGGTGTCGCCCGGTTCTACCTCGACGTTGTATGGTTCTGATTTCGCTACCGACCGGCTCGTAGAAGATGACGAGGTCGGCTTTTGGAACGTCAAGACCTTCTTCACCGACCGAGGTTGCAACCAAAACATTGGTTTCACCTGAACGGAATGAGTCCAAACCTGCCAACTGCTCTTTCTGGCTCATTCCGCTCGAGCCTTCTCTGCTGGCCTGACCAACAAATCGCAGAGGTCGTGCGCCTTCGATTTCTGCGAGAGTTTTGGCAATTTCTTCTACCGTATCACGGAAATTAGCGAAGATAATCACTCTACTCTCAGGGTATTGCCGAAACCTCATCCGAACCATTCGCCGTACCATCGTCACCTTCGAGTGACACTCTGCCATCTCGTTGAGTGAATCGTGCAGATTTCGCACCCTTGTGTCGGCAAGGAATTCCCGTCCAGAACGCGCCTCAGCACCCTCAGAGGATACAAGCCGTGTGAGGTATTCCCTTGAGGCTGCAACGCCTTGGCACAACAGGTAGGCGTGAAGATTACACAGCCTCATGCCGATTGCATTGTCCTTTGCCGCTCTATAGGCAATGTTCTCGCCCCTCGCAATCGCTCTGTTGATGCGTTCGCGAGACTCTTGAAATCCACCGGTGGTGATGTGTCCTTGGCGGGTGTAGAAACCCTGTCGTCGCAACTTGTCCACGAGGTGATTCAACCACTCCTCAAGCGGCCTGGCAAGAACCTGCAATTCTTCTGGGACTTCGACGAGCACATCGTTTACTTCCAACCCAGCAGCATATGGTGCAAGCAGCGCGTCCTTCGCCGGTCGTGCGTGGATTCGTTTCAGCGCCAATCTATCGAAAACTTCGGTAATTTCAGCATCGCGATGGCCCGGGCTGGCAGTAGCCGCCAGAACAAGTCCATCCTTGCATTGTTCTGAGTAGTGATCACCGACCTGTGCCATCGCATGGTTTCCGCTGGCATGGTGCGCTTCATCGAAGACGATGATGCTGACTTTCTCAAGGTCGATGACACCTCTTTGGATGTCATTGCGCACAACCTCTGGAGTTGCTACCACAACAGCCGCACTATCCCACATACCTTCGCGCTTGGCCGGAGCGATTGCACCAGTCATCGAAATGATTGACTCAGCACCGCTTGGCAGTGCCAACATTTCCCGCAGGTCACCCAGATGCTGATTGACTAGTGCTGTGGTCGGTGCGAGTAGGATTGCGAGGCCGGGATGAGTACGCAGTCTTTCAGCCATCACCATAACCTCAATCGGGGTTTTTCCCATTGCGGTGGGCAGCACCAACAGTGTGGAACCAGACAGGCAATGGTCAACGGCATCGAGTTGGTATGCCCTTGCCTCAAGCGCACCCGGTGAGAGCAGTTCGTGACACACTAGAGAGACCATGGGTACAGAGCCTTACCCCCACGGTTCTAAAGCATTGACACTAGGGCTGAACGTTGTACGCAGCGAGAGGTGGACCCCGTAGGGGGCCACCCAAACCGAGTCGTTCATATATGGGAGGAAGGTCGGAGGGCCGCTCAGCATCGGGCTACCAGACACCACAGGGCACTGAATAATCATCCCTACAACACCGCAATTCTCACTTGTGGAATGCGGTTAGGTGTCACGGTTGCCCCCTAGATGTGGAGCCGGAGCGGATTCCTTTCGGGGATTCTGTTCCGAAACGACACTGGAGGAATCCGACATGGGAGACAGGCACCGCCCTAAGAAGGGGAGTATGGGCTTCAGCCCGCGCAAGCGGGCACGTAGGAGGTTCGGTCGTGTCAAGTCGTGGCCCGAGGGCAATGGCGACGAGGTTCGTGTGCAGGGATTCGCCGGTTGGAAGGCTGGTATGACCCACATTCTGCTTCGTGACCTAAACCCCACCAGCCCTAGTGCAGGTGCAGAGGTTCGCAAGGCGGTCACTGTTGTCGAGGTTCCTCCGATGAAGATGGTCGCCGTTCGCGGCTACAGGATGACTCCATACGGCAAGCAGACAGTAGGTGAAGCATGGGCTTCATCTGAAGTTCTCGAAGAGAATGTGCCCGACTTGATTCGCCGTATGCCAAAGCGCAAGGAGCACGACTCCGAAGCGCATCTCACAAATCTCGCTGAGTCCACACTCTGCGAGGTCCGAATTCTAGTCACAACTCAGCCCGATAAGATATCCGCGGTTGGCTCAAAGACTCCAGTAGTGATGGAGTTGGGTCTAACCGGTGGCGACATCGAATCCCAACTTGATTGGGCCAAGGAAAACCTTGGCAACGAGTTGGGCATCAATGATGTATTCGTAGATGGCTCCAACATCGATGTGATTGGAATCACCAAGGGATACGGAACTCAAGGTGTTGTCCGCAGATTCGGTATCAAGTTGCTGACCCACAAGAACTCGAAGCGTCGCCGTCAAATTGGTAACATGGGTGACTTCGGCACAGGATACGTGCGCAAGACCATTCGACAAGGTGGCCAGACCGGATATCACCAGCGCACCGAGTACAACAAGCGCATTCTCAGAATCAGTGAGCCTGAGGAGAACGAAATCACTCCGGCTGGTGGTTTCCTGCATTATGGCGAGGTTCGTAACCCGTACATGATTGTGCAAGGAAGCCTACCGGGACCCGCCAAGCGCCTCATCAGATTCCGTGACGCCAGTCGCGAGAGTGGCAAGGATCACCCGATTGAGATAACCTACGTCAGCACGGCGTCCAAGCAGGGGGTGTGATGATGAAGGTCAAGACATACATTCTCTCCAACACCATCGAGGTCGAGGAATTCGAGGCTGGAGAAGTCTACGAGTACGATGTTGAGGTATCCGATGGCAAGGCAATGAAGTTGCCCGAAGCCTTCGACTCTGAGTACAGGCCCGATTTGATTCGTCGTGCCGTTCATGCAAGCCGTGCTAACCGCCGCCAGGCGTATGGTCACCGCGAGCACGTTGGCAAGCGCGCCCCGCAGCCCGGAATGAAGCACTCAGTCGAGTGGTGGGGCAAGGGTCGCGGTGTGAGTCGAATCATGCGAAAGACCGGACAGCGAACCGGCGCCCAGAACCCGCATACCCGCGGTGGACGCCGAGCACACGGCCCGATGGTCCAGAAGGAATGGGCGCAGAAGGTCAACACCAAGGAAGGTAATGCTGCCCGTGACTCGGCGATTGCAGCAACTGCTGACTCCGATATGGTCTCCTCGCGAGGCCACAAATTTTCCAATGAAGTCCGCTTCCCAATCGTGATTAGTGATTACGATGAAAATGGCGAGTCAATCAATATCGAGAATATTTCCGCCGAGAAAGCGACCAAGAAGTTCGTCGCCATGATGGATGGACTCGGAATTGGTGACGACATTATCCGAGCCAAGGACGGCCGCAGCATCCGAGCCGGCAAGGGCAAGATGCGCGGCCGCCGCCGCCGAACCCCAAGGAGCATTCTACTGGTCGTAGCAGAGCGTGATGGCCTTGCGCTCGCCGCCCGCAACGTTCCCGGAGTGGACGTCGCTGTCGCCAAGGACCTCTGTGCAGAGGACTTGGCACCCGGTGGCGCCGCTGGCAGATTGACAGTTTGGACCAAGGCCGCAATAGGAGCACTGGAGTGATATTCATGGATCCGTACTCAGTAATTTTGATGCCGTGGATTACCGAGAAGGCCCTCGAGGCTCGCCGTGTAGCCAACGTGGAGTATGGCTACTTTGAGAACAACAACCGTTTGGAATTCCTAGTCCACAAGGAAGCGACCAAGGCCGATGTGAAGGCTGCGGTCGAAACCCTGCTCGAAGTCAAGGTAGCGCGTGTAAACACTCGCATTTCGAAGGTCGGCAAGCACGCGAGTGTGAAACTCGCTGAAGGATACGATGCAGAGGAGGCTGCGCTCAAGTTGGGCGCATTCTGATGGAGGTGTGATGAATGGGTAAGAGAATTCGTGCACAGCGACGTGGGTCGAGTCCGAAGAATAAGGTGCGAAGCCATCGCTTCCCCGGTGCAATCCGTATTCCTCGCCGTAGTGAGGAAATTGCAGAGGTCACCGAGATTATTCACAGCCCAGTTCACACTGCACCACTGGCGAAGATTCGCTTTGAGGACGGCGAAGAGAGCTTTGTTGCAGCAACCGAGGGAATGTCCGTCGGTCAATCGATTTCCTTGGGTGAAAAGGTCAAGTTGAGCCCGGGTAACATCACCATTCTTTCCAACATCCCTGAAGGGACTCCAATCTGCAACGTAGAGTGCAGACCCGGTGACGGCGGCAAGTTCGCCCGCTCCGGTGGCAACAATGCCATGCTGGAGACTCGAATGGGTGACAAGGTCCGTGTCATGTTGCCAAGTGGCAGCCTGAAGGATCTGCCTGCAAAGTGCCGAGCAACCATTGGTGTTCTTGCAGGACACGGTCGTACTGAGAAGCCTCTGATGAAGGCCGGTGCGGCATTCTACCGCGCCAAGGCGCGAGGCAAACTCTACCCGACTGTCAGCGGTGTGGCGATGAATCCAGTCGACCACCCGCACGGTGGTGGTAACCATCAGGCAGTGCACGGCCCGAACAGCGTGAGCCGACACGCACCGCCTGGACAGAAGGTCGGACACATCGCACCGAGCCGAACTGGCCGCGGTCGAGGCAAGAGGAAGGACTGAGGTGAATTGAGATGGCACGTCGAAAAAAGAAGGTAATGCGCACTTCGAAGGCGGCTCGCCGTGCAGCGCGCAAGCGCCGCTCAAAAATCTCAGAACGCCGCAAGAAGGAGTTCACCTATCGTGGCCTCACCCTTGTGGAGTTGCAGGCACTACCGCTTTGGCCACCCGAGGATGACCCCGATGCGCTCTCAGTTGTCTCAATCATGCCCGCGCGCCCGCGTAGGAGCCTGAATCGTGGCCTGACTCTGGATGAGGAGAAATTCCTCTCTCATCTGCGAGAAAACCCCAGCAAGACGGTCAAAACCCACTGCCGTTCAATGTTCATCCTGCCCGAAATGATTGGCAGAACTATCGGAATCCACGATGGTCGCGAGTTCCGCATCATCGAAATCGTGCCAGAGATGCTTGGACATGCTCTGGGAGAATATGCTCTGACTCGACGCAGTGTCACACACACCGGTCCTGGTGTTGGTGCAACACGGTCGAGCAAGCACGTAGCACTGAAGTGAGGTGAGAATGATGAGTCGAGACAAGAGCAAGCCTCAATCCGGATACACCCAACTGATGCAGGGTAGTCGCCTTGCTACCGCTCGTGCAGTAAACCGCGATGTTCACCACAAGCACTGCTATCAGATTGCTAAGGCGATCAAGGGAATGTATGCTGGAGACGCTATCGAATACCTTGAGAGGGTCATCAAGAAAGAGATCGCGATTCCTTACATGCGCCGTTCCCGTAAGGGCAAGGGTGGCAACACGATGGCTGGCCACCGCAAGGGCAAGATGGGCCCGGGTCGCTATCCTCACAATGCATCTCTCGTATACATCAAGCTCATCGATAGCGCGATGGATAATGCTCGGCAACACCACGAAGATGTCGAAGCAGAGGACATGGTGATTACTCACGTCGCTGCACACCGCGGCAATGTAGCCAAGGCCTTCCGACCGCGTGCTCGCGGTCGCGCAACCCCCTCCAACCACTACCAAGTAAATCTCGAGATTTTTCTCGAGGACCTCGAATCAGGCGAGGAAGATGATGAGGGCGAGTTCTGAGGTGATATGATGTCAAGAAAGCTGAGTAACATCCGGAAGTTCATCGACAGGAATGTCGAGAGGCAACTCGTTCGAGAATTCCTCCTCGAAAAGACTGAGCGCGCTGGTTTCGGCCACCTTGACTTCCAGCGCACTCCTGAAGGTACCAAGGTTACACTACACGCGGAGCGTGTCGGTATGGTAATTGGCCGAAAGGGCAAGATAATCAACGAACTGCAGAGAAGACTCAGTGAAGATTTCGATATTCAAAATCCCCGTCTTGAAGTGGCAGAAATCGAAAATCCCGCTCTGAACGCACAGGTGATGGCCAGCAAGTTGGCCAGCGCCCTTGAGCGTGGCTGGTACTTCCGCCGCGCAGGTCACAGCACACTACTCAACATCATGGAGGCGGGCGCGCGAGGCTGCCTCGTCGTTCTCTCCGGAAAGTTGACTGGAAGCCGACACCGAACTCAGAAGTTCCAAGATGGCCACATCAAGTATTGCGGTGACACCGCTCTACAATTCATGGACATTGGTCGAGGAACAGCCGTTCGCAAGTTGGGAACCATCGGCTGCACTGTCGCTATCATGCGACCAGGTAGCAAGCTGCCCCACGAGATTATGATCAAGGCACGCCACGAAGTTGGGCTACCCCCGCTAGTTGATGTTGCCATCATCAAGCCCGACAGCGAGCCAATCCCTGAGGAGCCTGCAGAAGAGGCACCTGCTGAGGAAGCA
>Ga0310123_10001439_pt1 | contig 19808 bp, 12 predicted proteins | sample CB6_AW_1057_MG_FD_203505 | JGI IMG/M metagenome (GOLD analysis project Ga0310123, IMG submission 203505) | Marine microbial communities from Western Arctic Ocean, Canada - CB6_AW_1057 | ecosystem: Environmental > Aquatic > Marine > Oceanic | place: Canada: Western Arctic Ocean | collected... | reverse complement strand
GCACCTCGCTGCTGGGGCTTTCGATCGGATGTGCAAGGTGCCACGACCACAAGTTCGATCCGATTTCCCAGGAGGAGTATTACCGGTTCGTGGCGATCTTCGAGCGGACGATCCGCGGCGAGGTCCAGCTGTCGACATCCGCGACGAGTGCTTCGGGAGTCCAACCGGTGCTGGTCGCCGGCGAGGGTCTGAAGCCGCTGCCCCGGCTCTACAATCCCGGCCCGGCCTTTTACACCAGGACCTGGTTCCTGCGTCGCGGGAACGTGAAGTTGAAGGATCACGAGGTGCGACCTGGATACCTGGGCGTGTTGCTGGGCGAGGGTGTAAGCGAACGGGAGTTCGGTGTTACCGGCGACCGGGCCCCGGCGAAGGCGGAGGGTTCGACTCTGAGGCGATCGGGGCTAGCCCGCTGGGTGACCGACACCCGCCGCGGCGCCGGAGTGCTGCTGGCTCGGGTGATCGTCAACCGGATCTGGCAGCATCACTTCGGCCGCGGGCTGGTGAGCACCCCCAACGACTTCGGTGAACAGGGTCAGCCCCCATCTCATCCCGGCCTGCTCGACTGGTTATCGTCCGAGTTGATCCGGGTCGGCTGGCGACTGAAGCCGATCCACCGCATGGTGCTCTGCAGCGAGACGTACCGGCAATCGGTGCTGACTGCAGATCGCAGCGATCAGGACGGTTCGCTGTTCCGCGGCCGGGCTCTGAGGCGTCTCGAGGCCGAGTCGATCCGCGACAGCCTGTTGGTGCTGGGCGACCGATTCGACGCACGAATGTTCGGCCCCGGTTCACTTGACTCGAGCAACCCTCGCCGCGCGGTCTACTTTCGGGTCAAGCGGAGCCAGCCCGATCCGTTGATGGCGCTCTTCGACCTGCCCGACACGCTCCAGGGCACCGCGATTCGCTCGACCACGATCGTGTCTCCTCAGGCCCTGGCGTTGCTCAACGGCCCGCTGGTCCGTCGCTCGGCGGCTTCGTTCGCCCGCCGGCTTCGGTTGCATCGACCTCGATCCCGGCTCGCTGTTCTGGCCGCAGACGTGTTCAGCGAGGCGTTGGGTCGCGAGGCGACCTCACACGAGTTGACCGCCGCCAGACAGTTCCTCGACCAGCAGCGGGCCGCCTATGCGAACCTGGCCCGCGGCGGGGATCTCGAGCGCGAGTCGGCGGAGTTGAGCGGGCTGGTGCTGGATCTGACGGCCGCGGGCCTGGCACCCGGTGAGGTGTCTCGCTGGGCCGACCGGCGTGCCGAGAGGACCGGCCTGGTGTTTGTTCCTCGAGGCACCGGCCGTCCTCGGCTGATCGAGCAGGCAACGCCGAGTGGTCAGTCGGCAGTCCTGTTTGGTCCCGGTCCCACGGTTCTCCAGGCCGAGGACAATCCTCGGGTGGAATTCGGCACCGGCGACTTCAGCATCTCGGTCGTCTTCCGTCTGCACCCATCCAGCGGCGGCGGCGTGCAGATTTTGGGCAAGGACTCATTCCCGGGACAGGGCACGTCCCACACCGGCTACTTCTTCCACGAGACCGCCGGCCACCTGAGATTTTCGACTCGCGACCTGAAGAGCGGCAAGGGGCCGGTCAACTACCTGGATTCGCACGGGACGATACGGCGGGGCCGCTGGCACCGAGCCACGGCGGTCCGCAGCGGTCGCAGCGTGAAGTTGTTTCTCGACGACGCGCTGTCGCCGGATCGGATGCTGGTTGAGCCCTCGCCGACCAACACCGACAACGTCGTTCCGCTGAAGCTGGGACTGATCGACGAGAGCATCTCGGGTGCGCTGCACGGCGAGTTGGCCGAGGTCCGCATCTACCGTCGGGCACTGAGCGACGAGCAGGTCCGGCTGCTGCACGCTCGGCAGGGTCGAGAGTACCTGGGTCACGAGCCGGCGGATCCGCTGGACCTGGCCCTGACCGATCTCTGCCAGGCCATCTTCTGTCTCAACGAGTTCTTCTACATCCACTAGCCGGATTCGGCGGCCGTCATGACCGAGTATCCCACCGCCTTTCGAGTGACCGGTTACGGTTCGCGTCGCGACTTCCTGTCGCGGGCCGGGTCGGGTTGCGGCACTCTGGCGTTGGCAAGTCTGCTGGCCGAGCGTGCCACGTCGGCGGCGGATCCTCGAGCCCCCCTGGCTCACCGGTCGGCTCACCACCAACACCCAGCGACCTCGGTCATCTGGCTGTTCATGCACGGGGCACCCAGCCAGGTCGACACCTGGGACTACAAGCCCGAGCTGGCTCGTCGGCACGGCCAGACGGTCGAGGACTTTGATCAGTCGACCGGTTTCTTTGCCGGGGCGGGCGGCCCGATCATGCGATCGCCGTTTTCCTTCCGGCAGTACGGCGATTCGGGGACCTGGTGTTCGGAGCTGTTTTCCCGGACCGCCGCACACAGCGACGAGATGGCGTTTGTCCACTCGTGCTTCGCTCACGAGAACAACCACTCGCCGGCACAGTTCCAGATGAACACCGGGATGGCCCGGATGGGATTCCCCTGCGTGGGGTCGTGGGTGACTTACGGGATGGGGACCGAGAACCAGAACCTGCCGGGTTTCATCGTGATGTACGATTCTCGCGGCCGAGGGACACCCAAGTCGCGTGCCTCGGCCTGGGGTTCGGCGTTCCTGCCCGGCGTCTACCAGGGGACTCCGGTCATCAGCCACGACACCCCGATCGACAACCTGCGACGGCCCGGCCTGCTGACCGACCGCATGCAGCGCCGGCAGTTGGAACTGATCACCCGGCTAAATCGGTTGCACCAGAGTCGTTTGCCGGGACGGGGCGAACTGGAGGCTCGGATCCGCAGTTTCGAACTGGCCTACCGGATGCAGATGGCGGCACCCGAGGCATTGGACCTGTCGCAGGAGACGGCTGCGACCGCGTCGCTGTATGGGCTCGACGACCCGCGCTGCGATCACTTTGGTCGCCAGGCACTGATGGCTCGACGACTGGTCGAACGCGGTGTGCGATTCGTGCAGCTGTACAGCGGCGGGTTCAACAATGACGACTGCTGGGACGGTCACAGCAACATCGACAAGAACCACCGTCAATTCGCTTCAGAGACCGACCGTCCGATCGCGGGGCTGTTGACCGATCTGAAGCAGCGGGGACTGCTGGGGTCGACCCTGGTGATCTGTTGTGGTGAGTTCGGACGGTTGCCGCTGGTGCAGACCGGCGGGACCGGTCGCGATCACAACCCGCTGGCGTTCACGACGTGGATGGCCGGAGGCGGAGTTCGTGGCGGGACGCACTACGGTGCGACCGACGAGATCGGGATGAAGGCGGTCGAGAACCGTGTCAGCGTGCACGATCTGCACGCGACGATCCTGCACCAGTTGGGGCTGGACCACGAGCGTCTGACATTCCGTCACAACAGCCGCGACATCCGGCTGACCGATGTGGCCGGGCGGGTGATCGAGGAGATTGTCGGCTAGAGCGTGCTGCTACCCGGCGGTGGCCGCGGGCAGGTTGATGATCAGCGTGCCGTGGTGCCGCTGGATGTCGTACTTCTTGCCGTCCTGCGTGCCGCTCTTGTCGGGTTCGTCCAGGTTGGTTCTCAAGGTGTAGCGACCCGCCTTGGCGACGGGGAACGAGGCCATGCCGTTCTTGTCGGTCTTGAGTTTGGCCTTGTAGCCACCGGCTCCACGGATGGCCACCGGCCGGCCGGCCGGCCGGCCAGCGGCTTGCCGTGCCAGAGCACCTGGAACTTGAACGTGGTCCCGGTCGATTGCGGAACGACTTCCAATGCCAGGTGGGGTGCTCGTGCGAGCGCCTTGAGGCTTTCGGAGCTGGTGAACTCGATGTGACGGGCGTAGTAGTGCAGCAGCACGTCGGTCTTGCCGTAGCGATAGACGCCCCACATGCCGAAGGAGTCGATGCTGCGAGGCCCCTTGGTGGGCAGCGTGGCCCTCAGCCACCGCTTGCCCGGCTTCTTGGCCACGTCGAGCTTCAGGGCCTTGGGTTTCTCGGCGGTGCGGATCCAGGTCTTGCCCCGCTTGATGAACGGGTCGAGGTACTGACCGTCGCCGGGTCCGGGGCCTCCTTCGAAGTAGATATTCGTCGTCCCGTGCTCACCGGTCTTGGTGTCGACGGTGACCCACAGGTAATGGGCCCAGGCCGTGGAAGTGCTCAGGGCGACGACCAGCAGGGTGGGGATCAGCAGCGAAAGTGATCGGCGTGTCATGGATGTGCTCACCGTCTGGGGGCCGGGATCTGAAACTACAGAGGCCGAGTTATCACCGATCCGATTCGCCGATCGCAACCATCGGGTTCGAATTGTCTCCCCGAAGTTCTACTAGTGTTCGGTCAGGTCTGAGTTTTGGTGTACAAGGTGGCCATCGCTTGGATCCCCGGGGTGGAAACCCCGGGATCAACGAGGCGTCGACTGGCGATTTAAGACCGATGACACCCGCATCAAACTAGAAACGCCTCTACCCAAAACTAATGGCCTGACAGAGCACTAGCGGTGGACCTGGAACCACTTCAGCACGTGGGCCACCTTGACCATCAGTCGGCTGGGCCGGGCGACGATGCCGTGGCCGGCTCCGGGGATGCGGACCATCATCGTTTCGACGCCCCTGAGCTTCAGGGCCTGGTAGAACTGCTCGGACTCGGAAATCGGCGTGCGATAGTCGTCCTCGCCGGTCAGCAGCATCGTCGGCGTGGTGACGTGGCCGACGAGCGAAATTGGTGAGCGGGCCAGGTACGTCTCGGGCTCCTCCCACGGCATGTGATGGAACCAGTAGCGGGCGATACCGGGGTAGGCGTCGGTGACGCCGATGAAGCTGTGCCAGTTGATGACCGGTTTCTGTGCGACCGCCGCCTGGAACCTCCCGGTCTTGCCGACGACCCATGCGGTGAGAATCCCGCCGCCACTGCCTCCGGTAATGTACTGCCGGTCCGTGTCGGCCCAGCCGCGATCGATCAGCACATCGAGGCCGGACATCATGTCCTGGAAATCGCCTTCGCACGGGTAGTTGTGGTCGATCAGGTCGGCGAACGCCTGGCCGTAGCCGGTGCTGCCTCGCGGGTTGGTATAGAGCACGATGTAGCCGGCGGCTGCGTAGAGTTGGATTTCGAACGAGAATCGCTCGCCGTAATTCGCAAACGGGCCGCCGTGGATTTCGAGCATCACCGGCAGCGGCTTCGACGTCTTGGTTCTCGCCTTGGAGTCGAAGCCCGGCGGCGTGACGACCCAGCCGTGGATCACTCGGCCATCGAACGTCGACTTGTAGGTGAGTGGCTCGGTGCGGGCGAGCTGGCGTTGGGAGAAGAGGTCGTGGTTGAGCCGGGTGATGAGTCGGGCGGGCCGACCGCGCCGGGCAATCGCCACCTCGGCGGGGTATTCGGGCCGGGTCTGGGTGTAGGCGATGGTGCCGAGACGTGAGACGGAGAACGAGCCGCTGGTGTAGGGGCGGCCGATGGTGGTGCCGCCGATGTTGGTGGCGACCTGTGTGACCTGGTCGGGCTTCTTCAGAGTCACGAAGCCGATCCGGGTGATGCCGTGGTCGTCGTACTGGAAGAACAGGCCCGAGCTGTCGGCGGCCCAGGTGGGGGACGACACGGAACGATCCAGTGACGCGGCCAGCCTGCGTGGCGTGTCGCCGGGCTTGTCGAGTCGGCCGACGCTCAACTCATCGATCTGGTAGCTCTTGCTGGTGTCGCGATATCCCAGGTAGGCGACCCACTTGCCGTCGGGCGAGACGGCGGGGGCGTGGTCGGGACCCTGGCGGTCGGTGAGCATGGTGATCGTGCCATCGGCGAGGGCGACGGCGTAGAGGTCGGATCGGCGGGTCTGCAGTTGCCAGTCGGGTCGTCGCGTGGCGGAGAAGATGATCCGGCTCGAGTCGGGGGTGAACGCCAGGCGGCCCGAGTGGTTGTAATCGCCGGAGGTCAGTTGTCGGGGTCGGCCTCCCTCGGCGGCGACGATGAAGATGTGCGTGAACCCCGGCTCGAGATAGCCCTTGCCGTCGGCCCGGTACCGGACCTGGTCGAACACCCGGGCCGGCTTGGCCCAGGTCGCGCCCTGGGGAGCAGAGGGCACCGTGGCGAACGGCTTGGCCGGGGCGGAGACGAACATGCTGAAGGCGAGTTGTCGGCCGTCGGGGGACCAGGTGATGGATCCCGGTGAACGCTCGAGCTGGGCGACTCGCGAGGTTTGTCCCGAATCGACCCAGCGGACGATCAGCTGCTTGCCCGATTCGCCGCTCCGGGAGTAGGCGAGCCGCTTGCCGTCGGGGGACCAGGTGGCCCCGGAGGCTACGATCGAGTCATCGAGCAGGGGACGGTGGTTGGAGCCGTCGCTGTCGATGGTCCAGAGTCGGCCGCGGACGCGGTCGGTCATGATGTCCATCGAGTTGCGGGTGTAGACCACCTGCTTGCCATCGGGGGAGATCTGGGGGTTGGAGGCGAATTCGAGCGCGAAGGCGTCGATCAACTCCAGCGGCTTGGCCGCTTTGCCGTCATTCGAGGTGATTGCCAGGGCCAGGGCGAGGGCAGCGATCCTGAGTGGGCGGGTCATCGAGGTCTCGTATTGTGAGAGTTGAGCGGATCTCTGGGGGGCTCGATCGGTCCTACGCGCGGACCAATCGAGCGGCGAGGTTGTTCTGGCCGCCGACGTCGGTGAGTCGTCGGTAGCGGCCTTCAAAGAGGTAGGTCAGTTCTTCGTGGTCGATGCCCATCAGGCCCAGCATCGTGGCGTGCAGGTCGTTGACGTGCACCTTGTCGTGGATGGCGGCGAAGCCGAAGTCGTCGGTGGCTCCGATCGTCTTGCCTCCCCGGATTCCTCCACCGGCCAGGAACGCGCTGAATCCGTACGGGTGGTGGTCTCGGCCGTTGGATCCCTGCTTGATCGGCGTCCGACCGAATTCTCCGACCCAGACCAGCAGTGTCGTTTCGAGCAGTCCTCGTTGTTCGAGGTCGCTGATCAACCCGGCGATCGGCTGGTCGACCTTCTTGCCCTGCGTGGTGTGGTTGCCCTGTGTGTCGCCGTGAGCGTCCCAGCCTCCACAGATCAGCTGCACGTAGCGAACACCTCGTTCGACCATCCTGCGTCCCATCAGGCACATCTTGCCGAAGCGGTCCGACGGCTTGCCGTCGCCGATGCCATAGAGGTCCTGTGTGGGTCGGGTTTCGCTGCTGAGGTCGATCAGTTCCGGAGCGGCCGACTGCATGCGGAAGGCGAGTTCGTAGTTCGAGATGCGGGCATCGAGCCTCGAGTCGCCGGGTCGGGTCTCTCGGTGCAGCCGGTTCCAGGCGTTGATCTGGTCGAGCAGTCGACGTTGTTCTGAGGCGGAGATGGACTTGTGACGAGTGAGATTCTGGATCGGGGCGCCCTCGATCCGCATGTCGGTTCCCTGGTAGACGGCGGGCAGGAACCCCGAGCTGTACATCGACGCGCCGTTGCGGAAGATGCCGTCGGTCATCGCGATGTAGGCCGGCAGGTTCTGGCTCTGGCAGCCCAACCCATAGACGACCCAGGCACCGGCGCTGGGGTGCCCCAGCAGTTGGGTCCCCGAGTGCATCATGATCATCGCCGAGCCGTGGATGAACAGGTCGTGGTGCATCGAGCGGATGATGGCGAGCTTGTCGGCGTGTCGGGCGAGTTGGGGAAAGATGCTGGAGATTTCCAGTCCGCTTTCGCCGTACTTCTTGAATTCGAAACGCGGCGCCATCACGGTGGCGTCGGCGGTGTTGATCTGTGCGAGGTCGTAGTCCTGGAGGTCCTTGGGAAGCAGTTTGCCGTCGAACTTCTTCATCACCGGCTTGGGGTCGAAGGTTTCCAGTTGGCTGGGCCCGCCCTGCATGAACAGGAAGATCACGTTGCGGGCTGTGCCGGGCAGGTGAGGCGATTGGGCCGCGAGTGGAGCGACGTCGCGGCCCGAGTCGGCCTGGGACTGTTGCAGAAGCAGGTCACCCAGCGCGAGGGCTCCGAAGCCCAGGCCACCGGTTTCCAGGAAGTCACGTCGTGAGTGCATGGGTTCAGTCGACAAAGGCGAATTCGTTGAGATTGAACAGAGCGAGGCAGAACTTGGCGAGTGCCCGCCGCCTGGGCGGGGGCAGTTTCTTGAGCGTCTCGGGCGGGTCTTCGAGCGGGACCCCTTTGGAGGCGGCGAGCGAATCGAGCAGCGTGAGCGCCGAGTCGGATTCGGCGTCGCTGGGTGGCCGGGCCAGCGCGATCTGCCAGGCGAGCTGGACCTGCCGCTTGGGATCGGGTCCCGCTTCGGCGGCGACTCGACCGGCCAACTGCGTGGCCTGGCGGATCACCGAGCCGTTGTTGAGGCTCCAGAGTGCCTGGGGTGCGACGGTGGTCACATCGCGAACGGGGCAGCTGACGGAGGTGACCGGAGTATCGAAGACCTCGAACATCGGGAACTTGAAGTTGCGTCGGACCATGATGTAGAGTCCGCGGCGTGTGTGCTGGGCGGGGTCGGCCGAGACGGTCCAGTGCCACTTGTTTCGCAGCGAGGCGATCTCATCGGCTGCCAGCGGCGGGACGACCGGCGGTCCGCCGAAGGCTCGGTTGAGTGTCCCGGCGGTGGCGTGGATCGAGTCCCACAGGGCTTCGGCCTCGAGCCGCCTGCGGTTGGCTCGCCACAGCAACCGGTTGTCGGGGTCGTCGAGCAGGTGCTGTTTTGAGGCGAAGCGGCTGCTGCGTCGGTAGGTGGCGGAGTTCATGATCCGCCGGTGCAGGTTCTTGATCTGCCAGCCGTCGGCGACGAAGCCGGTGGCGAGCCAGTCGAGCAATTGGGGGTGCGAGGGGCGTTGTCCCATCTTGCCGAAGTCGTTGGAGGTTTCGACGATGCCTTTACCAAAGTGCCACTGCCAGATGCGGTTGACGAAGACCCGGGCGGTCAGCGGGTGGTCGGCCCGGGTCAGCCACAGGGCCAGTTGCTTGCGGCTGCCGAAGGGGCGGTTGAGCTGTGCGGGCGTGTCGGTGGCGCGGGCCAGCACAACCGGCAGCGCGGGGGTCATTTTCGCACCCGGCGTCTTGAGTTCACCTCGGATCAGCAGGTGGATCGGGGGGATCAGTGCCGGGTGACGTCTCGCGAGCACTCGAGCGATCGGCTTGTGCATCAGCCCGGCGTAGTCGACGGCGAACTGTCCGGCGGCCTTTTCGGGCAGTGCGAGCACCGAGTGGGCGACGGCGTTGAGCAGTTCCTGTTTCTGCTTGGCCTGTTCGGGAGTCAACTTCTTGCCGGCGTGTTGTTTTTCGAAGAGCCGGTAGGCACGTCGGGCGCGTTCGACGGCGATCACTCGAGGGTAGGACTGCCTCCAGTCGGCTTCTTCCATCGCCGTCCACAGCGGCAATTCGACTTCGCGGGCGGTGGCGAATACGGCGTGCATCGCGAAGTAGTCGGCCTGCGTGAACGGGTCGAACTTGTGTTCGTGACACCGGGCGCACCCCAGCGTGACTCCCATGAAGACCGAGGCGGTGTTGTCGACCCAGTCGATGGTGGCCTCGTAGTGCAGCCGCCGGGCGTCGAGTGCGGATTCGTGGACCTGGGGTCCCAGCGTGTAGAAGCCGGTGCCGATGCGGGCTTCGAGGTGGCGGCGTTTGAGGTCCGAGACCTTATAGACCTTGCGGGGGTCCAGATCGAGGTTGTCGGGCCAGATCTCGTCGGCGGCGATCTGTTCCTGGACGAAGATGTCATACCGCTTGTCGTCGTTGAAACTCTTGACGACGTAGTCTCGGTACCGCCACGCATTGCGGTAGTAGATGTCGGTTTCGTATCCGCCGCTGTCGGCGTAGCGAGCGACATCGAGCCAGTGTCGGCCCCAGCGTTCGCCGTAGTGCCGCGACTTCAGCAGCCGGTCGATCAGTCGCTGCCAGGCCTCCGGCCTTGTATCGGCCAGGAACTCGGCGGCTGCCTGGGGTGAGGGAGGCAGTCCCAGCAGGTCGAAGTGGGCTCGGCGGAGCAGCGTCAGCCGATCGGCTTCACCGGCGGGCTTCAGTCCGGCGTCCTGGAGGCGTTTGAAGACGAACTGGTCGATCGGGTTGCGGACCCGGTCGTGGTGCTTGAGCCGTTTCGGGTCCGGCGGTGTCGGGGGTCGGGGCCGCTGGAAGGACCAGTGAGTCGTCTCGGGTTCCGCGGGCTTGTCGGCCGCGTCGACCGGAACCGACCCGCAGAAGAAGGCCAGCAGCAGGACGGCAGCCAGTTGACAGCGGGAGGTACTTGTCATGAAGGGCATGAAGGGCATGAAGGGCATGAAGGGCATGAGGCTAGTATGCCAGATTCTGTGTCCCGGACACGAGGGTTTGGTATCGGCAAAGGACGTGTCGCTCAGGGCCGTTCCGGTGGTATCTTGGGCTCTCGAGCCTTGGTAAGCTGACCGGTCTCGGGGTTGCGATGGGATTTCGTCGCTTCGGCGGCTGTTTCCGATGCGAGGGGTTTGACATGTGTCACTGGTGGCCCGCTTCGAGGTGCATTCTGTTGCTGGTGATTGCCACGGCGGTCGCCGGTGTTTCAGGTTGCGGTGACGACACGACTGCGGTCACGACGCCGGTTGCCGGCGGCGGTGGTGGCGGAAGTCCCGATCCGGGTCCTCCGCCGGTGGGCACCGATCCGGGACCTCCGCCGGTGGATACCGAGCCAGGTCCTCCACCGGTGGGCACCGATCCGGGACCTCCGCCGGTGGATACCGAGCCAGGTCCTCCACCGTTGGTTGACGACCCGGGTCCGCCACCGGTCACCCCGGCCCCTTCGCCGCCGGCCCCGACCGCGGTCCCCAAGGTCGCGCCGAAGCCGGCCATCGTGGCTCCGCCGCCGGGCGAGGCTATCGAGGTGGTGACACGGCAGGGTCGCAAGCGGGCGAATGTGGCGGCGGGAGTGGTTTTGGACACGACGTTGCTGTCGACGCTGGCCGACGCGGGCGGGTTGCACGAGATCGACGTGACTGCCACCGAGGCGCCCTTGCTGAAGGTGGTGACCGTGATCCGGCGTTTTCCTCAGCTGAGGGTCGACTTCCGCGCGGGGAGTTGGATGCCCGGCGAGGTGACTCTCAACGAATACGCCACCGCCGACGACTTGCGGGCCGTGGCATCGATGCGGGAGGTGCGGCGACTGGACGTCTCGGAGTGTCGCCTGGGCGATGCCGAGTTGGCCGAGTTGGGCCGGATGGCGGGCCTGGAAGCTCTCGATCTGCCTCCCACCACCTCCGACGCCATCGCCCCGACCCTGGTCCGGATGCGGTCTCTGAAGGAGTTGTCGCTGGAGGCGACCCAGGTGACCGGGGCCGGGCTGGCCGCTCTGCCCCGCAGTCTCGAGTCCCTGAACCTCTCGAGCACCTCGATCGACGACGCCGCGGTCGAGCATCTGCGTCGGCTGCCGGGCCTGAAGCAGTTGTGGCTGGACGAGACGTCGGTGGGTGACAAGTCGCTGTCGGTGGTTTCGACGCGGACGACGATCGAGGTCCTGGGCCTGACCGGCACGGCGGTCACCTCCGAGGGACTCAAACAACTGGTCGGTCTCGGGAAACTCACCTCGCTGTACCTCTCCGAGACATCGATCGACGACCGGGCCCTGGGTCAGCTGGTTTCGATGAAGCAATTGAAGGTGCTGGACGTGACCGAGACGGGTCTGAGCGTCGCGGCCCGGCAGACGCTGGTCGCGGCTCTGAGTCCCTCGGAGGTCCGCGTTGACCTGGACGCGTTGGTGCAGGCGCTGGAGGACACCGGTGCCCGGATGGAGCAGGCTCTGCCTCGCATCGCCCGGGTGACCCGGGACAAGGCGGGCCAGGTGGTCTCGCTGAACATCTTCGACCCGAGTTTTTCGGATATCGGGATGGCGATGTTGCGTCGTTTCACTTCGTTGAAGCGCTTGAGTCTCGACGGGACGATGGTGACCGATGCGGGGCTGAAGCACCTCACAGCGATGACTCAACTCGAGGAGTTGTGGTTGGGCAAGACGGCGATCAGCGACCCGGGCCTGGAGACCTTGCGTCCCCTGAGGGCGTTGAAGCAGTTGCACCTGGTGGGCACCCGCACGACGGTCTCGGGCGCCCTGTCGCTGTGGGCGGCGATGCCTCGAGTGACGATGAGTTTTCCCGGAGGTCACCTGTCGCCGGGGCTGTTGGCTCTGGATCGACGCGCGGGACCCCTGGAGTTGATTCCGCTGGAGGGGCTGCGGGGTCTGAAGCACCTTCAGCTGGAGGGTGTACGGCCTGGAGACGCGGGCCTGGAACACATCGCGAGCCTGGTCGAGCTCGAGACCCTGGGTTTACGGCGTGCGGGGATCCATGGTCCCGGACTTGTGCACTTGCACAACATGGGCGGACTGCAGGTACTGGACCTGACCGGCAACCCGCTGGACGAGGTGACCGGAGACCTGATCGCCGCCTGGGTGGAACTCCGCGAGCTGACCCTGGACCACACCGATATCAAGAACCTGGCTCCCATCGCCACTCCGGGTCGTGTGGCGTTGAAGCGACTGAGCCTGGCGGGGACACCGATTGGCGACAAGCAACTGGCATTTGTGGCGAGCTTGTCGAACCTCGAGTTGTTGGATCTGACGGGTTGTCCGATCACCGACGCGGGTCTCTCGGACCACGTGACCCGTTTGTCCAGGTTGCAGGCTCTGTCGGTGGGGGGTACGGGTGTGGGTGATCCGGGGATCGGCAGTTTGGCTGCGTGTCGGTCCTTGCGGATCTTGCGGCTTTCGGACACGGCGGTCACAGCCACGGGCCTGTTGCCACTGGCGAAGTTGCCTCAACTCACCCGTCTGGACCTTGCCGGCTGTGCCGTCGATCTCGCCACGTTGACCGCTGTCGGAAGATTCGGGCAACTCAAGCGGCTCGATCTTCTCCGCACAACGTTGCCGCCGGAGGCGATGGCGAAGTGGGCAGCGGAGCATACCGAGTGCGTGGTGGTCTCTTCGGTCGATCCGTTGTTGGCGGCGTTGGCGGCGGGAACCGAGAAGAAACCGGTCACCTTGGACGCGGCGGTTCGCCAGGTGGCCGAGGTTGAGGGATCGAAGTCACAGGGCCTGTCGGTGACGGTCACCGACGCGGACCTGACCGACGTCGGCCTGGCCCGACTCTCGGCTCTCGAGGGACTCACGCGACTGGTGCTCAACGGAGTCGGCGTGACCGACGCCGGCCTGGGTCCGCTGGAGACCTCCGCGTCCTTACGCGTGCTGGACCTCTCGAGCACCTCGATCACCGACCACGCCAGCGTCAATCTCTCGCGACTGGTCGACCTGACCGAGTTGTCTCTGGCCGACACCGACTTTTCCGATCGCGGCCTGTCGCGTCTGAAGGGCCTGGAGAAGCTCGAGAGCCTGGACCTGGCCGGGCTCTCGATCTCGGCCGACGGCTTGACCGCCGCACTGCCCAAGTTCACCTCCCTGCGTTATCTGAACCTCTCGGAGACCTGGATCGTGAACGCTGATCTGAGGGTGCTGGGTACGGTTGAGAACCTGGAATCGCTGGCGATCCGTGACACGGTGATCAGCGACCGCGGCATCGCGGCGATTTCGACGTTGAAATCTCTGAAACGGCTCTGGATCGAGCGAACCCGGATAACCGAGAAGGGAAGTGAGGAGCTGAAGAAGGCCTTGCCAGGGTGCGAGATCTTTGGACCTTGACAGGTGCAGGGAGTCGCTGTCGAATTGACTTGGGATGCCGTTTTGGTGTCCAAGCGTGATGTTCAACCCGTTCGATGTCTTTCCGTGGGCTAAGGACCAGCCCTGCAAAGAGAGTGAGCTGATGAAGACGGTCTCACTGTGGATGCTGGCGGCTGCTGTGATTTTGTTCCCGGGCGTGGGTGGATCTTTGGCCTTTGCCCAGGGCGGCGGCAACGGGGACGGACACAGTCCTCCGCCGACTGTCGTCAGGCAGCTCAGGCACCGTCTGCTGCATCGATTCGACGAGAACGGCAACGGCCGGCTCGATCACCGCGAGTCTCACCAGGCGTTGCGGACGGTCCTGAGAGTCTTGTCGCGGAATCATGGTCGTCCGATCAACATCTCGGAGCTGCCTGCTGGGCTGCGCCCGATTTTTGCCATGTTCGACCGCAACCGCGACGGTGTGCTGGGTCCGATTGAGCAGCAGCGCCTGGCCCATGCCATGCGGCATGCCGCACGACCTGTTCAGCGACCTCATCCTCCTCGTCCGCCGGGCGACGGCGAAGGGGGCGCGGACAAACCAGAGAAGCCCAGGCCCAAGCCTCCCGGTGAGGGAGACGCAGACGAGGATGGCTCGGACGGTCCGAATCGGCCTCACCCGCCGCGTCTGACTCCCGAGTTGCTGCGTCAACTGCGGGCTCTGTTGCTGGCGGCCTTTGACCGCAACCACAACCGCCACCTCGATCCTCCCGAACGATGTCATGCCCGCCGAGTGCTGCTGGGCTTCTTGAAACGACACCGCGGCGAGGATATCGAGATCGCCTCGGCTCCGCCTCGACTGGGTCGGATCCTGGGCCTGTTCGATTTCAACGGCGACGGCAAGCTGGGCCCCGCCGAGAAGCGGTTGCTGCACCGGGCTCTGCACATCGTGCTGCGGCCACGGCCTCGACCCGAGCCGAATGAGCCCGGTGATGGTGATCGGCCCCAGCGGCCTCGCCCGGACCGACCGATCGGTGAGGATCTGGATGACTCACGGCCGGACGACCGACCGGCTGATGGGGGTTTTAAGGTACGACCCGGCCCCCCGCCGCGTCCGGACTTCTAGACGACCAACTAGCAGCCTGTTGAAGAACTCGGACCCTGGGGTCAGACGCCGCCCACAACGGGGTTTGCTCCACCTGTCGCGTTTCACAGGCGGGGCCTGACCCCTCTTCGAGTTGCAACGAGTGCTGGTTGAAAAGGGGTCAGGCCCCGCCTGCGTGCCGTTCTGGGTGGAGCGGGACTTTCTGTGGGTCCGCCGAAGGCGGATCAGACCCCGTCCCATCCCCAAACTTGTGTTTTTCAACGGGCCGCTAGACGACCGGCTTCCAGCCGTCCTGGTAGTCTCGTTCCCAGAGCTTCGAGGCCCGGGCGTTGCCGACGATGTGTCCATCGGCGGATCGGCAGGTGATCGCCTGTCCGGTCCGCTGGGCGATGTTGCCGAGGTGACAAAGCAGCGTGCTCTTGTGACCTTCGGCCACCTCGCAGTTGAGTTTCTGCGGAGTGTCGTTGCGGATGGCGGCGGTGAAGTTGTCGATGTGTTCGATGTCGCCCCGGCTCTTGCCGGCAACCTTGTCGACGACCTTGTCGGCGCCGTTGTAGACGGTGTGTCCGCCGTCGCTGTCGAGTTCGAGACTTCCCTTGTCGCCGTAGAAGGTGACGAAGTTGCTGCGGTGCCGGTTGCAGCTGAGGCCCTGCCAGGTGATGGCCCGGTTGCCGGGGAATTCGAAGGAGACCTGGTGTGTGTCGGGCGTCTGCTGGTCGTCGTTCCAGTGGTAGCGGCCGCCGCTTGAGTTGACTCGGATCGGGAAGTCGACTCCCAGTCCCCAGCGGCACAGGTCCAGCGTATGGACGCCGTTGTTGCCCAGCTCGCCGTTGCCCCAGTGCCAGAACCAGTGCCAGTTGTAGTGGACGCGGTTGTCGAGGTAGGGGGTGCGAGGTGCGGGGCCTTGCCAGAGGTCGTAGTTGAGGTTCTTGGGGACGGAGGCGGGTTTGCCGTGACCCAGTGAGCCTCGAGCACTGCTGTAATAGGCTCGCACCAGGTAGACCCGACCGATGACGCCCTCGTGGAGTTTCTGCATGGCTTCGATGGTCTGAGGCCCGCTGCGGCGCTGGGTGCCGACCTGCACGGCGCGCTTGTTCTTGTGAGCCGCCTCGACCATCCACTCACCTTCCTGCGGGTTGTGCGAGCAGGGCTTTTCGCAGTAGGCGTGCTTACCGGCGTTGACGGCCATGATCGTGGCCGGGGCATGCCAGTGATTGGGCGCGGCGATGACCAGGGCATCGACCGACTTGTCGTCGAGAATCTTGCGGAAGTCGCCGATCGGCGTGGGCGGCTTGGCACCGGTGCCCGCGACAAGCTCGGCACAGGCAGCCGCACGGGCGCTGTCGACATCGCAGACGTACTTGACCTCGACGTTGGGTCGACCGGCGAAGGAGACCGAGAGGCTGCGGCCGCGGCTGAGACCCATCACGCCGACCACCACCTTGTCGCTGGCTGCGGTGGCTGTGCGGGCGGTTGAGGTGGCTGCTACGGCGGTGGCTGCGGTGGCTGCGGTGGCTGCGGTGTTGGCCAGGAACCTGCGTCGATTGACGTTCGAGGTCATGTCGAGATCTCCTCGTCTGTTTTCACTCGTTTGGGTCGCTGAGTCGGGTCTGGGCATCCTACTGCATCTACTCGGTGGGGGCGACCACCCAGCGGTCGGCGAGCCAGGCCAGGACGATTCCGCCCAGGAACCAGCCACCGGCGAGGTCGAGCACGCTGAGTGAGGTCAGCAGTCCTCCGAACCCGAACCAGCTTCATTGAGGCACGAAGGCGGCGATGCCGGCGGTCAGGCCGATGAAGCCCAGGCAGCAGGCTTTGCGGAGGGTACCCGGGGCCTTGATCTTCAGGACGATGCACGAGAGGAAGGCGGCGATGACCAGGTCGATGACGAGCTGCCTGATCAGGAAGCTGCCCATTGCTTCTTCGCTGGACTTGTCGAGTTTCCCGCTGGTGTTGCTGATGGTGGATCCGGCCGGGTCGGCGGTCATGTCGTGGGAAAGGAAGATGCCGTACTTGCTGAAGTAGGTCCCCGGGGTCTGAGCGATTTCGTCGATCAGCGCGACCAGTTTCGACTCGCCCGGCTCTTCGAGCACGGTGATCGACTCGAGAGAATGGTGCAGCACCGAGTGGACCAGGAACCCCCAGATGAACAGCAGCAGGGCAACGGCGATGGTCCCCACGGCGTGGTAGCGAAGGCTCATGAGAGGGCCCTGGGGTTGAGAGTGAAGTGCGGGTGGATCGCGGCTGGATCGGGTGGGTTGTCGTTAATGATCGGTCACAGCCCCATCGGCGAACCTCATCCTGAGCCGGTTGGCGGGCACGTAGGGTCGTTTGGCGGCGACTTTTTCGTCGAGCGTGGCGCCGAGTCCGGGCTGATCGGGGATCAATGCGTAGCCATCCTTGAACACCGGGCCGGCACCTCGGAAGAGGTCCTGGAAGAACTGGTTGGGCGGCCGGCTGATTTCCTGGATCGCGAAGTTGGGTGCGGTGGTATCGACGTGGAGCGAGGCGAGTGTGCTGACACTGCTTTGCGGGTTGTGGGGTGCCAATTGGATCCGGAACGCCTCGGCGATCGTCGCGATCTTCTTGAGTTCGAGGATCCCGCCGCAGTGGACGACATCGGGTTGAACGTAGTCGACCAGGTGCCGGGCACAGATCGGAGCGAACCCGTACTTGGTGAACAGCCGTTCGCCGGTCGCCAGTGGAACTCGAGTCTTTTGCCTGAGGTGGGCCAGTTCCTCGATGTCCTCGATCTGGGTCGCTTCTTCGACGAAGTACGGCCGAAACGGTTCGGCCCGGGCACAGAACTCGACGGCCATCGGCGGTGTCGGGAATCCGTGCAGGTCGATGAGGATCCGGAAGTCGGGTCCGACGGCTTCGCGGACCGCCTTGAGTCGGTCGATGGCATCGCGGACATCTCGCGAGGGATCAACGACGAGGCCACGTGGCCTGAGGAACCCGCCCTTGGCGGCAGTCCAGCCCTCGGCCTTGGCCTTGGCCCAGTTCCTGGCGTAGTCCTCGGGAGTGGTTCCCCCGGCGTGGACATACATCTGCATCCGGTGTCGGGCTCGTCCTCCGAGCAGTTTCCAGACCGGTTGTCCGACGGCTTGACCGAGGATATCCCAGAGAGCGATTTCGACAGCGCTGATGGCGGAATTGAGGATCGGGCCGCCGCGCCAGCGTGGCCAGCGGTACATCGCCTGCCAGTGCATCTCGATATCGGTCGGGTCCTGCCCCACCAGGTATCTCTTGTGTTCGAGGATCGCCTGCTCGACGGTCTTGGCCTTGCTGGTGATCGAGCCTTCACCGAGTCCGACGAGGCCTCGGTTGGTCATCACCTTGACGTAGACGTAGTTCTTGTTTCCCGAGTTGACGATGAAGGTCTTGAGGTCGGTGACCTTGAGTTTGTCACGGCGTGCCTTCTGCTGTGCGGCGGCCAGCGGGCTGTCGGGTCCGAGCAGTCCGGTGAGACCCGAGGCGGCGGCCGCGGCGGCACAGTGCAGAACATCACGACGGTTGAGTTGGCGGATCGACATGGCGGTGTTTCCTTAAGAGGCCTTGAGGAAGGAGATTAGAGACGCCGTCAGCTTCGACGATGCCGCAGAGGGTTGCAAACGCGGGTGGAGATCAACAGCTGCGGATCGGCGCACCGTGATTGCTCAGGGGGTCTCTTCGACGGCGAACCCGTGCTGCTTCTGGTGGTGCGGCCCGTCGAAGTGCTGGGTGCTCTTGAAGAGCTCGACTCGACCATCGCCGGCGGCCTCCCGGACCCCGTCTCTGAGCGTTGCCAACCGGTCCTCATCCAGCGGCCGGAACCCTCGGCCGACACGCAGTGCCTGATCCAGATCGCGGCGGATGCGGATTCCCAGCACCTGCGAGGAGACCGGTTGCGAGAGCGAGTACTGGATACATTCTTCGGCAGTGGCCAGCCCGGCCTCGGGGATCGCTCCGCTGGTGCCACCGGGGCTGCCGGCGAGAGTCTTCATGCCGATCACACCGATGCCGCGTTCGAGGCAGACCGGGACAACCTGCTTCTGAAAGCTGCGGTAGAAGTAGTCGCAGATGTTGATCGGCATCTGGACGGTGTCCCAATTGTAGGGCTGGCCGATCATCTCGAGATGGATGCGGGGGTCCTTGTGACCGGTGAAGCCGATGTAGCGGATCTTGCCTGCCGCCTGGGCTTCGAGTGCTGCCTTGAGTCCACCCTGTTCGAAGACCCAGCGGGGGTCGTTGTCGTAGTTGATCTCGTGAAACTGCCAGAGATCGATGTGGTCGGTCTGGAGTCGTTTGAGGCTGTCGTGGAGGTTGGAGAGTGTGCCGTCGTAGTCACGTTCGCAGTTCTTGGTCATCAGGAAGACCTGCTCGCGGCGGTCGGCGATGGCCCGGCCCATCAGTTCTTCGGCGTAGCCGTCGTGATAGTCCCAGGCGTTGTCGAAGAAGGTCAGGCCCTCATCGATCGCCTCGTGCATCATCCCGATCGCTTCGGGTTCCCCGTCGACCTTGCCGCACTGTCCGATGTGCCAGCCGCCCAGGCAGAGGATCGAGACCCTCTCGCCGGTCGTCCCCAGGGGCCTGGTGGGCAGTCCCTCTCCGGTGTCCTGTTGGGCCGCGAGGAGTGTTCCGGCGGCATCGGATCCGGGTGGCTCACCGTCCTGGGGAGTGTTGCGGCCGGTGGATTCGTCGGTCATGGGAGCTCGCGGTTGGTGTTGCGGTGTGGTGCTGCGGTGTGGGCTGCGGTGTGGGCTGCGGTGTGGGTTTTGGGGGATGATAACAAACGCCGAGTGCGACTGGCAGAGCCTTCGGTGTGGCGGCTAGGATCGGTCGATCGAAGACATGAGGGAGAGCGAGGATGTTGCGTTCTGACTGCCTGGCGAGGTTGTTTCTGGCGTGGCTGGCATTGGGGACCTGCGTGTCGTTTGCTGCCGAGGGGTCATCCGCGGCGGCGATTCGTCTGCACCTGAAGGCCCGTGGCCTGGTGGTGTCACGGGCCACCGAAGCCTCTTCGGGCGACGGCTTGGAGATCGACGTCGAGCGTGACGTCGTCTACGCGGTCAACGGTGATCGAAAGATGACGGCCGACGTGTTCGTGCCTTCCGGGAAACCGAAGCGGCCACGTCCGGCGGTGCTGGTCATACATGGCGGCGGCTGGTTGAAGGGCAACAAGT
>Ga0310123_10001438_pt1 | contig 19828 bp, 18 predicted proteins | sample CB6_AW_1057_MG_FD_203505 | JGI IMG/M metagenome (GOLD analysis project Ga0310123, IMG submission 203505) | Marine microbial communities from Western Arctic Ocean, Canada - CB6_AW_1057 | ecosystem: Environmental > Aquatic > Marine > Oceanic | place: Canada: Western Arctic Ocean | collected... | reverse complement strand
TAGATAAATTACCGGAACGATTTGAAACTATGATAGGAGAAAGAGGTGTTCAGCTTTCAGGAGGACAAAGGCAAAGGCTTTCAGTTTCTAGAACATTTTTATATCACTCCAAAGTAGTGATTTTTGACGACTCCACTTCAGCAATAGATACACAAACTGAAAAAGAGATAAGAGAAGAAATGAATGAATTAGGAGAAAATATATCTCTAATAGTAATAGCTCATAGAATTTCATCAGTAATGAATTTAGATGAAATCTTATATTTAGATAAAGGAACTATTTTGGAGAGAGGGAATCATAGAGAATTGATTAAATTAAATGGTAAGTATGCGAACCTTTATAAAATGCAAATCAATCCAGAATTGAGGGTTAAATAAATGGTACAACTTTCTGATGAAGATATAAGAGCTCGTACTTGGGACTATAATGTTGTTACTAGATTTATTCCATTTGTTAGACCGTATAAAAATGATGCTTTTAAAGGATTATTCTTTGTTCTCACCCTAGCAATCGCTTCACTTTTTATACCTTTAGTAATAAGAGATATGATTGATGACGCTGGTTGTATAATTTCTTCAAGTTGCCAAAATCCAGTTGATGTTCAAAAACTTCTTTTGTACGGATTGATAAAATTTATAGGTTTGTCAGCAATTATTGGTTTTTCAATTTTTATGTCTGAAACCATTATTGAGAGAATGGGAGAAAAAATTTTGTTAGATATGAGAAGCAAGATGTTTCTTCATTTGCAAAATGTTTCCATTTCATTTATGGACAAAACAGATATAGGACGACTAATGTCAAGATTACAAGGAGATGTTGCGGCTATGCAGGAAGCTCTTCAAATGGGCGTCTTTGCTATCGGAGATTTGGTTTTATTAGTTGTAATTATTTCTCTCTTACTAATCATGAATTTTCAATTGGGAATTCTAACAATACTTATTATTCCGATACTAATTTTAATAAGGCTAATTTGGCTTCCCAGAGCTAAAAAAGCTTTTCTGGATGCAAGAATTAAAAGTTCATTAGCCACATCTTATTTAGCAGAAAATATTAACGGAGTTAGGACTGTACAGTCGTTCAATCGCCAAAATTATAATGGAAAGATTTATGAAGAAAAAGCATCTGATTTGTTTAAGGCACAAGTAAAAGCAACTAAACTTTCTGCTCTAATGATGCCAACTGTAGAGACCTTAACTGGATTAGCCTTTGCAATAATTATTATTATGGGAGCAAATCTCGTGATTAATGACAAAATAACCACAGGGGTTATGGTGGCATATATTCTATTAGTTCAGAGATTTTTTGAACCAATAAAAACCATTTCCCTGCAATATAATGTCATGCAAAGAGCCATGGCTTCTGGATACAGAATTTTTGAAATACTGGATATTCCAGTATCAATTAAAGATCCAGTTAAACCTTTAAATTGTGATTTAGATGGAACCATAAAGTTTGATAATGTATCTTTTGCGTATATAGATGATAACTACATTATGAGAAACTTCAATCTAGAAATAAAAAATGGAGAGAGAATAGGAATTGTCGGACCAACTGGAGCAGGTAAATCTACTATTTCTAATTTGATACATAGATTTTACGATGCTAATAAAGGAAAAATTATTCTTGGTGGAGTTGACATAAAAAAAATGTCCCAAACCCATATTGGGGAAAATGTTGGAATGGTTCTCCAGGATCCATTTTTATTTTCTGGATCTATTTTGGATAATGTAAGGTACGGAGAAGAAAAAATTTCTTTAGACTTGGTTAAGGAAGAAAGCATAAAATTAGGAATTGATGAATTTATTCAAAACCTTCCGAATAAATATGAAACCGTAATAGGTCAACGTGGATCTGATTTATCAATGGGTCAAAGGCAATTATTAAGTATATTAAGAGCTCTTTTAGCTGATACTAAGTACTTGATTTTAGATGAAGCAACTTCATCTATTGATTCGTATACAGAAAAAAAGATTCAAACTGCCTTAGATGTTCTTTTAGATAATAGAACATCTATAACAATTGCCCATAGATTAGCCACGGTTCGAAATTGTGATCGAATAATAGTTCTTAATCAGGGAGAGATAATAGAGTCAGGAAATCACGATGATCTTTTAAAGATTAATGGACTATACAGTAAATTATATAAATTGAATTATTCTTCTTTCGACGACTAGAATATTACTATACGTTTTTGCCAGGTTCAGATTCATCATAGTCATAATCGTAATTTAACTTAATGAATTCACTTTGATCTTCTGGAACATCTTCTTCCACAAATATTGCATTTTCTGGACAAACAGGTTCACATGCAGCACAGTCAATACATTCATCAGGATGAATAAACAACTGGTTATCTCCAGGCTTTGAATATATACAATCTACGGGGCATACATCAACACAAGATCCATCCAATATATCAATACAACCCTTACCAATAATATATGTCATAACGAATTATCCTTACATTAAAAAATCAAAATTTCAAACAAATTATATTACAATAAAAAAAAATCAACACGATTAAACAAGGTTTTTATATTATCCTTGACAACATCCCTGACCAGCGTTATTGCCACCACAGCATTGGGTCTCACCTGTTGTTGGTTCTTGTTCTCCACCACCACAACCACAAGCACCACCACCACAACCTCCAGTTTGTTGATTAGGATTTGAAATTACAAACCCTGATCTTTGGAATCCTTCTACATAATCTATATTTGATCCTTCAACAAATTTTACACTTTCTGAATCGACTACTGTCTTTATTTCACCATCAATAATCGTATCATCTTTTTCAGTAGTTTCTACAAGTCCGAAAACATATTCAAACCCACCTTGCTCATTTTCGTTAATAGATACTCTCAGAAAATTGCCTTCATTGTTCTGTTCTTTCATTATTTCTTTCAGCTTGGTTGCTGCAGAATCAGTATAACTTACAATCTGTTCTTTTGAATTAAGCAATTTAGACTCCTGTTCCAAATTAATATATCTATTGCAATTTTACTCTACAATCATGAAATTAATCAACTTTTATAAGTAGAAAAATATAAAGATTTTGTAAAGTTTATGAAGGATTTTGCAGGTATAATATTCTTATATATCTTTTATTATTTATGGATTCTACAGATTTAAAAATTATTAATATCCTTTCAGAAGATGGCCGAATTTCTAATGCTCATATTGCTAGAGAATTGGAACTGAGTGAAGGAACAATTAGAAGAAGAATAAGAAATCTGATTGATAGTAAAACTATTAATATAGTTGCTGTTTCTGATCCTAAAAAACTTGGATACTCTTCTGAGGCACTAATTGGAGTTCAATGCGAACCAAATGAATTGGGAGAAGTATCAAAAAAAATCGCCTCATTAAAACAAACAAAATGGGTGATATCCACAACTGGATCATATGATGTATTTTGTTTAGTTGCAGTTGAAAGCCCGGAAAAGCTGGGCGAATTTATTAGAGTAGAAATAGGATCAATTCAAGGAATTATTAGAACTGAAACTTTTGTTAATTTATCTGTTTCTAAACGTGAATATGGTTTATTTTAAAGTATTAGTAGTGAAATAAATATGTATAGAGATTTAATGTGTGGAAAACCGTCTTTAACTAACCTAGGTGATAAAGTTAAATTGGCAGGATGGGTTAGTAAGAGAAGAGATCACGGACAATTGATCTTTATTGATTTAAGAGATAAATCAGGTATAACACAAGTCGTCTTTAATCCAACAATTTCTGAAGAAACTTACAAAAAAGCAAAAAATCTTAGATCAGAATGGGTAATTTCTGTAGAAGGTGATGTTCTTAGAAGAATAGAAGGTGCTGAAAATGAAGGTTTAGGTACAGGTTCAATAGAATTAGTTGCTGAAAAAATAGAAATTTTATCTAAATCTTTAACCCCTCCTTTTGAAATTGATGACACCAATTCCATTTCAGAAGAAATAAGATTGAAATATAGATTTTTAGATTTAAGAAGAAATCATATGCAATCTAATTTAAAGATTAGGCATGATGTTACAAATAAAATTTGGAACCATCTAACTGAAAAAGGTTTTGTTCATATAGAAACCCCGATTTTAATTAAAAGTACACCTGAAGGCGCTAGGGACTATGTTGTTCCATCAAGAATTAAGATTGGGGCATTTTATGCATTGCCTCAATCACCACAACAAATGAAGCAAATACTTATGGTTTCTGGTTGTGATAAATATTTTCAAATAGCTCGATGTTTCAGAGATGAGGATTTAAGAGCGGATAGACAACCAGAACACACACAGCTAGATTTGGAAATGAGTTTTGTTCACCAACAAGATGTTATGTCAACCGTAGAACAATTATATTTGGATATTATTAAGGAAATCAAACCTGAAGTAAAAATAAATATACCTTTTGAAATATTAACTTATGATGAAAGTATGGAAAAATACGGTACAGATAAACCTGATTTAAGATTCGAGATGCCATTATTTGATTTATCTAAAATAGCACAAAATATTGAATCAAATGTAGTACAAAATTCTTTAAAAAAAGGAGGCATCTTAAAAGGCTTGCTAGTTAAAGATTGGTCTAATTTGGGTAGAAAAGATTTTGATAGACTAACAGAGTTGGTTAAATCCCAAGGAGCAGGGGGATTAATTTATATTTCCATCAGCAAAGATGCAAATATAAACACGCTTAAATTAGAAGATACTAACGGACCATTAAACAAATTTTTCACATTAGATAATATTAGAGATATGATTACATTATCAAACGCTTCTCCTGGAGACGTAATATTTATGATTATTGGCGAAGAAAAAATTACTAATTCTTCAATGTCTTTTCTAAGAAATCATATCGCAAAAGAAAAAAAACTTTATAATGATAAAGAAATGAAATTTGCTTGGATTGTTGATTTTCCACTATTTGAGAAAGGCGATAATGGTTCATGGCAGCCAGCTCATCATGTTTTTTCTTCTCCCCATGAGGAAGACATAGTTTTTCTTAATGATGATCCAGGTAAAGTAAGGGCAAATTTGTTTGATTTAGTTTGTAATGGAGTTGAATTGGGATCTGGTTCAATAAGAATACATGAAAGAGCTTTACAGGAGAAAGTTTTTGATATTATAGGCTATTCAAAAAATAATGTGGAAGATTTATTTGGACATTTGTTGACTGCATTTGATTATGGAGTTCCTCCACATGGAGGAATGGGTTTAGGACTAGACAGACTTGTTGCAATGTTGTGTAATGAAGAATCTATTAGAGAAGTGATTGCTTTTCCAAAAACCCAAACAGCATCTGATTTATTTTTTGGGGCTCCTGATTACATTTCAGAAGAACAACTAAAAGAATTGAATATTAAAGTAGATAAAATAGAAAAATAAGTTCAATCAAATTATGAATGTAGACGTAAAACCTGAAAAAAACAAACAAATAGATATAGAAATAACAATCGATGAATTCATTTTAAATAAACATCTAAAATCTTCAGCTTCTAAAATTTCAAATTCAACAAATATCCAAGGATTTAGAAAAGGAAAAGTTCCCTATAGTATTATAGAAGCAAAATTTGGAAGAGATTATATTTTGAACAATAGCTTAGATGATATTATTCAAGAAGTTGTTCCAGATATATTAAGTGAACAAAAACTAGAATATCCGTGTTCTCCCAAAGTGGATATTTTACAAAAGGAACCAAAATTTATAATAAGTTTACAAGTTCCTATGATGCCTGAAGTTGCATTAGGTGATTATAAAAGTTTAAATAATAAACAAAAAAAAGAGAAAATTACAAAGAAAAAAATCAACGAGACTATTGATAGAATTTTAGAATCTCGAGCCACTTGGGAAGAAAAAAACATAATATTAGATTTTCCTGGATTAGCTAAAATTAATATCCTAGGAAAATATAATGAACAAGAAGTTATAAAGCATGAAAATTATGATTTTTATGCCGTAAAAGATAGTAAATTAATTGTTCCAGGAATGTCAGAAAAATTAAAAGGTATAAAAAAAGGAGAGAAAAGAAATTTTACATTAACTTTACCAAATGATTGGGACAATAAAGATTTAAAGGGTAAGAATGTTAATTTTATAATTGATTGCATTGAAGTTTTGGAGAAAAAATTGCCTTCTTTAGATGATGAATTTGTAAAATTATTTAATAAAAATTTAAAAACAGTAAAAGAATTTGAAGAAGAAATAAAAAAAGAATTAAACTCAGAATTAGATTATAAATACCGTATAGAATTGGAGAATCAGCTTTTATCGGATTTAATTGAAATTTCAAAATATAAAATTTCTTCTATACAAATTGAAACAACAACTAATCAAGTTATTGAAGAGAGAATCAAGTCAATTTCTCAATATAAAATGTCTTTGGAAGATTACTTAAAAGCTATAAATATGAAAGAAGAAGATTTTTATAATGAATCAAAAAAATCTGCTGAACAAGAGCTGAAAAAAATCATTACATTAGAAGAAATAATAATTAAAGAAGATATTCAAGTTGAAAATAAAGAAGTAATAGAAGAAATTACTCTGATTAAACAAAATTATGCGGATCAAAAATTAGTTGATGATGAAAATTTATATAAAATTGTTGAAAATAATTTAAAAAAGAAAAATAGTATGGAATATCTTATTAAATTAGCAAAGAAAGCAATCAAAAATCACAAAAAATAATTTTTTTTAGTAACATTAAATTATGAATATATAAAGGAGTGTATTTTGGAATATAATCCTAACTACCCGGGATCAACGATGCCCTATGTTGTAGAACAAACATCTAGAGGCGAAAGAACATATGATATTTTTTCTTTATTACTAAAAGAAAGGATAATTTTCCTAGGAACTGATGTAAATCCAATGATATCCAATATCATAGTTGCACAGTTACTTTATTTATCACGAGAAGACCAAGAAAAAGATATTAACTTATATATAAACTCCCCAGGAGGATCGGTATATTCAGGATTGTCTATTTACGACACAATGCAAATGATTCCTAATGATATTTGTACTTATTCAGTTGGATTGTCTGCTAGTATGGGAACTATTTTATTGACCGCTGGCACAAAAGGGAAACGCTACGCTTTACCTCATTCAACTATGATGATGCATAGTGCTTCAGGTGGAGCTGGAGGAACTGTTTCAGATATACAAATTCAAGCTAAAGAAATATTAAGAGTAAATGATGAATTAACAAAAATCATGTCTAAACATACTGGTCAATCGGAAGCAAAAATACGTAAAGATGAAGACCGTGATTTTTGGATGGATGCAAAGCAAGCGGTAGAATACGGTTTAGTTGATGAGGTAATTTCTCCAACTAAATTGAAAGATAAAAAATAAATTTATCACTATGAAAATCTGTACTTTATGTAAGAAGTCATATGATGATCCCAATGATATCAGAGGATACCCTGGAGATCATTTTGGTTACCCTGAAGTTAAAATGTTTTTTTGCTTAAACTGTTCAACTTACATACATAAAGGATTTTTTTTAGAGAATTCTTTAACTATTAATCAAACAGATAATCAATCAATAAATTTAAAACTTTTACATAATAAACCACCAAAGGAAATTTCTAGGCAATTATCTGAATATGTAATTGGGCAAGAACACGCCAAAAAAGTTATTTCAGTAGCAGTTTATAATCACTATAAAAGATTACAACCAAATGAAACAGAAGATGTAGACATTCAAAAATCTAATATTTTACTTGTTGGGCCTACTGGATCTGGAAAGACTTATCTTGCGCAAACTCTATCAAAAATTTTAGATGTTCCTTTTTCTATTTCTGATGCTACCTCTCTTACTGAAGCAGGTTACGTAGGGGAAGACGTAGAAAACATATTGCTAAGACTATATCAAGCTGCTGATGGCAATATTAATAAAACCCAACAGGGAATTATATATATTGATGAAATAGATAAAATTGCGAAAAAAAATGCAAATCCTTCTTTAACTAAAGAGCTTGGAGAAGGAACCCAGCAATCGCTACTAAAAATTCTTGAAGGTTCAGTAGTAAATGTCCCTCGTAAAGGAGGAAGGAAGCATCCTGAACAAGATTTTTTACAAGTAGACACTTCGGGAATTTTGTTTATTTTAGGAGGTGCGTTTGAGGGCTTAGACAAAATTGTTGATAAAAGAATAAATAATAAGACTATAGGATTTGAAAATATTTATAACGAAAAAGAAAATTTTATTAAAGATGATAGATATATAGAATCAGAAGACATTTTAAAATATGGATTTATCCCTGAATTTATTGGTAGAGTTGCATCAATTGTAAGTCTAAATAACCTTAATCACTCTGACTTGTTATCCATTTTAAAAGAGCCAAAAAATTCACTTGTTAAACAATATCAAAAACTATTTGAATTAGACGGTGTTGAACTTAAATTTACTAAAGAATCTTTAGAACAAATTGCTAATGATGCTTTATTTGAAAAAAATGGAGCTCGAGCACTAAAATCAATCATAGAAAAAATCTTAATGGATGTTATGTTTGAGATCCCAAGCATAGAAAATGTTTCAACATCCATCGTACAATACGACAATAAAAATAAAGTACATTATGTAGAATTATTAGATGTAAAAGGGAAGTCTATAAAAAACTTTGAATCTAAGAAAGTTGCTTAACTTTCTTATTGACCTCGGCTGAAAGATCTAAACTAAGAAAATTATTTATATCTATTTCTTTCATCTCTATTTTTGATATTGTTTCATAAAGTAAAATTTGTTCGTAATTAACAATTTTTTTTCTTATCTCGAAAAAGAGTCTTGAATTTTCCATTTCAATATTTTTATTTTTTTTTACTGCTTTCCATTCTGCCTGTAATTCTTCAGATTTTATTTTAAATTTACAATAAGAAATATTTGGACCTTCATCCAAATCTGGAGTCATTAAATGAATTGATATCCCAGATTCATCTTCATTATTAATAATTAATTTTCTAATAACTTGTTTCCAAGTTCCATTTGGCCCATTTGGAAGTGCAGGGTGTAAATTTATTATTGTGTAATTTTTACATAATAAAGGAGCAAATAACATATATCCTGCCGATACGATAAAATCTACTTTGTGTTTTGATATTTTTTCTATAACTGTTTCATCAAATAAAGATCTTAAATCCTTCCATTTTTTTTTGGAATTTTTTTTAAATTTATTTGATGAAAAATTGATTATTTTTATTTTATTTTTATTAACAAAATTTATAAAATTATCAGATCCTGATTTTTCTCCTAATTCTCTATTACAAAAAACATAAGATATACTAATGTTATTGTTTTTTTTTGTTAGTTCTAGAATTTTTCTTAATAAACCTATGGAACCTTCACCGTTTCCGGTTGATAACCATCCAATTTGAATTGTTTTTTTTTTATTATTCATCATTTTTAATTATATTGTTCCAATCATCTTCTATTTGTTTAATTCGCAAATTCGACTTTTGTAATAATGCATGACATTCTTTTGCTAACTTGATAGCCTTATCAAATATTTTTACCGATTCTTCTATATTTGAACTTTCTTCTAATTTTCTAACTAGTAATTCTAATGATTCAAATTTTTTTTCATAATTGTCTGTTTTTTCTTTCATTTTATTTTTCTTTGTTGTTGATATTTTCTATTATTGAACCAATTTTCCCATCAATTATTTTTGTTGTTATTTTGTCACCAATTTTGATGTTTGAAATTGAAGTTATTTGTTTTCCTGTTTTATCTTGCAAAGTAGCAAAACCTCTTTCAAATATCTTATTGGGTGACATTTGTATTAATTGGTTATTTATATTTTCTAATTTTAAAGCATTTATTTCAGTTATTTGTTTGATATTGTTAAAGATTTTTTCTGAATTTGCAATCAATTCAACTTTTTTTTCACTTATATTAGGGATCAAATCTGTAAATCTATCAAATGTTATATTTAATTCATTATTATATTTTTCTTTTTGATTATTTATCATTGATAAAGATTTGTTGATTGAAGATAGAAGATCATCGAATAATTCTTGTTGTGAAATAGATACCAATTCGGCTGCAGAGCTAGGCGTTGGCGCCCTTAAATCAGAAACGTAATCTGAAATTGTATAATCAGTTTCATGTCCAATAGCCGAAATAACCGGGATTTTACACGCGTATATACTTCTAACTAAGCTTTCATTATTAAAAGGAGACAAATCTTCGGTTGAACCACCTCCCCTTGCTAATATTATTACCTCTGGGCTATATTGAATAATTTTTTCTAAAGCATTACTAACTGATAAGTGAGCATCATGTCCCTGTACATTACAAGGAGAAATAATCAATTCAGCTAAATTATATCTTCTTTCTAAAGTTGTGATAATGTCATGAATTACAGACCCACTTGGAGAAGTCACTATTCCTATCGTTTGAGGAATTTTTGGAATTGTCCTTTTTCTATCATCACTAAATAACCCTTCTGATTCTAATTTTATGAATAGTTTTTCATATTCTTCTCCAAAGAATCCTTGACCTAATTTTTTTACTGATTTTATTATTATTTGCAGATCGCCTCTTTGTTTATATATAGAAACTTGACCTGCTATAATTACTTCTACGTTTTCTTCAGGCATATCTATATCTTTATTACCTCTGAATAAAACACATTTTATGCTAGAGAATTCATCTATAAGATTAAAATATTTATGTCCAGAATTTGAAATTCTTAAATTTGATATTTCTCCTTTTATAACGATATTTTCAAATTCTGGGTTATATTCAATAACAAATTGTATTTTGCTTATAAATTCTGATACTGAAATTGGTAGTTTATTTTGGATCATTTTTTAATCTGAACGACCTAAGTAAGAACCATCTGAAGTGGAGACATTTATTTTTTGACCATTTCCTATAAATAGAGGCACTTGTACTGTTAGTCCAGTTGTGGTTTTAGCTGGTTTTGTTGCTCCAGATTGGGTATCACCCTTTAATCCTACTTCAGTCTCATCAATAGTTAAAATCATTGAAGAGGGCAATTGGATTGCTAAAGCGTTACTATTCATTGTTATAATTTCTGCATTACTTCCTTCAGATAAATATTTTGAATTGTCTCCTATAAGTTTTGAATTTAACTCATATTGTTCAAAATCATTATTATCCATAAAAACATATACATCTTTATTTTTATATATAAGCTCTACTTCTTTTGTTTCAGTTTCAGCCAAAGTCAACTTTTGATTACCAGGGACTTTCTTTTCATAAACATTACCAGATTCTATGTGTCTTAATTTTAAAGTTAAAGTTGGTGGAGCTTTCGGGGCTTGTCGATGCTGCCAATTTAAAATCTGGTAAATTTCGTTTTGAAGTAAAATAGTCATATTCCTTTTTATTTCTCCAGATGAGATGGTCATATTTATTCTCCTTTATTTTATGATTTTATGCTTTTGGATGAGCTTTTGTATATATTGCTCTTGATTTTTCAACTGAAATATGTGTGTATATTTCAGTTGTTTTGGCAGTACTATGTCCTAATAATTCTTGAACAACACGTAAGTCAGCACCACCATCAATCATATGAGTGGCAAACGAATGTCGCAAAGTATGAGTATGATATTTAGAATCTAATCCTGCTTTATTAATATATTTTTTTATTAGATTTTGTATACTTCTTATTGAAAGTCTTTTCCCTTTATTTGTTAGGAAAAAAGCTTTTTCATTTTCTAGGTTTAGTTTTTTTCTTGTTACTTTAATATATTTTGATAAAAGAAATTTTGCTTTTTCTCCGAAAATTACTGTCCTATATTTGCTTCCTTTCCCAAAAACTATTGCTTGTCCTAAATTTATATCTAAATCGTGCAAATTCAGAAAATTAACTTCAGATACTCTCATCCCAGTAGAGTAAATTAATTCTATTATTGATTTATCTCTAATTCCTAATTCAGAATCGGTATCTACAATTTCTATTAATTCATTAATTTCTTTGGATGAAGCAATTTTAGGTAAAGATTTAGTATTTTTAGGTTTAGGAATAGTCTCGAAATAGTTTTTTTCACATATTCCTCTTTTTATTAGATAAGTGAAAAAAGATTTCATATGTGAAATCAATCTCTGAACTGACTTTATACTTGTTAGTTTATTTTTTTCACTAATGAATTTTCTTGAAAGATCTAAATCAAATTTTTCGTTAAGATTCATTGATAAAAAACTTATGAAATTTTCAATATCTAAATTTTGATTTCTTATTGTATAAAGAGATAAAGAGAGATTTTGATCTAAATAATTATTTTTATTTTTTTTTAAATCACTTATTAATTTTTTTGTAACTTTTTGCATAATTTAATAATAAAATTATTTTGATTTATTAAAAACACAAATTATTAACGATTATTTTCTATTTTAGAAGTTTTTAATTTATCGTTTTCATATTCAAGTATACTTTTTCTATTTCTTCCAGTTGTTGTCCAACATTTTTCAGATAATGAACTTTTGTGATCAGTTTTTGCTCCATCAACATAACCTTTCTCACATGCTAAAAACGCTCCATCATCTGTCGATTTCTTTCTTTTTATTGGAATCCATTTCATATGTATACTTTCGCAGTTTTCTGATTTTTCTCTTAGCCCGTTAGTTTTATCAAATTCTAGCTTTTCACATAATTCTATTGTGCCTGTACATTTTGGACAATGTATATCTGTGAAATGATGAGAAGAAGTAGGATTAACTAATTTTGAATCGTTTCCTATTTCTCTTAATTTATTTAATCTTTCATTAAATATTTCATAAAATTCACAAACAACTGATTGCCAGTCTAAATTTCCTTGAGCTATATTATCAAGTTGTTGTTCTATATTACTAGTAAATTCCAATGACATGAAATGATCTCCATAAATGGGTTTCAAGGCGTTAATCATAGATTTTCCAACATTAGTTCTATGTAAACTTCTACGCATTGCAACAACAGCACTATGTTGTTGTATTCTATCTAAAATCGATGCGTAAGTACTGGGTCTACCTATACCACTCGTTTCTAATTCCTTAATCAGACTTGCTTCAGTATATCTATTTTTAGGTTTAGTATAGTTTTGAATTTCTTTTATTGAGGAAACCTTTACAATATCTTCAATAGATAAATTTGGAGGAACTTCAATTTTATTTTCCCCGTCTATAATCTTGAATCCATCAAACAAAATTTTATTATATTCAGAATTCAACAAGAATATTTCTTGATCATTAAACTTTGCTTCAATTAATACTACAGTCTTCTCAGTTAGACTGTTTTTCATTTGTGATGCCAAAGTTCTTTCCCATATTAATTTGTACAAGTTGTATTGTTGAGTATTTAACTTATCTTTTATTTTTTCTGGATTATTAAAAATATTTGTTGGTCTAATTGCTTCATGAGCTTCTTGAGCATTAATAGATTTTTTTGAATATTTTCTAGAACCTTCATAAAATTCTTTCCCATATTTTTCATTAATATATTTACCTGTACTATTAAGAATTTCATCTGATAAAAAGGTAGAATCAGTTCTCATATAAGTAATTAGATTCAAGACCTCATTCCCACTTTCAATACCTCTAAATAATTGCTGTGCTAAATCCATAGTTTTTCTAGGGCTTAATCTTAATTCATTTGATGCTGTTTGTTGTAGTGTGCTTGTTATAAAGGGAGGTCTTGGTTTGGAAATAAATTCCGATTTTTTTATTGAATTTACCTTTAAAATAGATGTCTTTATTTTTTCAGATATTGATTCAGCTATTTTTTTATTTGAAATTATATTATTATCTTTTTTTATATCAAAAACATAATAATTTGCATCTTCTAAGTTTCCCTTTAAAGAAACGTTAAATGTCTTTTTTGTACTATCAATAAGTTCAGACTCTATTGTCCAGTATTCAGTAGGGTTGTGTGCTTTGATTTCGTTTTCTCTATTATTGACAATGAGTAAAGCTGGTCCTTGAACTCTACCAGTAGCCCTGCCTCCTACCCTAATAGCACTTGATAAAGGTCCACTAATCTCGAACCCTACGATTCTATCCATTACTCTACGTGCTTTATAAGCATCAACTAAATTGAGATCTAGTTTTTGAGGATTATCAAAAGAATTTTTTATTGCGGACTCGGTTATTTCATGAAAGACAACTCTACTAACATTTTTCTTTTCTAATAACTTTAATTCATCACCTAAATGCCAAGCAATTGCTTCACCTTCTCTATCTGGGTCAGAAGCTAAATAGATAAATTTAGGATTAATTTTTTTGATAGACTTTGATATTTCTTGAATATTTTTTTTACTTTTAGGATCAACAGCCCAATTCAAATCAACTTCTTTTGAATTTAAATCTATTTTATATCCATTATTAGAATTCTTATCTTTCCATGTTCTTTTTGTTAGATCACGTATATGGCCATATGATGCTAATACATTGTAACTAGCTCCTAAATAGTTCTGTAATGCTTTTGCTTTAACAGGAGATTCAACAATTACTAAATTTGACAATTTTTTCCCTTATAATAAATTTCACTTTTTCATTATATTGTTTTACTGAAAAATATAAATTCAAAAAATATACCAAATTTCTTCAATAATACAATTATGGCGGAGAGGACAGGATTCGAACCTGCGGTACGCTTTATACGTACACACGCTTTCCAAGCGTGCTCATTAAGCCGCTCTGACACCTCTCCTTTAAATAATGATTTTTTATATTTTTGCTGTTATTATTATATTTTATATAGTAAATATGAAAACTTTATTAAAACTAAAAATATTCTTTCAAAGTAAACTTTTTATAAATGAGAAAAAAAATTTGAATTTTTCTTCAATATCTCCTACAACAATCTTTTGAATGGCATCTTTTTCGATATTTAATATTTTCAAAAAAATCAGGAATAATAAAAATTCTGATAATTCTTATTTAAAAAAGTTTACTGAAAACGGAGTTATTATAAAAGACATAAATTCAACTTGTATCCATCCTAATGTTGAAATTTCTTCAGGAACAGTTATATTTCCTTCAACTTATATATTGGAGGGTTCTAAGATTGGTAAAAATTGTATAATTGGCCCTAACTCTACTATTTCAGATGCTATTATTGGTTCAAATGTAGAAATAGTATATTCAATAATTTTAAACTCTAAAATAAATGACAATTCTCAAGTAGGACCATTTGCTTATATTAGAGATGATAGTACTATTGGATCAAATTCTGTCATAGGAAATAATGTTGAAATTAAATCATCAAGTATTGGTAACAATTCTGTTTCAAAACATTTTTCTTATATAGGTGATGCAATAATCGATAATAACGTTAACATTGGGGCAGGTTTTGTAGTAGCTAATTATGATGGAAGAAAAAAACATAAATCTCAAATACAAGATAATGTTTTTATTGGTTCAAATTCAACTATAATTTCTCCGGTATTAATCGAAAAAAATTCTATAATTGGTGCTGGATCTGTGGTGATAAATAACGTTTATGAAAATTCAACTGTTGTAGGAATCCCAGCTAAAGAAATAAAAAAGGGCAAACGATAATGTTAAGTGTTTTTCTTTATTCGTTGATATTTTTCTTTTCAATATTAATATATGTTCTAATTAACTATTCTCTAGGAATTTTAGGATATAGGACATTTGGTATAAGCAATGACGATAATAATGGAGAGGAAAACTCATCAGAAACGTTATCTTATGAAGCCTATATTTTAGCTATATTTATAAGAAATTTTATTATATGTCTTGGAGTAGGATCATTCATTTTACTGGCTTTAAATGAAAAAAGTATTTTTTCCTTTTCCAATAAATTCAATATAATTATTGCATCTATTTTATATTTCGTAATTTTGGTAATAACAATCATAATAACCAACAAAATTTTTTCTTTATTAAATTCAAAGCTATATTCCGTTGCTCAAATTATGGGAAATATTCTTGAATTTACTGCACGTATTCCTGGAATAAATAAATTAGTAAGATATGCAGGAGTTCCTACATCTGATCAATCCAACGATGACGAAAAAGCAACTGCAACTCTAATCGAAACCTTAGATTTACTAGAATCAGAACAGATACCTGCTCATCAAGAAGATCTAAGAATGATTAGAGGAATTTTACGAATGGATGATCTAAGAGTAAGTGAAATAATGAAACCAAGACCAGATATAGTCGCAACTTCCATAAACGAATCCATAGATACAATAATTGAAAAAATGACTGTCGGTGGCTATTCTAAAATTCCTGTATATAATTCAGATCTAGATAGTATTGAGGGTGTTTTATTTGCAAGAGATATATTAAAAGTTGATAAAAGGAATTTCAACAGAAATACTTTGAAAAAATTATTAAGACAACCTTTATATATACCCGAATCTCAAAATTTAGAAACTTTACTTAATCAATTTCAAACCCATAGCACATCTATAGGAATAGTGTTAGATGAACATGGGAGTGTATCAGGTCTAGTTACCGTTACCGATCTTGTTGAAGAAATAATAGGAGAACTGGCAGATGAATTTGATACTGAACCTCCTGAAATTCAAGAAATAAGGCAAGATTCATTTTTAATTGATGCTACTGTTTCCTTAGACCAGATAAATCGAAAATTCAATTTGAAGTTTGATAGTGAAGGAATCTCTACAATAGGTGGGTTCATATATTCTCAATTAGGTAGGATCCCTATTGATGGTGATATAGTCGAAACCTCAGATTGTGTAATAACCGTAAGGACCATACAAGGTAGAAGAATTAAAAGAGTATCTATTTCATTAAAGTAAGAAAAGTTTCTACAAGAATAATAGTAGATATTTTTGTGGAAGTTTGGAGAGTTTGAAGAAAATCATAATCTGATTTTAGAATATTGTTAATAAATAAAAGGGGACTTTATTAGAGTCCCCTTTTATATTTATCTTACTATTCTAATTTAGTCTCCAGGAATTGCATCAATAACTAAAGCTGAAGCATTAGCTATGTCTCCTCCACCTGAAGCTGAAATAGCTATGGCATGTATGCCATTACCATCAGCATCAACCCAACTAAATGAACTTGTTGGTAAAGAGATTGATGATTCAAATGAACCATTTCCATCAGCAGATAATGCTGATACACCAGTCTTATCGACTCCAACTATATTTACAGAGAATCCCGATGAGTTTATGGCACTGATTGTTATTTCAGCGTTAGCTGAAAAACCTGAACCAATTAGATTAACTGATATATTGTCAGCTCCTCTTTTCCACTCTATAGTGTTACTTCCACCAGCTCCAACGGCTGATAAACCTGAAGTTGAGCCTGACTGTCCATCTTTTCCATCTGATCCTGCTGCTCCATCCCCTCCATCCAATCCATCTACTCCTGCTGGACCTGGTGCTCCTGCTGGACCTGCTGCTCCTGGCTCACCTGGTGCTCCTGGCTCACCTGGTAATCCTGGTGCTCCTGCATCTCCTGGATGACCTGGAAGTCCTGGCAATCCAGGAAGCCCTGATATTCCAGCTTTTCCAGCTGCTCCATCAGAACATGCAAATAATATTAACGAAACTGTTAATAGTGATATTATAAGTAATGATTTAATCACTTTTTGGTAATGACCTTTCATGCGGTTACCCCTTTTATCGTATTAATTGACTATCGGTCTATTGTAGCAATATTATCTACAACATGTAAGGACTTTCTAGTCAAACTTTTTTAATTCTTCTTCGATTGTTGTATCTAAACTATCTCGTCGAACAATTACATACAACAATACCTGATCTTTTTACAATCTTATCATAAATAATATTTGTGTTGATCCAATGATGTCAAGCGAACTTAATACTAATTATGAATCTTTTCAATGAAAAACAAAAACTCTCATAATTTTACATGAACTATATTCCGATTTCCGTGATAATATAAATTATTAGATTACATAGAAAAATAAATAAGAAAAGAAAGGTAGAAATCCCCTTTAGATTAGAGTGAAGTTTGGGGAATTAAAGAGTCAAGAGTAAATTGTCAATAAAAGTCGATCCCGAAATAAAAAAATTATTAAAACACGATAAAGATACAGGCTCTTCTGAAGCACAGATAGTTGCTCTCACTAGTAGGATTAATCAGTTAAACGAACATTTCAAAAGTCATAGACATGATCAAACTTCGCGTAGAGGTTTGATTAATATCGTAGGTAAAAGAACAAAATTACTCAAATACCTTCGTTCAAATGATAATGAAAAATATCTAGAACTCACTAAAGCTTTAAATATAAGAAAGTAGTTGAATTTTTTTTTACCAAAAAAAAAATAGACGAGAGAATCATTAATCTTTTAATATTTGGCAACTCTATAAGGAATGATTTCAATTTAAATTTAAAACAATGGAAGAAATAAAGAATTATACATTAGATTTACATGGTAAAAAATTACAAGTAGAAATTGGAAGAGTAGCTAACCTAGCAAATGGTTCATGTGTACTGACTCTTGGTGAAACACTAATCCTAGCAACAGCTTCAGCTTCTAAAGTACCAAGAGAAGGGGTAGATTTTTTACCATTAACTGTAGATGTTCAAGAAAAAGCTTATGCTTTAGGTAGATTACCAGGAGGATTTTTTAAACGTGAAGGTAGACCTACAACGGATGCAACTCTTGTTTGTCGATTGATTGATCGTCCTTTAAGACCATTATTTCCTAAAAATTATCACAATGAAACTCAAGTTGTTATCAGTGTCCTATCATCTGATGAGATGAATCCTTATGATGTATTAGGAATTATTGGATCTTCTTTATCTTTATCTATTTCAGATATTCCTTTTGATGAACCTGTAGGAGCATGTGTTATTGGATTGATTGATAATAATTTTATAGTTAACCCTACATATGAGGAATTACAAATAAGTGATCTAGAATTAACAGTAGCAGGAACTGAAGATGCGATAATGATGGTAGAATCGGGATCAAATTTTGTTGATGAATCAAAGTTGTTAGAAGCATTAGAGTTAGCTCAAAAAGTTAATGGTGAAATTGTAACCTTCATAAAAGAAATCAAAAAGGATGTAGGAAAAGATAAATGGGAATTATCAAGTGAAGATAATGATAAACAAGAAATAATAAAAACAATTTCGGATAAACATTTAGAAGAAATTAAAAATGTAGTCAGGCTAAAAGGAACTAAAACAGAAAAGCAAAAAAAATATGATTTATTAAAACAAAAAATAATAAATGAATTGCAAGAAGAATATGATGAAATTACTATTTCTCAATCTTTTGGTGAGATAGAAAAGAAAGAAATTAGAGAAGCATTACTTTATGAAAATATCAGACCTGATGGAAGAGAATTTGATGAAATCAGACCTTTATCATCTTCTGTTAGATATCTACCAAGAGTTCATGGATCTGGACTTTTTACAAGAGGTGAAACCCAAATACTGAATGCAGTTACGCTTGCACCTTTAGCTGAAGCTCAAAGATTAGATGGATTTGGTCCAATGAAAGAAAAAGTTTTCATTCACCATTATAATTTCCCTCCATATTCAGTTGGAGAACCTGGGCGATTAATGACAGGAAGAAGAGAGATGGGGCATGGTGCATTAGCAGAGAGAGCTTTGAAACCCGTAATTCCTTCAATTGAAGATTTTCCTTATACTATAAGATCAGTTTCTGAGGCTTTGTCTTCAAATGGTTCAACCTCTATGGCTTCAATTTGTTCTTCTTCGCTTGCTTTAATGGATGCAGGAGTGCCAATTTCTTCTCCAGTTGCAGGTATTGCTATGGGATTAATAACAGATGAAAAAGGAAAATTCATTGTTTTGACAGATATTCAGGGAGCGGAAGACCATATAGGAGATATGGATTTCAAGGTAGCAGGAACTAAAGATGGAGTTACTGCATTACAAATGAGATCGGAAGAGC
>Ga0310123_10001437_pt1 | contig 19833 bp, 17 predicted proteins | sample CB6_AW_1057_MG_FD_203505 | JGI IMG/M metagenome (GOLD analysis project Ga0310123, IMG submission 203505) | Marine microbial communities from Western Arctic Ocean, Canada - CB6_AW_1057 | ecosystem: Environmental > Aquatic > Marine > Oceanic | place: Canada: Western Arctic Ocean | collected... | reverse complement strand
AATCCGGCTGTTTCTGCCGGACAGGAACTCCCGAAGACTTCGTGGGGTACCCCGAATTTACAGGGAGTCTGGGATTTTCGAACCATCACTCCATTGCAGCGCCCGGAAGACTTAGCTGAACAGGCACTCTTGACAGAAGAAGAGGCTGCGAACCTTGAGCAAGAAGCGGTCGACCGGAATCTTGAACTGTGGGAGGCTGACGCTCGACGTACGGAGGCGGGTGGCAGTGTTGGTGGTTACAACAATTTCTGGATGGATCGAGGAACGACATCAACAGGCCGTACCTCTTTGATCAACGAGCCGGTGGATGGCCGGCTTCCTTCGGTGACAGAGGCGGGAGAGGCAAGGAGAACTAGGGTAGGCTCGTTTAACGTCGAAGTGCCGGTGTCCTACACGGAACTGAGTAACGCGGACCGTTGCATTATGGGATTTAATGCAGGCCCTCCTATTACGCCAGGTGGTTATAACCAGAACATGCAGTTTTTTCAGACGGAGGATTATGTCGTCGTGCTGACCGAAATGGTTCATACGGCCAGAATCATTCCTCTGGATGGTCGACCAGGGCTTGGCGAGGCGCTTCGGCAGTGGTCGGGAGATTCACGCGGGCATTGGGAAGGCGACACTTTGGTCGTTGAAACAGTGAACTTTCAGGATCACGATGCCTACAGTACATGGAGGGGATCTAGCAAAGATATGAAGCTGGTGGAACGCTTTACACTTGTCGACACTGGGACCTTGTCCTATGAATTTACGGTGAATGACCCGGCGACATGGACAAGTTCGTGGACAGCGGAAGTCCCGATGAAGCGGAATCCTGATCCCATGTTCGAATATGCGTGCCACGAGGGTAACTATTCAATGGACGCAATGCTTGGTGGTGCACGGGCCGTTGAACTAAAAGCGGCTCAGGGAAACCAGCAGTAGCTCGGCGACCAGAAACATCGAGAGCATGAAAGGTTTGAATAAGCAAAATTGTTTGTCGCATGCATGTCGAGTTAGCAGGAATAGTGTTCGTGAACCAGGTACTTGCGTCGCCGTCAAAACCGTTTGAGTAGCCCTGGACCCTGACTGTGTGTTTGGGTGCCGGGTTGGGTTTTTCTGGGGCCGGGCGGTGTTGCTTTTTTAATAGTATGCACCGACCGGAACCGACGTCTAGTGTCATTCTGCCTTCTGACGAGTTTTCGACGCTTGGTGCCGGGATTTGAACTATCATCAGGTAGTAGAAACCCTCAACTCGTAGAGCCTGTGCAAATTACATTCTTGGGGACTGGGACTTCGGCAGGTGTTCCGGTCATTGCATGTGATTGCGATACGTGCAAGTCGACCGACTCGCGAGACAAGCGCTGGCGCCCATCGGTACATCTGGAGCTCGATGACGGTACGTCGGTTCTTATTGATGCGTCGCCTGATCTTCGGGCTCAGGCGATTGCTTTCGGATTGACGCGGGTTGATCTTATTCTCCTCACACATGCGCACGCTGACCATGTGCTCGGCCTCGATGATGTAAGGATCTATAACTTTAGGCAGGGTTCGGCGATTCCATGTATTGGCAGCGGTGACACTTTGAAGAGTGTCAGGCGGATGTTCTCCTATGTTTTTGATCCGGCGACGCCGAAAGGTGGAGGACTACCGAAACTGACTTTGTCACTGTTAGGAGGTTCATTTTCGGTCGGGGGATGTACTGTCGTACCAATCCCCTTGATGCATGGCACACTTCCGGTTCATGGTTTTCGGATCGGAAAGTTCGCTTATCTTACTGACTGTAATGCGATTCCTGATGGTTCATGGTCTCTTCTCGGAGGTCTTGAAGTTCTTGTGTTGGATGCGTTGCGACATAAACCGCATGTGACGCATTTTACGGTAGCGGAAGCGGTGCAGGCAGCGTTGAAAATCGGTGCGGAGCGGACGTATTTTACGCATATGACTCATGATCTCAAGCATAAACAGACATGTGACATGTTACCGGACGGGATGATGTTGGCCTACGACGGGCTTCGTATTGCTGTCGAGGAACAGAGAGTGTCGACCTGACGTGGTCTATGTCAGTTCCTTGGTTAAAAAGGTTCCTGACTGAACGCGGAGGTTGAGTGAGCGACGGAATGCTGTGTCGCGACTGGTTTTGATCGGAACAACTGTGGACGTTATTCATTTTCCAAGTGATTCGGTGCCTATAGGTTGGACGGGAACAACCGTGGCTCTTGGGAATTTCGATGGACTTCATCGCGGTCATTTAAAGATTCTTGAAAAGGTTCGAGATCGCGCGGACGAACATGGTGGGACAGCAGTAATTCTCACATTCGAGCCTCATCCTCCTCGGATTGTGAGACCTGATCGGGCGCCAAGATTGTTGATGACTCAGAGGCAGAAACTTCAGGGTTTAGAAGAGGCGGGAATGGATGGGGTAGTGGTAGTGAAGTTTTCACTGGAGCTGTCCCAGTGGGAGCCGGAAACATTTGTGCGAAATGTGCTTGTGAATTGGCTTGGCGTCAAGAACGTGTGTGTAGGCGCAAACTTTCTGTTTGGTCGGGATCGGGGAGGTAATTTTTCACTGCTTCGATCACTAGGTGGTCGCTATGGGTTTCGAGCGGAAAAAGTTGAACCAGTACGGTATAAGGAATTTGTTGTTAGCAGCACGAGGTTGCGACGTCTTGTGAGTGAGGGACTTGTCGACGAAGCGGGGGCTTTGTTCGGTCATCATTACGCAATAGAAGGAAAGGTAGTAAAGGGGCGAGGGCGTGGCCAGCAACATGGTTTTCCAACGGCGAACCTCGACGTCGAGAACGAATTATTGCCAACTGATGGTGTTTATGCGACCACCGTGACAGTAGACGGAATTATTAAGCCATCGATTACAAATATTGGCGTGCGCCCCACATTTGAATCGGCAGGTGATAGAACTGTTGAAACACATCTCTTGTCAGAAGCTGTTGGTGATCTGTACGGTCAACGAATCGCTGTCTCGTTTGTTCAACGAATCCGCGGAGAACGTGCGTTTTCTAATGCGCAATCGCTTGTAAGTCAGATTGCTAAAGATTGCGAGCAGGCGAAGGAGTTATTTGGACGAATTTCACTATAGGGCCGATTTAGAGGGAGCCATAGAAGTGTGAAGGAATCAAAATATCGTCAAATAGCTGGTTCCGACCGGAGGCTATCTCCGCAGCATTTTTTTATTATTGCTACGTTGTCCGCCTCTTTTCTTTGACAAGTTTATCCTTTCGAACATCGTGAGACAGAGAGTATGCGTCTATTTAACACCTTAACAAGATCTATTGAGGATTTCGTTCCTCTTCGTGACGACACTGTTCGGATGTACGCCTGTGGACTCACCGTATATGCGCGTGGGCACATTGGTAATTTCCGTACTTTTGTTTGTTTGGACGTACTGCGCCGGACTCTTCGGCATATAGCTGGTTTCACAATGCACCAAGTTGTCAATTTTACGGACGTTGACGACAAAACGATTGCTGGTGCGAAGAAAGAAAACATCTCACTTCGCGAGTATACCGATCGTTTTATTGAGGCTTTTCGTAAAGACGCGAAAACTTTGGGTCTTGAGCCCGTTGAAGAATCGCCTCGCGCCACTGATGTTGAAAATTTGCAGTCTATGACCGAAATGATCAAAGCGCTCGATGACCGTGGGCATACCTATAGAAGCGACGGATCGATCTACTTCAGAATTTCTACACTTTCGGATTATGGCAAATTGGCCAGATTGGATGCTGAGGGGATCAGGTCAGGTGCGCGCGTCGATAGTGATGAGTATGCGAAAGAAGACGCCAGAGATTTCGTTCTTTGGAAGGCAACCAGAGACGATGAACCGAGTTGGGATTGTGGGGTAGGCCCGGGAAGACCTGGATGGCATATTGAATGTTCTGCTATGGCTCTTCGCTTTCTCGGGCCCTCTCCGATCGATATCCACGCAGGTGGTGTAGATCTGATTTTTCCTCATCACGAAAACGAAATCGCCCAAGCCGAGGGCGCAACTGGCGAACCCTTTAGTCGCTTCTGGGTCCATGTCGAGCATCTACTCTTGGACAAGAACGTTAAGATGTCTAAATCACTTGGGAATGTGTTTTCTGTTCAGGATATTCTCGATCAAGGGTATCGTCCATCAACGCTTCGGTACGTCTTACTTTCGACTCATTACCGGAAACAACTTAGATTTACATGGGAGAGCCTTTCTCAGGCAGAAGAAGCATTGAAACGATTGATGGCCTGTCTCAGAAGGCTCGATGACGTAGGTGCTGGTGGAACCTCGAGTTCGATGGAGAGGCGTGTAGCTCAGGCGAACGAAGCGTTTGCGAAGAAGTTGAGCGATGACCTTAACGTCCCTGGTGCGCTGGGCTGTGTCTTTGAACTTGTAAGGGATGTTAATGCGGCGATCGACTTAGGCGAAATTGGTGTAGATGATGTCCGTCTCATTGTCCAAACCTTTGATCGATTTGACCGTGTACTTGGAGTTATCGAATTACGGCAAACTGAGGAAGCTAAACTTCCAATTGAAGTCAGTAAGATTGATCGGCTCGTGGAGGAGCGACGGGCGGCCAGGCGAAACCGAGATTTCGCTGCCGCTGATCGTATTCGAACTGAACTTGCAGGGTATGGAATTGCTCTTGAAGATACAGCGGCCGGAACAAAATGGAATCGCAAATAGAGTGTTCTTGCATACGAGCGCGATCTGGTTTTAGCGGTGGGCGGTTTGAGTTGTTGTTCTCTCTGACCAGCAATGTACCGTCATGACTTCGGCGGATTCCTTTTGTGTGCTTGTGGTCATTAAGGGATCGACGCGTTAAATGGCGCTTGAAGCAGTCTCGGACCCTGTGGTACGGTACGTGTCAGAAGTGGGCGGGAGTAACTCAGTGGTAGAGTGCAACCTTGCCATGGTTGAAGTCGCGGGTTCGAATCCCGTTTCCCGCTCCATTTTTCTTTATGGGGCTGTTTCTCGGCAAAAGGCGCCGTCGCCAAGTGGTAAGGCAGAGGTCTGCAAAACCTCCATCCCCGGTTCAAATCCGGGCGGCGCCTCCATTTAACTGTTGGCTCCCGTCAGCAGGCAGAGGGGGAATGGTAGTAACGAGCTGAGTGCTTGTGGGTTTGGGAGAGAAACGAATAAGTGCGAAGGTGATCGAGGCAGCGTACGAGAAGTTCAGCGCCGGCGATATTGAGGGACTTCTTGATTTTATGGCGGAAGACGTCGAGTGGGTGTTGCCTGAGATATCCGGTATTCCATTCTCCTGAGCTCGGAAGGGGCGGGCGAGTGTCCGCGCTGTTTTTGACGGTATTCTGGGGCAGCAGGACCCGATAAACTTTGATGTCGATGGTATGGTCGCGCAAGGCAATCGTGTGGCGGCCTTTGGCCAGTACACCTGGCAGGTTAAAGCGACTGGACGCCGGTATGCGGCGCACTGGGCTCATATTTGGACGGTTACCGAAGGCAAAATTACTTCCTTCCAGGAATATACCGACCGTGCTGCGGCTGCTGCTGCGTACGCGACCTAGTTGGCTGACACAGGATTTTTAGAGTGGTGCTGGGTGCGTTGGTATGCCTCGTACACTAGCGGAACGTCAAGTGTCCGTAGTTTGAGCGCTGACGTTGGCTTCTTGGCTGCCATCTTCAAGAAAAATTACTTCAACAGTAAGCACCATAGGACTGCAGCAGACTTGGCAATCTTCTATGTACTGTTGTGCTTTGAGGGACCAGTCGATGGCAACTTCAAGCTGCTCGTCACAATATGGACACCTGATATATGAGGTCATATGAGCGCTTTGGGTAGGCGATCGGAATATTGGACTTTCATTGGAGAAAAAATGGAAGTTTTTTGAGCGATAACAATCAAGTTATTTCTGTTTCGTCCGACAATTTTAGTATGGCTTGAATTCTGGCGGTGGTTCAGAGCTGTGGGTTGAACTCCATGGCACTTTTCTATCGTCATCTTGTGGTGTTGAAAACAGACAAGGAGAGGGAAGTGTTCATTTGTCGAGTTGCGAGTATTTTTCTTGGGGCATTGGTGGCAGGGAGTTCGAGTGTTTCGGCCCACCATGGTGACGTCGTTGGTCATGTAGAAGATGAGACGGGCGGTGTACTGCCCGGGGTCAGTGTCGAGCAGCCGAATAGCTGCCTCTGTTGCTGCCGGGCTGAGATGCATATACCGTTGCGTCGTGGACAGATGGGCATGACCGGCTAACTCCTGAATCGCTCTTTCCGGTGCGCCGCGCATGGCCAGATGCGAACAGAATGATATGTCGCAGGATATGCACCCCGTGTGGCACACCCGCCCGACGCGACGCCCGCTTCACGGCAGTCTGCACCATCTTCTGCGTCAGCGGCTTCCCCTAGGTCGCCAAGACGCGAGCACTGCGGAGGTGTCGATGCTGCTACGGGGGAGAGATAGGGGAAGCTTTGTTACCAGTCCCAGCGTCTCTCAGCTGCCAGCCAGTACGCCCAGCACTCTTGGGCGACACCTCGGTCAAGAAATTCTTGAGGCAGGGCGGTCATCGAGTTCAAGTACTCGACGACCGTTCCATCGGCGATCCATTCAGACGTGATGCGTCCGTAATACGGTGCGACCGGATCGAACTCGTTCGGCTCGACAAGCACAGTTTCGATACGTACCAGCCACGCAGCCTCTCCCCCTTTACCATTGGGGCCATGAAATCTCAGCTCATTGCCGTCTCTGACCAGATCGGTAACGAACGTGCTGGAGGCGATCTGGTCGGTGAACGAATTGAGGAGGCTCTCGTTATTGGGTTGGATTGAGGTACATCCCACGAAGGTATAAGCGGCGATGAATGTGGCGGCCTGAACCCAACGACGTGTCATCGACATCCTTCAGGCTTTGTAGGCGAAGATTTGCGAGGCAACTGCACCCGGAAGCAGCTGCCCTCGCCAGCGACCGACTCGCAGACCAACTCGCCGTCGTTCGCCTCGACGGACGATTTTGCAATGGCCAGCCCAAGGCCAACACCAATGTTTTTCGAAGCGTTGGGATCGTAACGATAGAACCGATCGAAGATGCGCTGTTGCAGATCGGGAGAGATGCCCGGTCCCGGGTCCTGTACTTCGAACAACGAGTGTCCACCTACGGTGAACGTCCTGATCCGAATCTGTGAGTTGGTGGGCGAGTACTTGATGGCGTTGTCCACGATGTTGACGAGAGCCTGGCGCAACACGACTGCGTCGGCAACGCAGAGAGCTGAATTCACACGCTCAACCGAGAGCGTCTGGTTTTTCTCCGCGGCGAGGACTTCTATATCGGAAACGATACTGTCAGCAAGTTCTCCCAGTTCGACGGTCTCGACCTTAGGTTTGAGCGATCCAATATCAGACCGCGACAGTGTTAACAATTTGTCGACCAAGTCGGTCAGACGATTAACTTCTTCCAGCATGCTGCCGACAAGGGTCCGATAGTCGGTTGTGGCTCTGTCTCCTCGAAGACCAACCTCGCCGACGCTGCGGATAACCGTGAGGGGCGTCCGCAGCTCGTGCGACACATCGGATGTGAATTGCCGAGCTTTCCGGAACGATTCCTCGAGCCGGTCTAGGAGCGCGTTGAAGGCGTTCCCGAGGCGCCCAATCTCATCACGCGGGTCGTCGACCAGCAGTCGCTCGTCGAGGCGATCGGCCGTGATGGCCTGAGCGTGCTCGGTCATTCGTTCGAGCGGAGTGAGTGAACGGCGGGCTAGCCAGAAGCCAGCTAGACTGGTCACGATCACGCTCAGCGGTAGACCGAATGCCAAAACAAAGAAGATTTCAACCAACTCCTCGCGCATAAAAAACTCGGACCGACCGACCTGTATGATCACCGGCTGACCAGCGATGTTCGCTTGTCCGCTCACGATCCGGAACGGGGCAACATCGTTGGGCACGATAGCGATGCTTCCATCGGCATTGTCCGCGAGCCAGCCACTTTCCGGTACTGGCGATCGTATGGCCACGGGTGTGCGGTAGACAATTTGCCCGGCCGAATTTGAGACGCTGAGCCAGGGGTTGTTTTCAGGCCGTTCATCGCCTTCAAACCAGGTGAGTCGGCCCTCGGGATTCTGCTGTGCCATAGTTGAGGCCCATCGAAAATCATTTTGCAGACGGTCGTCCAAACTCTGGGAGGCGTTCCGCACAATCAACGTGGATACTATGGCCCCGTACACCGTGGTGACCACGAGCATGGCGATCAGGTGGGACACTGTCAGGCGAACTCGCAGTGTGCTCAGGAAACTCCATCGTCTCATGGTTTCTCCTCCCGTAACATGAATCCGACTCCTCGAACCGTGTGGATCACCTTCGTCAAGTTGCCACACTCCATCTTGCGTCTTAGTCTCGATATGTGCACGTCGATGATGTTATTGAGTGTTGTGCTGCGAACCGTTTCAGGCCAAAGCTCACGGGCGATGGTCTCTCGCGAGACCACCTGTTGGTCGTGCTGCATCAGGTACACCAGAAACTCGTACTCCTTGGCAGTGAGTTCAATAAGTTGTCTGTTCCGTGTGACGTGTCGAGTCTGCAGATCGATCTCGATGTCACCAGCAATGAGTCGTTGCGTGCTCGTTACCTTGCCACGACGTAGCAACACCTCGATTCTCGCAAGCAATTCAGCGAACGCAAACGGCTTGACTAGATAGTCGTCGGCACCGGTCCTGAGGCCGTTGACCCGGTCGGCAGTCGTATCGCGAGCGGTCAGAATCAGCACGGGTATCTCGTTGTTGTCGTCACGCAGGGCTTTGAGAATGTCGAGTCCATCTCTGGCCGGTAGACCAAGGTCGAGAAGAACAAGATCGAATTGTTCAGTGTTGAGACGAAAGAAGGCCGCCTCTCCATTTTCTTCCACCATGACCCGATAGTTTTCGCCTTCAAGGCCTTCTCGTAGGGCGTCGGCAACTTTGCGTTCATCCTCGACGATCAGTAGTCGTTGCCGAACGTTGTGGCTCGGAGACTCCGAAGGCCTGTCGTTCTGCGTGGCCATAAGCTTTCTCAATTTACGCGGATGTTGAGACTATCCCCACGCCGTGAATCTGAACGTGTTGTTCAGAATTTCTTAAGGTGTAATCCTGGGGACTCAGCCTGCATAATTCTAGAGATTATTTTAGTTCGTCCGAAAAAATACTTAGGGTATAAATTTTGGCTAGTCGTTTGGAGTCGTGGCTTGATGTCCATGACATCGTTAATTAGTTTGCTTTGCTGAACCGTAAAGGAGTGGAACGTGTGTGTTTTTCGCGTCCTGCTGTTCTCGTTTGGGTTGTCAATTAGTGGGATTGTGAATGTTGCAGCCCACCACGGTGACGTCGTTGGTCATCTAGAAGATGAGACGGGCGGTGTGCTGCCCGGGGTCAGTGTCGAGCTTTCAGTCCCTGAGACGAACGAACGGACCTTATCTGTCACCGATGAAAATGGGGACTTTCGGTTCGAGAATGTGGCACATGAACGAGTCCTTGTTACTCTGCGTTTGGTCAACTTTTCAACGTATCGCCGGGAAGTGATAATACTAAGTGATACTGAGGAAACGATTATCGATGCCGTTCTGACGTTGGCTCTAACGGCTGATGTTGTAGTGACGGGAGAACGGACTTTTCGAAACATCGCCGATTTGGACAATCCCCGTGAAAATCTCGTGGGTATAGCGACCTCTGCGAGTGTAGGAGCCGTGACCGCTGAGCAATTGAAAGCGCGCCCCATAATGCGTCCTGGCGAAGTCTTGGAATCCGTTCCTGGGATGATCGTGAGTCAGCACAGTGGAGAGGGTAAAGCCAATCAATTTTACCTTCGGGGTTTCAATTTGGACCATGGATCAGATTTTGCCACCACCATCTCAGGTGTCCCGACGAACGAGTCTTCGGGAGCACACGCACATGGCTATAGTGATATCAATCTCCTCATTCCTGAGTTAGTGAGTGGAATCCAATATACGAAAGGACCATATTTCGCAGAGCATGGCGATTTTTCTGCCGCAGGATCGGCGAATGTGAATTACGTTAATCGTTTGGAATCACCCTTGCTCAGTGTGAGTATTGGGGGGCAAGGGTGGGGTCGTGTTTTGGGGGCAGTGTCCCCTGAAGTAGGTCCGGGGAATCTTTTGGTAGCGTTAGAGTTGGGCAAGAACAACGGACCATGGGAACTACCCGACGAAATGCGGAAAGCGAATGGGGTGGTGCGTTATAGCCAGGGAGACGAGCGGAATGGGTTCTCGATTACTGGGATGGGCTATACAGCCAATTGGAATTCGACTGACCAAATCCCGATGCGTGCCGTTCGACAGGGGCTGATTTCGAGATACGGGAACATCGATTCGAGTGATGCGGGTCGGACCTATCGCCACACACTGTCGGCGGATTTTCTTCGCTCAGCAGGAAATCACTCGACGCGAGTGACCGCATACGCATTGCGTGGGCGACTGAATCTCTTCCAGAACTTTACCTATTTCTTGGAAGACCCTGTGAACGGTGATCAGGTTGAGCAAGAGGGTCTGCGATGGATGACCGGCGGGAAAGTGGTTCATAGACGACTTGGTCGCCTTGGTAGATTTTCTGTCGAGAACGCGGTCGGTGTGTCAGTGAGAAACGATGCGGTATCCACTGTTGGTCTCTACAATACTGTTCGGCGCATGAGAACGAACACGATTCGGGATGATCGTGTCGACCAGTTAACGGTTGGAATATTTGGACAGACAGACATTGAGTGGACTCGTTATTTTCGCACGACATTAGGCGTGCGGGGTGATGGGTACCGATATGCCGTCTTTGCTCAGAATCCTGCCAATAGTGGGGCAGGGACGGCGGGATTGGTGAGTCCGAAGCTGACGGCGGTTCTGGGTCCATGGGCGTCAACAGAGTTTTATGCGAACTACGGTCGAGGTTTTCATAGCAATGACCCACGCGCTGCGACTACCCGGGTCGACCCAATCAGCGGTGAGTCGGTGGTCGGTGAGTCGCCACTCGTGCCAGCGACAGGCTATGAAGGCGGACTCAGAACAGTTGTTGTGCCAGGGTTGCAGTCAACGGTGGCGTGGTGGCACTTGGCGTTTGATTCTGAACTAGTGTTTGTGGGTGACGCGGGGATTGCAGAAGCAAGTCGACCAAGTGAGCGCAACGGCATAGAGTGGACGAATTATGTGCGTTTGACTGATTCGATCACTGGCGAATTCGACATGTCACTTTCAAAGGCCCGCTTTGCGGATGGCGATCCTAGTGGGAATTTTATTCCTGGTGCGCTTGATCGAGTCGTTGCTGGTGCGATCACGTTTTCGCCGGAGCAGCGAATCTTTGGGAGTATTCGACTGCGATATTTTGGCCCGAGGCCACTGGTCGAAGATAACAGTGTGCGATCTGAGGCAACGACTATTTGGAATGGACAAATAGGAGTTAATCTGACAGAGGGGATCGATATCACGTTTGAAGGGTTCAATTTACTCGACAGTGATGTTGCCGATATCGATTATTACTATACGTCTAGGCTTCCCGGAGAGCCGATCGGCGGGATTGACGATATCCATTTTCATCCATCACTTCCGAGAATGGCTCGTGTCATGCTGAACGTTCGTTTCTAGAATTTCGATATTCAGTGAGCCGTCGGTAATATAGGGTCCCTTGCAGCCGGTCTCTGCCTGTGGCTGGACACCACAGGGCCAACTGATCTTAAGAATATGCCTACGGCACGACGGTCAGTTCTCCGATCGCCCACGGATGGTCCGCGCAGTGGAATAGGGTTGTTCCTGTTTGTTCTACGGTCACGTATTCAAACATTCCTGGTGAAAGTGAGCCCGTCGTCCAGTTGCCGTTACGTGCAGCGATGGTGTGTGTTAGCTCACCATTGTTGACGAAACGTATACGGCGCCCGGCGCTTACTAGCGTTCTCGCTGGATTAAATACGTGTTCATCGAGGGCATGTCGCCGTCCACCGACTGACCAAGTGATTGGATTTTCGCGCAGCGTTGCCGTTTCAATTGTGTCCGTCGCCCTTGGTGGCGGACCGACCCATCGAGTCAAATCGTCCAGTTGAATCGAATCCGACCTGCTACGGGCTTCTATTGTTCCGTCTAGTGTGAACGCCCACAGTTCTGCGCCCATTGCAATAGCGACGTACTGCTGGCCGGATATTGAATATGTTGAAGCCGGTCCCGGGCGGAGTCGTGTCTCAGACGTGAGTGTTTGGTGCGCCCAGACACGCCGGCCGCTTCTTGCGTCGTAGGCCTCAACTTGACCATCGGCTGATCCCCAAAACATCAGATCCCCGGCCGTCGTGAGTGGACCACTCAGGCCGAGTCTTCCGCCTGAGAACTCTTTTTTCCAAGCAATTAAACCAGTTCGACCGTCGACCGCTGCAAGAATACCGGTTGACGCAGGGAGGGTGAGACGGTCATAGCCTCCGGGACGATTGTCTGAAATCCACGGGTCCTCGAAGCGTCGAGCGCGTCCAACATGGGCGCGGCCTTGCGCATAGATATAACCAGTTCTTGGACTAAAGGACATCGGTGTCACTCGTACCATCGGAATCGGCACGCCCGGCGCGACGACGGTGTCTTGGCCGATCGATGGTGGAGTGTAGCTGCTGCAGTTGAGTTGGAACGGTGGTGGCACCCGGTCCCGCCAGAAGGTGCAATCAGGCAGGATACTGTCCGCCAGTGGGAACGGTTGCGTCGATGCCGTTTTCAGAAACGCGTCTTGGGGAACCGGTCGTTCTTCGATCGGTACGATCGGTTCGCCGGTTTCCCGATCGAACAGGAAGAGGTAGCCGTCGGCCCGCATTGCGGCTAATGCCTTGCGGGGGGCGCCATCGACCTCCGTCTCATACAGCAACAACGGCGTGGCGATGTCCGCATCCCACACATCGTGACGCACCACCTGATAATGCCACCGACGCTCGCCGCTCTTGATGTCGAGTGCAATAATCGATGCCGTGAAGAGATTGTCGCCTTCGCGCAACTCTCCACCAAACATCGGCACCGGATTGCCAGTCGCAAAATAGACCATGCCGAGGTCTGGGTCGACAGTACCAACCAACCAGACGCCGCCCCCTCCAAGTTTCCATGAATCCGAGTCTTGCGGCCACGTCTCATGTCCAAAATCTCCGGGGCGGGGAACTACAAAAAAGGTCCACTGCTTCTCGCCCGTCTGCGCATCGAGTGCGATGATTCGCCCCTGGCCACCAGAATCGCCGTTCGCCAATCCTACAAACACGCGACCTTGGGCGTACATTGGCGCAGTGGTCACAGATTCGCCGGCCTGGTACGGCTCACTGCCCACCGACGTCACCCACGCCAACTCGCCCGTGTCTTGTCGTAACGCCGCCACCTGAGCACTCCGCAGGCCCACAAAGACCAACCCGTCGCCCAACCCCACACCCTGCCATGATGGGACCATTCGCGCTTCGTCCGCGGACGCTCCCGGTTGCCACCGCCAGACCGATGCTCCCGTCCGGGCGTCAATCGCAAACACGTTCGCCCCACCCGTGAGGTACATCACACCATCCTGAATGACCGGGGTCGCCCGTGAGGACGCGCCTCCGTCCAGACGTGTTACCCACGCTCCCGCCAGGCGGTCGACCGTCCCCGTTGAGATGTCGCTGAGTGTCGAATATCGTGTGCTCGACCAATTGCCTCCGACGAGTGGCCAGTCTTCCGTCGGATAGCCACGCCCCTGCGCACCACCTTGTCCTTCCACAGTCTCGGCCATGGCCAACATGCCGACTACGACGATGACGATCCAGTTCTGGTGTTGTCTCTGCATGTCTTACTCCACGCTCATTGGTCGCACGAGCTATCTATCTTCGCCAAGCCTACCGCGTCAGGGCGTGGCGTTCAAACAGACGTAGTATTAGGCATAGTGAGGGAACGTTGGCGCGCGAAGATGAGTCCGTGGGGACGAATGTCTTAAGAAGTGGAGGAGCCTGGATGAAAAAGGGTTGCGATTGGGCTTGTATTTCGATGGCGAAGTTGTCCGGTTATCTCGTACAGATTGGCTTCGAAGTATCGTAATCAAGGAGCCAGGAAAGGGCTTCGATGCGCGCACGTGCCGGTACGATACTGAGGGCGAAGTCCCGAAGATGGCAAATTGCAGGATTCTTGAGTTGTAGCGCTTGACCGACACGCCTGGATGTCTCGGTTACCCGGAGCGTACGTTGGACGCGGTCACGCTCGTATGCACGAAGCGCCGATGTGAAATCGTCTGTTTCAGAGAGACGGGCCGCGAGGACGGCCGCGTCTTCGATAGCCATGCAAGCTCCTTGGCCAAGGTCAGGAGTGGCAGCATGGGCGGCATCGCCCATAAGGGTTACACGGCCTTTGCCCCATTGTTTAATTGGCGGAAGGTCAATGATGTCATTGCGGATAATTTCGGTTTCTTGAAGATGTGCGATTGTTCGAACGATTGGTTCAGGCCAGTGTCCGAAGCTCTCAAGAAGTTCAGCCAAATGCCCTCTTGAGGAGGGTCGGGTTCCTTCGGGAACGTTTCGGGTCGCAAACCAATAAAGTCTGCCGTTTCGTATCGGAGCCAGACCCATTTGTGTACCCTCGCCGAGATAGAGTCCGCACCAGTTGCCGGAAGGGTCGAGACCCGACCGTTGGATGGGGGCGACGGCTCTCCAGGCCGTATAGCCGGCGTACCGTGTTTGAGTTGGTCTTTTGAGAAATCTGCGAACCGCCGAATGAATTCCGTCGGCACCAACCAATGCCGAACCGCGATATTCACGTCCATCGGAGAGCCGAATAAGGACGTCGTCGCTGTCATGCCCAAAACCTGCGCATGCTGATCCACGGTGCAATAGTTCTGGAGGGATCTTTTCCATTAACGTCCTCAAGAGTTCGGCTCGATGAACGACGATGAGTGGCGAGCCGAACCGTTCGTTAACGTCTTTCCATAGGTCTCTTGCGATCGCTCGTCCTGTGGAACTCAATAATCCAAAGGTGTGAGATGGGCCGGCGAGAGATCCAATCGTATCCTGAAGTCCTAGGTTGTTCAGTGTTCGGGTGGCGTTGGGCCAGAGACTCAGTCCGGTACCGATTTCTTTTAATGTCTCTCTTTTTTCAAAGATGTGAAAAGGAATACCACGTTGAAGAAGCGCTATGCCGAGGATGCAGCCCCCAATGCCCCCGCCCACAATAAGGATTGGTTCTTTTCTCGCCATTGATTGCTTCTCGAACTGACACTAGTAATCCATTAAGGGATCGTCCGAGTCAAGAACGTGATCAGTAGGAACGTCTGGTATCAACAGGGATATGTCGTAAAACCAGTGTCGCGATCAGAAAAATTGCCTGTGTCGAGTGGACCTTGAGGGTTTATCCGGATGGAAGTGAAGTGAAATCGCTTTAGAGAGATTCGTCGGTTGAACGGAAGTCAGCGACTGTTCGACATCGTCCTTGGAGTGTATTCCACGATTGGTGTCAGTCTTATTGGTGAGATGGACAGTTGGGCGACGGGTGAGATCATGGCGATCGACCAGGAGGCGCCTTCTGTTCAACTGATTCGTTCGCCTGAACACAAGCACACCGATGGAGATATCCCGGAACTCGTTCCTGCCGTTGGCATGGAGGCTGTTGCACGGGTGTTTGCGAAGGTCGTTGACGATGTGAATACTTTGAGCATCGAGAAACTACGATAATTCAACCCTAGCCGGAGTCAGTGGCAGAATTAACCGTTAGGGAACTGGCGAAATTGATTTTCCGAAAGGTTGTTTCTGATGACGAGACCAGTAGGAACACTGACGCTTGCGATAGTATGCTCTGCGTTGTTTTCGTCCGTTTCAATTGCAGCAGAAGCATGAGTACGAGACCCTCGCAGGAGGTGCAGTAACGACACGGGTGACATTTAGTGAACCGGGAATATTTCGGCTAACTGTGACGGCGAATGATATCTCTGGGAACGGTGGTGGTGGAGACCAATGCTGCTGGACGACGGTTTATGTAGACGTTGCGGTCTCAGAACCGTAGGACCTTTTGCTGAGTGCGCTAAAAGCGTGTATTTCCTTCGTGAAAAGAATCAAACTGAGTGCATAATGAATCAAACTCGTTTTCTGACTTGATTTGGGAGGGCACTCAGTGTCACCCTTGAATTAACAGGAGGAACAGATGAGCCGGAAGTATTTGTGTTTTTGTATGGTCGGTGTGCTCGCCTTTACTGTGGCCTGTGGAGGCGGAGAGATGGTGGTGGAGGAAGAACCAATGGACGCGCCGCTTCCGGTGACAACGGGAGATGGAGCGCCATTATTTGAGGTTGATCCGTTCTGGCCAAAGCCATTACCGAACAATTGGCTTCTTGGTTCTACGATCGGTGTTGCCGTGGATTCTCGTGACCACGTGTGGATTGTGCACCGTGGTAATCTCGGGGCGAATGAAATGCCCGCGGCGCTCGATCCGCCGTTTGCCGAGGAATGTTGTTTTCCGGCGCCGCCCATCCTAGAGTTTGATCCGGACGGTAACTTGGTTGGTCATTGGGGTGGTCCAGGCGAAGGCTACGACTGGCCTGACTCGAACCATGGAATTGTCGTCGACCATATGGACAACGTATGGGTCGGAGGGAATGGTGGGGCCGACTCTCATGTGTTGAAGTTCACTCGGACCGGTGATTTTTTGCTCCAAGTCGGCGAGCATGACCACGAGGGCCCTGATAGTTTGTCGACGACCCGGTATTCGCAGGTGGCAAAGGTCGCCGTTGATGCCGAGGCCAATGAAATCTATCTAGCTGACGGATATGGCAACAAGCGAGTTGCTGTAATCGATGCTGATACAGGTGAGTTGAAGCGGTTTTGGGGCGCATACGGAAACGAACCGAGCGATGATGAATTGCCACGCTATGATGCAGACGGAGCTCCGGCGCATGGTACGGTGAGCACGGACACGTCTGGAACACCACAGTTTAGGAATCCTGTGCACTGTGCGGACCCGACTCCTGACGGATTCGTTTACGCATGCGATCGACCGGGTAACCGGGTGCAAGTCTTCGAGAAAGATGGGACCTTTGTAGAAGAAATCTATCTACAGACGAAGACCTTGGGAGCAGGCGCCGTTTGGGATATTTCTTTTTCGACTGATCCCGATCAGACGTTTGCTTACGTTGCTGACGGGATGAATGAAAAAGTGCATGTGCTTCGTCGTAAGCCGCTTGAGTATATCTATAGCTTTGGTAGCGGCGGTCGAATGGCCGGGCAGTTCTATGGAACACATAGCATCGCGACTGACTCGAAGGGTAACGTGTATACCACCGAAACCTACGAGGGAAAGCGAGTGCAGAAGTTTAAGTACGTCGGGATGGGTAATCCAACCGGGGACGTTGGTGTGCCGCATCCGCAATAGAATTTGTTTGCCGAAACATGTTGTCCGGAAGGCCGAGCGACGTGAAGCGCTCGGCCTTTCATCTGTACAACTTGTCGAAGTTCACTCGGGTTAATTAACATTGACTTAGATGGGGCGGACGATGTTTGGTACATGTAATTTTATTGTGGTGAGGTCGGATAGACGGAGTCAGGAACATGGGAAGAATTAGTGTGGCGGTTTTACTCGGTGTGTTGCTTACAGCGGGATGTGCGGAAGAATTGCCGTCTGGGCCTCCCTTAGACATGCGTCATAGCACGAGAGACCTGATGGCCGGAATGATTGATGCCTCGGCGGATGCGCTCTGGGCTGCGGTGGGAACCGTCTGGGATGAGAATGGTGAGAATCACTGGGAGCCGGAGACAGAAGAACAGTGGCTTGCTGTGATAGGGGCTGCGATGACGCTCGTCGAATCCGGTAATTTGCTGATGCTTGGAGACCGAGCGGTAGACGACGACCAATGGATGGTGCATTCGCAGGCTCTTGTGGATGCTGGCGCGATAGCGCTTGATGCAGCGGAAGCTAGAGACCCAGAGCGTGTTTTCGAAATTGGGGAAGTCGTCTACAACGCCTGCCAAAACTGCCACAGCATTTACTGGGTGGGTGATGAAGCGCGAGGGCGGATTGATTCCGAATAGCGTGTTTATCGTTGTTCTTTGAGTAGAATCGAAACCCAATGACTCTGACAGCTATGACTATTTACTGAACGCGTCAAGAGTCGAGGCACTTGTTGTGGCCGTCCAAAAGGCATGATCATCTGGACGTGGTGAGATGGGCCACGCCTCCAACCTGAAGGCGATAGGAGATTGTCGCCGCCGCTTCTTTCCTAGTGAGTGGTGTGAATGTCATGGGCAGTGCGCTTCGGAAATTCGTCATTCTGACTCATCGATACCTTGGCATTCCGCTCAGCGTTGTGTTCGTTTTTTGGTTTGGGTTCGGGATTGTCATGATCTACACGGGCGGGATGCCTGTGCTGACTCCGGAGGTCAGGCTAGAAAGACTTCCTGCTCTCGACTTGTCGAGAGTGAACTTCACACTCGCAGAGGCTGCACAGATGGCTGACGTAAACGCCTCAGAGGAATTCTCGTTATCCATGGTTATTGATCGCCCGGCATATCGCCTGGGCGAATCCATTGTTTTTGCGGACATAGGAGAACTTCTTTCGGAATTCGAACCGATCAATCGCAGGGTGTGGTGACTCAGTTTCTTGGCGTGTCACCTGCCATGGTTGAGTATGTAGGCCCGGTCGCAGAAGGAGACCAGTTGTGGCTCGAGTGCATCGAGGTGCTCGTGTAGAACGGTGGCTCTTTAACGCTTTACATAGCCTGGATTTTTCGTTCTGGTATAGCACACGTCCACTGTGGGATATTGGAATCATTGAGTTCTGTCTAGGCGGCTTAACCTCTAGCGGAATAGGATTGTGGTTGGGAATAAAGAGACTACTGCAGATGAGCCGTCGTTTTAGGTCTAGTGGCGAGCTTAAATCTAGCTCCACGGAAACACGCTGACCACAGCCGCGCGGCTAATAACGAATTCGTAGACCGCCGATAGCCCAGAGTCCTGGACCGAGGAATCCATTTTCGAAGCTGAGTTGATTGAACATATTCTCAATTTTGGTGTACAGGTCCAATCCAACGGCAGTTCCAGATAATAGGTCGTAACGAATGACAAGGTCGCCTTTCACGGGTCCACCGAATACCATTCGTCGACCGTTTGAGCCATAAGGCGACAGGAAATAATCGCTTGCGGCGAAAAGGTCAAAAATGACGTGGACACGGTTACCAAATCGCTGGCGAGCTGAGAGCGTGAATAGATGATCTGACAGTCCTGGAGCTCCAAAGTAGTCACTGCCAATCGTCGGTGTGTCTGACTCAGAGTCAGTATAGGTGTAGGCCATCCTAAGGTCCGTCGATAGGCCTGGAGAAATTTGGGCACTTAACTCAACCCCACGCGCGTGACCGCCACCGGAATTTCGGTAGCCTCCAAACCGAAAAAATGGATCGGTCGCTGCCTGAAAATTAGCAAAGTCGAAGATGATCGTTTCGTAAAGGACAGTGTGAAAGCCGGTGGCACTGAATTGGAGTCTGGCATTATAGAACCATTGGTCAATCCCACCGTCAACCGCAACGGAACGCTCTGGTTCCAAACGAGGATCGCCCCAAAAATCAAAGGAGTTCGACCAAGAGGAAAACGATCCTCCGAATCGTTCAAACGGCGAAGGAGAGCGATAGCTGTTTCCGACGTGAGTACGGAATTTCGTCTTGGAAGAAGTGAGAATGTACGCGAGGGCCAGATCGCCGGTAAGAGCTGTGGGAATAGTGGCAGAGACTTCGCCTCCGTATGGGTGGTTGCCTCCAACGAATTGAGGAGTTGGCAGTTGGAACGTTTGAAAGCGACCACCAACAGTGAGTTGCAATTTGCTGTTCAGCAATTCAATCTGATCTTGTGCGAATACGGCGTGGCTAAACGTGTCGATCGTTGCTGTTGCCGCGTCACCTGAGGCAGACCTGAAATATTGCTCTTTTTCGAATTCGTAACCAAAGCT
>Ga0310123_10001436_pt1 | contig 19836 bp, 17 predicted proteins | sample CB6_AW_1057_MG_FD_203505 | JGI IMG/M metagenome (GOLD analysis project Ga0310123, IMG submission 203505) | Marine microbial communities from Western Arctic Ocean, Canada - CB6_AW_1057 | ecosystem: Environmental > Aquatic > Marine > Oceanic | place: Canada: Western Arctic Ocean | collected... | reverse complement strand
TACTTGGGCAAGCAGTACGATCCGTTCATCGCGGACCGCGCCGCCACACTGCCCATTTACACAGATGTAGGAGTCGATACGGGCAAGATGAGCCCTGGCGAGTTTTTTCGATTGCCGGGCAGCTTGTCTCACGAGCGGATCTATCAACGTGGGGAACTACTCAAGCAGATCAACGGACTTCGTAAAGATCTCGAGTCCAACATGGAGGGCGTCGATGCGTATCGACAGATGGCAGTCGACATACTGGTTGGAGGGCGCGTTCAAGACGCACTAGACATATCGCGGGAACCACAAAAAGCGCGTGATCGATATGGCTCCCATCTCTGGTGCCAGCAGGCATTGTTGGCGCGCCGGCTGGTCGAGGCGGGCGTGGCCTTTGTTACGCTCGACTTGAGCTACCACACGGCGTCTGGAACATGGGACAACCACGGTGATAACATTCCACCGTATGGGGGAATTTCGAAGGGACTGCGCCCCTTATTGCCGGTGTTCGACCATTTGATCACGACACTCGTGGGCGACCTTGATCAGCGGTGTATGTTGGACGACGTGTTGGTCATCGCCATGGGAGAGTTCGGACGTACTCCCCAGCTTGGCACGCAGGGCAGTACCGATGGTCGCGGCCATTGGCCGTACGTGATGTCGATGGCCATGGCCGGCGGAGGTTTTCGCCACGGACAGGTGATTGGCTCAACGGAGAAAGATGGTGGGCACATTAGTACCCGACCCGTCACCCCCGGTGATCTTGCTGCCACGATCTATCACCACATGGGTGTCCCGCTCGACTTGACGTACAACGACGTCAGTGGCCGGCCACGTTTCATCGTTGATCACGGTGAACCGATTGCAGAGTTGTTGTAGAGTCCCAAAAAAAACAGTGATGCGCCAATACGCTTGATCCTGACGCGGCGAAAACCGCAACCAAATTCGGATGCGCGATGCGGGCAAGTAGCCGTCTTCCATGCATCCGGTATCGAATTACAAAAACATGCGCGGCCGGGCCGCGGATCACACCGACCGAGACACAATGACCACCAAACGCACCTCTCCCGGCGACGCCTCCTGGTACTCCCACGCACGCTTCGGCTTGTTTATCCACTGGGGCATCTACGCCGCCGCCGCACGACACGAATGGATCAAACAGTACGAAGAGATCTCCGACGAAAACTACCAGCCCTACTTGGATCACTTCGACCCTGATCTCTACGACCCCGACGAGTGGGCCCGCGTCGCAGCCGATGCCGGCATGCAGTATTTCGTCATCACCACCAAACACCACGACGGTTTCTGTCTCTGGGATACCGAGCAGACCGACTACAAAATCACCAACACCCCTCACGGCCGAGACCTGATCGCCCCTATGGTCGACGCCTTTCGCAACTACGGGTTGCGGGTCGGCTTCTACCACTCACTTATCGACTGGCACCATCCCGACTTTACCGTCGATGACATGCACGTCCTCCGCAATCATCCAGACCGCGCCAAGCTGAACGAACCACGCAACTGGCAGAACTACATTGACTATCTGTACGCTCAAGTCCGCGAACTGCTCACTGACTTCGGAACCATCGACGTCCTTTTCATGGACTATTCCTATCCGCCTGGCAAAGAGGGCTATCCCGCCGACCTGGACGGCAAAGGCAAGGATGATTGGCAATCCGACAAGCTCTACAAGCTCATCCGCCAGCTCCAGCCCGACGTCATGCTCAATGACCGCATGGACCTTGACGAAGGCTGGGATATCAAAACCCCCGAGCAGATTATCCCCCGGGCCGACCTCAAGAAAGATAGCCAGTCGGTCACCTGGGAAGCCTGCCACACGTTTTCCGGCTCGTGGGGTTATCACCGCGACGAAGAATCATGGAAAAGCATCGACCAGTGTATCCGCATGCTCATCGACATCGTCAGCAAAGACGGCAACCTCCTGATGAACGTCGGCCCTACCGCCCGCGGCACGTTCGACGACCGCGCCCTGGAACGCTTCGTGGGCTACGCCGAATGGATGCGGCTGCACAAGCGTTCCATCTACGGCTGCACCGCTGCGCCGGCCGATCTGCCCACGCCGCAGGACTGCCGCTTTACCTACAACCCGGAAGTCAACCGCCTCTACCTGCACATCTTCGCCTGGCCTTACCGCCATCTCTTCCTGGATGGCTTTGCCGGCAAGGTCCAGTACGCTCAACTGCTGAACGACGCCTCCGAGGTCAAGATCGCCAGCGATGACTGGATCATGCGCGAATCCGAGCTGTGCGGAACCGACACGCTCGTCCTGGATTTGCCGGTCAAACAGCCCGACGTAACCGTGCCGGTTGTCGAGCTGTTCCTGAAATAGCTGACGGTCATTCGCCATTCGTGCGTGGGTTCTTAGCGCACCATAATCCAGTTCACCGTCACCTCGCGGCCTGTGCCTGGTGGGGCGGCGAGGATAATCGTAAAACCGTCGCGCGTTTTGTCCGACAACCGCACCTGCGTCGCTGCCGCGGGAGCGTCGTCGGCAGCGGTAACTGTGGCGACCGCGTAGTAGTCGGGGTCCCTTTCGCGCTGGTCAAACTTGACGGTGGTGCGCTGTTCGCTGCCAGCGATGGTGACGCTGCCGCGCAGGTTCCGGGCGCGCGTCTTTCCGGCGGAGATGCCGTCGACATACAAAGCGTCGGTGCGCAACTGTTTGGACGGTTGCTGATTGTCCAGCACAACCGTCCAATCGCCCTGATCGTCGATCGGCGTTTTGACGCGGCTGAACCGCGGGTTGACGATGGTGCATTCGCTGACGCCAGGGGCAATGCGGATACCGGTGCCCGACTCTTCGGTGTTGGCGAAATAGAAGTGGTGTAGGTGGACGGTGTCGCCGCGCAACACGTCTACACCCGCAGTGCGGAAGGCCTCGATCGACACGCCGAACGCGTCTAGTTCGTTGGTGGTCTCAAGCGAGAGTCCCACATCCACTGCGCCGATGTTGCTGGCAAACAGGGAAGTCTTGATCGTGCTATTGCTCATTTCTATACCAATGTCGCAGCCGCCGATTTGAAGTCGCATGAGATTGTTGTAACCACAGAAGATCGGGCCATCCATCTTGATGCCGATGTCGCAAGACCTGACCTCGACATCTTCAATAAGGCTGCGGCATACGTTGGTCATGTCAATGCCGATGGCAGAGCGGTCACCATTAACGGCGCCGCCGCTCAGTAACATGCGGCTGATGTGCCAATTATCAGTCCGCGCGGCGGGGTTGGGAGACTGAATGAGCGCGGGCAGCACGGTGTGGCTGCGGAGGGTGCCGGGCCCCTGCAGCGTGATGCCGCTTGGCATGGTGATGGTCGAACCGATATTGTAAGACCCGCCCCGAAAGCGCACAGTGCCGCCGGACGGTAGGGCATCGACGGCGGCCTGGATCGCGGCGCTGTCATCCGCATGGCCGTCGGCCACCGCGCCCCACCACTGCGGATAGACGTGCTCGACCGCGCCGGAGGAAAACGCCACGCGGCCGGCGCCGGTAAAGATGCGCAAGGCTGCGGCGGTCACGGGGCCCTGGATCGTCAGGACGGCGCCCTCTGCGACATCGACCGTGCCGCCGGAGACGAACTGCAATGCGACGTTGCGCGGTACGGTCGCGTCAGCGGTGACTTGCTGCTTTGAATCAATCGTGAGCGTTACCGCTTGATCGCCTGCCTGGCGCACCAGGCGCGCCAGGCCGGTGAGTTGATCCATTGGCGCCGGCTGCTGCGGTTTGAACTTGCGCTTCTCCTGTTCATAATGGCTGCTGACTTCCTTCTGCGACAGGGGACGGTTGTAAATTCGCACGTTATCGACGGTGCCGCAGTAGTACGCCTTCGCCAACCGCCCGATCATCGCGCTGCTACCGCGGCTTTTGATCGGCGTGTTCGGCTTGGGCATCACGAAACCGCTGGTTGGTTCGCCGTTGATGTAAAGTAACATGCGTTTGCCGTCATAGGTTCCCACGACGTGCGACCATTGCCGCAGGGGTAAGGGCGAAAGGGCTTTCCAACTACCGTCGCTGACATAGAAATAGATGTCCGAGCCGGACCACGTCAGTCCGTAGGAATAAATGCCCTTGCCCGCGATCAGCGGCTCGCCGGTGGATGGCTTCTCGGGTTTGACCCACGCTTCGAGGCTGACGGTTTCAGTCAGGTCGATCGTGGCCGTCGTGCCGCAGTCGATGTAATCGTCGATGCCATCGAAGCGCATCGCGGTGCCGATGCCGTCCTCGACCCACTGCGGTTCGCTGTGCAGGATGCCATTATTATTGTTGTCCGAGGTATCGCGAACGACGTTGCCCTCGCCTTCCTCGAACATCCATTCTGCGACGAGACCCTCGGCCAGCTCGACGCCATGCGCGCAGTGGGGGATACCAATTGCGGACAGCGAAACCATCATGATGAGCATATAACGCATCGTTTTTCCTCCAACATGGTGACCTGATCGTAAGCGACCAGCTATTGTAAGCCATGTCCCCCGCATATTCCAGAAGTACTGCCAGGACAACCGATGCCCGCTAGCCCGGATTATCGCTTAGACGATGGACTCGTTTGAAGGGGGCAGGTCAGTTTGGCGACAGAGGAGGGGGCGACCGAACCGCTTTACGAGACCTCATTGATCTCATTCTTAGGTCGCAGCGAACAGCTGTCGGCCAACGCATCCTGTGCCGGCAGGAAACGGACCATGGCTATGGGGCCTAAGCATCATGCTGCGATTTTCTACGCCCAGAGCGTACCAGCACGCCATGTTGTGCAAAAAACCCCAAGATGGCCAAGATCAGGCATCTCGGTTCGGGAACGCTTAGTACCAGATTATTGCCAACAACAGTGAGTGTGAAGATGGTCGCATCGCTGGCGTCGAGCAACAAACCGTCGGCGTTCAAGCCACCTGCGGCTGTAAGCACCGTGTACGAACCGGTAGGCCTGAATTCTGGCTCGACAACAACATCCAGAATTCCCGAGAGATCCGCTGACCCAGCCACATGAAAGACGTCGGTCTCGCCCGCGCCGAGGTCGATGACCAATGAGCCGGTGGCGGTCAGGTCACCTGCAATGGTGCTCGAGCCACCGGTACCTAGCAAGCCGGAACTGACAATGGCCCCGCCACTGATGGTGCTATGGTTGATGTTGGCATTACCCGAGATGTTCAGCGTATTGCCACCGAGGTCGATTTGATGGTTGAAATCGAGGCTTCCGCTCGTGACCGTCAATCGGTATCGCCCGAGAGTGCCACCTGGACCTGAATCTCGTGGTCCCCTTGAAGGACATCAATCGCGGCGTTTCCGGTGTCGGCTTCCAAGATGAGGCTGCCCGTTCCGGTGATCGCGTACTTGTTCGCATTATCGAAGGTGATCGACTTAACCGTGCGATTTTTGTCGAGGAACACAGTACGGGGAGTGGTGATCGCGTCGCCAAACAGCACCGGACTGACGTTACTGTCCGGAGGTCTCTGCCCCCAGTTGGCATTCGATTCCCACGACCCGGTGACGTCTCGGTTCCACGCGAAGGGGAGATCTTGACAAGGGAGCGTACAGTCACCAAACAAGTCGGTCACAGCAAATGTACTGCCGTCCAAGCTTCGCCAGACCTCAAAGAGGAGCTAATTTTCATTGGCCTCGACAATAACAAAGGTGTTGCGAGTTTGATTAAATCCTTCCCCATCTGCAGAAGTAGCCCTTCCGAGGCTGACTTCCCAGACGTCGCTGCCTGGGGGGACCGTATGGCTGAAACGGTGTGTGTGGCCATGCACGTATGCCATGACGTCGTAATCTTCGAGCGTCTTCCAGAACAAATCCCGGCGGGCCGGATATCTGTTCAGGCCGGTATCCGTCCAGCTGAAACCGTCACCCCAATCCTCGTCCGGCTGAGGATGGGCGTGTGCGTGACCAACGACCAGCGTCCATTTCTTGTCGTTATTTGCCAGATCGTTTTCCAGCCAGGCCTGAGTCTCAGGCACGATATCAGGGTAGTAGAGGGCCTCGGGACCGTTGGCACCATCCCAGTACTCGTTGATCGCAACGATATGCACGGGGCCCGCGTCGAAGGAATAGATGCTGTTTTGGGCGCCGACCGGCCCGGGATTCACCGGCCCATTGCCTTGGCCATCGTAGTCGTGGTCCTTCAGGACCCAGAATGGAATATCGTGATTACCCATGACGGGGTACCATCCGAAGCTGCTTCCGAAAGTCGTGGTGATCATGTCCCGGGTGACGTCGAGTGACTCGTTATCTCCAGCAGAAATCATGAAGCTGCCCGGACCATCGGGTATCTGAGTCATGACATTGAGCGTAAAGTCAAACCCGGGGAAGTTCGACGGGTGGCCGTCGGAGGTCATTGAAAACCTGGTCTGCGCAGCCTGGGCCCCACTGCTCAAAATGCCCATCACTAATAGATTGAGCACACGAACTCGTAAAGACATCGGACGCTCTGCTTTTCTAGTATGTCAATTGCTTCTATTTTAGCTGGAGGTTACATCGCACGCAATTCTTGGGGTTGCAGTAGCCACGGAACAGAAAGAAACTAAGGCCTGACTCCCGGCGGCATGCGATTTACAAAACGAGCTCAATCGGTCCGCGGTTCCCGATTTGATGTTCGCCGCCTCGGCTTCGGTCAATGGACCGGACTCAGCAATCTGCTCTGGCCATTGTGCGGTTTCGGAAGTTGTCCGGGATTCACCCGCTCCGAGAATTGAACATTTATCCGATCAGGCCGTTGCCCACGTGTCGATGATCGCGTGGCGGTGCTGGTTGATCAGCCTCGTTTTTGAAATGTCCGCACAGTGCTGTCTTGAGAAACGATCTCTTTTCGCGAGGTTTTCGGGATCCACGAACCGATGGCCAGGCAGGCAGCTGGTGGGGATGAACGGCGGGTCACGCAACGTTACAATAAACCGCCACCTACGCATGTATCCAAACCGAAAAACAAAAGTTGTGGGACATCTGAACTGCCATGCAACAATATCTCGATCTCATGCGAAAGGTGCTCGACTCGGGGGTCGAGAAAGCCGATCGCACCGGCACTGGAACACGGAGTATTTTTGGACACCAAATGCGGTTCGACCTGGCAGACGGGTTTCCCCTTTTGACCACCAAGAAACTTCATCTGAAGTCGATCATTTGTGAATTGTTGTGGTTTATTCGCGGTGACACGGATCTTCAGTTCCTGCATGAGCACGGCGTGACGATTTGGGATGAGTGGGCCGACGAACAAGGTGAATTGGGTCCCGTGTATGGTCGTCAATGGCGTTGTTGGCCTGCGGCGAATGGCGAGACGATTGATCAACTTGCGGAGGTTGTCACGCGAATTCAGTCCGATCCCGACAGCCGCCGGTTGATTGTTAGTGCCTGGAACGTGGCCGATTTGCCGCAAATGGCCTTGCCTCCCTGCCACCTGTTGTTTCAATTTTACGTTGCCGAGGACCGGCTTTCCTGCCAGCTCTACCAGCGGAGCGCCGATGTCTTCCTGGGGGTCCCGTTCAACATTGCTTCGTACGCGCTCTTGACGTTGATGATGGCCCAGGCGACAGGGCTCAAAGCGGGGGAGTTCATCCACACGTTGGGCGACGCACATTTGTATGAAAATCACCTGCAGCAATCCCAGGAGCAACTTTTGCGCACCCCACGTCCGTTGCCTGTGATTGAGCTCAATCCGAAGGTCACGTCGATTTCCGATTTCTGCTACGAGGACTTTCGGCTGGAGCATTATGATCCGCATCCACACATTGCTGCCCCGATTGCTGTCTGAGTGGCGTTGTGCCCGTCGGTGATCGGCGGAAAACGCACGAAACGGTTTGCAGAAGGTAACGCCCGCTTCCAACCGGTCACTGGTGCCATGATGCTCTCGATGATTGTTGCTGTTTCGGAGAATGGTGTCATCGGCCGCGGGGGCGATCTTCCCTGGCACCTTTCGGCCGATTTGCGACGGTTCAAATCGCTCACGATGGGGCACACCCTGGTGATGGGCCGCAAAACCTGGGGGTCAATCGGTCGGCCATTGCCAGGGCGCAAAATCGTGGTCCTCTCACGCCAGGCGGACTGCCGGGTCGAAGGGGCCGAGGTGGTGCCTGATCTCGACGAGGCGTGGCGGGTGGCAGAAATGCGTGGCGAGACAGAAGTTTTTGTGATTGGTGGCGCGGAGGTCTATCGCCAGGCCCTCTTGAGAGTCCAGCGCCTTTACCTGACCCGCGTGCATGCAACGATCGAGGGCGACACCTGCTTGCCCGAAATCACGTGGGACAACTGGCAGTTACTTGAATCAGAGCGTCACGAAGCCGACGACAAGCACCAGTTCGCGTACAGCTTCCAGACATTTACGAGGATCGAGGATCGTGGCAAAACCGCTCAAACGATGTCCCTGGGCCATGGCCGGCAATGATCTCTACCAGGCATACCATGATCGTGAATGGGGGGTTCCCGTTCATGATGATCAAAAGCAGTTTGAGTTTCTCACTTTGGAAAGTGCCCAGGCAGGGTTGAGTTGGACCACGATTCTCTACAAGCGGGAAGGGTACCGCAAAGCCTTTGCCAGCTTCGATCCCCAAAAAGTGGCCCGTTTTACCCGGCAACGGGTTGAGCGATTAATTGCCAATCGTGCCGTCGTCCGCAATCGACTGAAGATCAATGCAGCCGTGACCAATGCCCATGCGTTTCTCAAGGTTCAAGAGGAGTTTGGCAGCTTTGATGCTTACATCTGGCAATTTGCCGACGGCCATCCCCTCCAGAACCGGTGGCGCAAGCAAGCCGATGTGCCCGCCAGTTCGTTGGAATCGGAAAAGCTCAGCAAGGATCTCAAGCAACGCGGGTTCAAGTTTGTGGGCAGCAGGATTGTGTATGCGCACATGCAGGCGGCGGGCCTGGTTAATGATCACCTCGCATGTTGCTTTCGCGATCGCCAGTGCCAACAGCCGGCCTTCAAAAACAAACCGCCCCGGGGTCAGTCGCTGTCGATCACTTCTTGAATCGATGGGGCACCCACGGCGAGCATCACGAGGCGGTCGAAACCAAGTGCCACGCCAGCGCAGTCGGGCAAACCACGCTCCATGGCCGCCAGCAGGCTCTCGGGCATCGGCAAAATCGTTTTTCCACGAAGAGTGCGGGCCGCGTTGACTTGTTCCAGTCGGCCGCGAAGTTCGACCGCATCGGTCAGTTCGTGATAACCGTTGGCGAGTTCGATCCCGCGATAGTAGAGCTCAAACCGCTCGGCAACGGGCGGCTCGTTCGGGGCCTGGCGGATCCTGGCCAACGCGGCCTGGCTGGCCGGAAAATCATAGACGATTTCGGGTTCCGCCTGGCCAAGGTGCGGTTCAATTTGCTGTCCCAACAACAAGTTAAGCCAGGTATCTCGGTCCTGCCGGTCGTTGGTTTCTCGGACGTTGGCCGGGCCCGAGGTGACCAGCCTGGCCAGCTCTTGGGTAGTGCAGGTGTGGGGGCAAATGCCGAGGTAGTTTTGAAACACCTCGGCATAACTTGTTTGGATCGCAGGGGGGGTATCCAAGAGTGCCTGGCAAAGTTCATCGAGCAGCCACATGCCGGCGGGCATGTCGTCCCCCACCCGGTACCACTCCACGATGGTGAACTCGGGATGGTGCAACCGGCCCCGTTCGTTGGCCCGAAATGACCGGGTGATCTGGAAAATTGCGGTAGCCCCGTCGGCCAGCAGTCGCTTCATGTGCAGTTCTGGCGAAGCCTGCAGCCAGAGCGGATCTTGCTGGGATTGCGGACGACCAGGTTGGACGACCGGGATTGGATCGATGTGCAACTCGGGGATGACTTCCGGGGCCAGCGAGGGGGTATGGACCTCTACAAAGCTTCTTTTGAAGAAAAACTCGCGCACACCACGCAATAGATCACTACGTGCTTTGCGATGCCGGATTTCCATCGGGATTTAGCTGGTTTTGACCGGTTGGGCAGAACCTGCGGCGGCGACCGGTGCGATCGATTCACCAGGCAACAAGGGGGGCATGTGGCAGTCGAGTGTATCCGAGATTGCCCTCAAGAGCTCGGCCTCGCGAACGCTCACTTCCTGGTCGGCGGCGATACACGCAGCCGCAGCATTGATGAGTCTCTCTTTTTGCTTGATCGCAACTTGGGCCAACTGGTCGAGGGCACTTTGCAATTGAGGGAGATCGCAGTCGCTGCTGTCAAGAAGCTGTAACGGAACGTCATCCAGGACTCCCTTGGCAGCGGCAAAGGCGATGGCAGCCTGGTCGTCCGTGTGACCGACCTGGGCCAGCGAAGAAAATAAAACCGAACAAGGTTCTCCCAGTCGCTGCAGTCCGTAATAAACGACCCGTGCCGGACGCACGCGCTCGAACTGCGGCTTGAGGTGCCGCAACAGAATGTGATGCAGAATCCATTCAAACAATTCGAGCTGTTCGTCTGCCGCGACCAGTTCCTGGAAACAACTTACAAAGGTGCGGTATTGGGCGGTCGACATCGAACGTAAGGCCGGTAACGTCATGTCGACCAAAGGCAAGCGGGTGTGCATATCGAGCGCGTCGACGATAGGGATGAGTTGACGCGTCAACTTCACGACATCGGGTGTTGAGTGTTGGTCAAGAGTTTGCAGCTGACGGTCCCGGATTTTTGGGTCCTGGTCAAGAAGCAGGCTGTAGATAACGGCTCGTGCTCCGTAGGCCTCATGAGCCGCAGCGGTAAGTTGATCGGGAAGGGAACGAATAAGCTGGGCCGCATAAAGGTGGTGATCGGGAGTAGGATTACCAACCTGCCCGGGTGCCCCGGCGACGTCAGCCACCGGTTGTGCAGGAGCCGCGGCCTGCTGCTGGCCGACCAGTCCCATCGCGGCTGGCACGGCAGCGGCTGCCGTGGCGGCCACAGGGGTGGCAGTCGCCGTGGCAGGGGCGGTTGCCGTGGCCTGGCTGCTGGCCGTGGTGGGGAACTTGCCGTCCCACCCGGGATCGATTGCCAGGATTCGTTGTTTCAGTGGTGGATGCGTCGCCAGCAGCGAGGTGAAACCAACCTGGATTCCTTGGGCGAAGAACATGTGACTTGCTTCTGCCGCATGGGGATGTTTTACGAGCGAGCCTTGCAGCTTGGCTCCAATATTTTTCAGCGCGCCGGCAAGCCCAGCTGGATTGCGGGTGAACTGCACGGCCGACGAGTCTGCCAGAAATTCCCGTTGCCGGCTGACGGCCGCCTTGATGAGACTACCCATAAAGGTGCCCAGGTAACCGAGGATGAAAACGGCGAGGGCAACCAACAGCAACACCAGGCCTGCCCCGCCATTTTTTCTGGAACTTCCACTGCCGGACAATGCGGCAACTCGGAACAGGATTGCCCCGATCAGTCCCAGGAGCAGAATTCCGTTCAAGACTCCGATCAGCTTGATATTCAATCGCATATCGCCATTGAGAATATGGCTGAATTCGTGGGCAATCACTCCTTGGAGTTGTTCGCGGGAAAGTTTTTCGACAGTTCCCCGGGTGACACCAATGACGGCATCGCTAGGTGAATAGCCAGCGGCAAACGCATTAATCGACTCTTCGCTTTCAAGGAGATAGACCGGGGGAACGGGTACACCGGAGGCAAGTGCCATTTCTTCAACGACGTTCAGCAATCGGCGTTCGGCGGCTTTGCTGGTGTTGTGGTGCAGGAGGCGGCCTCCGACCTGTTCGGCGACGACCGAGCCCCCCCCTCGGAGTTCGACGATTTTGTACAGGGTGCCCAGCAGGATCAACAGGGCCGAGGCAATGGCGACGTAGAGCGGTACCATTGCGAGCCCAGGTGGGTTGGGCCGCCCATGGGCTGCATTGCTGGCCTCGACGTAGTCGACGGCCAGAAAAGCGACCAGCCAGGACGCGGCCACAATACCGATCACTGCCAGGCAGAAAAGCCATACCAGTCGGCCGGTGTGGCGATGGGCTGTGGCCTGACGCTCGAAAAAGTCGGTCGACATGGTGCTGGCGAGGGGGAATTCCCCCAGAGTGCTTGAGGAGTTGTTTTTCCGGCCACGCCCACTCTACGGTTGGGTAAAGCGTGGTCTTGAGGGCTAGGTGAACGAAACCTTGGGGGCCTCGGCAATCTGTTCGCTGTCAAAGTCGAGCAGTTCGGCATTTTGACCGTGCCCGACCATGCCGGCGATTACAATCGGCGGGAAGGTCTGGCGGTAGGTGTTGTAGCTGGTGACCGCATCGTTGTAGGCCTGGCGTGCAAAAGCGACTTTATTTTCGGTGGTCGTGATCTCTTCGCTGAGTTGCATCATGTTTTGATTGGCTTTTAGGTCGGGGTAGGCCTCGGACAGGGCAAAAAATTTGCCGAGTGCTCCGGTGAGGAGTTGCTCGGCTCCCGAGAGAGCCTGCATCGCCTGGGGATTACCGGGGTTGGCCGACGCCGTTTGCAGACCTCCGGCCGCCTGATTGCGTGCCTGGATGACGGCTTCCAGCGTTTCGCGCTCGTGGGCCATGTAGCCTTTTGCGGTCTCAATGAGATTCGGGATGAGATCGTAGCGGCGTTTGAGTTGCACTTCTATCTGGGAAAACCCATTTTGAAAACGATTTCGGAGCGTTACCAACCGGTTGTAGGTGCTAATGAAGAGGATGATCAAAAGCAGAATGATTCCGCCAATCACGAGCAGGGCTATCAAAATTGCAGACATGGCAGACATGGTATCAGGTCTCACATGGGCCAAGTGAAAAACAGCCCGACATCCGACAACCAACGGGGCCGGACACCAGAACATGCAGTAAATTTTAGTGTTGGGGTTGATCGGTCACAGCTTGGCGGAACTCGTGCCGCAGGGACGTTTAAGATCCTGGTTCTTTGGTTCGTTCGACGTATTCACCTGTACGGGTATCGATCCGCAGGTAGTCACCTGTATTGATAAAAGGAGGTGCTGCGACCTCGGCCCCTGTTTCCAACTTGACGGGCTTTTGCACATTGGTCGCTGTATTGCCCTTGGCAGTTGGCTCGGCGTATTCAACCCGGAGCACAACATGGTTGGGCAGGGTCAGCGAGATGGGATTGTTATTCCATACCATCATGGTGCACTCCATGTTATCCTTCATGAATTTCCAATCATCTCCCACCTGTTCTGCTGAAAGTTCATACTGTTCGTAGTCGCTGGTATTCATGAAGACGAAGTCTTCGCCTTGGCGATAGAGGTACTCGGCGGTGAACTCGGAGATGTCAGCAGCTTCGAGCGATTGCCCGTCGCGATAGGTCCTGTCGACAACGGTTCCTCGCATCAGGTTTTTAAGTTTGCATTCGTAGAACGCGGCCCCCTTTCCTGGCTTGCGAAAGTTCATCTCCACGATTTGGAAGGGCACGCCGTCAATTTGGATTTTCAGACCTTTTCTGAATTCGTTCGTACTGTAGCTGGCCACGATACGTGTTCCCGTTCGCTTTCCCTTGAAGTGCAGATGTGGTAGGACAGGTGGATGCCAATTCTAACCTGCCCAACCGCATCTGTCCGCCCCGGCAGTGCAGAATCCGGTTATGAGTCGTGGCAGGCGGCGATGAAGGACGCGGTGCGAGATCCGGTTGAACTCTGCGGACTGCTCGAATTGCCGGAGGAATTTGCCCTGCGTGCCAAGGCTGCCTGTAGCGATTTCCCCCTTTTCGCCCCGCGGGGCTACATTGGCCGGATGGTGCCGGGTGATCCGGCGGATCCGCTGCTCCGTCAGGTCCTGCCCGTTCAGGCCGAAATGGACGATTCGCCCGGATTTGTTGCCGATCCCGTTGGCGATGCGGCTGCGACCCTTTCTCCCGGATTGCTCCAGAAATATCCCGGCCGCGTGTTGTTGGTGGTGACCGGTGCCTGCGCTGTCCATTGCCGTTATTGTTTTCGCAGGCATTTTCCATACGAGCAAACGCCCAACTCGCTTGCCAGCTGGCAGCCGGTTTTGGCCACGATTGCCGCGGACAGATCGATTCACGAAGTGATTTTCAGTGGTGGCGATCCTCTCACACTGGTCGACGAGCACCTGGCCGCCCTGGCCGACCGCCTGGCCGCCATCCCCCATGTTCGTCGCCTGCGGGTTCATAGCCGCTTGCCCGTTGTCATCCCCGAACGCGTGACCACCGAACTGATCGAGTGGTTGACCGGCACGCGTCTGGTGCCGGTGATGGTCATTCATGCGAATCATGCTCAGGAACTGGCTGGAGATGTCGTGACGGCCATTGGGGCGCTGATTGATGCGGGGATCCCGGTTTTGAATCAGGCGGTCTTGCTTGCGGGGGTGAACGATTCCGTGGAGGCCCAACTGGCGCTTGCCGAACGTCTCGTCGACCTTCGCGTCATGCCCTACTATCTGCACCAGCTCGATCGGGTGTCGGGCGCGGCCCATTTTGAGGTTCCCCCGCATCAGGGCCAGTTTATTCTCAAGCAATTACGTGAGCGGTTGCCGGGATATGCTGTCCCCCAATTCGTGGTCGAGATTCCCGGCGCGAAAAGCAAAGTTCCGTGTGACATTGCCCGGCAAGACTAGCAGATTCGGGATCCAGCGTGATGGCTTCTTGCAGCATTTATGATTCCGTTTCGGTCGATCGCTTGCGAGCGGAGTTCCGCATCGAACCGCAACGGATTCGCCGTTTGCGCACCGCTTTCTTCAAGAAATCGTTGGGCCCCGAGGCAGCCCTGGCAGAAATTCCAACGGAGCAGCGCCCAGCAGTTCGTCAACAACTCAAGTTCCGCACGCTGACCGTCGAGGGACGATACGACTCGAAACTGGACGGTGCAACGAAGGTTCTCTTCCGCACTGCACAGGGCTATTTGGTCGAAACAGTCATGCTGCGATCAGGGTCGGGACGGACGTCACTCTGTGTTTCGTCTCAAGTTGGCTGCGCTGCGAACTGCGACTTTTGTGCGACCGGAAAAATGGGGATTGCCCACGATCTCTCTGCTGCCGAAATGCTGGATCAGATTGTGGTTGCCGGAGAACTGCTTGCCGAAGAAGGCCGGCGTGTACGCAATATTGTATTTATGGGGATGGGTGAGCCATTTCACAATGAACAGGCTCTCTACGAAACGGTTAATGCGTTACTCGACCCACGGCTGTTCCACCACACACCGGGGCGCATTTTGATATCTTCGGTGGGAATTCCGGCTGCGATGATCCGCTCTGCGGGGCGGTTTCCCGAAGTCCACCTGGCGCTCAGTTTGCATAGTGCATGCCAGGAGTTTCGCCAGCAGATCATTCCCCTGGCAGCCAGGTATTCCCTCGCGGAACTGCACATGGCGCTTGAGCGGATCAATCAGATTCAGCGATGCAGCGTGATGATTGAATATCTCATGTTGGCGGGTCGTAATGATTCAGCTGACGATGCGCATAAACTGGTGGAGTGGCTCAATGGCTTGCGCGTGCACGTCAATTTGATTCCATTCAATCCCATCCGAGAGGCACCCCATCTGAAAAGTACCGAACGCGTTGGCCGAGATGCGTTTGCCACCATTCTTAAATCGGCTGGCTACACAACAACCATCCGCTATTCGCTCGGGGCCGATATCGCTGCTGCCTGCGGTCAACTGGTGCAACAGGAGAACCGCAAGATTGCCCGGACGGTCCAACAGACCGAAGTTGCCGATCCATCCGGCTAGGCGGGTACAAACCGGCTCGCGTGGCCTGCTGGGCTCGCCTGGCAGGGTTGCTGGTGGTGATCGGTCAGCCGCATTCACACCACGTGATTTTCTGGCGCAGTCACTTCTTCGGAAACGCCGACCAGATTCACATTCCAGAGGGGCTGATACCGATCTACCAAAGCGACCTTGAGCGGCTGGCGATATTCACGACTCGGCAACTGGCGATCAGAAATCCAGGCAATGTGCCGAACCCTCTGCGCTGTCGCTGGAGAGTCCCGATGGCGGCTCAGCCGTTCACCCAGGTTGGAGGTTTCTCCAATATAAAGTGGTTGCTTGTCCTCGCCCCGCAACAAATAAACGCCCGGGATCCCCGCATAGCGGTCGTGGTTCAACCGGTCCCAGCGTTGAAATCGCGTGAAGTTCCGCGTTTCAAAGACATAGTGAAACGCTTTGACTTCTTTGACAAGTTCCCGACTCGCTTTTCGGAGCCGCAGTGCTGCCCAGCGATACTGGCTGGGATGGAACCCTGGTGTGAAGCGTTTCGCGCGGCGGTCGAAACTGGCTGCTTTTACCGGATCACAAAAAATCTCGTCGAGCGAGGAGTCCTTAAATTCATTGCTTGCCAGTCGCCATGCGATTTCCGCGGCAAAGTTGTAGGCATCCATTTCTGCAGCCGTTACCGGGATCGACCTCGTTTTGCCTCGTTTGGGGAATTGACCCGCTTTGCGGAGGCGGATCAGTTCATGATTCCAATCGGCTGGGTTGCCAATGAGCCCCTGGTGGCGGCAGGCGCCGTGAAAGGCATTTTGCAAATCGGGGTTGGCCAGGAGCCAGTCGGAGGAGTATCCGTCATGCGTGCCGTAGAAGGCATCTACGAGCACATCACGGATGAACTTGCGGACATTCGGCCTGGTGAAAATTGCCGCCGCAGTCCGATCGACCTGGCCAGACGTTTGTTTTTCTTCAGGAGCGGGCTTAATGGTCTGGGTACCCTGATCGGTGCCCGCCGTTGCCGACGCTGCTGTGGGAGCCGATTCCACCGATTCTTGTGCTTGGACGGCTGCTTCGGCTGCCGGATTCCCGGGTAGGCGACGACCAGCGGCTGTGGTCGGTGCGCTGGCGATGGGGTCGGCCGGGCCAGTCAGTGGATCACCCCGCTTGACGGCTTCCAGTCGCTCGGATGCGTAACGGACATAGTCTGCCGAAAGCTCACACCCCAGCCATCGACGGCCCAGTTTTTTCGCCACCGCGAGCGTCGTTCCGCTGCCGGCGAAGGGGTCCAGCACGAGATCCCCCGAGTTGCTGCTGGTTCGAACAATCCGCCCCAAAAGCTGTTCAGGCATCTGGCAGCCGTGAAAACCTTGCCGTTCTTTGAAAGTGCCGGCAACCCGGGCAAAATACCAGGTGTCTTGCCGAGGATCGTAGCCGTATTGGTCCGACTGAAAATCCTGGGGCCGCAGGATCCAGGTATCATCCGGCAGGCGTCCCTTCGGGTTGGCCCGCTTGTCGCCGTAGACTAAAGCCCGCGCTGAAGGGATCCGAAGTGCCGGATCGTCGGCGTTGAAGGTGAAATCATTCTCGTCTTTTACGAAATGCAAAAGGTGTGCGTGCGAACGCGAGAATTTCTTCGTGCAATTCACACCAAATGTGTAATACCACACGACCCAGCTGCGGGTGCAAAATCGGGTTTCCCGCTGGGCGGCGACCTTCAGTTCTGCCGCGTATTCGTCACCAATGGCTAACCAGAACGTGCCGTTTGGTTTCAGTATGCGGTAAACGGACTCGATCCAAGCTTTCGACCAGTCGACATAAGCACCGTCGTCCCGACGATCGTCATACTTGTCGTACTTGTGGCCAATATTAAATGGCGGATCGGCAAAAACAAGATCGATCGAGCCATCCGCGATTTCACACATCTGTTCAAGGCAATCGCCTTGATAGATCTTCCCTGGTTCAAGAGGCATTGATTCAACATCCTCATGCTTCGTGCAATGTTCAATCTAATATCCAACATTATTGGTGAGCTAGCAAGTCGCGATGGCCCCGGTCCTGACTCGCACCCTCAGAATCGCCGTGTGGGAAACTTTACCGTGGATCGCTGCCGATCGAGCTACGATCCGCCATCGCCAACCAGACCTTGAACAGCAAAGTTCAACATGCCCAAACTCAGACGGTGGCACCGCGGAGTTCGGCCAGATGTTGGGCCGTGCCAACAAGCCGGTCCCAATTGTCGTGGATATACTCGGGCGGCCCCCCAACCTGGGCGACCACTTGAGCCACGTTTTCGGTCTTGACCATTTCGATGGCGTCCCAGGGGCAGACCAAAAGCTCATACGGGTTCGACTTCTTTCCTGGTATGTGCACACAAATCTCACATCCCACGCATCGCTCCAGATCGATTTCACACCACTGTTGATTACCCTTGATGATGCCGTGATTGATAGATCTCATCTCAATGCAATCAACCGGGCAGACCTCCAGGCACGACTCGCAACCAGTGCAGTTATCTGCATTGATCACGGCCAGTTCTTTGGGGACTTTCTTGCGGGGACCTTTTTTCGCCATGCGGAATTGAGGCTCGTGGGGTGGCCTTTTGTGAAATCGCGATCCTTTGTGAAAGATATCACAATCTTACCCCCTCATCGGGCAGGGGCCAAGCCGTTCTGAGATGAAATCAGCCGGTTTCGCGGACAGGCCGCCAGCTAGCTACAGCTGGTTTGTCAAGCGGGCGTCGATCCACACCATTACTTCCCTGGAATTTGTTCCCCTCGGACAAGATCCTCAAAAGTTTGGCGGGCACGGACCAGGTGGGGCGTCCCCTTTTCGATCAAAACTTCCGGGGCGAGCGGCTTGGAGTTGTAATTGCTGCCCATCACCGCGCCGTAAGCGCCCGCGCAACCGATGACCAGATAATCGCCGACACCCGCTTCCGGCAAAGTCCGCCGGTTGACGAAACCACCTTCTTCTTGGGTGAAGATGTCACCCGATTCGCAGAGCGGGCCCCCAACCACCACCTCGTGGGTCGGTCTGGAGAGGTCGGGTTGTTGGGTCGGACAAATGGCCATCGGATGGTAAGAACCGTAGAGGATGGGGCGTGCCAGATTATTGAAGCCGGCATCGAGCAGGTAGTAGCAATTGTTGCCCATGGTTTTGACGGCACGAATTTCGGCGAGGAGATACCCACTTTCGGCTACCAGGAAACGGCCCGGTTCAATTTCGAGGCTGACCGGGTGCGCAAATTGTTGGACAAGTTTCTGGCGGGCCTGGTCCCAAAGTTGGTAATAGGCAGCGATATCAATTTCTTGTTCACCCAGCTGGTAAACGATAGGCAGCCCGCCGCCGGCACTGATCATGTCTATCGAACTTCCCACGGTGGTGGCTGCCTGGACCATGGCGTCGCACACCTGGCTGAGGTGCGCAAAATCGGTTCCCGAGCCAATATGCATGTGCATACCGGTGACCACCAGATCGTATCGGCGTGCCTGGTCGATACATTGCTGAAGTTGATCATGCCAGATGCCGTGTTTTGATTGTTCCCCCCCCGTATTTGTTTTCTGGCTGTGTCCATGCCCAAAACCAGGATTAATCCGCAAGGTGATTTCGCGACGTGGTAGTTCGCTGCCGTTTTGGGTCGCGGCCTGGTACGCTTCGCCGTATTGATCGATCATGTCGGGCGAACCCAAATTTACCGCGATTTGTTGTGCGACGACCGACTCGAGCGATTCCCGATCGAAAATATCCGCTGTGTAGACGATGGGCGGTACCTGGGGATGTTGGGTCTTGTATCCACTGGCACGGGCACGCTCGATTTCACCAAGACTTACCGTGTCGACAACGACTCCATGGCGTCGCATCAGATCGAGCACCGCGAGGTTAGCACAGGCCTTCATGGCGTAGCGGATCACGTCGAACTCGGCCAGGTCGGCAATCCGCCGGGTCATCGTTTCCGCGTCGTAGACGTAACAGGGAGTCCCGTATTTCGAGACCAAATCGGCAATCGGCTGGCCAGCAATTTCGGTGAGCAGCAAAGCGGTATTTTCAACAATCTTGGTCATCGGTTCAGTGGTCAGCGGGGTTCTAGTGCCAACCCTGTTGGGGATGTGGTCACTGGTTGTTGGCTCGTGGGTTGATGCCGAATCAAAGCGGGGAGATTTGAACGGACACTGCCAGCAGGACGTGCCCTGTGGGAGATGGCTGTGGCGATCGCCCCGTGGTTGTGCCCTCCTATACCCTCATCCTACGAACTTTCGCGACCGGCATGAAAGCCAGCTCCCTGGTTGCTGGTCTAGAGGATCGCCGAGTGCACGCC
>Ga0310123_10001434_pt1 | contig 19843 bp, 13 predicted proteins | sample CB6_AW_1057_MG_FD_203505 | JGI IMG/M metagenome (GOLD analysis project Ga0310123, IMG submission 203505) | Marine microbial communities from Western Arctic Ocean, Canada - CB6_AW_1057 | ecosystem: Environmental > Aquatic > Marine > Oceanic | place: Canada: Western Arctic Ocean | collected... | reverse complement strand
CTGGTGGCGTCCTTCGGTAACCCTTTTGGGTACCGTACTTCTCTTCGGGACACCGATCGAGGGGCAAGTTATACCCCTCGGACAGCGGAGTTTTAATGAACAGGTGCTACGGCCTTCCGGCCAACCGGTCATTCCACTCTATGAGGGCTGGTACGAAAACGCAGACGGCACGTCCGATATTTGCTTTGGGTATTTCAACCTAAATACTGACGAAGCCGTTGATATTCCTTTGGGGCCAAACAATTTCATCGAACCAAAAGAGTTCGATGGGATGCAACCCACTCACTTTGACCGTGTGCCAGAGGCTAACTACAGGCGGCACTTTTGTGTCTTTACTGTCACAGTGCCCAGAGACTTTGGACAGGGGCGCGTCGTGTGGACCCTTGGTGGCCGGGGTGAAGCACTGTCTACTCCCGGCAAAGTTATCCCACCATATGTGCTGGACGAGCCAGATGCAGAGGCAAGGGGGGTGATAGCACCGGTGCTGAAACTAGAAGCAGATGGCCCCCAATTCAGGGGGCGCAGTGGCTTCACTGCAGCAACACGCACGGTGGCCGCGGGGGATGATCTAGAACTAACGGTCTGGGTGGATCACCCGGCTCCCAGAAGTTGGGTAGGCTGGAGTATGCACCAAGGACCTGCCCAGGTTGAATTTAGCCGTGCGGAAATCCAGGTAGACCAGTCCACAGGCTCGGGCACGATAACGGCAAGATTCAGTGAACCCGGCGAATACCTCATGCGGGTGCAGTCAATTTACTCGACAACATCTTTTGAATACCACTGCTGCTGGACAAACGGGTACGTTCCGGTCACGGTCACCCGTTGATGGGCAGCACGACATTCCATCCCGGCTTGGTAAGGAGGGGGGGCAAGTCATGACCCGACAAATCGTATCCTATCAGCACTTACTGCATAGCTTCGGCACTGTCATGCTAGCATTCGCAATGCTTATGGCACTCCAAGTGCACTCGGTGGTTGCACAGGAAGTCACTTTCTCAAAGGATGTGGCACCGATCCTGTATGAAAGTTGCGTCGAGTGTCATCGGCCTAACTCGTTCGCTCCAATGTCCCTTCTCACCTATGAGGATGCTCGGCGCTACGCACCCCGGATAAGGTCTCGAGTGCAGTCGCGGAGCATGCCTCCATGGCACGTCGACCGTACGGTTGGAATTCAGGCCTATGAAAACGATTACTCTCTGACAGAGAGAGCGATTGAGACGATTGTTCGATGGGTGGATGACGGTGCGCCATGGGGTGATGAAGCGGACATGCCACCCCCACCCGAACTCTTAGAGGGTGGTGCATGGCAGCTGGAGAATAGGTTCGGTCGTCCACCAGACGTGATCGTTCGATCCACCCCCTACGATGTGATTGAGAACGGTCAGGATCAGTGGTGGGGTCCAACCGTGCCTTTTGCCGGGCTCGAGGAAGGCCGCTGGATCAAAGCGTATGAATTCAAGCCATCCTGGCCACTAGGCCTTAGGGTAGTGCACCATGGTCACGCGACCCTCCGAGCGGGAGGCCAAAACATCGGAATCGCGCATTATGGAGTCGGTAAACGTTACGAGACCTTCCCTGACGATGTTGGGATGCTATTCCCGGCAGGTGAGGCTGCTGTGACATGGAACCTGCATTACTTCCCAGTCGGTGTGGGAGCCCCGCAGGATGTTGTGGAAGTCGGGCTCTGGTTCTATCCGGAAGATGAAGAGCCAACAATAGAAACCCGGGGAGAGGTTCTGATGAGGGTAGACCGCATGGGTGGTATGCCCAGAGGTGGGGATATCCTCATCCCACCCCATGGACAGCAGGTATTGCAGGGTGCCCACGTTCTCGACCAGCCTACCCTGATTAACAGCTTCCGGCCGCATATGCATATGCGGGGTAAGGAAATGTCCATCGAAGCCATTTATCCAGATGGACGCCGCGAAGTGCTCGGTAAGGTCTCGGATTACAAACACATATGGCAGATCAGCTACCAATTTGCCTTAGACCAAAAACCTCTACTACCGAAGGGTACAGTGCTTTTATTCACTTCCGTATTCGATAACAGCACTGCTAATCCGCTCAATCCTGATCCTGAACAATGGGTCGTGTTCGGCAGGAGGGGCGTTGACGAGATGTCCCATATGTGGGTTGGGATTACCGAATTAGAACAAGAGGAATTTGAGAGGCGCATCGCTGAGCGAAAAGCGAGACTTGTCTCGCAGCAAGGCCAGGGCGGATCGGAAGAGAAGCGTTAGGGTGAAGGCTTGACTGAGACCTCCTTTACCCCCGTTGCACCAATACGCGCACAGCAGATAGCGTGTGCCCTTAGCCTGATGATTGGCACCATCATGTTGCCAGGAGCCCGGGCTTTAGCCCAAGGCGTAGAGCAAGATCAGCAAGCGACATATACCAATGGACAGGCAGAAACCGGAAGTACCATATACAGCCAGGCCTGTGCAGACTGCCATCTCGCTGATTTGAGAGGCTCATTTGAAGCACCCGAGTTGTCAGGCCCAAGTTTTCGCCGGATTTGGGGAAGCCGTCTGGTATCGGATCTTCTGAATTTGATCCAAGAGACGATGCCTCCGGAAAACCCTCGCTCGCTGACAACCGAACAGGTGACTGCAGTCGCCGCCTACTTGCTGCGCGAGAATGGGATTCCTCCAGGTGATACGTACTTGACCTTCGCGTCGCTCGGGCAAGCGATCGCAGGAGAGGAAACCGACAGGCCTGTAAGTACCAATCCCATCCGTCCCCCAGTACCTGGCCGGATCGGAACTGGACCCTCTGGTACGGGCGTAAATGCTGCACCAGAGGTAGCAGAAATCTCCGAGACCCCGACCGGTGTGACCCGAACGTATCGTACAGCATCTCAATTTACGTCAGTGTCCGATGAAGAGCTGGCCGACCCGCCGCGGGCTGACTGGCTTCACTGGCGAGGCACACCCGGAGCTCAAGGCTATAGCCCGCTAGGCCAGATAAATCGTGGAAATGTCCACCGACTGCAGCTCGCCTGGGTGTGGGGAATGGAACCTGGCATCAGCCAGCCATCATTCCTCGTTCGGAATGGTGTCATCTTCCTTCCAAATCAGGCAAACGTGATCCAGGCGGTAGACGGGAAGGATGGAACTCTACTTTGGGAGTACCGCCGACAATTTGCAGAGGGAACAAGTATTGGTCGTGGCCACCTTAGGAGCCTGGCGCTGTGGGAAGACCTTGTTTTTGTCGCTACAGCTGATGCCACACTAGTCGCCCTAGATGCTCGCACTGGCATCGTCCGCTGGGAAACTGTGGTCGCCGACCACGATCTAGGCTTCTCCTATACCTCCGGCCCAATCGTCGCTGACGGCAAAGTGATCGCCGGGATCGGTGGCTGCACTCGCCTACAGGAGGAGAGTTGCTTCATCACGGCCCATGACGCCCGAACGGGTGAGTTATTGTGGCAAACTTACACAGTCGCTCGTCCCGGTGAACCCGGAGGTGATACGTGGGGAGAATTGCCGTTCGAGCTGAGGGGTGGAGCAGATATCTGGATTCCCGGGAGCTGGGACCCAGAACTTGGCCTCGTGTATTTTGGTACTGCACAGGCAAAACCTTGGGTTGCCGCTAGCCGAGGACTGACAACGGCTGACTCGACTCTCTATGCCAATTCAACACTGGCGCTGGATGTAAATGACGGCCGGATCGTCTGGTACCGACAGCACGTACCTGGGGAAACCCTGGATATGGACGAGGCCTTTGAGCAGGTCTTAGCTACCGCTGATGGCGTCCCGGTCCATTTGTCTATCGGAAAAAGTGGGATTCTATGGAAACTTGATCGGCGGGACGGGTCCTTTCTGGGACTGACAGAGACCGTATTCCAGAACGTCTTTGAGAGCCTCGATCGTGAGACTGGAGCCGTCCGATACCGTAAAGATATCCGAGAAGCACGGATTGGAGATTGGCTTTCTGTCTGTCCCTCTACCGCAGGAGGACACAACTGGCCGAGCACAGCCTTCCATCCAGGAAGCAATCTATTGATCGCTCCGTTGAGCCAGAGCTGTATGGAGATTGCCGGGCAAGACATCACTATAGAGGCCGGACGAGGTGGGTCTGGCGCAGTACGCATGTGGATGTCGATGCCTGGGAAGGAAGATCTGTTCGGGAAGTTGGCTGCATATAACGTAAACACCCTCGAAGAAGCTTGGAGTGTGGAGCAGAAAGCCCCCTTCCTAACCGGAGTGCTCGCTACAGGAGGGGGCATAGCGTTCGTTGGAGACTACGACCGTTGGGTCAAAGCCTACGACGTAGAGACGGGGAAACCGCTATGGGAAAGCCGCCTGGCTAGTACCGTCGAGGGGTTTCCTGTGACGTTTGAAATTGACGGCATTCAGTACTTTGGCATCCCTACAGGAAGAGGAGGAGGGAGTCCCTGGAGAATCGGAAACTTCCTAACCCCAGACCTTGTGAGTCCGGGTGGCCACAACGCGCTCTATGTCTTCCGACTCGGCGAGTCCTGAGTTGAACCCAAGGGTAAATCCACTTCTGAGCTCTGGGGTCAATTTTAGAATGACGCTTAGCCTTCTGAGTGCCTTATGTCTTGCATTAGTCACGGCTTGCACGACATCCCAGTCATCCGGCACGCAGTATCGCTCCATCGACGACTGGGCCAAGCTACCCGAGGGGAGGCAGTGGGGTGCCGTGACTGGTGTCTTCCCTGATCCCGATGGCGAACACATTTGGGTGCTCGACCGGTGCGGTGAGAATAACTGTTTGGGCTCAGACTTAGAGCCCGTCTTCAAGTTCGATCTTGAGGGGACTCTGATTGCCAACTTCGGGGCCGGACTCTTCGCGTGGCCACACGGATTTTATGTGGACCATGATGGGAATGTTTGGGTGACTGACGGACCAACGGGAGCGCGCGCGGAAGCCGCAACAGCTGAGGATAAAGGACAGCAGGTGTTCAAGCTTAGCCCGAATGGCACCGTGTTGATGACCCTAGGCGTTGCTGGTGTCATAGGTGGACCCCAGGCCCAGAATCGCTTCAATGGACCTTCAGACGTGCTAGTTGCTCCCAATGGCGAGATCTACGTGTTGGATGGTCATGGAGAGGACGGGAACAACCGGGTAGTCAAGTTCACCGCTGAGGGTCAATTCATTAGGACTTGGGGCACATCAGGTCCTGGGCCTGCTTCTGGTGAGTTTTCCGATGCACACGCTATCGCGATGGACTCACAGCAAAGGATTTTTATCGGAGACCGACGGAATATCCGCATCCAAATCTTCAACCCTGATGGCATCTTCTTGGAACAGTGGACGCATTTCGGTCCACCCAGCAACATTTATATCGACCAAGAAGACATGATGTATGTGACTGACACGCAGACGGGAGCGTTACCGGCATGGTATGCTGAACGTCGCGGCGAAGATTGGACGCGAGGAATCCGCATCGGCGATGCAAATACCGGCCAAGTGATCGCGTTCATCAATAGTAATGCGGAATTCGTAGCAGCAGATCGCACAGGAAACCTTTATGGAGCACACGTACCTGGCCAGACCCTCGTGAAACACGAGAGGGTCCGCTAGCACTGGAGGACCGGTGATGTCAAATGCAGGAAGAGCAGGACTAATAATTCTCTCACTAAGTATGGCAGCCGTCTCAATCTCCTGCAGCGAAGATCAAATCCAGGAAGTGTCGTATAGTCTAGTCGAGGGATGGGCAGAGCTGCCTGAAGGAATTGAAGCCTGGGGGCAGACCATCGGTGTAGAAATTGATACCGGAGGTAACCTTCTGGTCTTCCAAAGGTGTTTTGCAAGTAACTGCATTGGGCGAGATGAAGTACCAGCGTTCCTGAAATACAACTCGGATGGAAAGCTGGTCGATAGCTGGGGTGAAGGAATGTTCGTGTGGCCCCACGGCTTCTTCTTGGATTCTGATGGGAACATCTGGACGACAGATGCGCGCGGCAGAGAAGGAAAGGGTCAGCAGGTTCTGAAGTTCAGCCCCGACGGCAGAGTGCTCATGGCGCTCGGTACTCCAGGTGTTGCGGGAGATGGACCGAATACCCTCAGCGGTCCAACAGATATTGCAGTAGCCCCAACCGGCGAAATTTTTGTCGCAGACGGCCATGGAAACAACCGAATCGTGAAGTACTCAAGCGATGGGGAATTTCTTATGGAGTGGGGCCAGGAGGGCACCGGACCTGGGGAGTTCAATGAACCCCATTGTCTTGCCTTCGATTCGGAAGGCCGACTCTTTGTCGGTGACCGTGTCAACCAAAGAATCCAGGTGTTCGATCAAGCTGGTCGCTACCTCGCCGAGTGGCCCAATATCATGGCGAGCGGAATTCACATCACTCAAGACGATGTGGTTTACGTTGCTGATTACCAGCTCCGAGAGGGCATAGTGATCGCCAACGCTAGTGATTTTTCAGAGGTGGGCTTTATCTCTGAGGCTCTTCCGGAAGGTGTGACGGTGGACGTGGAAGGCAATGTCTACGCTGGAGAAGTCTTACCGCGTAATCTGAAAAAGTTTGCCAAAACCCTTGGGCCTCCTACGACTGTACCCTAGGAATGAGGAAACAATGAATGAAAGTGGAAATAGCCTGATGACTTTCGTTAATGGGGACAGCATAACTCGCCGGGCTATGCTGCTCTCTCTACCAGGTCTAGCCTTCACCTCGCGTCTCATAGCACAGCACCAGGTCGCACCGCTCAGCATTGTAGGGCTGCAACAAATAACGCTCGCGGTGTCAGATATCGAACGTTCTCTGGCATTCTATCAAGAACTTTTCGGAGTATCCGTACAGGCACGCCACGAGAAATCAGTCTTGCTGCGCCTTGGTACTGGACCTCACTTTCTGGCGCTCACGGAAGCGGGGCCGGCAGCGCCACGCATCGATCACTTTGGTATGGCAGTGGAAAGCTTTGATCCAGACCGAGTGGTCGAAACCCTAGAAGGCCATGGGATCACAAGGGGCGGGTCAGGCGAAGGCTTGAGCGGTGGTCCTTTGAGAACCCGAGTTATGACACGAGGCGACACCCCAGAAATCTATTTAGGTGACCCCAATGGTCTCATCATCCAGTTGCAGGATCCAAAGTACTGTGGTGGCAGTGGACCATTGGGCGACAACTGTGCTGCTCTGGAGCCGGCACCGGGCAGTGGGTCACTTGAACTCATTGGCCTAAGTCATCTAACGATTAATGTGTCTGACCCCGAAAGCACAAATGCGTTCTATCAAGCGACATTCGGTATGGACGTCCAGGCATTTCAAGCCGCCTCTCCCTTGATGGGCGTGGGTCAAGGATCGGACTTCCTCATGTTCATTTCACTTGGAAGGACAGGCAGGGGAAGCACTTTACCCGCTCGGATTGACCATGCCTGTCTGACGGTCGAGAATTTTGATGTTCTACGGATCCAAAACGCCCTAGAGGAGCATGGGATCCGACCTAGAGGAACGGGCCCAAATAGATCAGGCGCCCTCAGACATTGGGTGTCGATGCGCATGCCGAACCGAGGCGGCGCCCCTGAAGGGACACCAGAACTTTATTTCAGTGATCCAGACGGACTATCAATCCAGCTGCAGGACATTAGGTACTGCGGTGGTGGTGGTTACCTTGGCGAGTCCTGCTGACCCAGGTTCTCATACCAACGGATGAAACCGCCGCCGCCGGTGCAGACGAGATCAGTCCAACCATCCTGATTCATGTCTCCTGGAACACAGCCATTCATAGCGGCTTCGCTCTCAATCCGTGAGTAGGACCACTCGCCTGTCGCTGGATCTTCCGGTGAGAAAAAGACATGAACGCCGGGAGTCCCGTTCGGGCGATTGCTAGTCACACGTGAATTGTCGTTAGCAACGATGTCTGCCCGGTCATCACCATTGAGGTCGACTACGACGACTTCATGGCCACTTGTAACCCCATCAAAGATGACTCGGCGGTTCCACATGCCGTCAGACTCGGTATAGACGACGACTTCATTCCCATGCCAAGGCTCGACGGAACCTAGAATCCGCTGTCCATTGCTCATCCCGCTGCCGACATCACTCGAGCCGAGTCTTGGGGCTGCTCCAACGTGCCCCCTTGAGATCAATTCCTTCTCAAAGGTCATGGCATCCCCTATCCCGTTGGCCCTATAAAGACCTATACCCTCGAAGCTGGCCACAAGAATTTGATCTCGGGCACCGGTGTCCCAGCTAACCTTTCTTACACGGTGAATAACTCCCGGGATATCCGCGTCGGCGATGATCCCACGATCCCAGTTCTCCTGGCCATACCAAAATACGGACGCGCTGTCCTGGTCATAAGTGGGCGCGAGACTCCCTGGTCCAATCAATGGTGCGTTCACAAGCTCCAGTGCACCGTCTCCATCCAGGTCCACCCACACAACGTGATGCGACGTTTCAAACCTATCGATCGGCTGTACATCCCAAGCTCCTTCCGGATTGCCCCCACTCCTCGCGACCCAGTTGATCCCTTCGCTATTGGCGGCCTGCATAGCGAATGCGCTCTGGATCGCAACTTCCGGAATTCCATCTCCATCGATATCAGCTATCGCCTTGTTCACTATACCCCTGGTGTCGCTTACGATCACATGGGGTTCCCACGTCGGATTTTCGTGCCATACGAGCTCCGGATTGCCCGTGGAGTTGGCCACGACGTCCAATAGGCCGTCATTGTTGAAATCAGCTACCTCGACCGCGTATCCACCCCGATATTCCGCGATATCGTGTGCCTGGAATGTCACAGGGGCTGTCGAGCGAGTCTCTTCAGTGGACGAACAAGAACTCACTAGAAGAGCCATAGCCAGTGAGAGCATTGAATTCTTTAGACGCATGGGACAATCCTCGTATTCATGTAGCCATTATTGAGCAGGATGCTGCGGTAGCACGGTAAGGCAGGTATTCCGATACATGCAATTTCAAATTCTCTATCTATTAGTACTTGTCGAACCCCTCGGTTAACTCTATGCGAACTCCCGAAGGATCCGTGAAGAAGGCAATAGCGAGTTCGATACTCGCGATCTCTGTATATGGGACTTGGAATGTGATGCCACGGGCCTCAAGCATTTCGCAAAACGCTTCAAGGTTGTCGACTTCGAAGCCGATGTGATCAATCGCCCTGCCCTGCGTGGGTACACGCTCTGCACGAGAACCGTTAAAGCTGAGGTTGATGCCAGGTACATCTGCAGTGTTTGGGTGTGTGCCCCGTGCACGTTGGACCGCAGAAAACATGTCGATATACCATTCCATCAACTCGATATGTCCACCTGTAAAGAAGTGGACATGGTACGCCTGAGCTTTCACCGGGAGTGTCACATCTTCCTGCAATTCGATCTTGATCCCGTCAGGTGCAATCAGATACGCATTGTCAAAACCTTCAGCACCAGTGAATTCCGATTGGACCTCCAAGCCTGCTGCTCGCCACGCTGCGAGCACCTCAGCTACGTTTCGGACCTTGAAGCCGAAATGGTCCATCACACTGCCTTCGGAGGTACCTGTTGGGGCTCGTTCTGTAAGCACCACCAGCATGCCTGGTAGCTTCACTGTAGTTAGCGGCCCTTTCACTACCACAACGCCATCGAAGTGATCAACCCAGAGTTTCTTGTGGACTTCTATGTCAGCAACGTTCAGGTGCACGTGCGCAAAGGACACGCCAGCTGTATTGGGCGAGGCCAGTTGAGCTTGAGCTGGCAAGGTGAGAAAGAACGCTAACGCGCCCGCGATTAGAAACCTCATGTTCGATCCTCCTCAACTACGCTGAAGTCACATCTTCTTCGGTTACTCACTGAAGACAGGTATCCCCGGTCTGGGCAATCGGCTTTGGTACCATACCAGGTGTCAAGGGTAGTGAGAGCCAGGTCGCCTCATGAATCGCGCTCCACACGTACTTGCTGCAAGAAGATGAGGTCGCAATTCTAGCTGTGGGGAGCACCATTCGCGAACGCAATGCGGGTGGCCACATTCCTAGACCGTGCCCGACCATCCTAGTCGTCAGGAGACCCCTGTGTACAAGCATACTAGCCGCGAAATCCGTCTGAAGAGGCGACCTGTCGGAGTACCAACGGAATCTGATTTTGAATTGGTGGACGTGGCATTACATGACCCAGCACCAGGAGAAATCTTGGTCCGAAATCTCTACATGTCCGTCGATCCATACATGCGTGGTCGTATGATCGAGCGAAAAAGCTATGTAGAGCCATTCGAGGTTGGTTCGGTACTTTCTGGGGGAGCTGTTGGAGAAGTCATGGCCTCAGCGCATGACGGGTTCCTTCCCGGAGACCATGTACTGAGCATGAATGGGTGGCGAGAAAGCTACGTTTCTGATGGGTCTGGACACCAAAAGATCGACGGGACAATTGCGCCACTATCTAGCTATCTGGGTGCCCTAGGAATGCCAGGTCTCACCGCATATGTAGGGCTATTGGACATTGGAAAACCAGAACCGGAACAAACGGTTTTTGTGTCGGGGGCAGCAGGAGCGGTTGGATCACTGGTATGCCAAATTGCCAAATTGAAAGGATGCACCGTGGTAGGGAGTGTGGGTACTCCTGAGAAGCTACAGTGGCTTACCGAAGAGGCGGGAGTAGACGTCGCCTTGAATTACAAGGAAGTTGAAAATCTCCGCCGAACTCTCGTGGAGGCGTGCCCGAACGGAATTGATATTTACTTTGATAACGTGGGAGGAGAGCACCTAGAAGCGGCCTTGTGGAGAATGAATGACCACGGGACGATCATCGCTTGTGGTAGCATTTCTAACTATAACGCGACTGAACCTCCACCCGGACCAAGAAATCTATTTCAGGTTGTCACCAAAAGGCTGCTGTGGAAGGGATTCATCGTGACTGATCACTACGATCGGTTTCCTGATTTCGCTCGTGATATGGGCTCTTGGATCGCAGCAGGGAACATCAAGCACCCCGAGACATTGCACGATGGTATCGAAAACGCCCCGAAGGCCTTCATCGGCCTCTTCAAGGGTGACAACCTTGGGAAAATGCTTGTTCGCTTAACTCCTGACGATAACTAGAAGGTGCCCGGGCAACGCTAGCCTCATTGATCCGGTGGTCACAGATTTCATATAGCTGATACATAAGAACATCTTCGCGATCAACCTATCCGACGTTGGAGGAGGCAGTATGCGCGTTCGACCTGCCCGAACGATCGCCCTGTTGGCTGTAGGATTTGCGACTTTAGCATCCACTGCCCCGGTGGTATTACTGGCACAAGCCGAAAGTAGAGAACAATGGGTTCTACCAAGAACACCAGAAGGGCATCCTGATATACAAGGCGACTGGACGAACGCGACGATCACTCCCGTCCAACGACCGAGTGGGCTGGGGCCTGTGCTTACGCCTGAGCAGGTTGCTGCGATAGAGGGGGGACGTCAGGAATTCCTTGAGGAAGGCTACGCCGATAGCGACCCGGATCGTGAGGCTCCACCCGCCGGGGGCGTATTCTCCGGAAATCTACTCTTTGACGTGGCTTCTGGTGGAACAGGAGGATATAACCAGTTCTGGATCGACGCAGGTGACCGTGTTGCGGTCTTTAACGGAGAACGCAGGAGCTCGCTGGTAACGTCCCCCGAGGACGGTCGGATCCCTGCCCTGACACCCGCAGCACAACGCCGTATCGGGGAGGCTTTTGCACGTAGCCGGCAATTCGGAGAGTTTGATAATCCGGAGAATCGGCCTCTAGCCGAACGCTGCCTGATGTCCTTCGGCTTCAACGGCGGACCACCGATGCTCCCCAACTATTTCTACAACAACAATTACACCATCGTACAAACCCCCAGTCATATCATGATCATGACTGAGATGGTGCATGATGTGAGAATCATACCACTCAGTCAGACCAGGCCGCCCCTGCCAGGACACATTCGTCCATGGATGGGAGACTCGTGGGGCCGCTGGGAGGGTGACACACTCGTTGTCGAAACCACGAACTTTCCGCTCGAACAGATTAACGCCTACTCGTGGCTCGTTCCGGCAGGATCAGAGAATTTCAAAGTGATCGAGCGTTTCACTCGAGCCAGCGAGTCCACGCTCAATTACGAATTCACGATAATCGACCCCGATTCATATGCGAGCGAATGGGGCGGTGAAGTTCCTTTCAGGAGGCTGGACGGGTTGGTTTATGAGTACGCTTGCCATGAGGGCAACTACGCGATCGAAAATATACTGAGAGGTGCGAGAGCAGAGGAGCGCGAGACGGAAAGAACACGAAACTAGACTCCGGACGCATCTCTAAGTCCCTGCACTCACAGTTGACCAAAACAAAAATCCCCCGGGGACCAGAAAGGCCTCCGGGGGATTCCTGATACTGGGCTTTAGCCCTTAAGGTAAAGCCAGAGCCGCCAACCCGCTGTTTAGCTGGATGATTATGTACTGTTTGCCTTCATGAACCCAACTGGACATCCCATACCGGGTGGATCCAGGTAACGGAACTGCACCAACCCGTTCTCCGGTTCTCTTGTCTATAGCAAACAATTTCCACTCATCATCAGCGGTCTGACCCGAGGCGAAAAGCAGGTTTGGTGTTACCACCATCGCCGAGTGCCCTGAACGGCCTCGGTTCATCGGAACTCCTGGGACTCCCTGAAGCAGCGGGTGGTCACGTATAGCGTCCTGCTGCGCTTGGCGAGCATCACCATTAGGGATCATCCAGATGTGCTCACCCGTGTTCATGTCGATCGCAACGATTCGGCCGACTGGACCTTTCCAGATCGAGAGACCATCAATGCTCTCTCTTCCGGAGCCACCACCTCGGCCGCCGCCCACGGCCCGCGACCAATCGGAACGGATTATCCCTGTCTGAAGTAGCTGATCCATCGGCGACTCAGCCCCGGCCATTAAGTATGCTGTTCCACAAGCCGATTGAGAGGTGACATACATCACGCCCGACACCGGATCTGCCACCGCTGGGCCGGTGATGTTTGCGCCTCCCCCGCCCCCAGGACATACCCTTGCTGCCCCAGCGGGATTACCCACGTGCGTCGGTGGGTTAAACAACGGGGCGAAAGAGTTGTTCTCCTGAGCGATCTGCAAAGCCATTGCCCTGATCTCAGGCGTGTAGTCAATGAGGTGATCTTCGGTGCGGCCCTGAAGGTCAAAAGGAGCCGGTTTCGTCGGGTGCGGCTGGGTCGGCCAAAGCGTCTCACCTGGCACCAGTGATTGAGGAACCGCGACTTCCGGTATCGGCCATATGGGCTCACCTGTCCTTCTATTAAGCGCATATACAAAACCTTGTTTTGTGGCCTGGAAGACACCTGGGATCTGTTCTCCGTCAACCGTGACGTCCATCAGCACCGGCGCCATAGGTGTGTCGTAGTTCCAGATATCGTGATGAACAAACTGGTAGTGCCATTCCCGCTCACCAGTCTCAACATCGATAGCAATTATGCTGGTGCTATACAGGTTCTCACCTGGATGGAAGCCGCCGTAATAATCGATTGTCGGTCCATTTGTAACGATGTATACGAGACCCAACTCTGGATCAGCAGACATCGGCGCCCAAGAAGAAATATCACCCGTGTATTGCCAGGCATCATTTGTCCAGGTTTCATGACCAAACTCACCTGGACGCGGGATCACGTGGAACTTCCACTTGAAGTCACCCGTGCCAGCGTCATACGCGAGAATGTCACCAGGAACCATCTCTGTTCTAGTCTGGTTGTATCCCTGTTCGGCTGAGTTACCTACAACCACAACGTCGTTGACTACGATTGGAGGCGATGAACTCGTGATGTACCCGATCTCAAGGGGGATCCCTTGATAAGGATCATAAGGTTGACCCCAATTTTCCCATGGAGCCCAATCTTCAATAAGATCTGCTACGAGATCCACACTACCTGAAGCTGGGAACCCGTCGATCGGCACACCTTCACCCCAACCCTCTAGCGGTTGACCAGTCTGGGCGTCCAATGCATGAAGGAAAAATCCCGGAGTGGTGATGAAGATTACACCTCGCCCGTCGACTTCAGCGTAAGCAACTCCCTTCCCGTACCCTTTCCGCATTGAGTACTCATAGCGGAAAGTATGCGGCTCGGTAAAAGTCCACTTCAATTCACCCGTCTCCGGGACAAGAGCGATTACATGCCGACGGTCGTTGGTGACTGTGATCAGCAGCCCATCGACGTAAGACGGGGTAGCCGTATTCCCATGCGTACTAGCACCGAAACTCGCGTTGTCCCAAATCCAGGCGACTTCCAAATCCCCGAAATTCGAAGCTGTAATTTCGTCACCGTGCGTATAACGCGCATGCCCGGCGTCACCACCAAGGTAGGTCCAGTTTCCGTTCTCGGTCCCCGTCAACTGGGCGGCACCCAGCGCCGGCAACGAGAGTAGGCCGATCAACCCGACTGCACACGCCACAACCCAGCCTGACAGAGGCGAACTCAAATGCTTCTCTTTTCTCATAACACTCTTCCCCAAGCAATGATGCGACATCGGAGCAATTTCATGCATATCTGAACACGCCATCGTGACCGTTTCAGCGCCGCTCCGCAAGATCAGGCGAGTGTTCCTACTACGGAAGCAGATTGACTCAGAGTGCGAAGCGACCTAAGCCCGGAGTCCTCATCTGCCTATCCTCTTTTGTGACAATCATCCCCTCTGTATCGTCGAGCTCCTTCATCAACTGAAAACCCGCTACAGGACCGAGCACCATGACTGCAGTGGAGAGGGCATCAGCATCCATTGCGCTAGTCGTAACAACTGTTACCGCGCTTGCTCGATTAGGCGAGTAGCCTGTCCGAGGGTCAATGATGTGGTGAAAACGTCGGTCTTGGGTGAAGGCCTGCATGTAATCACCAGATGTTGCTATACATTCGCCACCCAGTCGCAGCTGAGCCAACATTCCTTGTGCGTCAGCGGGATCTCGGACGCCGACCGTCCAAGGACTCTCCAGCGACCCATGTCCCCCTGGAGCCATGTCCCCACCTGCATTGATTAGGACCCGCTCAGCACCGTCACCCACCAGAGTGCGCACGGTCTGGTCAACGATGTACCCTTTCGCGATCCCATCCAGAGTGACCTTCATCTCCGGACCCTCAAGCACGATGGCGCTCTCATCAACTCGGACTCTCCTATAGTCGACGGACTCTAGGGTTCGCTCGATCTCACGATCTGCAGGAGGCCGGTTGCCTGCTTCGAAGTGGGATGCATACAGCTCTAACAGAGGTGCCACCGTTACATCAAAGGCACCATCCGTCATCGATGAGTACGTCAAAGCACGTTGCATGACCTCTACAAGCTCAGGTGGAGGAGTCTCTATGAATCCCTGGTCGTTAAGTCGGTCCAGCGGCGTACCCCTTCGATGGCGACTTAGAATCCCCTCAAGCTTCTCCATTTTACCAAATGCGTTCCGCACCATCTCTCGAGCAGCACTGAGCTCTGGAGCAACAATCGTGACGATGACCAGCGTCCCCATCTGCGTCCGTGTTTCACTGACACGATGGAGGCCTGCTCGACTGATAAGCGAACGGACAAGGCCAGTGCCCATCGCGAGCGAGACACCGGTCACGGCAGTAATACGGAGCACTTGACGCCGGCTGACCTTACGCGTGCCCTTATGCTCCATCAGCCACTCCTTCGAGCGATCCCAATTTTACCTGTATCAACCGGGATCGGACCTCTTTCATCTCGTGGCGGCACACTCCTGTCTGCTCGATAAGCTGCACTTCGCAAACATTGCAGCGCACACATTCCTTAAAGTCGATTTCCGGTCCCTCAATCGCTCCTGTTGGGCATTTCTGCTGACATACCAGGCAGTGATCGCACTGCTCGACACGCCGAATTCGTTTCGGTGAAACCACCGAAACAATCGCCAACGCAGCTCCGAGGGGGCACGCATAACGACAGTAGAAGCGTGGCACGATTGCTGAAGCCAAAATGAAAGCACCGGCAATTACCCATAACAGGATGCTCGGGCTCCTAAAGAAGACTGTACCAAACGGCTCAAAATACTCGTAGAAGCTCACGTGACTCCCAGCTAGCGCAGGGATCACAATGATCGCAAGAACTAGGTATTTCGCCCAAAGCCCAATCCGGTGGGCACGTGTTGAGGGTGTCCTCTTCCAGCTTTCGGGAACAAACCGATCCAGAAAGTCCTGGAGTGCGCCAAACGGGCACAAGAAACCACAGAACACCCTGCCCCAAATGAGCGTGGTGACCACTGTGAAGACAACCATGAGAAGGAGAGGTAGATCATCCAAAAAGACTGAAGGACCGACCCATATCGCACTCGTGATATGAGAAACCGAAAGAAACCCGCCATCCATGAATCCAAGGACGAACAGAGTCACACCGAGCGAAACCCAGCGAAGCAAAGTCACCTTCGAGAAAAATGCAGCCGTCGCGAATGCGAGCACGAGTAAAATCAACGCAACACGAGTCCAAGAAGTGTTCGCAACCATGCGTTCCAGGAGCGTTTCCTCTTGGATTAATGTGAAATCGAATCCTTCACCTGGAAGAATTTCGTCTGAGCCTACGATAGCTGAGGAATCCGATGGTTCTTCCAGCTCAGCCTCTGCGGTGTCGATTGAGATTGCTCCCTCGACAGTTGTTGGGGACAGATCAGTATTCGCCAGTGCTTCTGCTGCCGCCCTCTCTTCTGCTACCGCACGCTCAGCTGCCGCTTCCGCCTCGGCGGCTTCCTCGGCCATGATAATCCGCGCTTCCTGGGTCGTATAATCCAGTGTGTGGAAGCCTAGCCTGGGACCGAGGTCGTAAAGGAACGTGAACGGTCTCGTGATGTCGACTGTATCTTCGACCATCATGACCCCTGTAATCGTTGCCTCACCGTAAGAAACACCCCCTGAGGTCAAGCCCAACATCACGATGTCTTCTGGCGAGATCTCGATCGTGTCTCCACCCTGTTCGATCGCCCAACCCTCTCTGACAAAAAGCCGGAGGCGCGGCCCGTCCACCGTGTAGAGCATGAGATGATCCGCACCTCCACGCCTTTCAACAGAAGCTAGCGCGCGCTGGTACATCTCTTCGCCCAAGAGATACTCCCCAACCCTATCGCTCCACATGTGTGCGAGAGAGATGCCAGCTGATCCCTCTCCTGGCTCAGTAACCTCAAGCCGCTCGACAACGCCTCGGCGGCGAAGCTCGAACCACGACAGGCCTACCACATCTTCTACCGTACCCGTTGGCAGTTCGACCTCGAACGAGTAGGCGTTTGCCACACGGCGGGCCGTGTTGCGTATGCCACGGGAAAGTGCTCGCACACTGATGGAAACCTGGGAGATTCCATCAACATCTCCACCCACACGAAATGCTTGGCCGACGTACTTCCCTGTGTATTGCTCCTGGAAGCCCGGCTTCCGAAGAAAATCGCCCATGCTGCGCATGTACGACTCACGGTAGCTCGTCACTCTGATACCGGTGAGTGTCCCGTCCAGCTTCATCCCCACCAATGTCTCGATTGTGCCGCTATACCCGTACTCCTCAGGAGGCAAATCAGAGGTGAGGAAGACGTACCCGATGAGTTCCTGACCTCGATACGCCTGCTTTACCAGAGGCTCCCCCGTAGCTGGGGAAAAAAGATCCGCCTCGGGCATCACTTCCCGGAGGAGCGATTCTGACACCCGCTCGATGTTCTGAGCCTTCAGATCATTCGGTACAGCCAATGACATGAGAGCTGTAACCAGTAAGGCGAGACGTTTTGCTTCTGTCATCGGCAGGGTCTAAGAGGGCGCCACGTACGCAGCTTACGATCTACAGACTCAGCCGACAGAAACTGCTTCATCCAGTTTATCCCCATCACCCGCAGCTATGGCATCACCACGGGTGCCGATTCTAAGTCCAACTATTGCCCAAACAGCCACGACAGGAGCTGCGATCATAGCAATAGTACCGATTGAGAGTCCTATAAACGCAAGCCCGGCATAAATCCAACCACTGACCAAATCACCGCCCCGGTACACTGCTGCATCAATAAAGGCTTTGGATTTGTACTTTTCCTCGCGTGAAACCACAGTAAACAACACTTCGCGAGCGGGTTTTGTAATGCCGTAACGGCCCGCGCGATAGATCACCTGAACCACCATTAGAGTCACCAGGGTGGGATAGACTCCTAGGGCAATGAATCCCACCACTGTGGCCACAGGGATCAGCGCCAGGGTCACTCCCACATTTAGCCAGCGTAAGATCCGCGCTGTCAGATACACCTCGAAGAGAATCGTTAGGATGTTGACGACTAGATCGATTTTCGACAGAAAGGCCCTTCGTTCACCCCGATCAGTCATTACTTCGTAGACGAGGTCAGACTGTGCGAAATAGAGGACCGTAGACGCGAATGTCATTAACGCGATAAAGGCGGCGATCCCCATGAGGTACGGCGAAGCGAAGACTGCCTTCATCCCGGATATCGCACCACCGGGAAGCGGACGTTCTGATCCTCCCTCATCAACGACCGCACCGGTTTCAAAGTTCCGGTGCAGTGCTCCCCCGAACCGTGCGGCTATCTCAAGTGGCACACACGAAATCAGAAGGAGGTAGAACACCGGCACCTGTTCTGCCAAAAAGATTACAACCTGCGGCCCAAAAATCCCTCCAAGAGAAGCCCCTACAGCGATGAAAGCGAAAAGCCTCTTCGCTTGCTCGTTGTCGAAACAGTCCGCTACTAGACCCCAGAACACTGTCACTACAAAAAGAGAGAAAGTGCTCGCCCACACATAGAAGACACGGTCAATCCACGGGCGCGCTTCCACTGGGAGAAACACCAGACTCGCCCAAAAGCCAATCAAACAGGCAATAAAGAAGCGATTCACGAGGGGAACAAAGACGCCACGCGAATACCTAGAGGCTACCCACGAGTATGCTGGAACTGCGATGAAGACCATGACCAAGAACACGGCAGTCCACAGGTACTGGAGGTTGCCCCGATCTTCGGCCGCGATCTCATCTCGCACGGCCCTCAGGATGTACCACGCGAACATGATGAAGAAACCGTAGGCCGCAGCCCAAAGCATTCCCCTGAATTCTTCGTCATCCCTAAAGTCAACGAAGTAGCCGATCAGGCCTTTCAGCACGCAGACCTCCAAGCAGTTAGGCGGACCCAGGAATGTCGATGGCTATGGGCTCAAGCGCTGCATGATAGGGTTCCTATAGCCGCCTCACCAGAAGTTAGGAGAGCGTCGGACATGATTAAGGACGCCAGCCCGGTGCAAGGATGAGCGGAACTACCTAGACTGTCTACTTGAGAGGAAAGTCGTTGCAGTCTTAGTGTGACAATGCCCAATCAGATAAGGCAAGGAGCCGCAGCACCATGAATCAAGATTGCCACGTTGTCCCTGAAAGATCACCGGCAAACTCCCCAGGTCTCATACTAGCACTGGCCTTAACTGTATTGTCCAGCGCCTTCATAGCCGCCACACTCGAGGTCAGTGCCCAGGCACCTGCCCAACCCACATCTGGTCAACAAGTAGTCCTTGTCACAGGCTCCACGTCCGGCTTAGGCCGTGAGGTTGCGCTTCGGCTTGGAGCTATGGGATGGCACGTCATCGTGCACGGGCGCAATCAAGAACGTGGAATGCAGGTCGTGGACGAAATCAACAGTCAAGGTCCGGGCAATGCGCGATTCTACAGGGCTGACCTAGCTTCTTTCGACCAAGTAAAAGAATTCGGTGAGTCGCTCCTGAGGGATTATGAGCGCATGGACGTTCTAGTGAACAACGCGGGCTTCGGTTCAGCACCCAATGAGCGCTTGGTGTCAGAAGACGGACACGAATTCCGATTCCAAGTGAACTACCTGTCCACTTTCTTGCTCACCCACATGCTCATGCCTCGTCTACGCTCGAGCGTACCTTCTCGCATCGTAAATGTCTCTTCGTTGGCTCAAAGCCCTATCGATTTCGATGATGTAATGAT
>Ga0310123_10001433_pt1 | contig 19847 bp, 17 predicted proteins | sample CB6_AW_1057_MG_FD_203505 | JGI IMG/M metagenome (GOLD analysis project Ga0310123, IMG submission 203505) | Marine microbial communities from Western Arctic Ocean, Canada - CB6_AW_1057 | ecosystem: Environmental > Aquatic > Marine > Oceanic | place: Canada: Western Arctic Ocean | collected... | reverse complement strand
GGGCATTGCCAATTTCACACGCGGGGCGGCCTTTGATCTGGCCGAATACAACATCCAGATCAACGCCATCGCTCCGGGCGCGGTACCCGTTCCCAACGACCCGCCACCCGACCCGGATTCGGAACTGCATCAAGCCTGGATGAACTACACACCCTGCGGACGTTTCGGGACCCCCGCCGATGTGGCGGCCGGAGCGGTTTACCTGGCCAGCAGCGACAGTGACTGGGTCACCGGCCAGGTGCTCAGCATCGATGGAGGAATCACGGCCGGTCCGTTAATTCCTTCCTTCGTCCACTATGGCCCCAAGCCGAAAATGTGACGCCGGTAGTTTGTTTATTCGGCGCAAGGTCGCTGAAGGAAGACTTGATTTCTGGCAACCGTCCGGAGTCGATCCCAAGATGCGCTACGACGGTCCGAACACCGGCCCGTCCGTAAGAACGACAAGGTCGAAAAGATACATTCAATCCCCGGCAAGCAGAACCGTCAACTTCACAAGACCTCTCGGCGTTATTGAACATTCCAACTTGTATCGGGTTCAAAGGGATACATGGGTCGCCTGCGGCCGTGAAACTCAAATTTGGTTACATCAGCCGAGGTGCAACCATCCGTGTTGACACGAATAAAAGTTGGACAGACCGATTGATAGGCCGCGATCGGAGCATTGACCCCCTTGGCAACCAGTACACGAAATGAACCGGGATCAAGGTCACAACTGGTCAGCTGTCCCAAACTGTAAGGTACCATACGTCGGGAGGTGACCACCACTGTCAAACCACCGTCGGTCGTTAACACCACGGTAGGCCCCTGGTCGAAGGAACTGTACCCGCCATGGGTGGTCTGCGACTCGAAAAACTTTCCGTCGTGCATGCTCTTGACGCTGAAACTGGCCTCGAGTGGAGTTCCGTTCAGTGGACCGCTCCTGCCACCAATCTGCAGCGCAAGTTTCCGGCCCGGGCCCGCCACCATCGCTTGCTGTACGCAGTCGGGATCATTCAGCACCACGATGCTGTTTTTAACACCCCGTTCGAATAACGCGTGCGCGATCCAAGTTCCATCCGCAGGTGACCCCCCGCCCACGTTGTCACCCATGTCCAGCAAACAGACCGGGGATTTGGACTGGAGCGCCAAATCGATCGAAGCCTGCACATCCAAGGGCTGACCCACCAGGTTTTTTCGTTGCCGCCACATCTCGCCGGCCAAACGTTGACACAACTCTCGTGCCAGGCCGGGATCGTCGTCGGTGACGGTAATCACTGACGATCCCATTTCCCGCACATCAGCATAGGGAAACCCTAACAGGACGCTGTTGGTAAGAACTTCTGGCTGTTCGAGCATCCGGTCCGCCATTTCGAAGAGATCCTGACAAGGCGGCTCCTGGGTACATTGACATTCGATGCTGATCACCTGGGGAGGAAACTCAGCGGCCATCGTAGGACGCAGCCCCGTTTTCAGCATCCGGGCGATAAGCTGCGCCGCTTCAATGCCTCGTTGCAACTGGTCCACATGGGGATTCGTACGATAAGCCATTAAAGCGTCACAGGCACTCACCATTTTCGGACTGAGATTGACGTGCGGATCCAGCGTCCCGACGACAGGCATGTCGACTCCCACCATTTCACGGACCTGCGATAACCAGAAACCGTCGGCATCCGGTTCCTCTTCACTTACGGTGGCACCATGAGGGGCCACAAGCAGGCCATCCAGCTTGCCACAACGCTCCAGTTCACCGAACATCGTGTCCACCAAACGCCGAAACGAGGCCGCTTCGACTCTGCCAAATGGAAGTGCACGAGCGGCAAACAGGGGCACCGCTTCAATACCTTCCTCCTCCAACCCGCTGAAAAATCCACCGATTTCATGGGGACTCGCCGCGAAAGCTTCGCGCACCTCTTCTCCACGAGCAATTACCTCGGCGGCAAAATGCTCCCAGCGAGTTGGCTGGGGCAAGAACGTGTTCGACTCCTGAAGCAATCCTAAAATTCCAACTCGCATGGGCATGAGTCCACAACTAATTTTTTCTGACGTGGCTGAGTTGCGTCGTCATGGGACCTCGAACAATGAAGACGCTCGGGTATAATTCCACCATCGACGCACCCCGAAACTGATCACTTTACTGCGACTACCGGAAAAATCAATTCCCCTCGAACAGCGAGTCACGGCTAAAACATCCCGCTGTTTGTCACTTCACGCCCATCCCGTCCACGCGAAAGTAACAAGGAGCTATCCACCATGAATGACCCGTTTGCCGTTGACCTGGACGGCTGTCGAAGCCGACAGACACGGTTGCTTGCTGAGCTTGAAAAACACGATCTTTCCTTGGCACTTCTGACTCGCCCCGAATCGGTTCAGTGGCTGACCGGTGCCTGGGTGCCCCCTCCTTTTGCCTCCGTGGCAAGCATCAGCATCGATGGCGAAGTGAAACTTGTGGTCCCGCAACACCTGGTCGAAATTCTTTTTGGAGCCGATTGCGTACTGCCTTACGAGGCTCAGCGATTGGCAACGCTGATCGACGATCAGCAACGTTCCAGTTTTGAAGCCTTGCACCAATCATGGAGCACCACACCCTCACAAATCGGCGGAGAGTTTTCACTGCTCGGGCATCAAATCACTCAAACCTGGCAGGCCGATTGGATCGACATCGGAGACGTGATCTTCGACCTGAGACGTTGCAAAGACCCCGATGAACTGCGCATGCTGGCACGTGCCAATGAAGCCAATCGTACGATGTACGAGCACGCGCGCAGCGCGATTCGGACGGGCATTTCCGAATTGGAAATGTACAACCAGTTGCAGGCGGTTGCGACAGAAACCCTGGGAGAACGGCTGACCTACTTTGGCCAGGACTTTCAATGCAACTCACCAGGCGGGCCTCCGCGAAACAGGCGGGCCGAGCCGGGTGAGTTATACATTCTCGACCTGGGAGTGGGCTTCAGGGGTTACCGGTCGGACAACTGCCGGACCTTCTGTGTCGATTCAGAACCCAGTGAACAACAGCAGCGGGCCTGGGATGCCCTGGCCGCGGTTTTTCCAATCGTCGAGTCCACCGTGCGCCCGGCAGCCAGTTGCCGAGAACTGTTTCACCAAATCGAACAACACCTGGCGGAATTTCATCCCTGGAGATTTGGACATCACCTGGGACACGGTGTGGGCCTCGCCGGACACGAAGCTCCACGTCTGAATTCCAACTGGAACAACACCTTCCAGGAAGGGGAGTTCTTTACGGTCGAACCAGGTCTTTACCACGACGAGTTGCGTGGTGGCATACGCCTGGAACAGAATTATCGAGTCACCGGCAGTGGTGTTGAACTGCTGACGGACTGGCCATTGCAACTCTCCTGAGCCACACCAACGCGGGCTACCGACGGCGATTCCATCGGTGAATTTCCCCTGACCGCTACTAGGCTTCTACGGGTGGTGGGCGCCGGGAAGGCGGGACAGGCACGGGCACCACGGAGTCCGTCATCCAGCAGCCTTTGTAGGGGTCTTCGTTCTGCTTGGAAAGAGCGAACAAAAAGGCGCCCGGTTGCATCTCACGATCGATGATCTGCACCAGCACCAGCGCCTGGGCACCATCGGCTTCAACGCGGAGAACCCGGGCCGAGTGGTGCTCAATGAGCGTGCCATAGGGAGGAGATTTGACCATCTTTAAAAACCGCGGCAGGGGCCCCGTCGATTGCCGATTCGACGGTGATGCAAATTCGAAACAAGTCGTAATTCCCTGATTTTCCTTTCCCGGAGATTTCAGGGCATGCAACTGGATGGCCACAACCTCGCGCGGAGTCAACTGCGGATCCGGACGACGGAGCAGCACGCCCGGAGCACGAGATACATCAGCAGAAGTCAGTTGGATGCGGTACTTGCCGTTTGCTTTGCCAGGTCGGTCGATATCGATCTCGCAAACCAATAGCAGGCTGTAACAAACCAGGGCCGACAACACCGTTGCAAGAGTTTTTTTCATACTCCCCATGCTACTCTCTTGTAGCCAGAAATACTCCCTCAAATCGTCCGACCCGGCAGCTAGCAAACACCTTTTATTAAACCAGAAAACGACCGCCCCGCTGCAAATCAGACTGCTGGTTTAAAGGTGTCCTCCAACATTTGGACTCGCCCGCGAAACCGTGACGACCTTGGGCCCGGAAGTGGTCCCTGCAGGAAGCCATTGTGTCGCCGAAACGGTTACCGTAAAACATGGGAGCCTAAAACGTTTACATTTAAGGTCCAACGATTCGGCTGGTTGAATTGACTTTTGATTTCCTGGTTGCTCACCAGACTTCAACTGTGCCGAGTCCGGTTTTACCCCGCAATTCGAAAGATGTCTTCGCACCCAGGAGAGGGTAAGTTGAGTTTTGGAAGAAACTTGTACCGGACGTATTTCAGAATCCTGCGGACGATTCCCTGGACAAGGAACTGCACCACCCGCATCCAGTCCGGTCCCCTGCAGGGATATCGATTTGCCGTGGCACCCGGTAATCCTTTTATCTTCGGTACGTATGAACTCGATTCCCTGACCAGTGTGCTGTCGCAACTGGACGGCAAGGCAGTCGTTTTTGATCTGGGCGCGCACGTGGGCTACTACTCCATGGCCCTGGCAACGAAACAAGGTGTTCAGGTCTACGCCTTTGAACCGTTCCCGACAAATCGCGCCCTGCTTGAGCGGCATTTAACTTTGAACCACGTAGAAAACGTTGAGGTCCTGCCCTACGCGGTCGCGGCTGAAGAGGGAACAGTCGACTTTTCAAATATCGAGAATCCAACCGGAAACACCTACGTCACTCAATCGGCCCATTTCCAAATGTCCCAAGAGGTGATCAGCGTTCCCAAGGTTTCGATTGATCACCTCGTCATTGAAAAAGGCCAGCTACGGCCTCCTGATCTCATAAAAATTGATGTGGAAGGGGCCGAACACGACGTTTTACTGGGGGCACGGCAGACCATCGAACAGTTCCGCCCGAGCATCTTGCTGGCGACCCACGACTTCCACCTGAAGGGTGTCAAAGACCAATGCCTGGAATTCCTCCGGTCGCGTGATTATCAAGTAACACCGACCGACGAAGGAAAAAGCCTGCCGGGCCTGGAGGACTTTGTCGCCACCCCGAGTGAAATGAAAACCGTCCTGTAAAATTCAGGTCGCAGTGATCAAGGACGTGTTACAGGACAGTCCGGCCTGTGGCTCCAAGTGATAAGAACGGCTCTGGGAACCTGCGCGATTGTGATGACCACCAGGGGCTGCAGCCGGCAAACAAATGCCCTTCAGACGGTGTCACTGCTCAGACAATGATGTCTTGCAACACATCGCCACCCAGATCGGTCAACTGCCGCCAGCGCCCCGCATGCAGGTACCGAAGTCGCTTGTCATCCAGTCCCATCAAATGCAAAATCGTTGCATGCACATCACGCACGGGAACACTTTCACCCAATGCCCTTAAACCAAATTCGTCGGTTTCGCCAACCGTCGCCCCCGCCCTGACGCCACCGCCGGCCATCCACATCACCAGCGCATACTGATTGTGGTCCCGTCCCGGTGTCTTGGACGGGGGAATGTTGTTCATGAAAGGCGTGCGTCCCATTTCAGAAGCCCATACGACCAACGTTTCGTTCAACATTCCCCGCTGCTTGAGATCATTTAATAAACCGGCAATCGGACGATCGACTTCCGCAGCGTGCCTGGGCATCTGTCCGCCGATGTCTACATGGTCATCCCAACTGTATTGTCTGTTTTCGACACCGTGCACCAACAAGGTAAACCGGACTCCCTTTTCCGCCATGCGGCGCGCCAACAGGCACTGCCGGCCGAATCCAGCCGTCGTTGTGTTGTCCAACCCGTACATTTCTCTGGTCGTGGCGGTCTCCCGTGACAGATCGACGACTTCCGGTGCTTCCATCTGCATACGGTAAGCCAATTCGTAAGCGCTGATCCGCGCCTCCAGGTCATTGGCTTCCTGACGCGCGGCAGCATGCTGCGTGTTAAGCCGATTGAGCAGATCAAATTCGAGACGTTGCTGTTCCTGGGACATTCCCACCGGCCGCCGGAGGTTGATGACTGGCGAACCTTCAGATCGAAACAAAGTTCCCTGATAAGAAGCCGGCAGGAATCCATTGCTCCAGACATCGGCACCATTCATCGGCGCTCCACGTGGATCTTGAATGACCACGTAACCCGGCATGTCCTGATTGGAACTACCCAGCCCGTAATTGACCCACGAGCCAACCGACGGACTTCCAGGAAAAATCGACCCCGTGTTCATGTGCAGGGTCGCCGGGCCATGATTATTGTTGTCGACCTCGATACCATGGATGAACGCCAGGTCATCCACACACTTTGCCAGGTGCGGAAAAAGATCACAAATGTAACGGCCCGACTGACCGTGCTGCCCGAAACCAAACCGGGTGGGAAACACCACATAGGGAAAATTCGATTTGCCTGCCAGTTCGCCCTTCAGGTTGGGCACTTTCGGCATCGATTGGCCGGCGTATTTCGCCAACTTCGGCTTGAATTCAAACGTCTCCAGTTGGCTGGCGCCCCCGGCCATGAAAACGAAGATGCAGCGTTTCGCCTTCGGCTGATGATGGGGTGGCCGGACAGCCAGGGGATTGAGCGACTGTCCGGCCGCCGAGGCGTCGCTGGCCAGAAGATCTCCCAGTCCCAACAGGCCCAGACCATTGAATGCGCGCGCTAACAAGTCGCGTCGCGTCAAGCTGAAACGGCAGCCAAAGTCATGGATCATCGACATCTGTTCAACCTAATCGTCCGATCTTCACTGCTCAAGCACCCAAGATCGATCAACCTTTTCACTCAATCTACATAGATGAATTCGTTCGTATTCAGCAGAACCCGGCAAAGACCAGCCAGTCCAGCCGACCTCGGCTGGCTGGCCGCCAGCAAGTCCACGGCCTGGTCCTGTTCGCTCGCGGTTGGCAACCGGCCTAACGCAAGCCGGAATGCACATTGGATTTGTTCCGTCCGCCCAGGACCTGCCTCGGAACGCACACGCTTTACCAGGTGAGGCAATTCGGTATTGACCAGCGGTCCATTGTACATCGAGAGCGACTGTAAAGCAGTCACGGAATTTCGCCGTAGAGCGCAAGAATCGCTGACAACCCGCGCATCAAACGCATCCAGCAGAGGCATGTTCAACGAGCGCCTCTGGAAAATATAAATACTGCGTTTACGGGTTTCCGGCCCGGTGGAAGTCTCCCAGCGTATCTGGCCCATGACCTTCTGACGCTCCGCAAGATCGTCAGGCAATGGCGGAAACACTGGCAAACCCCCCAAGTCCCGGTTCAGTCGCCCGCTCGCCTGCAAGATACTGTCTCGAATCGCTTCCCCCTCCAAACGACGACGGCGAAACTTCCACAACAAGTGGTTCTCGGTGTCGGTTTCCTGTGCTTTGGCATGGGTTCTACCAGACGTCTGTCGATACGTCGTGGAAACCAGCATCAAGCGTTGCAGCGATTTGATACTCCACCGGTTTTCAACAAATCGGCGGGCAAGCCAATCGAGTAGCTCGGGATGTGTGGGTTCCGCCCCCAGGTTTCCAAAATCACTGGGAGTCGCCACAATTCCACGACCAAAATGATGCTGCCACAGCCGATTCACCAGTACACGGGCGACTAAAGGATTGTCTGGATCCGCAATCCACTTGGCCAATGCCAATCGTCGCCCACGAGTGGGCCATCGCCCGTACGGATCCAGGCGAATTTTGGCGGGCCGTTGATGCCCGGTCAGCGCCACCGGAAAGCCGGGCCACACCCGTTCTCCATAATTGTCATACTCTCCTCGCACCATTACGTGGGATGCGGGAACACCAGGACCGAAAGGTGGCCCCAAGGAATGCGTGAGCGCGTAGGCCATGGGCCGCAGTCGCAACAGCACATTTCCTAAAGTCTTCACATGTGCTTTATTTTTAGATTTTTCAGCAGCCTCGATTTCCTGACGAATCTTCTTTTCCAAGTCCCGGACCCTTTGTTCCTGTCCGTGACGGTAAAACGGCGCCGGTAACGATTGGCCAACCTGGTAGGTGTCCTCCCGGAGCGGAGCCGGCAACTCCACCGTGGCGAAAAACGCCTTCATCCGGTAGAAATCCTTCGTCGAAATTTCGTCGTATTTGTGGTCATGACATTGGGCACAACCGATCGTCATGCCCAAAAACACCGAACCCACTGTCGAAGTCATCTCGCTGAGCATCTCGTGCCGGGTTTTATCGCCACGAGGCTCGGTAAACGGCGCCAAACGCAAAAACGTCGTCGCCACGACCCCCTCCGGATCCGACTTGGGTAACCGGACGGCACCAAACGCATCCGAAATTTCGTCACCGGCAAGCTGCTGTGTGATAAAGCGATTGAAAGGTTTGTCCGCGTTGAACGCATCGATGACGTAGTCACGGTAACGCCAGGCAAAATAGACTTCCGGGTCCCCTTCGTACCCTACCGTGTCGGAATAGCGTGCCAGATCAAGCCAGAACCGGGCCCATCGCTCACCATAGCCCGGATCCGCCAACAAGCGGTCGATCATGCGTTGTCGCGCCACGGGCGACGGATCGTTCACGAACGCATCGACTTGAGACGAAGTGGGCGGCAGGCCAATCACGTCCAGGTAGACGCGCCGCAACCAGGTCCCCCGATCCGCGGGTCCGGCCGGTGGCAGGTCGTGCCGCTCGAGTCGCCGGAGGATGAAACTGTCCAGCACACCGGCAGGCCACACCGCGTTGCGCACTTGGGGCACTGGTTGCCGGACGGGAGACTGATAGGACCAGTGTGAGCTCACCGGTGCTTTCGAGTCGCGTGTGGAATCTGCGCGTCCAGCGACTGCCAGCATTAATAAAACAAGTAAATAACCAGCTACGCGCATGACAAACAATCCGGGTTCCGTTCGTGGAGAATCTTTATTATGCCAGTTACGCCACGGCGAGGCAAGCAAAGGATCCCGTCCGGAGCGTCTCTCATCCGGCTAGCCAGCATATCACAGCCGATTCAGCCGGAACATCTCTAACCCCGAATCGTTATCCGCTTCCTGAAATAATTCCCAAACAAGTTCACCGACCATCGAAGCAAATTTAAAGCCGTGTCCTGAACACCCTCCAACAATTAACACCTGGGAATGCTGCGGGTGAAAGTCGATCAAAAAGTTCTTGTCGGGTGTGTTGGTGTACATGCACACGTCGTGGTCGAGAATCGCGCCGTTGGCGTCTGGCAGGAATCGCGCGAGTAATCGCCGCACGCTATCGATGTCCTCTGATTCCAATGCACGATTGACGCCGTCCGGTTCGATCCGCGGGCCACCATGGTGATGAGCAACTTTCACTCCACGTCCCAGATCCGGAAATCCGTAAAAAACATTTTCCACCCCATGTTCCCAAGAAAATATGGGACAACGATCCGGTGCAAACAACTCTTGACGCGTCACGGGCTTCAACCAGATTTGTACCTGGCGTTCTACCCACAAGGGCAGGCCAAGTTCGGCCAACAGCGTCCCACACCAAGGTCCGGCACAAATCACCAATCTTTGGGCGCGGTACGTTTCGTTGTCGGACCGGACTTCCACACTGTCGCTATCCGCCTTCCACGCCCGGACCTTTTCGTTAAATCTCAGCTCTCCCCCCAGATCAACCGCCCGGGTCAGCAGTGCATCAATACAGGCTTCCACATGAAGAATACCGCCACTGGGGTCCCAAACCCCGCACATGTCGGCATCGGTCCCCAGTAGTGGCCAACGACGTTCTATTTCCGCCTGGTCAAGCTGTTCAAGCTGAACCATGTGCTGCCCCGCACTGACACGAGTCGAAGTGATCAGCTGAGAATCCGGTTTTCCCATCAGGATCAGTCCGGTCCTGGTCAAAAGGGATTTCCCCACGGTACGTTCTAATTCCTCCCAACCCGCATAAGCACGTTTGACGTATGGCACATACCGCTGGTCATCTCCGTAGGCCATACGAATGACCCGTGAATGTCCGTGACTGGACCCGTGGACATGGGGAGGATGAAAGCTGTCGAGACCGAGGACCTTGAGACCGCTGCCTGACAAATGGTGAGCCACCCCGCTACCCATGGCACCAAGTCCGACGACAATCACATCGAAATGATTTCGAACATTCATCATCAAAAAGTGTAAAAACGTTTTGCCACGTTCGTGTTAGCTTGTCATTGGAAACGGACCTCCACCATCGCGTCGAACTCAAAACACTTCCAGCCCAATGGAACCACAGGTGCATGCTAATTGCCGGGATTTGACCGGAAAGAATAACGGGGGGTTTACCGTTTTCTGAACACAAAAGTCGTGGAAAATTGAAACTCCGTTGCACGCTGAGTGTCGATCTGTCCATTCCCAACAAGCTACCCCCAATTCCGTTAAATCCTTCTAATTCGTCAGTTACGTCGATCGCCACCGCCCACCGCATGTTACAATCGGCGGGGCACTGAGCAGTGAAGAGGTCACTGGCCGCCACTTTGCAAGCAGAAGTTTTTTCAGAATCTCTTACATTATTCCCTCGACCCCTGGTGACCCGCCTCCATCTCCTGTATTTTATCCCCTCCGAATAGCCCCTTCCTGAATCACACCTTCCCTCCACTTCCCTCCCTGCATCTTTGTCGGTTCGTTCGACACCTCTGCCCTGTTACCAGTCCCACTTCGTTCCCTGTGAAAGGAAGCAGTCTTGTGAATGCCTTCTTTGCCGTTTGCGTACTCTCTCTGACGACCCTGTCCGCGGTCCCCGAAACTCTCGTGTGGAAAGAACATTATGGTCAAGCGTTGCAATCTGCTCGTTCACATCAACGGCCATTGTTGCTTGTGATGCAGGATCCAAGTGACCCCAATTGTCGACTGCAGCAAATTGATTCAGTTTCAGACAAAGACCACAATGAGTTGCTGCGCCGATTCGAACTATGCCGTGTTGATGTGACCACGCCACACGGGAAAAAAACAGCTCGGGTTTTCGGGGCAGAACAATTTCCTTACACGGTCATGATTGGTAACCAGGGTAAAAAAATTGTGTTTCGACAAGCCGGCGCCATGGCCTCAGAAGATTGGAAGAATACCCTGAAATCTTACCAGTCTTCCCCTGAACCCGCACTTTCTAAGACAACGGCCCGCGGCTCCTTCGGCAGCAGGACGAATGCGGGCCGACGCCTGCGTTCCACACTCCTGACCCCACGTCCCTGCAAGACGTGACGACGGTGACCTCATGACGTCCGTGTGACGTCGCCGACTTGAACCTGGCTCTGTTACTTGCTAGTTTCCGCAAATGAAAGAGCTGCTTTTTTTTGAAGATCTCGAAGTGGGTAACGTCTGGGAGAGTAGTGCGCGCACGGTAACGGAAGCCGATGTGGTCAACTTTGCGGGGTTGACGGGGGACTATGACCCCCTGCATGTGGACCATGAATACGCAGCTCGGAGCCCCTACAAAAAAACAATCGCCCACGGCCTGTTGGGTCTCTCTCTGCTGGCAGGGCTGAGTAGCCAATGCCCACGCATGTGCAACATCGCTTTTATCGAAATCCGGCAATGGAAATTTCTGCTGCCCGTATTCCCCGGAGACACTGTCCACACGATCACCGAGGTGGCCGAACTCCACGCCAAGGGAAAACGTAACGGTCGCGTGGTCTGGAAGCGGAGGCTCGTTAACCAGGATCAGGCGACAGCCCAGGAGGGGGTCTTTGAAACGTTGGTAGCCACTCGTTCAGGCCAAGAACAGCGATGAGGTCTTCAAACAGGCGCGGACACCCCGGGGAGCCACAACAGGATTGGTGATTAGTCGCACGGCAAATACTCTGATCTTGACGGCCGCCGTACGAACTGCCACCCATCGAGCCTGGCGCAGCTACGAAAAAATCTCGCTGATTGATTCATCGTGATGAATGCGTTTGATTGCTTCACCCAACAGCGATGACACAGAAAGCACTTTGATTTTATCGATCTGCTGCTCCGCTGTGAGCGGAATCGAATCGGTGAGCACGATTTGTGAAACCGGGGCTGCCTGCAGACGGTCAATGGCTGAACCACACAATACACCGTGCGTGGCGGCAACAAAAATATCGCGAGCCCCCGCTTGGTGAACCAACTCGGCAGCTCCACAAATGGAACCGGCCGTGCTGATCATGTCGTCGAATAAAATGGCAACCCGACCGTCAATCGGTCCCCCGATCAGATTTTGCTGCTTGGTCTTTTCTGCGCTACTCCGTCGCTTGTCAACAATAGCCAGATGACCACCCAAGCGTTTGACATGCCCCAGGGCGCGTTTGATACTGCCTTCGTCCGGACTGACAATTACAATGTCATCCTCCGTCAATCCAATTTTCTGGAAGTATTCGTTGAGCACCGGCGCCGCGTAGAGGTGGTCAACAGGAACGTCAAAAAACCCCTGTATCTGGGCCGCGTGCAAATCCATTGTCAGGACTCGATCTGCTCCGGCCCGGGTAATCAAATTGGCGACGAGCTTCGCGGTAATGGGTACGCGCCCTTCGTCCTTGCGATCCTGCCGTGCGTAACCAAAGTAGGGGATCACCGCTGTGACCCGGCTCGCACTTGCTCGTTTACAGCTGTCGATCATGATCAACAATTCCATCAGATTGTGATCGACCGGCGGGCAGGTGGGTTGAATCAGATAAACGTCTCGGCCGCGCACATCTTCCAGAATCTTGCATTGAATTTCGCCGTCTGGAAACTCCTCCAGGTGAAGGCTAGACTTCTCCAAGTGAAGAAATTCGCAAATTCGTTGCGAAAGATTCTCGTTTGCCCTGCCACTAAATATTTTCAGTTCTCGCATTGCTCTTCACTGGTCCCTGCCGGAATTTAAAAATTAGTTACAGCCTCTTGATCCCATTCCATGGTTGCCGTGACTGTCAGACCGGCAAACGATATGCATATCCCGTTGGTCCAGGGCGAGCTCTTCGCAGAGACCCGACCGAAAAAAACGGGGCTGGTTCCTTTATGACTCACTAGGCTAATCAATGTTCACCAAAAACTCAAAGCAGGTACGGATCCCGTCGACAGCAAATCGGATATCTGACCCACGTTCAAGTAGAACTTGTCCGGCAGGAGAAAGAAAGTAGGCTTTCATATCCCCTTGAGAGAGCGTAACCGAATGTGCCTTCTGAAGCAGTCGACCATTTTCGATTCCAACTTCAGTACCCCATCTTCTTCATCTCCTCTTCGGCAATTTGCAATTGGCGGGAGTCATTGATACTGAGTGCTTCACACGGTTTCAGGACATCCAGTGCCCGTACTTCTTTCCCTTCGGTTTTCAGAATTCCGGGGCAGTCAGTGATATAGTACTCGCCTTGTTGGTTGTCGTTTGTAAGCTGGTCCAGGGCGAATTGGAGTTGCCTGCAGTCAAACACATACGTGCTCATGTTGATTTCACTGATCCGACGTTCTTCCGGACTGGCGTCTTTATCTTCCACAATGGTGACAAAATTACCTTCCGGGTCACGGACAATTCGCCCGAATCCCCCGGGGTCCTCTTGATGGCACGACCCCAGTACACAAGCAGGTTGCTCTTTGTGGAACAATTCCAACAAGGAGTTCACCGAAATCGGCTGAAGGAGTGGGGAATCCCCGGTGACAATCAAGACAGCACCTTCGTGCTCGGCCAACTGCTGTCGGCAAACCTGTACGGCATGCCCCGTTCCTAGCTGCTCCGTTTGATCAACAAACTCCACTCCGGGCCTCCCTGCCAACGTCTGGCGGACCAGATCAGCACGATAGCCAACCACGACAACCACTTTATGAACGCCTCCTTCCACAAGAGCGTCCAGTACAAACTCGATCATCGGTCTTCCGCAGATCTCCACCAAGACCTTCGGCAAATCCGATTCCATGCGTGTGCCTTTTCCTGCAGCCAGCACAATGGCAAGTGTTTCCTTCATGGTGATTGGTAATCCTCTCACACCCAGCCGACTGAAAAGTCATTTCTAAAATAGACACCGTCGAGGTTTTTCAAGTTATTGGACCCCACTGGCGAGTTTCCTTCCGGGAAACCTCTCAAGCTGTGTTCGATTCTCCGATTCTACTGACACACCCCAACAGGATCTATCCTCGAAACGTGCAACCTGAAGGACGTGACTTGGACCCGGTCTCGTGATGTACAACGTTCCGTGTGGCAGGAGTGCCACTGGAACCTGCCACAAGAACCTGCCACTGGCGTACGCAGGCAGCAGAAAGTCAAAAAACCAACTTTCTTTCCCATCCTCCACAGAACGATCACTTACCACAGAGGAAGGGATGGACCGCGTGGTCAGGCCAACGCTTCCTGCCGGCCGTGGGCTGCCAAAAGGAGTTTGAAGGCGAGGCAACGGGATCCATTGACCGCCTGGCCGACGGAAACCAGCACCAACAGGTTGACCGTTTTCTACCGGTTCGTCGACCCGTCTCCGTCGTGCTGAACAAAATGTTTTCGCACTGAGGCACGTGAGGCTTGGCACGACCGTGTCAGACGCCCCTTGAATTATCCTCCCGGTGAAATATGCTGGGACAACGTTTGTGTGGATTGAGAATGCTGAATCGGCTGGTCGATCAGCTAACGGCAGCGCCGGGAATGGCTCACCCAAGCCAGATTGGTTTCACTGAAGACCCGCGTTTCCGGTCGCAAACCGGACGGCCATCACGGGAGATTCGGTGCGGGTGAACGCCAGTTCGTGGCCGACAGCGACCCGTTGCATGCCAACCGGCATGTTGAGCCCGACACGCGCTGCTCAGGGCTTGATGAGCAACCAACCCGAGTTTTTCACTATTAAGGCAATCCTTTCTGACCCTGCATCTCCGAGCCGACAGAGTTGTCTTATTTTAGCGGCACCCATGTCTTATCTTCTTTCGACAAGAAAATTTTTATGCAACCGGCAAAATCACTTCGCGAAAAACTTGGCAACCAGGAACTCGTGTTGGGGATGATCGTCACCGATCACCTCTGGCCACAACTGGTCGAAATTGCCATGGGAAGCGGTCTCGACTACCTGATCATCGACACGGAGCATCAACAACATTCACCACCTCTGGTGGCTGAGATTTGTGCCCTGGGGCGCCTGATGGACTTCCCCATTCTGTTACGGCCGCCTGCAAGCACTGCCATGGACGTCCGTGCTGCGATGGATTTGGGACCGTGCGGCCTGCTTTTGCCTTGTATTGAAAATGCCGAGCATTTGGACCTCATTCGTGACGCCGTCTACATGCCGCCCCGGGGAAGTCGGCGACCGGGCGGTCCCGGAAATCGCTGGGTATCCCACACGGGTGTCGATTACGAACTGTTTCGGTCGCAGGTCGAAGATCATCTGATCGTTATTCCACAGGTCGAAACGGTGACCGCTCTGGAGTGCGCAGGGGAGATCGCTGGGCACGAGCTCACCACAGCCCTGGGCATCGGTCCCTATGATCTGTCTGCACAACTGGGCATCTGCTGGAAAGGCCTGGAACACCCGACGATGGCCCAAGCCCTGGAACAACTCAGGACGGCCGCCGTCATCGCGGACAAGCCATTCTGGATGATTGGAGCGGGTGACGTGGTAGTGGAAAAAGGATTTCATTTTGTTTGCATTGGCGAGGCGATGGGCCTGTTTCAACAAGCCTTGCGGATGCAAATTAACCGGATCAAAGAAATCCGTAGGTGACAAGTTTTTCAGGCGCCGGCAGCGGAGTAGCAGGACATCCAAAATGAACGGCGGGATGGAGTTCGCATCACCATGAACTAATCCCGCGAGACACTTCGAAGTGTACCAACTCCTCGTGAATGGAAAATATTCATCACACCACCGGTCATCTCAGACAAATTTTACAACTGGCACCATTGGAACCGCCTACAAATTCAGGCCACGAAATTCGACGAACCTACTTGATGCTTGTCGAATGACGCCTTATTTTTTTCACATCAACGCAAAAAGGACAACGCATGGCCACGCAAGTAGAACCAACCATTCAACAACTCTTTGACCTGACTGGTAAAGTCACTCTCATCACCGGTGGAACAGGTTGGCTCGGAAGCTCGTTCAGCGCAGGCTTAGCGGAAGCCGGAGCCACGGTTGTGATTTCCAGCCGTGATGCGGATCGTGCAGAGGCGGCGGCTGCCGAACTCCCCTCACCCGGTGGCGCCCAGCATCACGGCGTCGCTCTCGATCATACCGATCCTACTTCAATTGCCGACGGGTTTCAGGCCGCCGTCAAAGGGTCCGGACAAATCGACATTTTGGTTAACAATGGCTTAGATCCTATCGGAAACGACTTGAGCGATTGCACCTTCGAACAGTTCGCCCGCCATCAAATCAATACGGCGGGTTATTTCGAGTTGGCCCGCCTACTACGGAACCACGTCGTGCAGCGACAGGCAGAAGGCAGCGTTATCCTGTTGGGATCAATGTATGGTCAGGTGGCGTCCTATCCAGATGCTTACGAAGGGCTACCAGCTAGTCCCGTTGCTTATCACGTGCACAAAGGCGGTGTGATCCACATGGCCCGACACCTGGCCGCCTACTACGCCGCCGACCGGGTACGGGTCAACTGCATCAGCCCCGGACCGTTCCCTCCTGACAAAGTCAACCGGGACATGGTCAAACAACTTTGCACAAAACTGCCCATGAAACGGATGGGAAAGCCTCACGAACTAAAAGGGGCCCTGCTGTTGCTGGCCAGCGATGCGGGCAGCTACATCACAGGTCAAAATATTACCGTCGATGGTGGTTGGACATCCTGGTAGAGCGGTCTCTCATGAAAACTGCAGCGTTGTGTAGGAGCGACACCCGCTGGATCAGAACGTGAATCATGGTTCCTCGATACGGTACAGGTGCGTTTTCGTACGCAGATAGAGCGCCTTACCCAGGGCGACAGGGGAGGCCATGAAACCAGCACTGAGTTGATTACGAGCCAGTTCCTTGTATTTCCGGCCGGCGGCAATGACTCGAGTCTCACCCGCTTGGTCAAATAGATAAATGCGTCCCGGGACGTAGAGGATCGACGCAGAGAATTCTCCTCCGATTCGCTTGTGCCAGATCATTTCAGCAAGCTGGGTATCGACACAGGACACAATCCCGTCGTTGCTGCAACGATAGATCAAACCGTCGATCAGTACCGGCGAACTGTGCTTGGCCACAAACCGATCGATTTGCCAGCGCACGCGAGTCGCGGTGATATCACCGCGACCTCGCGGATCAATGGCATAGAGTGTAGGAGATGCACCGGAACCGCTGTTCATGTACACAAGTTCTCCATCGAACAGCGTTCGGCCAGCCGTCGAGTGCCCGGCATGCCGACACTGCCAGATCTCTTTACCTGTACGGGGATGATAAGAGTAAAAAGCTTTGGCGCTTGGACTCATTAACTGGAGTTGTCCATCGACACGAATGACCAGAGGTGTGTTGTAAGCTTTGCGGCGATCTCCATCAGCCTTTGGCTTCCCATCCTCTCCGAGATCTCCGTAGTCCGTCGAACGCTCCGTCCTCCAAACGGTCTCTCCCGACATCTTGTTGAGTGCCACAATGTAATGATAATCGCTGCCGTCCATGTGGAAAATCAACATGTCTTCAAACAGAACCGGCGACGAAGCGGGGCCTCGAAAATGATTGCATGGCAAATCACGCCGCTGCCATAACACTTGACCGGTCTGTGTGTCGAGGCAGGCCGTCCCGTAACTGCCAAAATGAACGTACACCCGCCCCTCTTCAATCACCGGTGAGGGCGAAGCATAACCATTCAGGTCGTTGCCAAGCGGGCGCGGATGTTCGACATCAAATATCTTTTTGTCAAGTAATATCTTGCCGTCCTGGCGATCAACACACACGGCATACATCTGCCTGCCATCTTCGCGGGCGGTCGTCATCCAGATCTGGTTCCCGAAAATCACGGGAGTCGACCAACCTTTGTCGTGGATAGGCGTCTTCCAACGGACGTTTTTCGATGCGGACCACACCAGCGGTACATCTGCATGTGGTGCATGACCATTCTGCGTGGAGCCTCGATATTCGGGCCAGCTATCCATACTCTGGCCATTGACCATCAGCAGAAAACTTAAGCATTGCGCCGCAACCAGTGGACTCAACATTCTGACACCTCGACAGCAAAGGTTTTTGAAAGAATCACAAAATGATTAACTATTCATTTCCGCCCTTGATGGGTCGTTTGCATTAAAAAGGACGAGCGCAGTGGAAGAACTAAAGTCCCTGAAACAAACAGCGCAACTCCAATCAAGATGAACGTCTGTGTCTGGCCCAGTGCTCCCAAGCTCCATTCGGCCAATCGCGGACCACACATCGCAGGTACCCAGGTACCACCCAAAACAATCGCCGATGCCAGGTGTGTACGATGGGGCAGCATCCGCTGCGCTAAGGCAATGCCGACAGGGACCATGGAGAACATGCCCACACCCACGAAAAAACAGATAACGTAGCTCCACTCGACCGGGAGAAACGCCAAACTCGCAGCCAGTGGCGACAAGGCGCACGGCAGCACGACAAGCGGCCATTTTTCGCGCCCGGGCTGGACCAGGAAGCCGGCACACAAGCCGCCCGTCGCGGCTCCGGCCATGACACAGGCATTCAGACTGCCCACCCGCGGAGCGGAAAAGATGGCCAGCTTCTCTGTCGTCCAACTCGGATGCTGCAGTTGGATTTCACCCTGGACCCATCTCACGAAGACATAGGCCAAAGCCAACTGGGCCATGAATCGGATCACGGTGGCCATGTAGACCAGCATCACAACCAGCCAGCGGGTCCCGATGTCGTGTACTGGCAGCCGTTTTACAACGGCCAGTGCACCACGGTGCCGTACCCGCGATACCGCCCAAAGAAACAACGCTGCCAGCAGGCACCCCGGAATGATCAACCAGGGAAGAAAATTCACACCACCACTGGCCGAAACCCACCTGGGCACCAGGAACGCACCGAGGACACCACCGCTCATCCCCGCAACGAAAAAGAACGCAACTGATATCGTTCGCCTTTCTTCTCTCAATTGTGCCGCCGCGGAAACAGCGGCGGGATGAAACAATCCGATACCAACCGCGCCTACAATGTAAACGGTCCACAGGGACGCTGCATGCCCGACCCAACCGATCGCCCCAATCCCTATCGCTGCCAGCACACATCCGGTGACACCCAGCGCATAGGTCCGAAATCGATCGCCAATCAAAGCAGAAAGCGGCTGAGACAGTCCCGCGGCGACTGACCCTGCACCCAGCAGCCAGGCCGACTCCTGTGCCGACAAATCGTAGATCGCTTCCACAACTCCCAATGTCGATGGCAGTACCGCGGCACACAGATCCACCCACACATGGCAGCCCAGAATGGCGGCCAGAGGTAACGCCCAGGAAGATACAACTCCCACCGATTTGTTTTCAATTGACGCAGCAACTTGTGTCATAGCAGGAGCGATGGAAGCAGGAAAATGGTTGCCTACGGTGAGTCCTTCAAAATGTCCTGCTACCTTGCTTAACTCGCTGGAACAATTCCCGGCCTTTTCAACAGCGGAAAGAATTCACCAAAAACGTCGACAGCAAGATTTTCAAACGAATCAGACAGTCGTGGCGCACGGTTCAGTTTTTAGGTTTAACTCCCTGCGAACATACCACGGCACGTCAACTGTTTCAAACCACACCTGCTTCCCCTCTCTTCGTGCGCCTTCGCTCGTCCCAGGCAGTGAAAACGGCCTGGGACCACAAAAAAGTTGCCCACTTTTATTTCCCGTGTAGGACCACCGGCCACCACGACAAAAGTCCGGCTGAAAACGTCCCCCCAGGCCGACCGGGCAGCGGACGAGCACTTTAAGGGTACATGGCCTGACAGTCTCCTCAATACCGCAAGGTTCGGGTTGTCTTGGCCACACCGGAAATTTAAAATGGAAGCATACCGATTTCGACTGGAAAGCACTCATCAAGACA
>Ga0310123_10001431_pt1 | contig 19865 bp, 14 predicted proteins | sample CB6_AW_1057_MG_FD_203505 | JGI IMG/M metagenome (GOLD analysis project Ga0310123, IMG submission 203505) | Marine microbial communities from Western Arctic Ocean, Canada - CB6_AW_1057 | ecosystem: Environmental > Aquatic > Marine > Oceanic | place: Canada: Western Arctic Ocean | collected... | reverse complement strand
ACATGCTGTTGCAGGCGTTTGATTTCGTGCATCTTTACGATGCCTACGGATGTCAACTGCAAGTCGGCGGCAGTGACCAGTGGGGCAACATTACCGCCGGTATCGACCTGGCACGCCGCATGCGCGGCGTGCAGCTTTACGGAATGACTTCGCCTCTGTTGACCAAGTCCGACGGTTCCAAAATGGGGAAAACTGAAAGCGAAACCGTCTGGCTGTCTGCCGAGCGAACCAGCCCGTATGCGTTCTATCAATATTGGATCAACGTGGACGATGCCGATGCGGGGACTTGCTTGCGGATGCTGACGGAATTGGGCCGCGATGAAATCGAGGCTTTGGATGCGGCGCGCGAAGCACAGCCCCATCTGCGCGAAAGTCAAAAACGGCTGGCGGAATCACTCACCCAGCTGGTCCACGACGACGAGGGATTGGCGTCCGCCTTGCGGGCGACCGAGATTTTCTTTGGTGCTGAGATTGGGGAAGAGTATTCGGAGCGTCAGCTTGGTGAGATTTTTTCAGATGTCTCCAGTAGCACACTTTCCCGCGATCGACTGACGGGTGACGTTCTGTCAGTCATCGATGCACTCGGGGAGGTCGGGTTGGCTAAAAGCAAAGGTGAAGCCCGGAGAATGATTGAACAAGGCGGGTCCTACGTTAACAATCGACGCGTCGCAAGTATCAACGCACGGCTCACGGAAGCCGACCTGGTTGGCCAAACCATGATCGTGTTGCGGACCGGCAGGAAAAAATACGCGATCCTGCGATTCGGCGATTAGATGACCACGACCCCTGACACGCCACGCACCGAGCAACACAAAGAAAACAAGACAGTGAGACGACCGCGTCGTTGGCTCCGTTTCGTTGCGCTGTTTGCCACGTTTCTGGTCGTTGGTTTCGGCGTACTATTTGCCTGTGCCCGCTACGCTTCGCAAAAGGAACCGGAGTTTTATAGCGAGGCGATGCAAGTGCAACCAGAGTTGCAGGTGGAAGACGGAGATCAGCTGGAACGAGAAGTCTTGCAGCTCCACAACAGCACGCGCCGCGAAGGAACGTGGGAGGCAACGTTCACGGCTCAACAAATCAACGGCTGGCTAGCCACGGATCTGGAGGAGAAATTTCCCGATGTCGTTCCGCCGCAGTTCCTGAATCCTCGGGTGGCGATCGATTCGGAATGTTTCCGTTTGGCGTGTTGGTACAAGGATCCGCCAACGAACACGATTTTGTCCCTCGATGTGGATGTTCATTTGACGGACACGCCCAATGTAATCGCGGTCCACATTCAAGCCGCACGCGCCGGAGTCATACCAGTCCCACTGGTGCAAGTCCTCAATACGGTCAGCTATTTTGCCGGACGCGCCGACGTCGAACTGCGATGGGCCAACATGAACGCCGACCCAGTTGCTTTGGTGACGATCCCTACGCACCTGGAAGAGCTGCAACATCTGCTCCATTTGGAAACGTTGGAGTTGCGTGACGGCCAAATCTATCTATCGGGACGAACGGTCGCCGAGGAAGAAGAAAAGACACCTGCTGTCAATTGATGAGGCACTCGCAGGAAAAAGACACCAATGTCGGGCGTACGCCCGACATTCTTCATTCAGCCAACCGCCTAGGAATAGTGCAGTAGTGCTAGCCGCGTCACAAACTGGCGCTTCCAACTAACATGAGTCGTTTTGCCGCTTGTCATCGGCCAGACGGGAGATTTCTTTTCATACGTCTTCGAAGGCAACGCTCCAGCACGCTTGGTCGACGTGCGAGACCGTGGCCCGGCAGCGCCATCGCCGACCGGAGAGCACAACCACAATCCGGTTTTCGTTCCACTGACGAACTTCGTAAGATCCATGGTCCCAGCGGGTCACATGTCCGCGACCTCCGGACACGGGACCCTCATATTCCAGATACGCCAGGCGGTGATCATCGAGTTGCGTCGCGCTGATTGATCGCGTGGCCGCGGGCTCTGCGTCGAGCGCCCACGTTTTCAAGGTCCCATCCACTGCCAGCATCAGATCCCAATGCAGCCCACGGTCAGCCTGGGCAGGTAGGTCGTGTCTCAAGATCACGTAGCGGAGCATGGGCTTTGGAGATTTCTTGCGTGCCATGGGGTGTGACTACCGTTGGACCAGGATTATACGCTAAGGCATAAGTCCCGTTTTGGCGCCGCGTTGATTGTCGGAGATCAGCCTCGGTGTCCGCGTTATTCCGCAAAAACCGTCGTGACTTCTTCGATGACGATCGGCGATCTGGTACGCGAGCTTTCCAGAGAAACTCTGACTTTTGCCCGGCCGGACTGTGCCGCGGTGACTTCCAGACGAAGAATAATTTCGTCACCCGGCCGCAACTCGGCCACCGGTTCGGTCGAGAAGATGCGGTTTCCGGCGGCCGATTCGAGACGAGTCAAGGGTAAGTTCGCGTTTTCCAGGTTGAGGTTGGGGGGAAACTCTAACCGCAACCGCACATTCTGGTCGTTGGTGTTTCTCTCATTGACGACGTGGACCAGGTAAATCATCCGACGACCTTGCCGTATCGGGTCATTTAAGTCCGTCACAGTCAGTCGAAGATCGCCACCGGCGGCGAAAGCGTTACGATCCGGTGGCGACAACTCTGGTTGTGTGAATTTCTGCCGCGCTAAGATATCATCCGTTGGACCGTTGGTATCCAGTCGCAGCGGCGTAACATCATCCTCTAGATCCTTCACGACATCGCCCAAGTCGTAGATCTCCAAATATGCTTCGTCGATGACCGTTAGCGACGGTTCGGCACTGGTCACGGTCACTTGCGTGCCGGCAGATTGTTCCGACGCGGTGCTACGGTAACGTACTGTGCGAATGGTGAATTGTCCCGGTTCGAGCCGTTCAATCGACCAGATCAAAGCCCCTTGTTGCTGCTGGAAGCCGTCCGTTGCCTGCACGGCGCGCAGGCAGGCGGGAAACTGATCGACAACGCGAAGGCCAGTCAATGGCACATTTCCGTTATTTTCGATCCGCACAACAAACTCGCCCTCTTGACCGACTTGAAGTACTTCGGGTCCTGTCTTAGTCACGAGCAACGCAGGTCGATTCGCTTCGGCCGATTGGCCCGGTTGTGGACTACCCACTGCGTTCAGGCAGACTCGTTTGGCCGTCGCGTATCCTTCATCGGATTTCAGCTCGAGCTGGTGGCAAATCGTTCCGGGTTGCGTGACGGACATTGTCACGGCAAACGGTATTTCACCACCCGGCTCCAGGTCGCCCAGCTCGCGAACAATGGGGCTTACCGCTTCCATGTGTTCGAAGCCTCGATCAAAAACATCGCGTACGACGACATTCGTCAAGGGCTGGTTGCCGACGTTGCGGGCGATGATCCGGAACTGAACCTGGTCGCCAACACGCGCGGCTTCCGGGCCGTTTACGTGGAGTTCAAGGGCGTTCGGCGTGACGCGTGCGGCGACGTGTTCTTCGGCGGACGCGCCATCGCTAGATCGGGCTTGCAAGTGATGTTGATAATCGCCAGCACGGTCTGCGCGGCAGTTGAATTCGATGAATCGGCTCGTTCCAGGAGCCAATGGGCCCAGTGCCCATTGGACGCGATCCCCAAAAACCTGCGCGGGAGGATCACTATTGAGAAAACTCACGCCATCCGGAATGACATCACTGACTACGACATTTTTTGCGGTCAAATCCCCAGAATTCGTGACATCCACGTGGACAGTCATCGTAGAGTCGACGTCGAAACGATCTGGACCGGTGACGCGTAGTGCCAGGGCCGGCATACTCCAGCGAACAGAAGTCGTGCCTTGGCCGAGCACGATGGGCGAATAATCCGAGTGATTCGACGGCGGCTGGATGACTTGCACAGCAACCTGTGTTTCGCCCGGCTCGCGGTGCCGCGGGACGATCTGCACGCGCGCGACACCCTGCAGGTCGGCGGGGACCTCAACGACACGCTGACCGGCCGGCGCGAAACTGGCAGCCGGTCCGGAAACTATTTCATATCGGATGATCATTCCCGCAGCGGGCGTTTTATTGGAAGCGCGCAACACAGTGGTCGACAATTCGACCGGTTCTCCGGGATGTCCAGTCACCGTAGCGGGAAATGCCCATTTGGCATCGACCCAGTGGACGGTGGCGGTTTGCGTGGCGACGTTTTCCGCGGCAGCTCCTTTTGCGTAGACCGTGACGCGGCTAATCCCCTCGCGGGCAGAAATGAGCGACAGCCATGCCTCACCCACTCCTGGGTTCCGGCCGGCTGACAATCTTGCCGAGCTGGCCGTGCGGCCAAGCGCATAGTCATTGCTCAATTTGCGCGGTGTGTTCGGTCGTGGCCTTCGCCCATAGAAGCGACCTTCTTCGCTGACGGCCACAAAGTGCCCTACACTTTCCTGCGACAGGATCCATTCGACGGGTTGCCCGGCGAGACGTGTTCCGTCCGGGCTATACAGGCTCGCTTTCAATAGCTTGGGTTTGCCGACCAGAGCAACGACGCGATGCGGGGCGATGACTAGTCTGGTGGCGTTTGGATGCGACCCGGCGGGCGGCACTTCGGGCCGGTATGCAGTCCGTAGCGGCGGCATATTACTCAGGGAGACGGGTGTTGTCTCGATTGCCGGTGCTGTGGCGGTGCTGGGTGTTCCAGCGAGCATGCCCGGTGGGCAGGGGGGTGGGTTGGGCGGCGTGCGATAAGCTGGCCCCGAAAATCTGAAGGACTCTCGGAAAGGCAAGCCGGGCTCGATCGTGGTGTAAGCTGGCGCCGGCAGGAACAACCGCTGGCCTGTGGGATCGATACGGGGGATCCGCAGTTGCGAGCAACCCGAGATCCATACAACACCCAGTAAAGCGAAAATCAACCAACCGAGACGTTTTGCTGTGCCATCGTTTCGCTGCATGACCACCGTGCCTTGCATTTGTCTGGGGTTCTCATGATGCCCTCATCGGTCCACCTAACACGTTGGAGCCGAAGCCGACGACCGTAAATCGGTTTGTGCCGGTACTATCCGACGGCAGATTCGAACCTATGTCAACATCAAGAACGTACCATGCAGTCGAGCGTGACGTCGTGATTTTGCATCATCAGATAGTGCAAAAAAGCAACCTACGTCCCAATCATGTAGTGATTTTGACACTTGCGTGGCTTGTGTGGTTGGGCCAAGATGGTGCCTTGGCCGGTGCTAGCACCGGTACCGCCGGCTGTGTGGCGTTCGATCCAAGTCAGTCATCGGTAGGTCAGCCAGAAGCCAGTATTGTGCGTATTCGAAAGCGTTCAATCTTTTTCCAATGACCAAGGAGCGACAAATGCTGTGTCTGAACTGTGTCAAGATTTTTCTTGTTCTATGGCTGGTGGCAATTGCCGGCTCGCCGCCACTACATGCTGAATCTGCCGACCGGGTACGAGCCGAGCTAGACATCATGAAACAGTGGCTCGGTGGGAGCGAGCGAGGTCAAGGTTGGCACGACTACTTGCAGACCGAGTTGCTGGAACAAGAACTGCAAAAAGGAAACGAAGCTGATCCAGCTACGGTGGAGTCCATCCTGAATTTGTATGCAGGGGACAATGCTGGACTGACACGTGCCCGATTTGTGGCGGTTCGCCGCGCCTTGGCGGAGTGGCAGCCGACTCTTTTATTCCCCGAACCGGACGATTTACCCGGTATACTGCGGGACGCCAAGTCCGATTTCAAGCCGATGGACCCGATACGGCTGGACGAGACTCGTCAAGCGCTTGAGGCAGCCTTAGCGAACCTGGACCGTTTCTTGCTTGCATTGGGTGAGAGGAAAGCACAAGGTTGGTATGAATACATTCTCTGGGATGAGTTGCAGGCCGAATTGGCTCGCGAAGACGAACCTGATTTCAAAGTCTTGGAACGTATCCAGGCGAGACTTGAGAACAAGTACACCGGTCTCTACGTGCCCGCCTTTGTGGCGGTGCGACGCGCGCTGCGCAAATATGGTGAAGCACTCTTGGTTTTCAGGGAACAATACCAGACTCAATTCGAAAAAACACTCGTCACGTTAGCTGATGCACTTGAAGAATATGTGGCGGAACCGACGCATCCCAATGCCTTTGATGTTGCTGTGCGGGTGGGGACACTGCAGCGAGCAGGGCAGGTCCCCGAACTTGTAAACGCGATCCGACACCACTACGCGCGGCCGAATATGTACGTGCAATTCTCCAGCGCGCTGGTTGGAGTCGGTTTCGAGGAAGAAGTGGAAGTGACGGAAGCGATCGCGCAGAATTCCGCTGAGGGCAATGTTTCGGGACAGTCGATGACTGTGGGAAAAACGTCGAGTATGCTGGTGTCAAACGCTGCCGCGGGAGAAATTCGCATCCAGTTCACTGGATCCTCCGAGGCCAGCACACGAATGATAAGCGGTCCAGCCACGATTATTGGTTCGGGCGTGACGAAGATTGACGCCCATAAACAACTGGTCGTCGACGACCCGGGGGTTCGATCGATGGCGACGGTCGCGCGTTGCGTCGCGAACAATACGATCAGCGACGTGCTGGGCAACCCAGCGGTCGTCAATCGGGCATTGCCACTTGCCCGCGCCTCGCTTCCCCAGGCTGAAGCAAGAACTGCGCGTCAGACCGAGTTACGGATTTCGCGACGGCTCGACGAGCAAGTCAGCGAAGACGTTGCAGAGGTCAACCAACGTTACGCTCGGCAATACAAGGATCCTTTGATGCGTCGCGATGATAGTCCGACGGTGTTCGAATTTCGCTCCAGCGACGACTACTTGTTCGCCCAAACGGCTCAAGCGGGAGACTACCAACTGGCTGCTGATGGCCGTCCACCCGAGTTGGGCATGGATCACGATCTGGCACTTCGCATGCACGAAAGTTTTCTAAACAACTACGTCGAAACGGTCTACGGTGGTACGGTGCTGACAGACATTGAAGCTGCCGAGTTGGCGAATGAGCTCAGCGGCCGGGTCCCGGAAAGACTTCAGGTCACGGAAGATTCCGAGCCGTGGTCGATCAACTTTTTCCGCAGAAATCCGCTGACGGTTGTCTTTGCAGACGACGGATACGTCGTGACCGTACGCGGCAGACGATTTACGATGGGGGAACGGCGGATCGGTGCCATGCACGTCACCGCACGGTATCAATTTGAGGTGACTCCCGATGGTCCCCGGCGAATCCGAGTCGGGCCAGTCAAAGTCGAGCCGGCAAATTTCGCCACACGGCAGAAAAAGACTCTCTCAACCGGAGAAACGGTGGAAAAAGCTGTTCTTGAACGGCGTTTCGGAGATCTGTTTCCACCGGGCATTGAACCAGAGGGTTTGGAATTGCCCGGACGTTGGCAGAAAGCAGGTAAGCTTGTCATGCAGGAGTTGTCAACCCAAAATGGTTGGTTGGTGACGGGCTGGCGCATGCCCGAGCCGTCCCCCGCCGAGATTGAACAAGAACCACCGGCCACCGAACCCGATGATGCGACTCCGGACACCATGCCGGAAAGGACGACACGGCGCCGCACAACGGATCGAAATAGTCGGTAAGTGATCGGCCAACGGCCGCCCCAACGGGTGGTGGTGCCTTGTCAGAATCAAGTTTGAGTATTTAATGTATGGCTCGGCGTGAGCCGTATCCTCCCGTTTGCGAGCTACGCTTCCACCCTAAGACCTACGTTTCACAAAGCAAATGACCAACTACGTGGATGTGATTTTCGACTGCCTTCCATTGCGCAGCATCACCCGGCTGGATGTCCCGCTGGATGCTTCGCCAAAGTATCGCCAGCGATGCTTGCGCGTTAAATCGGCGATCGAGAAGCACGGCTCATACAACAGCTATTTTCTGTACAATGCGAGCTGCGTCTATCACTTGACGAACAGTCCTGATCGTGGCGCGATCCAGTTTCGGTTCGAGGGCACCGTCCTGACTGACGCCGAAGATTTGCACGTGGAACGCTGTGAATTGGCACTGATCGAGTTGGAGCATGAAACGTGTGACTGGCTGACCGAACCAGTTGTGCAATGGTTTAGCGACACGGTGGCCCGCAGCGTAATGGTTGAATTCGATCGTTACATCGAGGCAGGTGACCTGGAGCAGACGAAACAGCGCGTCGAGCAAATCGAGGCGGCCAGTGATGAGTTGGGTGGGTATGTGGGAATGTATCTGTGATGGTTAGGAAGTATGTCACTATTGTAGTCCCACAGACCGAGCACAACCAGAAACCTTGCAATCGACTAGTTGGACAGCGCCACTATGTGATTGAGAATTGTCGTAAGTGGTAAGTTGTAATAGAGTCCAGGTTTCAGTGTTCAGGACGTCTATTTTCGGTCTCAAACGGTCACACCGTTTTAGCACGCGTCGCATTCAATCCAATGAATTTTCCATTGTATCTTCCTGAAACCTGAACACCTAAGACGTTTCACACTTACCGTTTATGCCCCGACCCTTTTTCGAAGGAGCCAGGAACTTGTCGACGTTGCAACAGTCGGACAGCCAAAGTCCAAAACGGTTACTCGACCCCACATTTCTGTTTCACTTCTCCGTGCCCTGCCTATACACATCGCAGACCTGGAGCGCCGAGGGTATTCAGCTACCGGAAGCTAGTCGGTTACCCTGTTTTGGCGAGTTGGAAGGGAGCCCGCTGTTCGCGGACCTGCGCGTTGCCTGGAACGAGGAAGGCATCTATTTTACCGTGCGAGTCGCCGGCAAACGACAGACTCCCTGGTGTCGCGACACACGGCTTGATGAAAGTGATGGGCTACATGTGTGGGTCGATACGCGTAACACTCACAATATCCACCGGGCAAGTCGCTTCTGCCACCGCTTTGCCTTTCTGCCGGCGGGTGGGGGGCGGTTACTAGACTTGCCGGCGGCCGACCAGATGTTGATCAACCGGGCGCGCGAGAATGCCAAACCGATTCGGCTAGGTACACTGGGCGTGCGCAGCGAGAAACGCGTCGATGGTTATGTCCTGGAGTGCTGCGTGCCCAGCACTGCGATGACTGGTTATGAGCCGGGCGACCATCCGAAGCTTGGGTTTACCTATGTCGTGATGGACCGGGAACTCGGTTGGCAAACGTTCAGCGTCGGGAGCGAATTTCGCTTTCAGGAGGACCCCAGCCTGTGGGGAACGTTAGAACTCGGCCGTAATCCGTCGGCACCGTCGTGAAGCCAGGGGTCCGCGCTGCTCAGCGCAAGTAGCTGAATTCGTGAGATTTCGGACTGTTAGCGCGGTCTACCGACACTGGCGATACGTGCCCTCATTTCCAGCGGACATTGTCTAGCATGCTTTCGGTATTGTCGACTGTTCGCCGGACGATTACGATACGCTCCCTTGGTGGTCACGTTGGAAGCTAAAATACGTGTTCTGCCGGCGGTGTTTTGGAAAGGAATCCAATACTATGCAGAAAACGCTTGCTGAGCTGGCGGATCTTGTCCAGGGGGAATTGTGCGGCGATCCGAGCATGATCATCACGGGCGTGGCGTCGATCCCTTGTGCTGGCGCTCAAGACATCACGTTCGCGGAAAGCGAACAGTATCTCGGACGTCTTTCTTCCTGCCAGGCGGCGGCGTCGATCGTCCCACCCCACATCCGTCCGTCCGGCATCGCCTACGTTGTGGTGGAGGATGTCCGCGCCAGCATGGACCGGATTGCTTCGCTGTTTCGCAATCCGCCCAAACGGTCCCGTATCGGCATCAGTCCCACGGCCCACGTCAGTTCGAACGCTCGTATTGCCGAACACGTCGACATCCATCCAGGAGCGGTCATCGGTGACGAAGTCGAGATCGGTCGTGGATCGATCATTCAATCCGGAGTGCACATTCTGCCAGGGAGTCGTTTGGCGGAAGACGTGATTCTGATGCCTAATGTTGTCGTTTACGAGAACACGGTGATTGGGCCGCGGGTCGTGATTCACAGCGGGGCGGTGATCGGCGCTTACGGTTTCGGCTATGACCAGGTGAACGGCGAGCACGTCCGTTCAGCCCAACTCGGGTATGTGGAAATCGAAGCGGACGTCGAGATCGGGGCCTGCACCACGATCGACCGCGGAACGTACGGCGCGACATTCATTGGCGCGGGAACAAAAATAGACAACCAGGTGATGATCGCGCACAATTGTTGTATTGGCCGCCGCAATATTATTTGTTCGCAGGTAGGCATTGCCGGCAGCGTCACCACGGGGGATTTTTGCGTCTTCGCGGGGCAGGTTGGCATCCGCGACCACGTTCACATCGGACACCGTGTCTCGCTGGCCGCCAAAGCAGGCGTGATATCTGACGTACCTGATGATGAGGTCTTCATCGGTATTCCGGCGACGCCTGCCAAGCTGCAGCTTCAAATCCTTGCCACACAACATCGGCTCCCTGAAGTGCGCAAACAATTTAAACAGCTGCAACGAAACGTGGACGCAATTCAGAGAAAGCTTGACGCCGAACCGCGCAGCGACGCGGCATGAAATGGGTGCCACGAGCCGAGTGGCACCTTTAACGTGGTCACACTCAGGTCGTGGTGACCCACAATGTTGATGGTTTTGTCGACAGGTCACTAGTACCCGACGCCATTTGAAATGGTCGGTTCCGGGTGGCTGGTGTCGAGTTTTCGAGCCCCCGGCAACGTTGCCTGGGGGCTCAAAAACTCGACCCTGCCACCCACAAAATCGAATGACCTGAGGTACTAGCACCGCTGACAAAGGATAATTGGAACTCCAATGACGAACAACACAGCAGGATCCCGCTCTGTTTCGCTGCCGAAAATCGGACTGGTGGCCGGTTGGGGCCGCTATCCAGTGGTCATTGCCGCAGCGCTGAAGCGACGTGGCCATCACGTCTGCTGTTTGGGGATCAAGGACCATGCCGATCCTGCGCTACGACAAATAGTTGACGAGTATTGCGAACTCGGCCTGGCAAGAATCGGCTCGCATCTCCGTTTCTTCAAACAACATGACGTAAAAAAAATAACCATGGCGGGCAAAATCGACAAAGTCCGCCTGATCGGCCGACTCGCCTGGATCAAGCACCTCCCGGACCTGACGGCCATGAAGACGTTTTACCATCATTTCTATTCGAATAAGCGGGACCGACGAGACGACACATTACTGATGACGACCGTCGAATTGGCCGCCCGGCATGGACTGGAAGCGATCCCTGCTACGGACTTTGCGCCGGAACTGCTGGTTGACGCAGGCCGATTGGCGGGTCCTCGGTTGAAGCACACGCAACGCCGCGACATCCAGTTCGCCTGGTCGATCGCCAAAGACATAGGCCGCTTGGACATTGGCCAGACCGTGGCTGTCAACGGCCAAGCTGCCCTGGCTATTGAGGCCATTGAAGGTACGGATGAATGCATTCGCCGCGCCGGCAAGCTCTGTCCGTCGGGTGGATTTACGGTCGTCAAAGTGGCCAAGCCGCAACAGGACATGCGTTTCGACGTGCCAACGATCGGCATGGGGACACTGCAGGCTCTGTCCCAAGCGGGTGGTCGCGTACTGGCCATCGAGGCGGGTAAAACGATCTTTATCGACCACGAAGAAGCTCTGAAGTTTGCGCGGTGCCACCATATCAGCCTCGTTGCCGTCGACCGCACCGAGATGCTGGGCTCTTTTAAAGCAGCGTAACGAACACGCTTTTGTCGCAGTCGTCGCCGATCCCGTCGCTTGGGATTCCCGTCATGATGCCACTAAACTACGGTCTAGTCGTGTCGGTTGGCTTGGTTCATACTAATGGCATCACCCATGAGGTAAATGCAATGGCACCAAGCTTGATGCGATTCTTGCTGCTGGTTTCCATCGGGTTGGCCCAGCACGACTCGTGTGCCCAGGCCGACCTGGACGTCGACTTGCCGCTGCCGCGAACAACCTATCTGGGCCGTAGGATCGCTCCCGCGATGAGCTACCTGGGCGCCGATTGGCTGATGCGCAAGCAGCGGCAGGAGGAGGAAAATTGCAGTTTGATGCTGCAACAGCTGGGCACCAAACCCGGCATGACCGTGTGCGACATGGGCGCCGGCAACGGCTTCTACACGGTACAACTGGCTCATCATGTCGGGGCGGCAGGCAAAGTCCTGGCCGTAGACATCCAACCCGAAATGTTGACTCTATTGCGAGCTCGTGCCGAGAAGGAAAATATTACGAACATCCAACTGGTGTTGGGTACCGTGATCGATCCGCGACTACCTGCCAACCAGGTAGATTTGATTCTGTGCGTCGACGTCTATCACGAGTTCTCACATCCGGAGCGTATGCTACGGAAGATGCGAGATTCGCTTTCACCTTGCGGCCACGTTGTATTGGTGGAATTCCGCGCTGAGGACCCACTGGTACCGATCAAAGAGCTGCACAAAATGAGCCGCGCGCAAATCATGAAAGAGCTGCTGACCAATGGTTTTCGGTTGGCGCGCGAGTTCAACGATTTGCCTTGGCAACATATGATGTATTTCGAACGGGACGACGATTGGCAACCTGCCGCAGATGCAAATGGCAACGTCACGGAATAGAAGCCTGACGCTGCAGGTGGGTTGGCAGCAGGCTTCCATTAATCCAAACGATTCGTTGATTTTGCGATGACCCAAACGACGACATCCTGTTCCCCGTTGCCAACAGCGGTCGACCGGCCGGCCGCTGTTGTCGTGATTTATGACGGAGAGTGTCGCTTCTGTACGGGACAGGTCAGGCGACTCTCCCAGTGGGATCCGGGCGGCCGGCTGGCTTATCTTTCGTTGCACGACACGGAAGTCGCGCGCCGCTATCCGGATCTTACGCGCGAGCAATTGATGGAGCAGATGTACGTTGTCGACCATTCAGGCCAGCGTCACGGCGGCGCTGCCGCATTTCAATATCTCACGCGAATTTTGCCACGCCTCTGGCCGCTAGCGCCGTGGATGCATCTACCATTCAGCTTACCGCTCTGGCAGTGGATCTACCGCCAGATCGCCCGGCGCCGTTACCGGATTGCCGGGCACCCTTCGTGCGACAACGGCACGCACTGTGTTCAGACAGACAAATAGCAGATCAGGGCCGGGCCAAGGTCTGGACGGTCTGGAATCTTAGCTCATGACCGGCCGTTTCTTGCCGCGTACAGACGGGCCAGATGTGCCTTGGGCATTTTTCTTGGTCCGGTTTTGCCGCCTAGATGACAGCCGTAAAGCCACTTCACACCGTACGTGATAATAAAACGACCAAGGGATAACGTAGGGTTCAGTTGGTAGAAATCTGATAAAAGCACAAATGTGACTCGATATCAGGAGACGGTTGTCATGTCAGGTACAAGTATTTTTGGCCAGGCGCTCCAAGCGATCCGCCAGCACTGTAAGGAAACGGAAAAGTTCGCTGCATCGTCTGCCTCGGCAGCGCGGGAACACCGTGAGCGGTACGAAGGCTGGCAGATCGAGATCAGCCAGAAAAAGGTTGGCGTCACCGTTTCCCGCCCAATTTATAGCGCTGCCATCTGGAAACGTCGCACGAACACGCGCGACTTTCTGTCCGGTTTTGCCAGCCGGCAGGCAGCGTTGGAAGCGGTTCGCCTCAGGATCCGGGAACTGAATACACCCGAGAAACATTTGACGACAACCGCAAAAGTTTGCGGTCCGCTGAATCGCCGGCAATTCATCCGGTGAATGATCCATAGACGGCCACTGCGGATTGAATCAGATTGAGACACAAACGCGATTTGTTGAATGCGTTCGCAGCTGTTACCGTTAAACTATGGCGGTTCGCCCTGTGTAAGGCGAACGTTCGTCTCCTTTGCCGACGCTGTGAATTAGTGCTTACATGCCCGTAGACAAACTGATATCTGCCCACACCGATACAGCCATGAACGTCGACTTGCTACCTGAAGGCGGACATCCCGACACGAAGTCACAACCCGCGCCCACTACGATCCGTCATCCGTCTCGTATGGGTGAGGTTGAATCCGTTCTCAAGTACATCGGAGCTTCCAGCACTCATTGAGCTGAAAATCGCTGCTGGGCGAGGTCACGAAGAGGCGGATGTTATCCAGCTGATGCGTGTCAACATCCATGAGAGTGACACGCTTCGAAAGCATCTTGTCGATACTCATCCCGCTTACACACTTAAATTTGATCACTTGTTGGAGCGCGCCAAGGCGGAAGAAGAACTCTGGCGGGGATTATTCGCGAACACTAGCCCGACGCACGAGTTTTGAAGTTGCGCTAATTGACGGAAAACCTCATGATTTACCATCAATTGAAGCCTGACACGCGAGCGAAGGAGAACGTGGGATGGATCACCAACACGGCGTCGGTTCGATTGTCGGAAAGTGGCGGAAACTTCGCTGGTAATGTATAATCCGCTCTCCTTTGCTGGCGAGTCGGGTTTCCATTGATGATGCCGCCAAGCGCTCGCGCGTCGGGCTAGTGTGTGAGACAAATTGCACGGTGAGTTGGGTAACATACACGGAATAAATTAAAATTACGTCTAGCGTAGTAATCGCCGATGGCTTCGAGGCTTCAGGGCCTGTGCCGTCTCTCAGATAACCCACGTGGGTCGATAGGATGCCTCGTACATCATCTCGGAAGAACTGACCGTCGTATCGTTGTAAGACGTGCGTCCCAGTTGAGTCCCCTTTTCTTCTCTCAAAGTGCGCCGCAATGGGCTACTGGTATCACCGGCGCCTTCGTCGTCCGTCTGCTCGCTGGCGGCTCCGTTATCTTTGGCTAGTATCGGTGAAATGGCGTTGTTGTTGCCCGTTGAATTCGCGGTAAACTGGCCGCTTGAATTGTTTTCCGAATATGTGCTGTCGGCACATCCAGGCCGAAAACGGTCCAGGTTGCGAGACTACGTGAACCGGTCGCACTGGCGGTACGTCGAAGTACGGAGCTCCCGTTACGGTTGTGACTCATTGGTGCCGGCAAATGATTACATCGAGTAGCGCGACAGTGTTAACTACGACCATAGGAGTAAGTATGATGTTGAACCGACCCTTATCGTCTGAAATGACTTGCCGTGCCAAGGAAGAATTTAGCGACAATCTAAACATGTACATCGAGCAGTTGCAGCAACTAGTTGCCGTCGATCGGGCGATTCCTGGACACCGAATCAGTCGATCGCTTTGGCGAAATCACTATCTTACTGACGTCGGATATCGGCGATCCGGAAGATGTGAAGATCCTTCGTGCGATGTCCCACCACTACGATGTGGCTCTGGTCCTGGAGCCGGCGTGGGTGAATGGAAACGTCGTCAGTTCACGCAAGGGCGGAGGAATCTAAACGCTAACAGTGCGCGGTCGCACTGCACACTTGGGGGTCGAGCCGGAAAAAGAAGCCAACACCGTCCACGCATTGGCTCATCAGATCCTGCAGACCAGTCAGCTCAACGATTTGGCATATTGTCTGTCCGTTCAGGTAAACATAAATAATAGATGCACAGCCTTCAATGTCATCGCCGACCACGCCGAAGCTGTTTTGAACGTTCGTGCGTTGGATCGAGATAAGCTTGACGAGGTCGACGCCGCGCTCAAGTCACTGCGCGACAAGCCATGGATCAGCGATACATCTCTCGAGGTAACAGGTGTCGCACGTTCCCCCATGCCAAAGACAGGCACCAACACTCATTTGTAGTCAAGGAAACCGGACGAGACGTAGACGTGCCAGTCAACGATGATCCGATCACCGGCGGCACGTCCGACGGGAACTTCCTCGCCGCGGAAGGAATTCCGGTCATCGATGGCTTGGGCCCAATCGGCAGTCACTTACACAACTGCGAGTAGGAGTATGTGTGTCGCGACCGTATTGTGCCGCGGACGGCCATCTTGTCGGGCCTGATTGCTAGGATACGCCGGAGAATGCACGTTGGTTTAGTCGGCAAGCGGATACCAGCTGAGGAGAGACTGGCGTTGCAAGGCGGATGATGTAGAGCGCAGGCAATCCACCAGGATACTGGCTTAGGTCGTCGCTCGAGCGGTCTGGTGCGACAACGCCTCCTGCAGGCGTTCTTCAGCATAGAGCTGCTGCGGCAAGTGACGGAACCATTGCAACATGCCCAGCGCCATCACCAACGTAACCGCGACCACCGGCCACGTATAGACGACCCCCACTTCACTGGTTTCAAGCAACCAGTCGCTGCCGGGCAACCGCTGCGCATACTGCTGCAGAAATTCCTGGCTCAGAATGGCAAGCGAATTATGCGTGACATGAAATAGGATGCAAACGAACAAACTGCTGGACTGGACGGCCAGGTAGCCGATCACGACACCGAGGACGGTCGCTGTGATCGACTGTTGCATGATTCCATGGGCCACGCCGAAAAAGATGCTGCTCAGCACGATGGCCCACCACCGATGACCGAGATGGCGCAGCCCGGACAGGATGAATCCACGAAACGCCAATTCTTCGCAAATCGCCGGTACGACAGCGATCACCAGGATTAACACCCACAGGTTGGGCGCACCGCTCAGCAGTGTACGCGAGATCTGTTCGATCTGTTCCGGAAGCGGATACGTTTGTTGTATCAGCATGCTGAGAGAGATCGCCGCAGGATGCAGCAGCACGGCCAAGAGCACCGCCGCCGGTAGGGAGAGCCACCGCGGCGTGCGCAGCAACAAAGTCTCACCTGGCTTGCGGGTCAGCATACCGGCCATCAATAGCGCGGGGATGGCGAAAAACGCGACCTGTGTGAGCACGGTCAAGGTTGCCAATCCGGTCCAGTCTGCGGGCAGCGAAAACTGGGAACTGATGAAAAACCGCAGCAGGAGGATGAACAGCGCGCAAAGCATGGCCTGGCCTACGGTCGGTGTGTCGCCCCGGTCGCGTACCAGGTGCCGCAGCCACGCTCTCGATTCGAACTGTTCACTTTCGCGGAACAACACCGACTCGTTGTTGAACTGGTCGACCGCCCAGCGAATGGCCAGCAGGCAACATGCCCCGGTGACCGCTAACACCGGCAAAGCATATAACGCTGCTGCACCATAATCCGATTCCATCAGCGCCCGCAGCATCAGCATCAGTCCAGTGACCGGGATCAAGCTAGTTACCGGATCGAGCTGAACGGATGGCAACGACGGGAGGACCATCAACGGCATGGTCACCAGCAGCAGCGGCATCAAGTAATACTGTCCCTCCTTAGCGCTGCGTGCCAGAGCGGCCAGCGCGAGCGACAACGCACTGAACAGAGCGGAAATAGGAACCAGCGCGACCAGCAGCCAGGCCAATGACGGCAGTGGAGGCAGGCCAAGTGGCATGTCGGTCACGATTTTCTGGAACGCTTGCAATTGCCGCATCATCATCCCGGCAGTCAATCCCATGCTGAGGAGATTTAACAGCGAGGTGACCATGCTGAACAACATAATCGTCAGCAACTTGCCCCAGACAATTTCACTGCGCTGGGCCGGGCTGCAGAGTAACGTTTCGAGTGTACCACGTTCCTTTTCACCGGCGCACAAATCGATGGCCGGATAGAATGCGCCGGTGAGTGCCCAGATCAACACGACAAACGGCAGCACCTTGGACCAGATGGCGGCTCGTTTTTTAGCTTCCGGCGCCACGTCCGTTTCCTTCGCCAAGAACGGCCGCGCCACGGCCAACGGTATCTGGTTCTCGGCGAGATACGCATGCCCCATCTTTTCACGCCACAATTGCAGCACGCGTGACAGCCGGTCACGTGCTACGCGTGACTCGTCACGCGCCTGGTCGTAAACGATTGTCGGTCCCGGAATTTGGCGGATGATGTCCGACGCCTGATCTCTGCGAAGCGACTTACGGGCCAGCTTTTGGCGAAATTCGGCTAACTGCTGGCCAAACGTTGCCGGAACGATAAGGACCGCGTCGCACTCGCCGTCTCGCACCGATTGCTCGACCATCGCAGTCAATTCGTCCCCGACCGGGCCGTCGAGTCCCGGATAGGGAGTGACTTCCAGAAGATTCGATTCATCCGCAAAGTCAAACAGCTCGGCGGAAAACCGTTCGCCGTCCAACAGCTGCGGCGCCATCGGCAACTGCTCCGCGCCGACAACGTGTATCTGCGCCGGATATTGTCGCGTGAACTGAGAGACCTGAATAAAGATCATACCCAAAAGTGGGTACAGGAAGATCGGCAACACGGCGATCGTGAACAACGTTCGCCGGTCGCGCAGCTGGTCACGCACTTCACGCAGAAATATCAGCTGGACGTTGGACCACTTCATCGCTCGACGTTTGCCAATTCGTGCCGTGTGTCGTAATCGGAAATCAACCGAAAAAACAGTTCTTCCATGTCGTCCTCTTCATGCTGCTCGATCAATTCGTGCAGTGTTCCCGCGGACAGAATATGACCACGATGCATCACGGCAATTTGATCACACAACCGCTCGACCTCGCGCATAATGTGCGTGGAAAAGATGATACATTTTCCCTGGTCGCGCAACTCGCTGATCGTGTCCAATAGCGCCCGGCCCACGAGCACGTCCAGCCCTGCCGTTGCTTCGTCAAAAATGAGAACCGGCGGATCGTGCACTAAAGCACGCGCGACGGAGACCTTCTGTTTCATCCCCGTCGACATTTTCGATCCCAGCAGATCGCGTATGTCGTTCATTTTCAGCCGTTCGAATAGATTCTCCATCCGTTCGCGCAGCAGCGAACGCTCAATGCCATACAGGCGCCCGAAATACTCGACCAATTCCCAGGCGGTCATGCGATCGTAGACCGCCGTATTGGCTGAGACAAATCCGATCTGGTGACGTACCAGCGCCGGTTCGGTAAGCACATCATATCCATTGACCGTCGCGATTCCGGCACTGGGCCGCAGGATCGTACTCAAGATCCGCAGGACGGTCGTTTTGCCCGCGCCATTCGGCCCTAATAATCCAAAAATCTCTCCCTGCATCGCGTGGAAACTAATACGATCCACGGCCACAAACTGACCACGCCGCAAATCGGAATAAGTTTTCGTAAGTTCTGAGACTTGGATCATGGTAATGTTTCACCGCATTGGTGATGCGTCCGAAGTCTCACGACTTCAGCGACCGTGGAATATGCGATTTCTGTGATTCGAAAATCGCTCGACGTAGAGAGGTACACCTCTCTACCATTATCGCGCGCGGTGACTTAGATCTTACACCATTTTGGCGAAGACAGCTCGGTGTCCCACGGTGAGAGACTCGGTTGAGACGATCGTATGGACTGGGCAGTCTGCCGCAGATGTCGCATGTCACCGACTTTCTGTACAACCCAAATAGGCATGGGTCGGGTTACAGTGGGTGGGATATTGTTTTGGGACAAGGGCATTTCAGAAACCAGATAATTGAAGAGCGTCAGGATACGGACGACACGGATTCCGCGGAGAGAAGAAATATGTCATCGTGCATTTCCGTGTCCAACGAAATAGCCTACTAACGGCTGCACAGGCGCTAGCCCGAATTCAACAACGTCAATTCAGAACCGGCAGCCGTTGGGCAAGTTTCCGATTGGCTTCCACAGCCATCCGTTGGTGCGATTCGTCGATCAGCTCGTAGAACACATTGCGCTGGCGAGGGACGTAACCCAACTCGCTGATCGCGTCACGGATTTGCTGCAAATTGAGGTAGTGAACTGTGCCCGCTTCGGCGACGACGTTTTCTTCGATCATCAAACTGCCCATGTCGTTCGCGCCGAACAGAAGTGCGAGTTGTCCGACCTTACGTCCCTGCGTTACCCAGCTGGACTGGATGTTGGGAAAGTTATCGAGGTAAAGCCGGCTGACCGCCTGAGTCTTGAGGTACTCAAACGAAGCGGCCGGAGGGACATCCGCCATATTGGTGTTTTCCGGTTGGAACGTCCAGCAGATGAACGCCGTAAAACCGCCCGTTTCGTCCTGCAACAGCCGCAACCGCTCGAGGTGCTCGATTCGTTCCGCCAGCGTCTCCACATGACCGAACATCATTGTGGCCGTGCTGCGACCGCCTAACTCGTGCCAGACCCGCATCACGTTCAGCCAGTTGTCGGTGAGTACCTTGCCGCGTGTAATCTTTTTGCGAA
>Ga0310123_10001430_pt1 | contig 19872 bp, 15 predicted proteins | sample CB6_AW_1057_MG_FD_203505 | JGI IMG/M metagenome (GOLD analysis project Ga0310123, IMG submission 203505) | Marine microbial communities from Western Arctic Ocean, Canada - CB6_AW_1057 | ecosystem: Environmental > Aquatic > Marine > Oceanic | place: Canada: Western Arctic Ocean | collected... | reverse complement strand
GTGCGCATATTCTTCGGAAAAATCGGCCGTACCTTGGTCACCATTCGCCAACGATTCCCTTGTCATTTGCGATGAAAACCACCAGGATCGAATCTTCCGGCCGTTCACAGCCGTTTATGCTCGAAAACGTATACTCGCCTTCCAGCCTGATGAGAACGATGAATTACCGATGCCATTCACCAGGCCGAATAAAGACGCAAACGATTGTCGGCGTTATCTGCCTCGCTTGCTTGGTCGTCTTGCAATGTTTGCAGGCGGACGAGCCGATTGACGTAGGCAGTCGCCGGCAGTTGTTCGTCGATCGGCACCTGATCGATACCCAGGAAAACTTGCGTCAGGTGCTGCATCATCCCGTCCGACGAGGAATTGCCATTCAAGCTGAACATCCCTGGGAAAATGCCGGCGTGTCGTACATGGTCAGCTTTCGCGACGGCGATAAATTCCGCGCCTGGTACCGGGTCGACACGGCAAAATTCAATTTCTCTGATAGCCGCAGCATGACCGCCTATGCCGAAAGCAACGACGGGATTCATTGGCACAAACCGAAACTGGGCATCATTGAGTTTGCGGGTTCGAAGCAGAACAATCTGGTTTGGGATGAACCCGGGTTGGTCAATATGGCCGTTTTTCGCGATGATAATCCGGAGGCACGATCCGACGAGCGCTACAAGGCGCTCATCCGGGGAAGAAACATCTTCGCTTTGGTGTCTGCCGACGGATTGCATTGGAGAAAGGCAGGGGACGAACCGATCCTGGATGATCCTCCGTTTGATTCGCATAACATCGCCTTTTGGGATCCGCTGACCAAACATTACTTGGCCTATACCCGCGGGGTTCGCCTTGACGGTCGGTTGGGGCAGGGGATGACCAGCCGTTTCAAGGGTGGTGTGCGTTGGGTGAGGCATTCCAGGTCGACAGATTTCCGGCATTGGACCGCGCTGCAACCTATTCAAACAGGCGACTCGCCGAGAGAAGAATTTTACACGAACTCAACGATCCGATACGAGCGAGCACCGGATTTTTTGTTCATGTTCCCATCCAGGTTCGCCTCCGCAAGGAAACCCAATCCGGATTGGAAACACGGAGCGGGCGTCAACGACATTGCCTTTTTGAGCAGCCGGGACGGCTTACAATTCGATCGCACCTTTATGCAAGCCTTCATTCGGCCGGGTACCGACGATGGGAACTGGCACGAGCGTTCGTTGTACATGGAGCGCGGGGTCCTGCAGACTTCCCCGACCGAATTGTCCTTGTACTGTATGCAGAACTGGCGTTTGCCCACTGTCCACATTCGTCGCTATACGCTCAGGAGCGACGGGTTTGTTTCGATCCAGGCGGGTTATTCTCAAGGTGAACTTGTTAGCAATCCATTGCAGTTCAACGGCGACGAACTGCACCTCAACTTTTCGACTTCCGCGGTGGGCTTCATCAAGGTTGAGATCATGAAGGCGGATGGCGGCGCAATCGATGGTTTGCGGCTTGCCGATTGTCCCGAGATTTACGGTGACAAGATTGATGGTCACGTTGACTGGACCTCCGACGCCAAGCTCGCGGATTTGGCTAATACCGCCGTTCGCCTGCGTTTCGTGCTGAGCGACGCGGATCTGTATGCCTTCCGATTTTCTGAAGCTTCAGATGATCTATAGCTCAAGCCGGTTCTACCCCGCATGAATACCTGCTTTCATTCTCGCCAGGCCAGCCGTGTCGGGTGCGGTCATTAAGCCATTCGATGACACCCCAAGGCTTGCATTGGCTGGATTACGTAATTGTGGCTGTGTACGCCGCCGGCATGATTGCTCTGGGGTGGTATTACGGCCGTCGCCAAAAGGATACAACGGATTATTTCGTCGCCGGACGAAACATGAATTCGACCCTGATCGGCGTCTCGTTGTTCGCGACCTTACTCAGTACCATTTCTTATCTTTCTCTTCCGGGTGAAATCATCAACCACGGCCCCGTTTATCTCGCCGGGGCAATATCATTGATCCCTTCCTATTATATCGTGGGTTATCTGTTGATTCCTCGTTTGATGGCCCAGCGCGTGACGAGTGCCTACGAATTGTTGGAGAGCAATCTGGGGTTGGGCGTGCGATTGACCGGTGCGTCGATGTTTGTGCTGTTGCGCTTGATGTGGATGGCGGCCCTGATTTATATGGCTTCCAAGGCGCTGGTGATTATCCTGGGCCTGGGTGAGGAGTGGTTGTTCGGCGTGACATTGGTGACCGCGGTTGTGGCGATCACCTACGCGACCCTCGGAGGTCTACGGGCTGTGGTGATCACCGATCTTTGTCAGTTTCTTATCTTGCTCAGCGGGGCCGTCCTCGTTCTGGTTACGGTGACGTTCAGCCTGGGAGGGTTCGATTGGATCCCAGATTCCTGGGACCCGAACTGGGATACCCAACCGCTGTTCAGTTTGGATCCTCACATTCGGCTGACGGTGGTCGGGACCATCGTCATGCAGACGGTTTGGTGGGTTTGCACCGCCGGAGCGGATCAAACCGCGGTGCAACGCTACATGGCCACTCCGAATGTGCGAGCTGCCCGCCGTTCCTTTCTGATCAATATGCTGGCCAATCTGGTGGTGTTGATCGTGTTGTCACTCGTCGGTTTTGCGCTGCTAGGCTATTATACAATGCTCCCCGATCGATTTTCACCCGGCATGAGCCTGGAAGCGAATGCCGATCAATTGTTTCCTCATTATGTTTCGCATTATTTGCCGCCTGGACTATCGGGATTGGTCGTGGCCGGGATGTTTGCCGCGGCCATGTCGAGTATCGATTCGGGGGTCAACTCAATCAGTGCGGTTGTACTCACGGATTTCATCAATCGCTTCCGTCCGCCTGCACGAAATCCTGCGAATCCAGTACGGACCGCACGCCTTCTGGCGCTGATTATCGGAGTATTGGTAATTGGCATGAGCGGATTCATCGAATTAGTACCGGGTAATTTCGTCGAGGTTGCAAAGCGGACTCTCGGCCTGCTTTTGGCGCCGATTTTTCTGCTGTTTTTCATGGCGTTATTCGTGCCGTTTGCCACCCAGAGCGGAACTATTTTGGGCGCTGCTACTGGATTCATGACGGCGATTTTGGTCGCTTACTGGGAGCCCATCACGGGATTGGAACAGATCAGCATCCAATACATTTATGTCGCCTCGTTAGCCGTCGGATTGGCGGTTGCCTGCGGAAGCAGTGGACTGCAGCACATGCTGTTCGGGAATTCGGGGAGGCCTACGCGGACGTAACGAGGGCTACTGAATGTGCCGAGAACTCGCCGCTGTCGTACGCCACTTGCGTTTTGCCAGCGAGCAACCGGCTGGCCAAAGCGCTCCCGAAGTCCTTCGAAAAGTGGTGACGAGTCACCGCACTGCATACGCTGGCGCGCCGGTCCAGTGCCCTTCCAATGGCGCTATTCCTGGCGATATTTCTCGGACTCAAGCCAGAGAGCCACAGGAACGCTTTTGGACCATCGGAGATAGAAAATATAGAATAATCATGGGAAGTTGAGCATGCCATGTCGTATCGTTCGTCATTAGGCTCTTTGAGGGGGTGACCGTTTGCAATACCTGGAGTCGTTAGTTTTTAATTGCGGCGTCGAACGGGTCGGCCTATATAACGCAAGCTGAACATTCAGTAACATGCAAACACCTTCTAAAACGGACTTGCCGGGATTTACATTGATCGAGCTACTCGTGGTGGTTGCCATCATTGTCATATTGGCGAGTTTGCTGCTCCCGGCTTTGACTCGAGCCAAGAAGGCCTCACACATTGCCGGTTGTACATCCAATCTCAAACAAACGGGGATTGCCATCCAAGTTTACACGGTTGAAAACCAGGACGACATGCCGCTGATTTCCGAACGGTATTGGGGTGCCCCGCCCAAACGCGGTTTGGTGGGAGGTGGTCATGGCTACACGATGCACGGTCTGCTATTGGCCTATACGCAAATTCCCATCGACGCCTTTCGTTGTCCGGCCGATAAACGCGACTACGAAATCGAAGAAAAGAATTTCTACAACATCGGCCCTAGCATCGCCTGGCAAGAGATTCTCTTTGATTACGCCGCCAATGCCGTGGGACACGCCATGGTGGATCGCAGATTGCCTTGGTCCGTTCCCCCGACCAGTCCGAACCCGGGCGGGGATCTCAGGCAAAGCTCCATCCCAAATCCGGCGAAGATCCTCCTGGTCTGGGATGGGCACATCCCCATCTGGACCATCGCCGGTGGCTGGAATCAACTCAAAAACAGCTGGGCGGCCTTGACAGTCATTGAACCAAGTAGCTACGAGTACGACTCCACCTATCGCCACTCGTTCGAAGTCGAAGGCGGACGTGACGCCACCCGCGGGCCAAATGCAGTTCATGCCGACGGGCATGTCGAGCAGCGCATCACCTTCCAAAATCGTTCGGACGATGATTTCAATCTCCCGGGGAATTGAGGTTCGTTAGGTTTGAAACTAGCCTCGGTACGACCGGCCGGCGCTCGGTTGCGGATCGGTTTTGTTCTATACAATGGGTGAGGTTATCGCTCATTATTAGTCAGGGTGGCGGTGGAATGCCGCCCTCCGGCGCCAATCAAAAACGGGTATGCTGGAATAGGCCTATGCGTATTGAAACGGGCCGCCGCCTTGGGTTCAATTCCTTCGCGTCCTTGGCGAGCTTCTGTAGATAAGTATCGCTGTGCTACGCATCTGTTTCATAACCAGCCCCAATCTCCAGCGTTGTCTGCAAAAAAAGACCGGGCGTTGCCGCCCGGTCTTGAAAAGTCGCTCTGAAAAGCCGGTTGCTATGGGGTTCCGACTTGGAAGAGTTGGGAAGTGTCGGCGTCCGGGGTGAATGTCACCGAAGCAGTTCCATCGACCTCAGTGATTTCAAGACCGGCATCCGTATATTCACCGTCCACAGTGTCCGAACTGAATAGCAACAGGTCAGCCGCTGCGTCCCAACTGATGGTGACATCGCCGTCCGCGATCGCGATAGAGAGATTTACTTCCAGCGGTCCTACATTGAGCGATTCAGTATTGATCGAATCTAGATAGTAGATCGTATTTTGTGCGTCATCGGCGCGACCGAAGATGATCCGATCGATACTGGTTTCAGGCCGGCCGAACAATCCTAGCTCGACGGCAGGGGCAACGTCATTGACCATGACCATCATCACGGCACCGTCCCAGTTGAGGGTGATCTTGGCCCATTCCCGGTCGGGCACTGTTGCTTCCATGGCAATGTATTCCGCTCCGTCCCAGTAGCTGATCGCCAGGTCCTCGCCGCCGATGGCAGCGTTCACCAGCTGCAATTCGGGCCGCACACTACCGCTGCTACCGATGGCAAAGGTGGCCATGTTGTCCGCTGCCGCGGCGATCCAGATCCAGAAACTCACTTGCAACTGATTGATGTTGGCCGGAGACCTTCCAGATCCGGTTTCGCACTCAAAGATGGCCGATACGAGCGGGTCACCGAAACCTCCACTGCGATCGTCAATCCCGAGATGGTTCGCGCCCGCTTGAGACGTTTCGGGACTGTCATCGTTTTCCGGGTCGAATCCATCCAACACAGCGACGAAAATGCCTGACACTCCGTAGGTACCCAGATCCGGATCGTTCTCCCCCGGAGGAATAGGCTCCGCCTCAACTACGCTGTTTTCAAATCCATCCTGGAAAATCGGGCCAGCTGGCCAAGGATCCACCGACGGCGGCTGTGCGACGACGCTAAGCTCGACATCATCAACGAAGTAGCTGGTGGTGCCGTTGCCGGCGCGCATGCGAATCATGTTCAAGAGCACCGCGGATGGATCGCCGGCCAGTGGCACCTCGGTCGGTTCGCCGTCGTTGAGCGAGACGGACATCTTGCCCGTCGCTTCGGTGTAGATGTATTCGAGCTTGTTCCACATGCTGTCCTGCCAGTCATCGCCGGTTGGCGAATAGTTCTCGACATCATTTGCAAACTGGTAGAAGTCACGGCGAAACACGCCGTCCGTTTCTCGCCCGCCGATCCCCGTCCAGACCACTCGATTGTCGTCGTTCAGACCGCCCGTACTTTCGGTGGTGAGTCCCCAGGTGGCGAAACTCACGAACCCGGGGTCCATCCAGACGTAATACCTGAAATGCACCGACATGGCCGAATCCAACGTGAAGGGTTCGACCTCAAACTGGTAGACCATTTCCCTCCAGGGTGTGTCTGTTGGCCTCTCCCCGCCGCGGAGGGCGCGATCAAATTCCAGGAATTGAACGCCTGAAAAGGCCTCTTGCGGCCCGTTGGTGAAGGGCGCAGCCGCGACGGAGGTATTTTCGATGGCGTTTTCCGGTTCGGCCGGATAAAAACCGATGAAGGCGTCACCCGACGGTTCTTCGCCGGCGGTAAGGTTTTCGAAATCGTCGTAGAAGAGCCTGGTTCCGGGCAACGGATCGCGCTCTTCGACGCTGACCTCGACATTATCGACGAAGTAGCTGCTGGTGCCATTGCCGGCACGCATGCGAACCAAGCTCACCAGCACCTCGGACGGGTCGCCGTCGAGTGGCACTTCAGTCACTTGAAACGGTGGGCCGTCGTTGAGCCGGACGAACATCTTGCCACTGCCACGTGTGTAGGTGTAATCGAGCTTATTCCATTGGCTGTCCAGCCAATTATTACCGGTTGGTGAATAGGTCTCGCCCGTCTCGGTTGTAGATTCGTAGAAGTCGCGCGGAAACACCCCGTCCGTTTCTCGCCCGCCGATCCCCGCCACGACTACTGTACTTCCCTCGTTTAGGCCGCCGGTAGCTGCGGTGGTCAGCCACCAATTGTTGAAACTGACGAACCCAGAGTCCATCCAGAGGTAAAACCGGACGTGCACGGCCCCCCAGGAATCCAACGTGAAGGGTTCGACATCGAACTCGAAGACCATTTCCTTGCCGCCAGGCGGCCCGCCGCGGCCGGCACGATCGAATTCCAGGAATTGATTGCCCGAAACGGCCTCTTGCGGCCCGTTAGTGTAGCCGGCGGCGGCGATCGTGGTGGTGATGGCGTTGGCCGGATCGGCAGGATAAAAACCGACGATGGCATCGCCCGACGGTTCTTCGCCCTCCGCCAGACTATCGAAATCGTCGTAGAAGAGCATTGTTCCGGGCAAGGTTCCGGGGCGTCCGGGAGGAGGGTGCGGCGTCACGGCCACCTGAATATCATCGAGGAAGATGATCGAACTGTCGCCTGCTTCGATGAAGAGTTTACCCAGGACGCTCTCGACGGAATCGCCCAGCAGGCTCAATTCGATGGGTGTGCCGCCGTTGACCCTACCGCTGGCGACAGCGGAAGCACTGTTGAAGTTGATCTCAACCTCATTCCAACCCATGCAAACTTCCGGTTGCCCCGGGATGTAGTCATTGCCGATATCGTAGTATTCCCAATCCACACCGTTCCAATTGCCGTAGTCCTTGTCATTGCCACTGCCGCCATCGACTGGATCCTCGATGGATGAGTGGGTGAAGTCCTCGCCGTTGGCCAAACCGAAGTTGACGTCGCCCTCGAGCCACACAAAGAATCTTGCCTTGACGGTCCGAAAATCGCCCGCGGCGAAAGGATCGCCTTGAAACACGGCACCGAGGCTTTGATTCGCAGACAGTACCAGGTAGTTGCTTCCGGTGTTGGCCACGGGCGGACCGACAAGGTCTCCATCCACGTAACTGCCGGTGGCGACCGTCCCGTTACTTTCGCCGGCGTAAGAACCGACCTCGGGAGTGCCAGGCGCTTCACCCGGGATGTCGGTGTCCGCTTCGAAATTATGGCTGAAGACGATATCGCCGGAGAGATCGCCGGGCAGTTCCGGATTTTCCCGGCAGGTAATCCCCGGGACAACGCTAAGCTCGACATCATCAACGAAATAGCTGGAGGTGCCGATGCCGGCACGCATGCGGACCATGTTCACCAGCACTGCGGACGTGTCGCCGTCAATTGGCACTTCGGTCGCTGCACCGTCGTTGAGCCGGACGGTCATCTTGCCCGTCACACGGCTGTAGGTGTAATGGACCTTATTCCATTGACTATCTTGCCAATCATCACCGGTTGGCGAATAGGTCTCGCCAGTCTCGGTTGTAAACTGGTAGAAGTCGCGAGGAAATACCCCGTCCGTTTCCCGCCCGCCGATCCCCGCCCAGATCACTGAATTTCCTTGGTTCAGGCCACCGGCACGTGAGGTGGTCAGGAACCAATTGTTGAAACTGACGAACCCAGGGTCCATCCAGACATAATACCTGAAGTGCACGGCTCCCCAGGCATCCAACGGGAAGGGTTCGACATCGAACTCGAAGACCATTTCCTTGCCGCCAGACGGTCCGCCGCGGCCAGCACGATCGAATTCCAGGAATTGACTACCTGAAACGGCATCTTGCGGCCCGTTAGTGTAGCCGGCGGCTGCGATCGTGGTCGTGATGGCGTTGGCCGGATCGCCAGGATATAATCCGGGCTTGGCATTACCCGACGGTTCTTCGCCCTCCGTCAGGTCCTCGAAATCGTCGAAGAAAAGCGTTGTTCCGGGCAATGTCGTCTGGCCCAGCAGTCCTGAACCAGTCAGTGAAAAGGCCGCACACAGAATGGCGGCTCGAAGGTAACATGTTTTGGGTGTCATGGTTGTTTGATGGTGGGAGGAGGAGGAACACCCTCTATTCAAGAAGGTAGAATTCTATCTGAACGAAAGTCGAACAGGCACGCAAGTGAAAACAACACAATATTGAGCCGTCGGGTGCATGACAAGAATCTTCAATTTTAAGCTACTAACAAGAGAGAATTGAAATTTTGAATCTGCGCACGGGCTTTTAGCGGTTGGCTATGAGCAAAGAATTTAGTTTGGGCGGCAGTGGAATACCGCCCTCCCATGCGCCGGTCAGTGAGCCAGGGCGGTTTGGTTGTGATCGCCAAGAGCCAAATGGCAACCTCACAGAACCGAACTTTCGACCGAGCCGGCGCGTGGGAGGGCAGCATTCCACTGCTGCCCAAACTTTATTTCTGAGAGACATTTTACCGAGAATTGGAATAGTAGAGTCTAACAAGATCATTCTGTGACACTTACGAATTTCCCTCAGCAATCTTCGGATACGACATCTTCAATCCAGCAATAATCCTTCTCGCGAACGTCGTCGATCAATGATGTTTCATCCACTTGAGTTCTCCTCTCTGTCGCCAACGGGCAAACGAAAATCACGCTATTTCGACACCACGCTGAATGCGTACAAATCGGCATCGCTCATCACGAATCGAAGCTGGACGCGCAAATCCAGTGGCCTTCCGATTTCGTGGCAGCGTTTGAAGTGCTCTATTCGAACCAAAAGGAATAGAGATCGGCATCTTGCAGGTGGAAACGCAGTTGGACGGGCCTGCCAACAAGCTCGGTAAACTTGCTTGAATTCCGCCAGACCACCCGATGACGCAGCGAGTCGCCCTGTATCGCTCCACTATCCCGCAGATTGAAGCCTTCGATTGTTTCTCCATCGAGGCGATGAACGGTCACCCGGATGTCACCTCGCGCCTCGGCGTTAATCATCAGATTCCCGGCAACCGGTTCGAGTGCGCGGATCACCACCGTCCCGGATTTTTCCGCTCCGGCATGGACGGAGACGAAACCGTCCACACGCAGCGTTGCCAGACCTGTGGCTCTTTGAATCCGCCGTCCATCCTGGATCCAACCCCGTTGCATTCGCTCCAGATTAGCTCTGCCGTAAGGCATATTCTCACCCCAATAATAGATCATGATTTTTCGATCACGAATCACAGGGGCGACGGGTATCGCCAATTGATCATCCCAGGAATCCGGTGCGCCGCGACTCAAGAAATATTGGCCCGGAAAAGGACGCCGCCAATGGATTCCATCCCGACTGGTGGCCAATTCCGCGTCAGCCCGCAGCCATTCCTTCGCACCGCGCTGAAACACCCATAACCAGCCCACATAGAGGCCTTCGTATTGGAAGGCTGCCAGGCCTTTGAAATGCTTGCGAGGTTCACTCGGTTTAGGGGCCAACACCACTTCCGGTTCCGACCATTCAATAAAATTTTTACTGATCGAGCGGCCGATGATGTTTTGGGAGGGGCCTGGCATGCGCACATACATCACATAGTTTCTGATACTCGGATCCCAACCCATGAGATTGGCATTATGGTGCTTGCGGAACCAGGGTTTCCCGTCCGCGTTTAGTTTCCAACGGATGCCGTCGCTGGAATGGCCCTTGGTGATCGCCGTTATTCCGTCGAAAACATCTACGTAAGTCATCAGGTATCGGCTTTGTGCATCGGATTCGTTCGGGTTCATGATGACATTGACGCGGCGCATCCAGTTTTCCCCCCACTGCAGTATATTGTTATTCGGTGACCCGGGCCAATGAACCTGCCCGAGGTTGGGGCGGTGCCAGTGGACGCCGTCCCGAGACACGGCGTAACAGGCTTTATATTGGATTCCTGCAAAGGCGCTCGGCTCCATCAGTGAGGACAGATACCACATCTTGAATTCTCCGCTGGCGGAATCGTAGAGCACGGGTCTTCCGTTTACGTAAGCCGTCCATTTCTCCCACGGTCGGGATCCGACGAGAATCGGATTGTCCGGGTGCCGTCGGGGAGTGTGCAAAACAAGCTCCAGATTTTCCATGGACTGGATATCGTGCGAGTCGAGGAAGAGGTGCTTATGACGGCGTGTGTCACTGGAGGCAAGTTCGGCGCCGAAAGAGACGGTCACCGATAAGGTCAGAATGGCAAAGAGTGTATTTGGCATATGCTTGGATGGCGACCAATGGATCCTCATCAGGCAGAATAAACGAATGAACCGCGCAACTCGTGCGCTGGCGCAGTCGCACGCGATGCAAGCTGATTATGTCCGTATTTAAATTCGATCGCATCCACTGTGCAATTGTTTAAACAAGTCGTCCTGTAATTCAGAGTGCAGCTCAGTTTCTGGAAAGCCATGTCCCACAGTAACATATGAGAATAACCCGGCGTTTTAAAGAGCTTCGGCGTCGCGGAGCTCCGCCCTCCAGGAACTCCTTGTGGAAGAGTCATCCTGGAGTGGCGAGCTCTGTGAGCCCGGGTAAACGATAAACTTTTTATCATTAGTTTTCTGGTTAAGGACTAACTGCATGATACTGCCGCTAGGAACCGGACACTGCATCTCGTTCGGGGAGTTTCGAATTCCATTGCGCATGGTGTTCCGATCCCGTTCGACGCCTTCTCCAAGCCCAACTTTGTCCAATAATCTATGATGCGCCTTATTATTTAATGCCCCCAAAACTTGGGGATTTCCGGATGGGCGGAGTAGATCTGTTGCAGTAGAGCATCTGCCGAAACATGTCGCGACGACACATCGGAAGCGGCCGAAGATTTCTGTGGTTGCAAGTAGGGCGCCAGGAGTTCAGCCAGTTCGATGCTGAAAGTCACTGCTCCGAGGTGCGACAGGTGATGGCCATCGACGAAGAGTTTGGGGTCGGAGTAATCATCCTCGGGAATCAATAATCCGACTCCCAGTTGTTCGGCAGACTCGCGTAGTTTCCTTTCATTGAGGGACATTGCGGGTTCGTGTTGTTCGCGGAAAGTCGGATGAACCGGCATGAGGAGAAGCAGCGGAATCATGCCCGCTGCCTGGGTCTCCCGGATCAAACCGTCAAGATGAGTCTGATCAAATCGCAGCGTCCGGTCGAATCGGGCGCGGCCCACGAATCTTCCTTTGGCATGCCCATCATACGGTTGCGGCCCCCAACCATACGGCGTCTTGTAACCCGACCTGCGTTCCGCGTCTTTGAAATGTAGCGGGGTACCGTCTTCCAGCGTGGCCGGTAAACGATGACAATCCCCGTGTACCCAGCAATTCCAGTCCAGGACGAGTTCTTGATGAATTAGGTCCTGACGATATCGGAACAGTGCTAAATGCCGTGCCAGAAATTGTTTGAGAAAAGCTTCCATATCACGCGGTCGCCTGCTGAGGTGGTTCATCCGGTAGGCCAGTGAATTCTTGTAACGGTCGATCAATCTCCATAAGTGACGCTTTTCCAATGGCCAATCCGGGCTGACGCCGAAGATGAGGAATTCGGGCTTGATATCCATGTTCAACAAATGCGGGAGAAAGGCGTGGCGCGCGAATTTGACAACTTGTGAGCCGGTACCGAAGTTGAAGAAGGTTTCCTTGGCGAGCCCTGATGTGGCTGCGATGGCCTGTGGCACGATGCCGTTTTTGACCCGGGAATCCCCGGTAAAAATCACTCGAGGCGATTCCGGATAGGCGAGCAGCAGATGATTGCGAGTGGTGACCCTTGGATCATGATAGGGGATGAGTTTTATGTTGAACTGGGGCAGGACTATTCTTCTTCGATTCAGTTCAATAAATCCCACATCCAACAATTTCATTGCCATCCATAACATCAATAGCAGTGCTAACATTCGCAGGGTCACGCTGGATTGTGCGTGAAACCAAAATGCGGCTGTTGATCCTTGCTTAGGGTTGTCTGGATTCATAGTACGTGACAAATCAGGTCACTCGCGTGGCGACGCACCCATCCAAAGCGCCGAGAACTCGCCGCACTCCATACGCTGCCGCGAAATTCGTACGGATATGGCAACGGCGCGCCAGCGCTTTTTGAGGTGTTACCATATTTTCCGCGTCATTAAAATTGGAAATAGATGAAGCTCCGTTGCCCGCCCGCCAGCAGATAGAGCAATACCAAACCCACGCCGATCGCGGCCATCCAAACCGAAAAGGATCGCAGCCTTCCGATCACCAGCGCAAGGTTTCCCGCGTGGTGACTGATCAAGTGGACGATCCAAAAAGCGGGCACCAACCATACGCCCAGCGGATGGAGATTTGCCAAGTTTACCAATCCAGAGGTCGAGTATTCCCAGAGCAACATTTTTTTGAGGTAAAACCCCAGCGCATCCAAGTCGGGAATGATAAAAATCAGCCATCCAATACACGTTAAGTAGAGGGTAAATAGAATCTTGAGCGGAGTCCAAAACCGGTGTTTTAATAAGTTCAGCGGTTGGATCGCGCCTTTGTGAACCACAAGCAGCATACCGTGATAGGCGCCCCACAAGACGAAATGCCAGGCGGCGCCATGCCACAGGCCTCCCAAGGTCATGGTGATCATCAAATAGATCATTTGTCTGGGTTTACCACGGCGGTTTCCGCCGAGCGGGATATAAAGATAATCGCGCAGCCAGGTAGATAGGCTGATGTGCCAGCGTTGCCAAAACTCGGATATGTTGCGCGACCAATAGGGGTGAGCAAAATTGTCGGGGAAAGACAGGCCCAGCACCCTTGCCGAACCGATTGCGATGTCGGTGTATCCTGAGAAGTCGCAGTAGATCTGGATGGCAAACGCCAGGATCCCGAAGAAAATTAACATGGTATCCTGCGTTAAACCTTGTTGAAATGTTTGCGAGACCACCCCGGCCAGGTTGTCGGCAATGCAAATTTTCTTGATCAATCCGTATAGAATCAAGGTGACTCCCATTTTGAAATTGTCCCACTTCACTTGGATTCGACGTTCCAACTGCGGGATCAACACGGCCGCGCGTACGATCGGGCCCGCTACCAACTGCGGGAAAAAGGCCACGTACAAAGCTAGGGTCTTGAATGAACTAATCGGCTTGAATCTGCCCATGTAGATGTCCAAGGTGTAGCTCATCCCTTGAAACGTGTAGAATGAGATGCCGATGGGCAGGACGACAGCTAGCGGGCCAAGTTCGACGTCTATTTGTAAGGCCCGGAATGCCAGGTTGAGGTTGTGCAGGGCGAAGTTGGCATACTTGAAGAATCCCAGCATGCCGAGGTTGCCCAGCAGGCACATGACCAGAATCCGTTTTTTTCGCAACGGATTCAATTCCGAGTAGAGGGCGCGGCTGCATGAGAAGTTTAGCCAACTCAAGAAGATCAGACCTAACAAGTAGAACGAAGATGAAATCCAGTAGAAGTAATAACTCGCAAACAAAAGAAGGATTTGTTGAGATTTGCCATGGCGGATCAAGTCACAGGCAATCGTTAACAGAAGGAAAAACGCGACGTAATGGAAGCTGTTAAAGAGCAAGGCGCTGATCCTTTTTCTTTTCGTTCAACTGGGTTCAGCGAGAATTGGTTCCAAATGCATTGGGTAACGTTCGCAACCGCGGGAGTACTCCGCACCACTGAACACTTATCCCCTGCACACGTGCAAGGAGAAAAGCCTTGAAAACCATCGGAATTGGATTGATCGGGGCAGGATTCGCTGCCCGAGAACGTCACCTTACAGGCCTGCGGACCGTGCCCAACGCGTCGGTGCGGATCGTCTGCGCGCGTGACAGCAACAATGCCCGTCGTATCGCGGGGGAGTTTGGCATACCCCATGTCACCGGACACTGGAAGGAAGTAATCGAATCGCCGCAAGTAGATGCGGTGATCATAGCGACACCTCCAGGGATGCATGCCGAGATCACCGTGGCGGCCTTGGAGGCCGGCAAGCACGTGCTTTGCCAGGGGCGCATGGCGCGCAACCTTACCGAAGCGCGCCGGATGGCCGCTGCCGCACTAAAGTCGGATCGGATCACGGCGCTTTACCCACCCAAACCAGGTCTGAAAGGCGATCGTGTGGTCCAACGTTTGCTGAATGATGGGCAGGCTATAGGCGAGGTTCATGAAATCCGGGTTGCCTCCATGGCAATGGATGCGACCCGGCCAGGTTATGATTGGAGAACGGACCCCGACGTCGTCGGCGTCAATGTCATGGCCCTGGGGATGTGGGCCGAGGTGCTGCATCGCTGGGTTGGGCGGGCAAAAGTGGTTGCGGCCTTGTCCGCCACAAGACTTGGCTCGCGTATCACGGCTGAAGGGAAAACCGCAACTTCGGTCATTCCAAATTCCCTGAGTATCTCGGCATCCATGGAATGCGGTGCCCAGGCCAGTTTTCATTTTTCGAATGTTTGCCCGGTCGGGGTGGGACACAGCATTGAAATATTTGGTACCAATGGCGCACTGCGCTATGAATTGTTCAAGGAAAACCTGTGGGTGTCATCGAACGGGGAAAAAACATTGCAATCGGTGGAAATTTCTCCGGAAGAGGAACGCCAGCAAAGCACTGATCGCGAATTCATCGAAGCCATTCGAGACGGCGCGGCCGTGTCACCGGACTTTGAAGATGGTTTGGCTTACATGACCTTTTGTGAATCAGTAGCTGCCTCGTGTTTCACCGGAAAAAAGGTTGGTCTGGCAGATGTACAACCGTTTATGGATTCCTGGGAGAGGCCTCTGTAGCCGCTCGGAATGGACAACACTATGACCAGCAATTGGTTGGCGCTGTTCGAGTTGTCTGCAAGCAGGTACGAATTCCGCTGAGCGCTCTCCTTTGTTTCCTGCTACCCCATTAAAGCACACTCGTGGCAACGCCATAATTACAAAAACATTGGTATCTGCCAGTTAATTATGTTCTGATGCCAGCACTTGATTTTCCACGCCTTATGCGCAAAAGCATCATTAAAGCAAAATTGAATAACGGTGAACCTAGCTTGGTCACCCAACTGCACCTCACTGATTCGTCCGTATTCGAACTCACTGGTTTGATGGGGTTCGATGGAATCTGGATGGACTTAGAACATCACGGATACAGTCTTGAGACCGCCATACATTTGATGCGCGCAGCACGAGTGGGTAGAACCGACATCCTTGCCCGCCCTGCAAAAGGCGAATTCATGCGGATGAGCCGCTTCTTGGAGGCCGGTGCTCACGGCATCATGTATCCGCGTTGCAATGACGCCGCCGAAGCTGCCGAAGTCGTTCGTTGGTCCAAGTATGCACCCGAGGGAGAACGCGGATTCGACGGTGCGGGCCCTGATGTGCCGTATTGTACCATGCCGATTGCCGACTACATTAAGCAGGCGAACGAGCAAACTTTCATCGTCATCCAGTTGGAAGAACCGTCGGCGATCGACAAGGCGGAAGAAATCGCCGCCGTTGACGGCGTGGATGTGATCATGTTGGGTCCCGCAGACTTTTCCATCCTGAGCGGGGTGCCGGGACAGTTTGACCATCCTAAAGTCCAAACGGCCATCGAAAAAATCGCGAAGGCAGCGGCCAATGCCGGTAAAAATTGGGCATGTCCAGCCGGATCGGTAGATAGAGCGCGGGAACTCCTCTCGTTGGGCGCCAAATTGCTCCTGCATAATGCTGATATTGTCATGGTCAAACTGGGTTTGGAAAAGATTCAGAAAGATTTCGAACCACTTGGGTTTCAGTTTCGAAACCAGCTTTGAAAAGGGGTGGGGAGCCGAATCAGATAAGGGCTTGATTAGAAGCAAAGCATTTTTTCGGACGTTGCCGAGACAATGGGGTTATCGTAGCTGCGCAGGGAAATCGTTTGCAAATCCTCAGTCCCGGCGGGACGCATGAGAATAGCCCGGCGTTGAAACGCCGGGCTATATTCAAATGTCCCTCCGGGACAAGCAGGCGGCTCCCCGCTGTTCAACGGAAGAGCTCGCAGTTGCGCCATCCTGCGAACGATAAAATGAACTTCGCAATCGCACGGTTAAGTGCCGTTCACCAAGCTGTCCAGCCACCGTCGATGACCACGTTTTGACCCGTCATGTAGCTGCTTGCGTCGCTGGCAAGGAAGACGACGGCGCCTTTCAGTTCGTGTGGTTTTCCCATTCTCCCCATAGGCGATTTGGTTTCTAGGTTCGGAACAATTGCGGCAGTTGCATTGGCCGGAAACGGTCCAGGAGACAGAGAGTTGACTCGCACGCCATCTTTCGCCCAATAAACGGCAAGATGACGCGTCATCTGTAGGATGCCCCCTTTCAAGGCATGATAGGCGACTGGTGACGCGTTGCATATGCCTTCGTATGCATCCGGGTAAGAACCGACCATACCGTACATCGAACCCAACATGATGATGCTGGTCGAGGATTTCTTGCTCGCCACCGTTTGGTTTCTGACAAGCCTGGCGAGAAGAAAATAGCCTGTTCCATTGGCCAGTTGGCGACTGAATTCCTCCCCCGAAACATCCTTCAAATCACTGCCTAAACCTTCGTGGCCGTTATTGACCAGGACGTCAATGTGACCGACGCGTTCCGAGATGTCCCCGAACCTTTGATCGAGAGAATCGGTTTCCATGTGGTCGAGAACCATCCCGATGTGGCCCAAACCTTGAGGGTCGGGCAACGAGGCGGCAGAGGATTCTGCCCGCTGAGGGTCGCGACTGGTCACCACCACACGGCTTCCGGCTTCGGCGACAGCCCTGGCCAACGATCTGCCCAGGTATCCGGAGGCGCCGGTGACAAGAGATGTCTTGCCGGTCAGGTCGAAAAGTTCAGAGACGGTCGGTTCTGGGGCGATATCGTTCATATATGTCGGGTGTCAGGTGTCGGGTGTCGGGTGTCGGGTGTCAGGTGTCGGGTGTCGGGTGTCGGGTGTCGGGTGTCGGGTGTCGGGTGTCGGGTGTCGGGTGTCGGGTGTCGGGAGGTCGGTCATAGTCCCTGAGGTACTCGGTTTATTTTCATGAGACCAAGCAAAAGAGCAAGCGGCATATTTACTACCCGGTATAAATCAAAGTCGGAAGATGGACGTTCGCAGGGACGTTTTTGTCACTATTATCTCGTAAAGATCTCGACCAAACCGTCTATTTTGCCAAAACTTTAATTGTCGAATTGCAGAAACCATTCTGATATCACTCACTTAACCATGAGCGCAACCTCTAACACGCTTGCCAGCCAGACGAATTCGCGGACTCAATCGCTCTACCGGGAGGCCAAACGGCTTATTCCCGGCGGCACGCAATTGCTCAGCAAACGCCCCGAAATGTTCGCCCCGGATCAATGGCCCGCCTACTATCGAGACGCGCAAGGCTGCGAGGTGACCGATCTTGATGGCCGCCGTTACATTGATATGTCCATCATGGGTATCGGCACCTGTCTTTTGGGTTATAATGATCCTGACGTTTCACAAGCCGTTATCCGCCGTATCCAGGCGGGCTCAATGTGTTCGCTCAACAATCCGGAGGAGGTCGAGCTGGCAAAATTATTGATCGAAATCCATCCGTGGGCCGAGCAAGTGCGCTATGCACGCACCGGCGGCGAAGCGATGGCCGTGGCGGTGCGCATTGCACGGGCGCGCAGCAAGCGCTCGTTGATCGCATTTTGCGGATATCATGGCTGGCATGATTGGTATCTGGCCACAAACGTTTCCCCCGAGGGCGCACAAGATCAATTGCAGGGACACTTGATTGCGGGTCTGCAACCCAACGGGGTACCCAGGGAATTGGCCGGCACCGCGATCCCATTTCGCTATAACGAACTCGGTGAACTCGCGGAGATCGTCAAAAAACACGGTAATAACCTGGCTGCCGTGGTCATGGAACCCACTCGTTCAGTTGATCCCGTGCCTGGTTTTCATGAAGGCGTGAGGAATTTGTGCAACCAATGCGGCGCTGTCCTCGTCATCGACGAGATCACGGCTGGATGGCGGTTGTGGTACGGGGGCGCTCATCTGAAATACGGTCTGGAACCCGATATGGCGGTTTTTGCCAAAGCGATCAGCAATGGCCATCCAATGGCGGCGATCATTGGCAAATCCCATGTTATGGAAGCCGCGCAGGAAACATTCGTTTCCAGTACTTACTGGACGGAAGGAGTGGGTCCGACGGCAGCCTTGGCCACCATTCGTAAGATGCGCGATAATGACGTGTCCGCACGTCTGAATAGCATCGGTCTTCAGTTTCGTGAAGGCGTTCAACGCTTGGTGGACAGCAACGCAATCCCCTTGAAATTGAGTGGTCACCCCGCGATCACCACATTGGCCTTCGATCATCCACAAGCCCCGGCATTGCAGACCTTGTTGACGGTTCGAATGCTCGAGCGGGGTATCCTGGCTGGTGGCGGCTTTTATGCGTCTCTGGCTCACCGCCAAGAGTATATCAACCAATACCTCGAAGCCGCCGGAGATATCTTTCCGGAATTGGCTGAAGCCATCAGTAAAGAGGACGTGTCGGAAAGGATCAAGGGTCCCGTCAAACACACGAGTTTCAGTCGCCTGACATAAGCGCTACCACGCTTCCGACCAGACTCAAAAAACGTTGTTTCAAAAATTCACGGGTCTGTCATGGATGTTCGGTTTACTAACAGCAAGCAGAGTTTGGGCCGTGCCAATCGGCCGCAAGTCGATTGGGCCCAGCTAACCACCGCCGATCGGATTCGTTGGGTGGAGCGCGAAGGTTATGTCGTCATTCCGGATTTGCTGAATAACGAGCAATTGGCTGCCATTCGGTCCGAGGTGTCCAATCTCCCCACAACGGCCACCGATTACAGCGAACACCAGCGTGGCAACTCCAAAGGCCCTTGGCCTTCATGTCCTAACTCGGTGAAGGTCATCGCCTTGCCCGCGATGGTCGAGTATTTGACCGCCTTGTTCGGTGATGAACTCATTTGCACTTCCTGCACTTACTCGGTTTCCGAACCGGGCCACCCCGGCATCGCCATTCACACGGATTCGCAACCCTACGGTTCAAAGATTTTCGGGAACCAAAGCAGTTCGCCGGTGCTGGTCAGGGTGCTTTACTATTTGGATGATCTCACGCCGGAACGGTCGCCGTTCAAAGTGATTCCGTATTCCCACTTGTCCATGCACCAGGACGGTGTGCCTTATAACCGGTTTCTGGCTCATCCAGAGGAAACCATGGTGACCTGTCGTGCGGGATCGGCCGCGCTGATCAATCAGAAGGTCTTCCACGGAAACTATCCGAACTATAGCGAGGAAAACCGCCGATTATTGGCCATCGCCTACCGCCCGGCGTATCCGTTCACAGCCCAACCGGTCCGGGCGCGGTCTGAGAGCGCGGTTTACACCTGAAACGGCATTTCAAGTTGCCGGGTTTTGAGTTAAGCTGGAGCAACGGAGTGGCAGCAACCACTCACG
>Ga0310123_10001429_pt1 | contig 19875 bp, 18 predicted proteins | sample CB6_AW_1057_MG_FD_203505 | JGI IMG/M metagenome (GOLD analysis project Ga0310123, IMG submission 203505) | Marine microbial communities from Western Arctic Ocean, Canada - CB6_AW_1057 | ecosystem: Environmental > Aquatic > Marine > Oceanic | place: Canada: Western Arctic Ocean | collected... | reverse complement strand
AGCCGGGCCAACATCGGGAACAGGTCGGCGCCGGGCTCATCGTAGACGTAGTAGCTGTACATCGCAGGATGGTTCTTCACCCGGTCGATCATGGCGCCGAGTCTCTGCCGCCTCACGGGGTCGTCCAATATGCCGGGGGTACCCTTGGGGTCGCCGAGACCGAGGGATCCGGCACAAAAAAACGCCCGTAGCCCCTGAGCGTGCGCAGCGTCGAGTTCCGCCTCATCCTGGCACCAGACCAGATTGAAACCCTCATCACTTAGCTTTTTGGCAACCGCCGGCGTCACCGAACCAAAATTGGACCCCGGGCCTTGATAGTAGTGGGTGATGGGGGCGCCGATCTCCCACTTGCTGCCCGCTGGTCGTCCTCGCGCGGCGCCTGAGGCGGACGTGTCCGATGTTCTGCATGCTACCGCCCCCAGCAGTACGAGGCCCAAGACCCTGTACAACCAAATTATGCCAGGGTGCCGAAGCTTAGATACTAATTCTTCATTGCTCATTGGCTTAATTTCATTCATTCTCCTGATCTCCTTTCTTTGTTCTGTCTTGGCTCGGGGTTCAAGTGGAAACGGAATGGGACGTTTTCCTTTGAGGTCATACGACCCCCTGCAGTTGCTTGTCAAGTTGTTCTCTGGCCCGGCGAGCCCAGGGCTGCCAGCTTGGGCTTATGAGCAAACTCATTTGACGGGGACTTGTAGCTGCCGCAAAACGCCTTGACGAACTCGGCAAATTCACCCTCCGATATTTTTCGAGTGCGATGCGAAGTTTCCGGTAGGTCATGGCGAGCAATCCCCGCGACAGAATAAGCGCCGTCAACGCGTCAAGACCGACAGCGGACTATGCCGGATTGGAATAACTATACTATACCTGTCGGACAATGACGACAATCGTGACGCGGATGCGGCGCCGTTAATCTTCCGCCTGTGTGTCGGAGGATTCTGAGGGCGATGTCGGTTGCGAGCGGGGATGATTCACCATCAAGAATTGAACCTCCCGCGTACCCGACGATTCCTTTTTCGGGGGAATGGGTTCTCGCGTTCCTCCGTATTTTTGCATGACCTGATCTATAAGTAGGTCGAACTCTTCCTGATTCATTGATGGCTCCTATTAAAGTATCGACTCTTTTTGTAAAGACCTTTGGGGCCTTACTGTCGGACAATTACCAAACAAGCTGTAGGTGGATTTCACGTCCACACCATTTGACGGTGACTGGTCATCACACAACTACGAGAGTTGCTTCGAACAGAAAAACGAGCAACTGGTAGAGCTGATGAAGCTATTCGGTGACGTGCATTCTAAAAAGCAAAGTAGCAGGGTGTCCGGTTTCTTGAAGAACCTTTTTGGCAAATAATTAGCTGCGGCAGCGAACCAGCGGAGAATACAGGGGGCGGCCTATTCTTTCTCCATATTAGCCTTCTCCATCATATAGACGGAAAACACTGAAAAAATTTTTGTGAAGAGACAAGTCTGACATTGCACCCTTGGCCATAGGCCCGTCTTTTTGGAACAGTATAGAACCCTTCCATGCTTCAAGGAAGGCTTTTAATTCAACTAAACAATTATCGGGAGACGTTAGATTCTCTGCGAGCTCTCTTGCCTCTTCCTTATTGAGTCTTGGCTGTCTTGTTTCAGAACCCTCTCCCGTTTGACGGTCCTGTATAACTGACCCCATTTCACGTACCTCCTGCGAAACCCGTTTCCAAGGGTCTCCTGGGAACTGCCGCACTTTCTTTAGCACGGAACGACCGTCATCAAATGTAGCCAAAAAGCTCGCGTACAGCGTAATTATATCTTCAAGCTCAATCAGTGGGCTTGGTAGGAGCAGTGTGGGGCAAGATCCAAAAGGAAGGCAGAAAAACTGTCGCATGCCTTGATCGAGGTTCCAAGTATCACCGACTTCAACACTCCCGACCTCGGAGACTGTTTGCGAGAATGGGTTAAGACTGAAATAGATAATCGGCAGCTTGCTTCCAGATGCGATCTTCCCTTCGATAGCCAAAGCTTTAAGAGTGGGGCCGAAGGGATTGATGATCCCACCTGTAAACAGAGCTGTCAAGCTTCGTTTGCCAAACAACTTCTTGAGCCGCAACTTCCGCGGCGCGGCGTGGACATGGAATTCTGATTGATTGCTCATTTTCTTTCTCCATCACGACTGCGCGGCTGCCAGGTCCGGTTCGAGCAGTGCCAATGCCTTATCCCGACTTTTCTTCCAGCACCGGGTATTCATTGATTTCAGAAGTTTGATCAATGTGTCGTCTTTCGATTCTACTCCTGGCCCTCGCTCTGGCCCCCCTGATGGCAGCCCCAAGTAATCCGGGACGTACGTCATCTTGATCTTTTTGACTTCATCGCTTGCATGGTTCGAGTACATCTGCGTGAGCCGTTCATCGACGTGCCCGACAATCGACTGAACTATCGGAAGGGGAACGCCGTGAACTGCCGCCAAATAGCAAAATGTGTGTCTGCATGAGTGAATGTCTTTCACGCTCACGCGACGGGTCCGCCCGCTGAACACACGAGATTTCTTAATATTGACGGGCTCGGATTCGAGAAATCTGCTGACGCGATAACTGATGCCAGACGGATTATTGTGATACATCTTTGCGTGTTGCGGCAGGACATATTCTGAGTCGTTCTGAAGACTTTCAAGGTATCCCCGAAGCGGCGGCAGAATGGGAACGCGAACAGCCTCGCCGGTTTTCAGCATCTTCCGGTTAATCCAACAGTTTATCAGGTCTATCTCGTCCCATCGCAGTGTGCAAACGTCGCCCTCGCGGAGCCCGGTGTTGATGCTAATTGCAAACAACGGATAGACAAAATCGTCCGCAGTCTCGCCGATCAGCTTCAACTCTTCCGGAGTAAAGGCTTCCCGGCCAGCATACACGTTTTTCAGCTTTGGAATTTTTGCAAACGGATTCACGATAAGGCTGGCATCCTGAAATAGAATACCGAAGACCTGCTGGCAAGTTGCGTGATAATAATTGCAGGTGCGCGGGCTCAGCTTGGTCTCTTCGCGTTGTTCAAAGACAATGTCCCGGCGATGGCCGTTGCGCCGGTAGGAGATTTCCTTGTTGAACTTCCCAAAGGCGCGAATATACTTGACATACGCTTCGGCGATTTCGATATTGACATCAGACAACTTCTTTGCTGTGGGATACTTGGCGGCGACGAATGCCAAGAAATCTTCCCATCGGGCGTGGTGATTCTTTAGGGCCCTTGGACCCGGTTCCCGTTTTTTTGGTTTAGCGGCGAAGGCGTCGAATGCTTCCTCAAGGGAGATGGTTTTGCCGCCAGCGAGAACATCGCGGAAGTTTTCCACGAGGCCCTTGACGCTAGACTGTTGACGAAGCTGGCTGATGGTTTTTCGCTCAAACTTTTTCGCTTCGCGCTCCGTGGTACAGCCGGTGCTACCGGTGTAAATCCTGCCATCGACCATGAATCGATAGTGAAATGTCGGTGTGAGGTTGCCGTTCGGCATCTTCTTTCTAAAGACTGACATTGGCCTTTTCCCCCTTGATTCGGGTTGGTGTGACCGTGAGTTACCAATATGGACTACGCTACACCTATAATGCGCCAATTGCAACCATTTTTGACACCATTATTTTATTTCTATATAAGTCGATCCATATCTTTCTTAATTACAAGAAGTTACAATTCATTACTTTTTTGAGCAATGGTCAGTTTAGCAATCGGCGCACTTTTCGGTACCGCCGCCGCGCTTGTCTACAAAGTGGCGACGGGCATCGGCTGCCGAAGTTTCCATTTGATTGCCGTTGAACGAGCCGTCATGTTCACTTTGTTCGCGGTCTGCAGCGTGCGGTTGTCGTGGTACGAATTCAATTTCCCTGTCTTCCTGATCAGTGTGCTAGCGGGAACGGTGATCATCGTGGCGCGCTGGGCCATTCTCGTGGCCCTGACCATCGGCAAAGCGAGCACTTGTTACGTGATCTGGAACCTGTCGATCGCTCTGCCGGTTGTGTTTTCCATTTTTATCTGGAGCGAAATCCCGAATATCCCGCAGACCATCGGCATCTGTTTCGTACCGCTCGGGATTTTCTGGATGCGGGAAACCGAAAGCGCTGCCCCATCCGGCGCCGGCGCGGCAGCGGCCGGCGGCATCATGCCGGACTCCAGGCGGCGGCGTGTATGGCTTTTGCTGATGCTCCTCTGTTTTCTGCTCGAGGGTGTTTTCGCTCTCTGTTTCAAGATGATCAAGGAACTGGACCTGGAGGATTCACAGCTCTCGTTTCTGCTGCTCTACAATGCTGTGGCCATGATTGGCGCCGCCGCCATGTTACTGAAATCCCGATCACTGCCGCAAGGTAAAGAGCTGAAAATCGGCCTTTTGACCGGACTCCTGATCGGCATTTCGAGTATCTTCTGGCTACGGGCGATCATCCAGCTGGAAGGGATTGTCTTCTTTCCGGTGGCCACGGTGTGTGCCATTTTAATGTTGGCTTTGTCTTCTCAACTGATCTGGCGCGAACGCATCAGTTGGATTCAGAGGCTTGGGATCGCCGTCGCTATCGCCGCCATTTTATTGATCTCGATATAAATTTTTGTGTCGCGGCAAAAAAATTGAAAGCTACCGCCATCGACATCGCCGATTTTTATCAACAGCTCGCGATGCTGGTCAAATCGAAGCTGCCGCTTCCCGAAGGCCTACGCCAGATGGGGCGCAGATTTACAGCCGCCGCTTCCGGGAGGCGGTCGAAGCCATCAGCGATCATGTCGCCGGCGGCGGCGACATGGCGACGGCCATGAAGAAATATCCCCAATTCTTTCCCAAACTGCACATTCACCGGATCGCAGCCGGCGGGACACACGGCGCTCTCGACCATGTCTTGTTTGCAATCGCCAACTTCCGTTATTTCAATGCCTATCTTCTGACGCGGACCCGACAGATCTTTGCCTACCCGGTACTTGACCGTCTGAGTCGCGATCCTGGTAATCATCCTCCTGTCCATCGTCGTCGTTCATCCGCCGACCGGCGGATTTACTTAATCGAAAACCGCATCTTGGGTCGTCGATCAAGTGAACGAAAACGGACCAAGAAGCACTGGCGAAGCCGGTTAACTCGTCACTTCCAACGTCCAATCCGCCGGTTGGCCGATCCAACAAACCCGCTCGCTGACCGGAAGCCGATATCGGAAGTCGAATGGTGTTGGACTTGGATGTTCAACGGCGCGCAGCTAAGTTTTTTCGCGGTAACCGCGAAAAAACTTAGCTGCCCCCTCAACTGGCGCGCCGCTTCAGGTGCACCTGAAGCAAGGCAATCTCCGCTGGGGTTACACCGTCAATCCGGGCGGCCTGGGCCAGGGTGTCCGGTTTCAAGCGTGACAGCTTGAAGCGGGCCTCATTGCGAAGGCCCGGCATGTCGTATGTGAAATCCGCAGGAATGCGCCAATCCCCGAGTTTCTTCAGATTTGCCGCCTGTGCCATTTCCTGTTTGATATATCCTTCGTAATGCGCTTCGATGTCGATTTGGCGGAGGATGTCTGCGGGCAGGTGACGAATCTCGTCGATGGCGTCGATGGCGACTTCCTTCTTGCGCAGTTTCTCCCAAAGCGTCGAGCCGGACACGCGGTGGTTTGCGAGTAGTTCTTTCGCCTCGGCAATATACCGTTCCGCCTCGACCACGCGCCGATAATATTGCTCCGGCAACAGTCCGATTTCGTGCCCGATCTCGGAGAGGCGGCGGCAGGCGTTGTCCTGACGCAGAAGCAGCCGGTACTCTGCCCGGCTGGTGAAGAGCCGATACGGTTCGGTGATGTCCTTGGTGACGAGATCATCGATCAGAACCCCGATGTAGGCCTGGTCACGCTGCAGCACCACCGGTCCGTGCCGGCCGCCGACATGCAGCGCTGCGTTGATGCCGGCAATGATCCCCTGCCCGGCGGCCTCTTCATAGCCCGTCGTGCCGTTGATTTGCCCGGCCAGAAACAAGTTCGGCCACTTGATGACAGCCAGTGAATTATGGAGTTGATGCGGCAGGACAAAATCATACTCGACGGCGTACGCGTAGCGGCAAATTTCCGCCTTTTCCAGCCCGGGCAGCGAACGAACCATCCGCCACTGCACATCGGTCGGGAGACTGGTCGATATGCCGTTGAGATAATACTCGTCCGTGAACGCACCTTCAGGCTCCAGATAGATCTGGTGCGTCTCATGTTGCGGAAAGCGCATGACCTTGTCTTCAAATGACGGGCAGTAGCGGGTGCCGATGGCCTCGATCCGGCCGTTGTACATCGGCGATTTGTCAATATTGTCGAGCACAATCTGCCGGGTCTCCAGAGTCGATTTGATGAGAAAACACGGCTTCTGCGGCAGATCCTCTGGGGCAATCGTTCGAAACGGATGGATAGCCTCGGGCCAATGCGTGAAGGTGGCGTTAACGTCACTGGGCTGCTCTTCCATTTGCGAAAAATCGATACTGCCGGCCATCACCCGCGGCGGCGTGCCGGTCTTCAAGCGGCCGACCTGCAACTCCAGATCGTCAACCAGCGATAACGACAACTCTTCCGCGGCCAGGTCGCCGGCGCGGCCCCCCGGATGCGTCGTTGCACCATAGTGGCAGAGCCCGCGCAGAAACGTCCCCGTGGCGACCACCACCGCGCCGGCGAAAAAGTCTTCGCTGAAGTCGGTGCGGACTCCGCAAATCCTGCCGCCCTCATGCAGGAACCGGACGACCTGTGCCTGATGCACGAACAGACCGTCCTGCCGTTCCAACATATACTTCATCCGGCGTTGGTACAGCACCTTGTCGCATTGCGCCCGCGGCGACCAGACGGCCGGGCCTTTGGAGCGGTTCAACATGCGGAATTGGATGGCGGTTGCGTCCGTGTTCCGCGCCATCTCGCCACCCAGCGCATCAATTTCCCGAACAACCTGCCCTTTGGCGATACCACCGACCGCCGGATTGCAGGACATCTGCGCGATATGATCGAGATTCATGGTGATCATCAGCGGACGGGCGCCCATGCGTGCCGCGGCCAATGCCGCCTCGCAACCTGCATGACCGCCGCCAATAACGATCACATCGTAATGTGAATATTCGCTTTGCATAAACGATTCCATATTGGGTATACCCAGTAATTTAGATGTTGTTAGTAAAAGGACAACGTCGGCGTAGGGTACAGCCAAAGTGCGCGCCCATCATTCCGCAATCGGATCTGAACTGGCAAGTCTCACAGCGTGTCCCAGAAAAACATCCCGGGCCATCATATCCGCCATCATCCTGTCGTCGTGCATGCTCGTGAACCTAAGCATCTCGATGTTAAGCTTCGTGCCGGAACAACGACGAAAGTGGTCCGCGACGACGTCATCCTTCGGGCGCCGGATCCCGTTGCAGGTGATCCGGTGCCCGAGGGATGATCCCAGGACCGCGGTAGTCAAGCGACCGCGGTCCCCGGTGCCGGCCGCCACCGCTGTTTGTGACAGGTCCGGGCTGGGAGTGCCAAAAAAAATGTACGCACATCTTGAAATTCTTTTGAGCAAACAGTATAATCCGTTGCTTTACGAATGGTAATAGGCAACTCACAATACATCTGCTGCTGTGGACTCGTCCTCTGACAGGTGCGTATGCCTCTGGACCTCAGTTATTTGGAAGGCAAGAGATTTTGTGTAGTGCTGGCAAAACTCGAGGACGAGTCCAATCCCGACGGCAAGGTTAAATTGAAGCCTTTGCACGGCCGGGCAAACGTCGACAAGAACGGCTACCTTGCGCTTGAGCATCCGCACGGCTCCTTTGCCGTTCCCGCATCTACCTATAACAAGATCCTGCCGAGCGACGGTACGGAAATGCTCAAGGATGCCGATTACTTTGTAATTTGTCGTGTTTCAGGAATGGAGATTTGACAATCGCGCCGGTAGACTCGGTTTGAAAGAGAGGACATCGCAACGGACGACGCCTGCGGCCGGCACCCTTAAAACCAAGCAAACGGAGTTGTCCCGGTAACTTCATTAACGCACTAAACGGAGGAAACTTAAATGGCAGAGATCAACTTGGATGATGTGAGCGGCCTCCCTGAAGAGAAATTTGGAGGCGGGGCCACGATACTCGAGGAAGGTAAAGAAGGGAGGCGGGTCTTTGTTCTCAAGGAAGGCTCGGTATCGGTCATGGCCGCCGGAAATGAGTTGTGCAAGGCCAATGCTCCGGGTACCATCTTCGGTGAGATTTCGGTGCTCCTGGACGGAACGCATACGGCAACGGTGGTTGCCGAGGAAGATTGCTCGTTCTATGTGATCGACAGTCTGATGAACTATCTCGAGGAACACCCGAAAACCGCGATCGAGGTCGCAAAAGTCCTCGCGACTCGCGTAATGAACATGAATCTTCATTATCTCGAAATCAAACACGAGATCGAGAGAATGCAGGACGATCCTGCAGCGGCCAGCTCGAGCGGCCGCCTCTTTAAAATCCTTCAAAAAGTTGACCAGTTCTGGGGACGCAATATCTTCTGAGCGCGGATTTCAAGAAACGGTGGGCATCGCCGCGCCGCTGGAACACGGTTGAAGAAGTGCCGGAACGTTGTGGTACCGGGAGGTGCCGCGCCGCTATGTGTTGACCGCTGCGATTCCGGCATCTCTCCTGAGAAACTTAGAGTTTGGGGATCTGTAGATTGCAGTCACTCCCCTTGGAGGGCAAGCGTCCCCGCGAGCCGCGATCGGCCGGACCTACCCTGTTTTTTGCCTGGACAGCGGTTATTCTCCCATTGATAGTACGTGCCGTGCCCGGGCGCGGCACGCAAGGACAGCTCGCCCTCCAGGCCATGGACTGTCCGGCTGCCAATTTTGTGTCACAGAATAAGCCGCCCGCACAGCACGCTGGTTCAGACGTTCCTGAGAGACTTACCCCGTGTAGAATGCCGTCAGTCCGCGATTCAATGAAGGTCACCCGCGAGCTCACGGTGTGAGCACGACATTATCTATCAGGCGGGCCTTCCCGTAAAAAGCGGCAACCGTAAGCAGCGCTGCCTCCTCGATTCGCGTAACTTCCCGGAGGTCATCATTGCGCCGGCATTCGACATAGTCCACACGACCGCCGCTTTCGATAATCTCCCGACGCACGGACCCAACCAGTGCGGACGCGTCACGCTCGCCCGCCTTGAATGCTTCGGCCGCACGCGTTAGACCCCGGTGGATGCCGGTGGCCGCCCGCCGTTCCGACGCCGATAGATACGTGTTCCGGGAACTGACCGCCAGACCGTCCGCTTCACGGACTGTCGGTCCGACAATGATTTCGGTCGGAAAGTTTAGGTCACGCGTCATGCGCCGAATGACCAGCGCCTGCTGCGCGTCCTTCTGTCCGAACACGGCGATGTCCGGCAAGGCAGCGAGAAAAAGCTTGGCAACAACTGTCGTGACACCGCGAAAGTGATGTGGCCGGGATTGCCCGCACAGCGGTAGAGTGAGAGCCGCTTCGGTTACCCACGTCGAGGCACCCGGCAAGTACATCTCGGAATCGTCCGGACGAAAGATGGCATCTGCACCGGCCTCGGCACACAACCGCTCGTCGGCCGCCGAATCACGGGGATAGGCCGCCAGATCCTCTGCCGGGCCGAACTGGGTCGGATTGAGATAGATGCTGACGACAACGCGGTCGGCGTGGCGACAGGCTTTGGCGACCAACGAAAGGTGGCCGGCGTGGAGACCGCCAAGGGTGGGAACGAGCGCGACACCCTCCCCGGCGCGCCGCCACTCCCGCGACAGCTGCTGCATCGCTTTGATTTGCGTCAGGATCTTCATACAGCGCCGCGTAGGGAACAATCACATCCAGAGCTGATCGGCCGCGCCAACAGCGGCACTCGTGTCCGGTCTCTTGAATACATCGCGTCAGTGTCCACCGTATTTAGAGGATCGGACACTAGCCCCGCTGTTCGATCGGTATATAGCTGCGCTCCGCCTCGCCCGTATAAATCTGGCGTGGCCTGCCGATCTTGGAATCGTGCATATTCACCATCTCTTTCCACTGCGCGATCCAGCCGGGCATACGGCCAATAGCGAAAAGAACCGTGAACATTTTGGGCGGAAAGCCGAGCGCTTTGTAGATGATGCCGCTGTAAAAATCAACGTTCGGGTACAACTTACGGGAAATGAAATAGTCGTCCTGCATGACCTCTTCCTCGAGCCGCAAAGCAATGTCAAGCAGCGGGTCGTGCGCCGCCTTCTCGCTCAGTAATTCCATACAATGCTTCTTTATGATTTTGGCCCGCGGATCATAATTCTTATAAACGCGATGACCGAAACCGGAGAGGCGGAAATTATTCCCTTTGTCCTTGGCCATTTCGATGTACGTCCGGGTGTCACCGCCATCCGTGTGGATGCGCGAGAGCATTTCCATGACCGCCTGATTAGCGCCACCGTGCAGCGGCCCCCATAACGCCGCGATCCCGGACGAAACGGTCGCGTAAAGATTGGCTTGACTGCTGCCGACCAGCCGCACGGCCGATGTCGAACAGTTCTGCTCATGGTCCGCGTGCATGATAAACAACATGTTGAGCAGTTTGACGCATCGTACGTCCGGCACGTAATCCACGACCGGCGACGAAAACATCATATTGAGGAAATTCTCACAATAGTTCAACCCGTGCCGCGGCTGAACGACGGGTTCACCGATGGATTTCTTATAAGTGAATGCCGCCAAGGTTCGGATCTTCGAAATCAGACGGGCTGCCGCAACGTCGATCTCTTCCATGATCGAGTTGGCATCCACATACGGATTAAAGCTTGACAAAGCGCAGATCAGTGAGGCAAGAATGTTCATCGGATGGGCGTCCCTCGGAAAGAGTAGCAGCAGGTGCCGCATATCCTCATGGACCATTGAGAATCTATTCAGCAAATTCGAGAACCGGGTTAGCTGGTCCGACGTCGGCAGTTCGCCGTGCCACAGCAGGTAGCAAGTCTCCACAAACGTCGAGTGTTCCGCAATCTCCTCGATCGGATACCCATGATATCGCAGGATTCCCTGCTCGCCATCGATGAAAGTGATTTCGCTCTCGCACGACCCCGTGTTCATATAACCACTATCGAGCGTGATGTACCCGGTGGTCTTGCGAAGAGTGCGAATATCAATCGAACGCTCACCTTCGCTGCCGACGACCACGGGAAACTCGTAACTCTTACCATCCAGAGTAATTGTCGCCGTATTGGCCATGTCACTCTCCTCGGGATTGATACGAACTTAGCGGCTCACGCCGCGATTGGGGAACTGGGTGATCGGGTGATTCGGAGCGGCCACATTCTTCCCATTTACCCAGTCACCCAACGTGCTTGTTGAGCGTACAATTCGGCATTTGACGGTCTGGCACGTTGGCATTTGTTGTAAGGATTGTCAGAGTCCCGCGTGCGGGACGGCCCGACTCTGGCAACCGAACGCTCGGTGGCTGCCCGTTTCCAGCTAAACAATTTACCACCCAACCACCCACTCACCCCGGTCGGGACGTGAGTCATAACATTTTTTAATAACGTTTGATACATCTAATTTTCGAGACCGATAATTATCAATAATTAAAACCTTTAGATGATTGCCGAGGCATGGGTTTGAACTCTCGGCACACAGCCTTATACTAAACTCCACCCCGCGATAATTCAACGCGGCCAGGAAAAAATTCTACTCCGGTGGGCACGGACGATGATATCACACCTCAGGGGAACCCTCGTCGAAAAGGAGCTGACACGTGCGGTGATTGATGTCAATGGCGTCGGCTACGAGGTTCTGATACCGATGAGTACCTACGATCGCTTGCCGCGCATTGGTAAAGAAGCGTACCTTAAGACGTACCAGTACGTTCGCGAGGATGCCCTGCAACTCTACGGCTTCGCCTCCGACGAGGAGCGTGATCTATTCGTTATCCTCATTTCATCCGTATCGGGCATCGGCCCGAAAATCGGATTGAGCGTGTTGAGTTCCATGTCTGTCACATCCCTCTGCGTGGCACTGAACAACAACGACGTTAAGACGATCACGCGAATAAACGGCATTGGCCGCAAAACGGCAGAGCGGCTCGTCGTTGAATTGCGGGACAAGATTGCTGAGCTGGCACCGGCCGCGGCACTGAGCGGCGGCGCCCCGTCCGGCAACCACGACACGAGGACGGCGAAAGCCATTGAAGACGCTGTATCCGGACTCGTGACCCTCGGGTTCAAGGCTGATACCGCGCGCAAAGCCATCAGCAAATTCGCCGACAAGACGGCTGAGCACGAAGTCACTGCCGAAACGCTGATCAAAGAGGCGCTGACAACTCTTAGCCGATGAGAGCGGAAGGAACGGAGAATTGGAATGGTCGAATGATGGTATGATGGAATGGTGGGGGAATTCGGATTCCGTCATGGGAGCTCCCAGTCCCAACCTGCCACTCTGAAAAAGCGGTTGCCCGCGGGTCATACAGGTGGACGCGGATGTTAGTAATCAAATCTATAAGTCGTTACGGCAGCTGACGCGTCGTCGTGATGTGCACCCGGTGGGTGCAACTTTTTATGCCCTGACAAACCCTCCAATCCTCCCATTCCACCCAAAAACAATCCGCGTCCATCCATGTGATCCGCTGGCAACTGCTTTTTCCACGTCCAATCTTCCATCCTTCCAATCCCTCCTATCCAACATGGCCGAAGAGCGTTTCATAACATCCACGCTGAATCAACAGGACGAAAAATTTGACGGCAGCCTGCGGCCGCAGTCCTTCGATGATTTCCCCGGTCAGGATCTGCAAAAGGAAAAGCTGCTGATTTACGTGCAAGCGGCGAAGGAACGCAACGAGGCCCTTGGCCATGTCCTGTTGAGCGGCCCCCCGGGCCTCGGTAAGACAACCTTGGCTCACATCATTGCCAATGCCCGCGGAAAGGAAATCAAGACGTCGAGTGGACCGGTGATCGAGAAACCAGGTGATCTTGCCGGCTTGCTGGCCAGCCTCGAAACGGGGGACATCCTCTTCATCGACGAATGCCACCGACTTTCAACCAATATTGAGGAGTACCTTTACAGCGCCATGGAGGACTTCTATATCGATATTGTTCTCGATCAAGGCGCCGCCGCCCGTTCCATTCGCTTTGATATCAATCCGTTCACACTCATCGGCGCGACCACGCGGCAGGGCATGATTTCATCGCCGTTGCGGTCACGATTCGGATTACACGTTCGGCTCGATTACTACGCGCCGCCTGTGTTGCAGACGATTATTGTCCGGTCGGCCGGAATCCTCAACATCGAGATCGACACCGACGGCGCCTTTGAGATTGCCCGCCGCTGCCGCGGAACGCCACGGATCGCCAATCATCTTCTCCGATGGGTCCGTGATTATGCCCAGATCAAGGCCGATAATGCCATCAACCCAGACGTCGCGACCGCTGCCCTGAAGATGATGAAAATCGATGCCGATGGACTCGACGAAATGGATAACCGGTACCTCGAAGCGCTGTTGTACAAATACGACGGCGGCCCTGTCGGCATCAAGACGCTCGCCGTCGCCCTCGGCGAGGAACCCGACACTATCGAGGAAGTCTACGAGCCCTTTCTGATCCAGGAGGGCTTTCTCCAGCGCACCCCAAAGGGGCGAATTTCAACGGCAAAAACGATGGCTCGCTTCGGCGTCAGAAAGCCGCACCCGGACACACATCCCGAACTCTTCGAGACCAACGGGCCCGGCGGCAGTTCGGACTGAGCAACGCCTCCAATCCACCGTTGCCCTGAACTTGACTGGCTTCGCCGGGGCTTTTGATCCGTGATTCGTAATCGACCAATTCGTAATCGCTCTGTATTCGAACATCGATTACGAGTGAAGTGCTGCTGAATGTCAAAAAACAAACTCCTAAACGCTCAGGTTAACAGAACCGTAGATCGCCGATGGCACCCGACTACTCCATCATCGTCCCGGCCTACAATGAGGAGACCTTCCTCCCCGCCACGCTGGCACGCCTCAACGATGTCATGGTCCGCGTAAACGGACATCAAGGCGAGATCATTGTCACCGATAACAACTCGACCGATCGAACCGCCGACGTTGCGCGATGCCTGGGAGCCCGAGTCGTCTTTGAGCCGGACCGCCAGATCGCGCGGTGCCGCAACGCCGGGGCAAAAGCGAGCCATGGCCGTTATCTCGTGTTTGTCGATGCCGATACGCTCATTTCTACTGCCCTCCTTAGCGGCGCGCTGGAGGCTCTCGATTCGGACCGGTATTGCGGTGGCGGCGCCTTAATCGCCGTCTCCCCCGATATCGGTTTCGCTGCGTCATCCGGGCTGAAACTCTGGAATCGCCTTTCCCGTACCTGCAAATGGGCCTGTGGCTCGTTTGTGTTTTGCCGGCGTGATGCGTTCTTCGATGTCGCCGGCTTCGACGAACGGTATTACGCGAGTGAGGAGATACACCTCTCGCGCGCCTTGAAGCAATGGGGACGACGAAACGGCTTCGACTTTCTGATTCTTGACGAAACCCTCGAAACGTCCCTGCGTAAGTTCGAGTGGTTCAGCACCGGCCAGATTGTCCTGCTCCTCCTCAAGTTGGCGGTATGTCCCTTCCTGTTACGCAGCCGGCGCGCCTGTCATTTCTGGTACGATCGTCCGGAAATAAAATAATTCCTGTCGGCAATGGGATGTGAGTTTTCTCCCGACAATATTTTTTTTAATTTACAAATCATTAAAATCAAATAGGTAACAAATCAAGCAAATGCCGTTCAGTGATCAACATAAGAAATATTAGCCGAATTTTTGAAACCATTTATCCGTGCCAGGCATCGAAACTTGTGAGAGGTTCATATAGTGGTGGCAATTAGAATCCAGGCGCACAAAATGAGACCGCGATGGCAAAATTCGATCAGTCCCCCGATGCCAGTCCGCACCCTGGTTCCTGCCGTTCTGCTCGCCGCGGTGATCATGGCGTCCGGGTGTCGGCATGCCCGCGTTGCAGTTGTCATACCCGCTGCCGACACCGCGCCGCAAACTCGAAAGATACGCAGTGCCGCTGTCGATCACACAGTCGACTCGATTATCGCCAATCCGACGCCTTACCTTAACCGGGACGTGACCGTGTCAGGCATTGTCAGAAATGTCGAAACGGAAAAGCATGCCAAAGGGCTGACCGTGCTGACCATGGAAGTGAAGGATGTCAGCAGCCTGAATGTCGAGATCGATGCCGACGAAAACCGGCCACAGCTCCTTTTTGCCGACCATCTGCGCAGCACTGCCGACCATCTACGCACAGCCGTCACCGATTATCAGATGGTGCCCGTCGACGTCGAGGCCTTTGAACAGCTTTCCTACAGCCTGCGAATCGCCGGCAGCAAGGTTTCGGCGCTGAGCCACTATTTTCGCGCTCAGGATATGATGAACACTGGTGACGCCGTCGAACAAGTCGCCAAGGGCTATTTCGAATTCGGCGAAGCGTTCGCAACCATTGCCGAAATTGGAAAAGAAACCCCGGCAACGATCGAGCTGGAGAAATCCGTGATCGAGGACGACGTCGTGACAACCGTCGAGGAGACAAAAGCTTTTCAGGACAACATGATATCGGCGGCCAGCGAACTGCTCAGGATTGCTGAGCTTCTGATCGATCAACGCCGCCAACTCAGCAGCGCCGAAGTGCTGTTCGAGTATCGATCGATTACCCGCAACATCGGCTATACCTTGCGATCCGTCGGCGATATCCTAGAGGCCGATGCCTGGGCCTTTCGCAAGACCCGGAACCGTGACGCCGAAAAAGATTACCGCGAGATAAGCCGGGCGTTTCGTTTACTCGGAGAAGGAATCACAAACATCAATGGCGGCTTCCGCGATCTCGGCGAAAAACTGGCGGCACGATACGAACCGGGTGTTATGCGCGATGACAGTTTTCCAACATTGAAATGCGCCTACATCGGTTACAACAAGGATATTCTTCGTGATTGCGCGGCAAAAGTCGACCAGCTGGGCGGCAAGGACCCCATCATCATTCATGGCCGGCTTCATAAAGGAAATCTTCGCGAGCAGGTGGATCTCCTGTGGCTGAATATGCATTCCGTGACACTGGACGGACTGACCATCAATCTTGCCTACGACGATGAAACGTCGACCAGGAAAAACCTGCAGAGCTTTTACGGCTGGGCCAAGGATATCGAAGACTGAGCCGACAGGAGGCGCGAAGGCGTTGCAACGACCGACTGACCGAACACCGAAACATGAAAGTGAGCCATCCAATTGCAGGCTGCGAAGCCCTCCCCCGGGCGCGGCGCGGCCGGTCCGCCCTGCAGTTCATGCTGGTCGCCGGCTTCGCCGGTGTTGTCGCCTTTAGCGGCTGCCGGAGCACACGTAATCTCACCGTCAGGGGCGAATTCACCCCGGTCACCATTGAGGATTTGAATAATCGTCGGGCAAAATACGCGGGCCGAAAGGTCGTTGTCGATGCCTACATACTGGGAATGGAATACGGCGAGAATTCCGACGACGCGCATGTCTGGCTGTTGGCCCTGGGCGACGAACCACAACTCGATGAAAGGCTCGCCGATCAACTCGTCTTTCCCCGGATCGGCAAAAAAATCCGCGCCGCCGAGGACGGGTACAACCGGGAAATTCTCACGCGCTGTTATGATGCCTGCGGCGAAGTCCGGCGCAAGGGCGAACGGATCAAGGCGTACGGCGTTTTCGCGGCCGTCGATCCGTATCAGCAATACTATTCAGGCGTCGACCTCCAACTCAGCCAGATCAATATCGACGGCCGCATAATCAATACGGACTTCAACGACCACGGAAAGCTCAAGGAAAAAACGCCCGGCATGCTGAAGAAAACCTACGGCGGCGCCAAGAAACTGCTCGGCGTTGTCGGCAAGGCGTTGTGAGGTCCCCCTTCCTCGGTTACCGGTCGTCGTCCCGTGCCTGCTTGCCGCTCCCCACTCCCCACTCCCAGACCTTCGCCGCGCTGCCGCCCCACGTCACGCTTTCTGCCTGAGGCGGATTTTTGCTTCGCTCGAACACGTTTTACGTCTCGCGGTTCACGCTATAAAGTTTATCCCATGAAGGATTCTGACTTTCGCGATCTTTATCCGTTCGCATCACACACGATTGAAATCGACGGTCACCGCTACCATTACCTCGACGAGGGCAGCGGGCCAGTCATTCTGATGCTGCACGGCAATCCGACCTGGTCGTTCTACTACCGGGACCTGGTTTGCGGACTCCGCAGCGACTTTCGCGTGATTGTCCCCGACCACATGGGTTGTGGCCTGTCTGACAAGCCACAGGACTACCCCTACCGCCTCGAGACCCATATCGGGAATGTGCGGACGTTGCTGGAGCGACTCGACGTCACGCGCATGAGCCTTGCGGTCCATGACTGGGGCGGCCCCATCGGCCTGGGCTACGCCGTTCAGAACGCGGAGCGAATCGATCGCATTCTTCTGTTCAATACTACCACTTTCATGACCCGGCATTATCCGTTTCGCATCCTGGCGTGCCGTCTTCCGATCGTCGGCAATCTCGCTGTTCGCGGTTGCAACCTGTTCGCTGTCGGCGCCGTCTACTTAGCCTGCAAGAACCGCAGGAAAATGACGCCCGCCGTCAAGGCTGCCTATCTGAAGCCCTACGACAGTTACGCTAATCGCATTGCGAACCTTCGCTTTGTTCAAGATATCCCGCTCACCCGTCGGCATCCGACCTGGACATTGGGTGCCGCGATGCAGGAGCAGATGTCGCGCCTCACCCGCGTGCCGATGTTAATCTGCTGGGGTATGCTGGACTTCTGTTTCACCGAGTATTTTCTTGATCGAATCCGGCAACAGTTTCCGCAAGCGATCGTGCATATGTTCTCGAACGCCGGCCATTATGTTGTCGAGGACGCAATCGACGAAATTCTGCCGCTCGCTCGGACATTTATGAGTGACAAGGCGGGCGGCGGCGATTGATTTTTTCCGGTATCGATTCTATACTGATCGCTTGGCAATCGTATTAGCGGTTCCGTCAAAATATCGTAAATCGAGTTAACCGGTTTCGACGGGGATTTTTCTCCGTAATTCGTAATCGCTCTATATTCGAACATCGATTACGAAAGGAACGATTATGAATTGGTCAGAGTGTGTAACGTACTACGATCACCGTAGTGACTCGGCACTTTCTAATGTTCAACGGCGCGTAGCGCCACTTTTTTCTCGGGAACCGCGAAAAAACTTAGCCTTCTTCGCGCGTTGCGTTTCGCCGCGACCAACCCATTGATTATTCCCCATGTATAACTCTTCTGACCTGCGAAAAGGACTAAAGATTGAGATAGACGGTGAACCGTGGGAGGTCACCGAGTTTGATTTCTGCAAACCGGGCAAGGGGCAGGCACTGTATCGCTGCAAGCTCAAGAACATGCTTCGCGGTGGTACAATGGACAAAACCTTTCGCGCCAATGACCGAATCGACAAACCCCATCTCAATCAGCGCGATTTCATGTTCTCCTATGTCGACGGCGACAACTATGTTTTCAACGACAACGATACCTACGAGGACGTTTTTGTCACCAAGGAGATTCTTGGGGATCAGACATACTTTCTCCACGATAATATGGAATGCCAGATCCTCCTGTATAACAACAAACCCATCGACATCACGCTGCCTATTTTCGTCGAGAAGGCGATTACCAGAACCGAACCGGGCGTTCGCGGTGACACAGCCACCAACGTAACAAAAGCCGCGGCGCTTGATAACGGATTTGAACTGCAGGTGCCGCTGTTTGTCAACGAGGGCGACGTGATCAAGATCGATACGCGCACCGGTGAATACGCGGAACGTGCCAGCAAAGCGTGACATCCTTGCAGTTCGCAGCCGGCTTTTGCGCCTCATCCGCCGCTTCTTTTACGAGCGCAACGCCATCGAAGTCGAGACGCCGGTGCGCGTGCGTGCCCCGGCCCTCGAGGAGTACATCGACGCCGAGCCCAGCGGCGACGCCTACCTTCGCACCTCGCCGGAATTGCATATGAAGCGTCTCATGGCAGCCGGTCACGGACACATATTCCAGATCGGCCCCTGCTTCCGAAAGGGCGAATCCGGGCGCCTGCATCATCCCGAGTTCACCATGCTGGAGTGGTACCGGGCCGGCGCCGATTATCGCGACATTCTCGATGAAACCCGGTCCCTAGTTCGATCCGTCGCCCGTGGGCTTCTCGGTGGATGCGCGTTTGAATACGGCGGGACCCCTGTCGATCTGGATGCCGACTGGCAAGTTATTACAGTGGCTGACGCCTTTGCGGAATACGCAAAGGCAGACGTCGCATCGGCTTTGCGCAGCGATCGTTTCCATGCGCTTCTGGTTGAGAAAATCGAACCCCGTTTGGGAATCGGACGTCCCAGCGTGCTCATCGATTACCCCATTGAACTGGCCGCCCTGGCGCGGTCGAAGCCAGCCCATCCAACCGTCGCCGAGCGCTGGGAGCTGTATATCGCTGGCGTTGAACTGGCCAACGCCTTCAGTGAACTGACCGATGCCGGCGAACAGCGGCGCCGGTTCGCCGATTGTGCAGCCTTTCGCCGTAAGACGGGAAACGCTGCCTATCCACTGGATGAATCCTTCATGCAGGCCTTGTCCGATGGTATGCCGAACACCGCCGGCTGTGCTCTCGGCGTCGACCGACTGATGATGGTCCTCACCGGCGCTGACGACATTGGCGACGTTGTCGCCTTCCGGGAGTGAGGGTATCCGGAGTCGTCAATCCGTATCCGAGAAAATTATCTTTGGGAACATCGAGAGGATGGCGGGCGCTCAAAGATCGAAGGCGGGATGTTGCGGTCGGTCGTCATCGTCGTCCTCCCAGTTGATCTCATCCAATGAGTCAAACTCCGTGATCGTCGTTACATTGGCCGTGGGAATCAAGACCCGCCGGCCGCTGAGATAATCCTCGGACTCGGAGCTGTGCCGACCCTCGATGAAGCTGACA
>Ga0310123_10001426_pt1 | contig 19895 bp, 7 predicted proteins | sample CB6_AW_1057_MG_FD_203505 | JGI IMG/M metagenome (GOLD analysis project Ga0310123, IMG submission 203505) | Marine microbial communities from Western Arctic Ocean, Canada - CB6_AW_1057 | ecosystem: Environmental > Aquatic > Marine > Oceanic | place: Canada: Western Arctic Ocean | collected... | reverse complement strand
GACTTCCGTTTACAATCGTGGTCGTATCGACGACCTGCACTGCGATGGGAGTGGATTCGAAGAACATCCCTTCCGATCCATCAACCACCGGCACAGGATCAAAATCTCCACTGGCAAACTCGTCCGCCGCAGGGGATTCTTCAAAGTCTTGGGCATAGATGACCACGAGCGCCTGCGACTGCGACGCCGTCAAGACCGCCGCCATGGCGGACAGCAGAACAATCCAGGGTTTGAATCGAGCGTTACTTGAGGAAGCTGTCATTTCGCGTTTCATCCGGAATCTCTCAATGGTTTGTAAAATTCAATGCTGCCAAATATGGTGAGGATACCAAAACCGTGTCACACTATCTATCAGCGTGCAGCCAAGTCAAGAAGGAAAGCGCAGGGGGAGCCAACCGCCGGACCGTACTCTCTCCTTCAGCTAGTTGCAAAACCTGGGTTTCGCCGGGAAATTGCCACATAGTCACAGCTCGCAACGAATAACAGGGCCGGGGCCCATGATCTACATCATTCTCCGGAACGGGGGGACCCCCGTCTCCAGAGATGAGACAACATTCTGAAAAGCACGAAGATATAAATTTGGAGACGGCGGTCCCCGCCGTACAGCGAATGGATGGGTCATGAAAAGGCCCTATCGGAGCGACCGTTTAAGTCAGCGGCATTCTGGGTAGACCACTTTTCGTTACTTTACGTGGCTTGGGCTTCCAGGCCGACCTACTTTATGAGTAGGGCTGCATAGCCGTTTTGCTGGCGAGGCAGGCGGATCTTGATCTTGCCGTCGCGACGTTGGAGCGGTTTTGCGGGTCCGGGATGCAGCCGTTGGACGGCGGCCTCCTCCTTGCGCAATCCGAGCTTTTTGAAATTCAAACGTACTTCGACGTCGCGTTTGGAATCGTCGCGGGCAAAGAGGAACACCAGGCAATGCCCCGGCCAATGGTACGTCGCCGCATACGCCTTCACCCGCACCATCGACTGCCGCCACCAGGGCTGCATTTCGATCAGGTTATCGAAGTCGACGCGGCCAAGATGATTCCAATACTCCTCGAGTCGCTCCCACTCTTCCGGCGTGCCATCATCCGCTCCGGAGCAGTTACCGACGGTCATGGCCATGTCGGCGAGGCTGACGGCGCACACGCCGAAATTATACGCCCTCCGAGCCTTTGCATTCCAGGCCCAGAGGTTGAACTGGCCGCTGTTGAGGACCCCGTTGTTGTGGTTCCGCATCATTTCCGGCGTGAAGACGTCGCGGCTTTCGCCGTAGATACGAGCGGTTTGATAGGCGCAACGCATCGGACCGCTGCTTTCGCCATAGCCCTCGAGGCCGAAGCGGCCGCCAACGTCCTGCACCAGGCGCCACAGCCCGTACATCTGGCGAACGTTACGCTCGATGTAGCCTTCTTTTTCCGCGCGGTCCAGTCGCGGGTCGGTCGATGCAGCCCAATCGATCGATTGCCCGCCGTCCAGGTAGATCCCGTCGAGATTGAAATCGCGCAAAGCGCGTTCGCAGTGCAGCCAGTGAACGGCCGTGGCGGCCTCCGCGTAGGCCAGGTAGGTTAACCTGAGCTGCGCGGGCCAGTCGAAAAAGTAGGGCGGAACATGCCGGTGCCGCCACTTCAATCCCGGATCGTTTATGGGAAGCCACCGCGGACTGATGTAAACCACCAACTCCATCCCGAGCGCTTCGCAGTCGCGGCGCAGGCGCTTTACATCCTTGTCGGAGGTCTCCAGTTCCGCCCAGTCGGTTTCGTTGATCGACTGCCAGGACTGATGAAGCACGATGCAGTTGGCGCCGGCCTTCTTGTATCTCTTGAGCTTTGCCGTCGAAGGGATCTCGCGCGCAGTCACGCCGGGATTCAGTCGCTCGCCTTTTTCCCAGTCCATATAGCAGCAATGCACAATCCGCTTGCTGAACGCGTCGGTGTCCAGCGTCTGATGCGGCGACAGCACGGTATAGAAGCGGCAGGCCGCGCCGTCGGTCATGGCGGCAATTCGGCCGCTTCGCTTTCCACTGCCCGGCGCCTCCTCCATCCGCTGGCCATCATGGCCATCGAGATAGACCGAAAATCCGTGCACTCCGTCGTGCAACGTGCATTGCCCGTTTACATTGCGGGCTATATCGGAGTCCACAATGGCTACTCCCGTTTCATTTTCCGGAAAGAGCCAGTCGCATCGGTCCTTGTATCGGAGCGATGGAGAAAGCCGGGCGTCGATTCGCCATCGGATCGATTGCTCGGGAATCCGAGTAGGCTTGATTTCCCAGACGATCAGCCCGTTGAGGTGGAAACGCAGCGAAACGCCCACGTTCAGCGTACCGCGTCCGCCGCTCTTTTCCTGCAATCTCCAGTTCCAGGTCGCGCCGAGGTGGTTCATTTTGAATCCGGACGCGGCATTGTCCTTGAGCACATATCGGCGTCCTTTCACCTCGGCGGTGATGTCCGGAAACGGTTGGGTAATCAATTCCGCAAGATCGCCCGGCCCGCCGCTGGCAGCGGAGACCATCCGGCCGCTTTTCCGGTCCCATGTGATCTCCGATCCGGCAAACGCGTTGTGCAGGCGTATCCCGTCGCGTTTGGTTTCAACCCGCAGGTGAGCATGCAAGTCTTCGCGATGGGACCGGGTGATGCGGCGGGAAATTGCTTTCGTCTCGTCCATCCGCGCACGGTACTTCGCGTATTCTTTTTCCGTACGCCGTTCCGTCTGCCTGCAGGTGTGCAGGATCGCGTCATCGGCATAGATCCCGAGGATTCCGCCGCACTGCGTGGCGACCGGTTTTTTCAAGACGATTGTGCCATTGATCGCGACGCTGATGCTGGTGCGGTTGTTTTCGATCACCAGTCGCATCCTCCGGCGCCGGCGGCATGGAACCGTCGCCTGGGCGCGCTGAGTCACGCGCTCTTTCAGATCGTACGTTTCGCCTTTCGCGCGGGATCGTCGATAGTCGCGAGCCAGTGTTCGCAACTCGACTCGACCCGATTCGAGATCGAGAGTGACACAATGCTCCAAGTGCACGGAACGGCCGACGGATATTTCCAAGGCGCCCGAACCGGGTGTGAGCACGATCTCCGTGGTGCCGCGGGCGGAGAACCATCCGCCGAGCAGCCCTCCCTGTTTCAAGCGGAGTCCTCCGGGCTCCTGCGAGAACCGTTCCGTATCGGCCCAATCGGGATGTCCGGCGCCCATCGTGCTGTAGGCGCCGACGCCGGTAGTTCGTCCCGCCACCGGTACGAATTCCAGCCGTGCCTTCGGTTCGGCGCGAAAATCGACATGGAAAAGAGGTTCGGTTTTCATATTACAAAATTCCGGAATTGTTCTTGAAGAGGTTTTTTCCCTGATTTTGTTTTAAGTGCCGCTCTTGACCCTTCGTTGATTAGACCCCCATGCCCTTGTGCCATGGGGGTCTTGAGCGTGTAACGGCCACCCACGAAATTTGAAATTTGCTGCATCGTGAATCTCATAGCTTTCGTAGCATTAATCGGCTAAACGCACAACACTCGACCCGGGTTTCACGTACACCTTAATTTCGATATTCGATATTCTCCGGCGATTCGAAAAACTTTCGGGATCTTTTCCTGATTTTGCAGGGAGCATTGAGCCCCCACTGGCTTTATGCCGGTGGAACGTAGGATTGTGCACTACATCCGACCCCGCCGAGACAATCGTACCCCCCCCCTGTCCTTGCATGCCAAACTGTAGTGCAGCGAAGATCGGCTCTGGTGGAGTGCATGACTAGTAGTGCCGAATCACTCGCTCCACCGAGAGGAGCTCGGTGGGGGCGCTTTGTTCGAGTTGGTACAAAGAACCCACCCAAAAAATTTGGGAAAGATCCAAAATATCGAATATCGAATATCGAAGGAGTAGGTTCTCGCTTGATCATTGCCTGCTTCAGGCGTAGGTAGCCCCGTGAATTCATCAAAGGAAAACCGACCATGAGCTGCTCAAAACCATCATCCTGCTTATCTACCCGTCGCCGATTTCACTCCATCCTCGCGCGAGTTTGTGCCATGACATTTCTGACGGTCGGTGCAATGGCGGAAGCATCCGAACCGATCCGCCCCCGGATCGCGCCAACGTACGTCGAAACCCCACCGGTCCTCGACGGCAAAATGTCCGAAGGTGAATGGGACCGTGTGGCGAGCACCACCGGCTTCCTCTACACCGACGTGACCCTCGCCGCCATGCAGCCGCGCGTCTGGACTGCTTTCGATGAAAAGAATCTCTACATCTGTTTTCAGTCCTACAACCCGGGCGGCGTCGACGGAACGGTGAAGGAACACGACGAGGGCGGGATCTTCCGTGAAGATGCGGTCGAAATCTTCCTGCAGCCGGACGGCGAGGGTCCCTACTACCAGCTCGCGGCCAACTCACTGGATGCAAGATTCGACTCCGAACGAGAAATCAGGAGCTGGAATGCGGAATGGCAAAGCGCAAGCGGGATCGTGAAAGACCAATGGTACGTCGGGGGCACCTGGACCATTGAAATCACGATTCCCTTCTCGGCACTCGGTGACGGCGACGCGCCCGCGGACGGCACGACCTGGCGGGGGAACTTCTGTCGCGACTGGACGTCCGTGGAAAAAACAAAGCGTGCAACAAGCTGGGCCCACGTCGGCGGTATGTTTCACAATCCGGCCAAGTTCGGCGAACTGTATTTCCATCGGGAATCTCCGTTTCTGCAGGTGACCGGATTCGGCGATTTGCCCACGGGCCTTGTCGCCGTGGAAGGCACCGCTTCGCCACCCGCGGACGGAGCCATCGACCTGGAGTGGGCCGTCGGTCCGCAATCCGATCCTGAAATCCGCACTGCAGAAATCAATACAACCATAGAACCGAGTGCAGAGCCGGTGCCGTTCAATCTCCAGGGCTCCGTGGCCGCGCCCGGCGCGGGAACCTGGCCGGCGCAGCTTCTGTTCGAAGCCCGAAGCGGAGACGACGTGATCCACCGGTCCGTCATTCCGTTCGGGCTGGCTCCGGGTTTCTCCGTAGAGATCGCGTCGGCCTATACGAGAAAGCTCCTCGACGCCCGGTTTGACATTTCCCGGTTGCCGGACGCAAAGGATGCGGCGGCGGGGCGCATCGAACTCCTGGGCGGTGCGGTTAACGCACTCGCGTCCGCCGAGGTCTCCGATCTCGGGGAGAGCGGCGCGGCCACCGTCCGGCTGGAGTACGCGGACGTCGCGCCCGGGGACTATACCCTGCGCATGCGGCTGCTGGATGAAGGCGGAACGGTGCTCAAAGAGAAGTCGAAGCCCTACACGATTCCGGATCCACCGGTCTGGCTCGGAAATTCGCTGGGCATCAGCGACCAGGTGCCTCCCCCCTTCGAGCCGGTGCGCGTGGAGCGGAAAGAGGTTGAGCATTCCACGATTGTGGTCCCTCATCATCTCCAGCCCAACAACCTCGCCGTGTCCATGTGGGGGCGGACCTATCACTTTGATGATTCGATCTTTCCCTCGCGGATCGTGAACCAGGGCGCGGAGCAACTTGCACGGCCGGCGGAACTCGTACTGGAGCAGGATGGAAAGCACGTGAAGTGGAAACGCGTCTCAACCACCCTGGTGGGACACAAAGGCACCGAAGCCATACTCAAATTCCGCGCTGCGTCCAGAGCAGCCGGAGTCCAGGGAACCACCACCATTGAATACGATGGATGGGCCTTCTTCGATTTCACCGTAACACCGAGAAAAGGGGGCACGATCGACGAGCTCCGGCTGGAAATTCCGTTTCCGCGCGCCGAAGCACAATTCATGCGCACCCATGGCCCCATCGCGACATGGGCCGGCGAAATCATGCGCACGGCACTGATCGGCGACGTGAAGAACGACGCGGACGAGCGGGCAACCGCCGGGCTTCGCAACCAGTTCGGCGACGCCTGGATGCCGGACGGATGGACGGACCACGGGGAGTTTGTCTTCCAGGCCTATGTCGGCAATGACGAACGCGGCCTGTTCGTGGTGCAGGACACCGAACAGTACCGGCACCTGGAATCGGGAAACATCGGCATCCGGTACGACGGCGACGTCACGGTGCTGGAGGTGAAGCTGATTGACGTTCCGACCAAAGTGAAGGAGCCGTTGCACTACCGGATCGGGTTGGTCCCGGTGCCGTTCAAGGAATTCAACTACGACTTCGAGTATGGCATCACCATGTGCGGCGGGCACAATCCGGAGTGGGTACGCAACAACGATCTCCAGCCCTGGATCAACGGCGCGCTGCTCTGGATCTGGGGGCGCATCGAAAAAGACATGGAGAGTCACCCGGACCACCCGAATCGCTTGCGCGGCATGACGGAAGGGTTCCGCAGCGCCGACATGGAGGCCGTCGTGAATTCCACCTGTATGATGGCGCCGTCACCCCACCCAGCGTTCGAAACCTATCGCGATGAATGGGTGATCGAACCGAGGTACAGCATTCCGAAACACGAAGGGACGGACGTGGACCTGGTCATGGTCTCCACGGACAGCAGCTTTCCCGACTACTTCCTCTGGTGGACGAAAGAGCGAATCGAGAAAGACGGAATCGGCGGACTCTACTTCGACATGGTGAGCCCGTGCGGGAGTATGAACGCGCTGACCGGGGAAGGCTGGACCGATGAAAACGGGGTGCGTCACATGACCTCGAACGCCTTCTCGCTGCGGGAGCTCTACAAGCGGCTGTATACCTTGATCAAGGAAGAGGGGGAAAAGCGCGGCCGGGAATTCTACATTTATCAGCACAGCGCCGCCGGACCGATTAGCGCGTTCGAAGACCACCTCACGAAGGGGGAAGGCTTCAACCGGGAAAAAGACTGGCGGCTGTGTACGCCTGCTTTCTTCCGCGCCTGGTCGCTGCGCCCTCTGGGTACAACCTTCACCATGTTCGTGGGCATGAGCGCACCGTGGATCAAGGCCGGGGAGGGGGGGCCGCCCCCCCACTACAGCGCGGTCGCCCGCACACTGATTCACAACGTCCTCACCACGCCCATGTGGGAGGAACAAGTGTCCACCGATCTGTTTCCGCTCTGGAAAATGCGCAAGGAGTTCGACGTGGCGACGTCCGAGTTTGTACCGTACTACGACAATGATCCGCGGGTGACCGCGTCACCGGACTCGCTCCACGTGAGCTTCTGGCATCACCCGGGGCGCGTGATGGTGGCCGCCGCAAACCTGACAGACGAACCGGTGGAAGCGGTGATCGAACTGGACGCGGCCGCGTTCGGCCTTGGCGAGGACGCGACGAGTGCCCAGGAGATTCACGGCATGCTGGACGACGAGTTGAATGCGCCCCCGGGCGTGCGGATGGGTCCGCGCCATCATCCGGGACCGACGTCCCTTGCGGTCGAGAACGACCGCATCACGGTTACGGTTCGGCCGCAGAACTACAGCGTGATCCGGGTGCCAGGCTCATGACAATGATCCCTTCAAGGACTCTCCTCGCATCGATTTGTTTCTTCGCCTGCCTCGCCGCCTATGCCGCCGAGCCCTTCCGTCCGCGCATTGCGCCCACGTACATCGAAACCCCGCCCATCCTCGACGGCACAATGTCCGGCGGTGAATGGGACCGCGTCGCAAACACCACCGGCTTTCTTTACACCGATATGTCGCTCGCCGCGCTGCAGCCGCGGGTATGGGCCGCCTTTGACGAGGAATATCTCTATGTCTGCTTCCAATCTTCGAACCCGGGTGGCGTGAAGAGCGCAATCCAAGAGCGCGACGGGGTCGGGATCTTCACCGAAGACGCGATCGAGATCTTTCTGCAGCCCGGCAGCGACGGAACCTACCACCAATTTGCCGCGAATTCACTGGACACCCGGTTCGATTCCGAGAAGCAGATCAGCACCTGGAACGCGGAGTGGAAATCTGCCAGCGGAATTGAGAAGGACAAGTGGTATGTCGGCGCCACCTGGACCATCGAAGTCGCAATTCCCTTCGCCGCGTTCGGCGATGCGCAGGCACCCGCCGACGGCACAGTCTGGCGCGCGAATTTCTGCCGCGACTGGACCGCAGTGGATGGCCCGCACCGCGCCACCAGCTGGGCCCACGTCGGCAGCATGTTTCACAACCCGGCGAAATTCGGCGAGCTGCTTTTTCATCGGGGCAGTCCGGCCATCCAGGTAACCGGCTTCGGCGATTTGTCCAACGGTCAGATCGCGCTGGAAGGCGTCGCCTCCGCCCCCGAAGGGCGGGAAATCGACCTCGGGTGGATGGTGCATCCACGAGGGGACCCAGCAACGCGATCGGCGGAAGGTTCCACGCAGATGCAGGTCGGCGTTCAACCCGGACCGTTTTTTCTCGAAGGAACCATGACAGCGCCCGGCGCCGGGACGTGGCCCGCGCAACTTCATTTCGACGTTCGTGCCGGTAACCGGACCGTTCACCGTTCGGCGGTTCCGTTCGGCCTGGAACCCGGATTCTCGGTGGAGATCGGTTCCGCATACACCCGGAAATTCCTCGAGGCGCGATTTGATGTCAGTCGATTGAAGGATGTCCCGAAGTCGGCCGGCGCCGCGATCGCGCTGGTCGATGCCGCGGGAAGCGTCCTTGCGGAAGCAGACCTGCATGACCTGGGGAGAATCGGAACGGGATCCGCCCGCCTCGACTATGCCGGCATCGAACCCGGCGACTATACGCTGCGAATGACCCTGGTGGACGAAAACGGGGAGACGCTGGAAGAGAGCTCGCAACCGTACACGATTCCCGAACCGCCGGAGTGGCTCGGCAACACGGTTGGCATCAGCGACAAGGTTCCACCGCCGTTTGAACCCGTTCGTGTAATCGGCAACGCGGTGTCGATGTGGGGACGGACGTATGAATTCGAGCGTTCGATGTTCCCGTCGATGATCGTGAACCAGGGCGTAGAACAGCTCGCGCGCCCCGCCGAATTCGTTTTGGAGAAGGGCGGGGAAAACGTTCCCTGGAAAAGGATTTCTACGACGGTGACGGATGCGCGGGACACGGAGGCGACGCTGGAATTCTCCGGCGAGTCGAAAGCCGCGAAAATTCAGGGAACGGTCACCGTCGAGTACGACGGTTGGGCGTTCTTCGATTTCACCGTGACCCCGCACAAACGCCACCGCATTGACTCCCTGCAACTTGACATTCCCTTTCCGCGCAGCGAGGCGCAATTCATGCGGACGCATGGGCCCATCGCGACCTGGGCGGGCGAAATCATGCGCACGGCGCTGATCGGGGATGTAAGGAACGATGCGACAAAATCCGCCACCGAGGGGCTTCGCAGCCAGTTCGGCGACGCGTGGATGCCCGATGGATGGGAGGACCACGGTGAGTTTGTCTTTCAGGCCTACGTCGGCAACGACGAACGCGGCCTGTTCGTGGTGCAAGACACCGAGGAGCACCGGCACCTGGAGAACGGCAACATCGACATCCGCTACGAGGACGATGTAACCGTGCTCGAAGTGAAACTGATCGACATACCGACCGACGTCGATGGCCCCCTGCACTATCGGATCGGCCTGGTTGCGGTTCCATTCAAGGAGTACCGGTACGACCTCGAGCACCTCCTCAGCATGTGCGGAGGGCACAATCCGGCGTGGGTCACCACCAACAATTTCGAGGCATGGATCGAGGGCGGGCTGCTCTGGGAGTGGGGCCGCGTTGAAAAGGACATGGAACCGCACCCCGGTCACCCGAACCGGCTGTCGGAGATGGTGAAGGAGTTCGAAAACGTGACCATGCGCGGTGTCGTCAACAGCACCTGCATGATGGCCCCCTCTCCGCACGACGCGTTCGACACTTACCGGGACGAATGGGTCATCGAACCACCCTACGCCATCCCCGACCACGCGGGCTCAGGGGTCGACCTGGTGATGGTGTCCACCGACAGCAGCTTTCCCGACTATTTCCTGTGGTGGGCAAAGGAGCGGATCGAGAAAGACGGCATCGGGGGACTGTACTTCGACATGGTCAGCCCGTGCGGAAGCATGAATTCACTGGCAGGGGAAGGCTGGACCGATGAAAACGGCGAGCGCCACATGACGTCGAACAGCTTCTCACTGCGCGAACTGTACAAACGGCTGTACACCCTGATGAAGGAGGAGGGCGCGAAGCGGGGCAAGGAGTTCTACATCTACCAGCATAGCGCGGCGGGACCCATCACCGCCTTCGAGGATCACATCAGCAAGGGGGAAGGCTTCAACCGCGAACGCGACTGGCGCCTCTGCACGCCCGCCTTCTTTCGCGCCTGGTCGCTGCGGCCGCTCGGCACGACGTTCACCATGTACCCCGGCATGAGCGCGCCATGGGTCAAGGCCGGGGCCGTGCCGCCACCGCACTACAGCGCACAGGCCCGAACCCTGATCCACAATGTGCTCTGTAGCGCCCTGTGGGAGGAACAGGTGGCCACCGACATGTTTCCGATCTGGAAGTTCCGCAAGGAATTCGACGTCGCGACGGCCGATTTTGTGCCGTACTACGACGACGATCCCCGGGTCACGGTGTCGCCGTCATCCATCCATGCGAGCTTCTGGCACCACCCCGGCCGGGTGATGGTCGCGGCGGCGAACCTCACGGACGAACCGGTCGAGGCAGTGATCGAACTGGACATGGAAGCGCTCGGCATCGCGGAGACCATCGCGCATGCCGACGAGATCCGCGGAATGGACGAAGACGAACTGACGACCCCCCCGGGCGAGCGCGAGCGGCTCGAACACAATCCGGGCCCCAGGACGCTGCCGGTGGAGAACGGACGCATCACGATCACCGTGCACCCGCAAAACTACAGCGTGGTCAGACTGCGTTGAGCCTGAAGAATCCCCCACCCTCCCGATCCTTTCGGAGAGCCGGGGAGTCGCTTTTTAATTGCCTGATCATCGCGAGCCTATATAACGACACGCCTGATCGAGAACTTAGTCAGGAGAAAAAATGAAACTCGGACTTGTGACATACCAAATGGCCCAGGAATGGGACGTGGACACCATCATCTCGAATTGCCGCGAGGCCGGATTTGCGGGCGTAGAATTGCGGACGACCCATGCCCATGGCGTGGAGGAGACCCTTTCGAAGGCGGAGCGCAAGGACGTCCGCAAAAAATTCGAAGACAGCGGCATCCGAGCCTATGGACTCGGCACCGCATTCGAATATCATTCTCCCGATACCGCGGAACTACGCGAGAATATCGAGAGCACGAAGCGCCACATCGATCTTGCAGTGGACCTGGGGATGGAGGGGATCAAGGTCAGACCCAACGCGCTGCCGGATGAGGTGCCGGAAGAGAAAACAATTGAACAGATCGGGACGAGCATACGCGAAGTGGCCGAGGCCGGCGATGGCCAGGGCATCGCCATCTGGCTGGAAGTGCATGGCGGCGGCACGTGCCGGGTCGACCGCATGCGGAAGATGATGGACATTGCGGACCATCCCAATGCGTACGTCACTTACAATTGCAATCCAGAAGGCGAGACGGACGAAAACGGAAGCTGCCGGGCCAGCTACGATCTGTTGAAACACAAAATCGGCTGCGTTCACATTCAGGAGCTCTGGCAGCCGGGTCGATACCCCTACCGGGAACTTTTCCAACTTCTCAAGGCCGACGGCTACGATGGCTGGACCAGTTACGAAGGCCCAGGCAGTTCGGATCCGGTGGTGGTAATGCAGTGCTACAAGAAAATGTGGGAGCTGATGCTGGGTCACACCACGTAGCCTGCTACGTAGTACTCGCCAGCACGGGTATCCGACCCGTGTGAATAAGAAGTAGAGCAGAAAAGATCACGGGTAGAGCACGGCTCACCGCTTGATCCTTTTTGCACCTGATCTTGTTCCGGCACGGGCAGGATAGCCCGTGCCACGGTTTAATTAATTCGCAAAACCCGCAGGTTCTTTGCATCGACCTGGACCGGCAGAACATCTGAATCGAGAACCTGCTGATCGCCGGAGAGAATTTCGCGGACGTGCAATTTCCCGGCGGGAAGACCGAGCGCGGCGCGATCGATTTTCAGTTCGCCGTCAATCGGTTCACGGGTGAGGTTCGAGGCGACGATCATCAGGCGTCCGGGTCCGATGTAGAAACTGGCCAGCAGACCTTCCTTTGATGCAGCAACCCTCGGATCCTCCTGGTAGTAGGGCACCCACTCGGCGCCATCGATTTCGAACTCGTCCCACGCCTTCCAGATCGGGATCAGGTCGCCTTCGATCTGCTCCTTCCAATGCCCGACTGTCAGTACGTCGTGAAGCAGGGTGCAGGCGAGCGGTTCGCGGTGCGGGGCACGGTACTTGCCTCCGCGATATCCGGGCATGCTGACCGTGGGGTAAAAAGTGTAGGGCACGCCCAGATGGCTCCACGACTCGCACGCGCGGAAGTAGGTCGGGGTCAGCGTGTCGAACGTATCCGCGGAGCTCCAGCCCTCTCCCTTGGTCATCATATCGACAAAGGTCGTCACGATGCCCTCTGCGCTGTGCTGAAAGATGAAGAACTCTCTCCCCCGCTTTGCGCCCTCTTCCTTCAGGAAAGTGTAACACCGCTTGTAAAACTCGCGGCAGGCAAACTGTTCCGCGGTCATATGACGTTTGCCGTCCCGCTCGAAGCCGCAACCGTGGTGAGGATTGGTGCATCCGACCGGACCGGAAAGGTCGAGATAGATTCCGCCAATGTCGTACTTCTCTATCATTTCTTTCATCCACCACAGGAAATAATCCGGAAAGCTGGATCGCGGGCACACCTTCACCAACGTTACATCGGTGCCCGCATGATTGGGATACCGGACCGGCGGTTGTTGGGTCCACTCCGGGCCATACTGTTGGAACTCCTTTTCGTCCTCGACAAAAAAGCCGGAACCGATATTGACCAATAATTCCACGCCGTTGCTCTGCCAGTTGGCGGTCATACGTCGCATGCGGTCCGGGTCGGTGACGCGATAGTCCTTTTCGATCCGCCCGAATTCCCACAATACCGCGCCCGGAATTTTTCCGTCCGCGGTGTCCTGGTGTTCAATCATTTCGGATTTCCAGTAGAACGGGTATCCAAACAACAGGCGCTCCATCCGCCGGTCCCGTTTCCGGACCGGGGTGGCCTGCAAGGCAAACTGGTAGTGCAACGAATGATCCAGGTTGGTCTGCCGGTTGATGAAGTTGAATCGCAGCAACGTCTGGTCTCCCCTCTCGACCACTTCCAGCGGGGACCCCTCCCAGTTCATCTGCTCCGGGGTTTCCATATAAAAGAAGATCCCTTGAAAGTCGTTACCCGCCCAGAACTGGGGAATGAACTCCTCGCCCCACTTCCACCCGTGCGGCGAATACCCAGGCGAAAAGCCCTCCGGCACCACGTCCGCTTTCAGGTCGCCGATCAGGGCATGCTGAATTTTCTCCGGAGCGGCCCAGCGGTCGATGGGTACACGCGATGCGCGCAGAAACGGGGTCAACTTTCGATGAAGCGGGATCTCCAGTGACAGCTGCCCGATCGACACCTCGTCTTCGAGCGGTTCGAGGTCCAGGTCATAAAGTAGAAAGCCATCGTATTCCGCCCGGAGCGAACCGCGGATTTTTACGGTGTCGTTTTCGGCCGTGAACTCGAATTGCGCCTGCGTCGCATCGTGGTCCGCAAGTCTGCATTCCGCGTCCCGCCACTCCTGGTCCTCTCGCCCGACGGCAAACACAAGGCGCACAGGTCCGGCCAACAGCTCCGTCCCCAGAATGTCGATTCGTTCCGGCAGCGCAAGATCGCCCAGCGTATAGGTTCGGCCCCAGACATCGACGGAACGCTCCGATGCAACAACGTCGGTAAAGGGCGGCGGCACCCGGTCGCTGATGCCGAGACGGTTGTTGTGCCAAGGCGGCGGCGGAGGCACGTGAAACGGTTCCGTCCTTGAAGCAATTTCCGATCCGCTCCCGTCTTCCAGCGCCACCTTCAATTGGTAGTCGCCTGGGTCGACGCCCGAAATGTCGAGCCGAACATTCGCCACCTTGCGCTGCCCGAGTTCATCACAAACTGTCTGCGCGACGATCCGGTCTTCCGCGGCGATCAGCGTCACTCGTCCTACGGCGTCGGCGGGAAGGTCCGGCACACGGCTCACGTCAAAGTTTGCCGCTGCGAAGCCCTCCAGGTAGACGGGGTCCACCTCGGCTCGAAACGCAGGAATGGCCTTGAACGAAATCGCCTGCCGATAGAGTAGTCCGCCGCCATCCCCGGCGACGGAAAAGTCGAGCACCGCCGGCCATGGTTCCGTTCCCGGAACCTGGAGATTGCCCTCGAGATGAAAGGGAGACGACGCTCCTCCGGCCAAATCGACTTTGCTCTGTCCGGAAACGACCTCCTTGGCACCATCGATCGGACGTGCCGCCCAGGACAAATTGACGCTCGATTCCGTTGCCGCGCGAATCTCACCTTCAAGGGAAATCGCGCCGCGGGCCAGGTCACCCACTGAATCCAATCGCACTGCGGGCGCGCCGCGCCTGAATACGAGCGTGCCGAACCGTTCCGGGGTGTGGTAGCTGCCCCCGATGGGAGCCCAGGTGGTGTAACGCAGACCGGCGGCGCCGTCGTCGGGGGAAAGTCCCGCGGTCCAGTCGCGGCAGAAGTTCCCGCGCCATTCCGTGCCGTCGGGCGGGGCGCCGTCGAGGCCGAAACTTCGAAACGGAATGGCAATTTCCGCAGTCCAGGTCGCCGCCACGAAGTAGGAGTCGTAATCCCGTTCGCACCCGAGTTTCCACTCCGCGTTCCAGGAGCCGTCTTGCCCCTTGGCGTCGTACTGAGTTCCCAGGGCGTTACCGCCGAGCAGAAAATAGGTTCCGCTCGCAGGATCCGGTTGCAGGTACACTTCGATCGCGTCATCGGTAAACACCGCCGCGTTGTCCCGCTCCTTCACGTTGGCCTGTCCGCCGGACTCGTTGAAACTGACGAAAGCTAAATAAAGGTGCTCGTCGTCGAAACCGGCCAGGACGGAGCTCTGGCGCGAGGCGATGTTTCCGGTCGTGTGCAGAAACCCGGTCACCTGGGCCGCGTGATTCCAAACCTCCGGCTCCAGGCGGCCGTCGATGACCGGCGGCGACACGAGGTAGGGGATTACCAACAGGGGGCTAATATCCATGGTGCGTTCCTTCCTTCTTGAGGCGCGTACGTGGTATTCTCTACCGGTTGATCCAATGGTCAAGCGCATACGCCGCGCGGGTATCCCGCCCGCAGGCGGCAACCGGAGCCAAATGCAGCAGCACGGGTACCTGCCCGAATTGCTGCGCAAATAACTGTAGGCGGGTCCGGCCCATGTAGCGAAGCCCCGAGCGCAGAGCTAAAGATGAATGGCTCGGACGAGTTGATCTTCCTCGGCCTCGCGGTCGACCAGGTCGGTGATGTGAACGGGAATGACATTCCCGACATTGTCGTGGCGGCGGCCGGCGTGCCGCCATTCCATGCACCTTCCGCAGTTGTTTCGGGTAGCGACGGCTCTACCCATTCGCGCCTTCATGACCTTACCCTTGCACAGCTCGGGCTTGGAAGCCCAAGCTACGGGGGCGGTTCAAATACATCCTCTTTTGCATCGCCAGGGTTCCGCAGCGCGCAACGGGAAAAATTGACAATGAATTTCCTGTGTGTTACTTATTATTCCGTTGCGGTCGGGCGCTTGGAGTTCTTCATAAAGTTGGGGTTTCGTAATTCGCTTGAACAAAAATGAACAGTGGCTAGTAAAGGTCGTTTTTCGACCGGCTGTCTGCGTCTTCACGTCCGCAATATTTTTGGCCTTGCCTGCCGAGTCAATCCGGGCCGCTGAAACCCTTCCCTTCCTCACAAGTTTCGAGTCGACCGACGCGCCACCTTACGCGGCAGGCGACATCGACGGACAGGGCTCCGGCGGAAGCTGGACCGTTCACGCCGGCGCTGTCGCCGTGGATGCAACGACACCGTCGCTGGGCGCGCAGTCGGTGGAGATGGGCGCCGACAGCTTTGCGGAGGTTGCGGTAAGCGCAAGTAACAACGTCATCTGGACGGATGTTTTTTTGCAAACGCTGGGTTCCGTCAGCGCACCGTTGGTACCGACCGGCAAAGCCAGCAGTGTTGTCTTCTGCAACGCGTCCAACGGGATCTGGGCGCTGGACGGAAACGGCGCCGGGGGAGGAAGCTATGTGTCCGTGTTGGATCCGCTGCGGACGAACCAGTTCGTCCGCGTGAGCATCCGCCAGGATTTCACGGCAAACATCTACGACGTCTGGATTGACGGCGCTCCGCTTGCCACCGGACTCGGCTTCAAGGACGACGATGTCGACGCAATCAACGCGGTGGAACTCACATCGGAAGGGACGAGCTACTTCGATGACATAAGCGTCACCACCGAAGGGCTCGACACCGACGCCGACGCCGACGGATTGGCCGACCTGGACGAGATGAAGCTGTACGGCACGTCGATCTCCAATCCGGACTCGGACGACGATCAAATGGAGGACGGGGACGAAGTTTTTGCCGGGACGTCCCCAACGGATTCAGCGTCCCTGCTCGAGGCGGCGTTAAACCTCGTCGGGGGACAGCTTGAAGTCAGCGTGGAGACGGTCGGCGGCCGGTTGTACACCATTCAGTCCGTACTCGATCCAACCGCAGGCCCCTGGCAGGATGTGCTGGGCCTGGTGGATCTGCCGGGTGACGGGACGCTTCAGAATTATGCGGTTGGCGGAATCGATGGGACGACAACGTTCAGAGTGAAGGTAAGCCAATAAGCGGCATGCACCGAACTTCCATCATTAAATGGCGAAAGATCCCCGCCCTCCCGAAAGGGTCGGGAGGGCGGGGATTTGAAAAGGAAATAAGGGAACCCATCAAAACAAAGGAGACGAATAGAATAGCAGCAACAGCGCCGCATCTCCTGGCATTGTTTGTTTCGGCTTTCTGCATCTCATCCAACGCCGCCCTGGTCGGCCACTGGCAACTCGAAGGCAACGCGAACGACAGCGCCGGGTCGAATCACGGCTCGACGATCGGCAGTCCGTCGTACTTTTCCGGCATCATCGACCAGGCCATCGACCTCGACGGCATCGGCCAAACGGTTTCCATTCCGCACCACTCGGCCTTGAAGCCGTCGAGCCAAATCACGATCAGCGCCTGGGTGAAACCGGCCGATCTGAGCCCGCATCGCCAGATCTATCGCAAAGAGGACGGCAGCAACCGCCACCTGCTCATGTTTGACCGCCGCGGTTTCATCTCGTTCGGGTTGAACATCGGAGGCTACGACGAGCTGCGTCCGACGATCCTGGCAAACGACTACCTGGACGGCAATTGGCACCTGATCACGGCGACCTACGACGGATCATTTATGCGGGTGTATTCCGATGGCGTGGAAATCGGCAGTACGCCCAGGAGCGGATCGATCGGCACGAGCGGAACAAACCCCGCGTATATTGGATCAAACTCCGCAAACGTCGAGTGGTTCAAGGGAGGCATCGACGATGTCCGAGTCTACAACCATGCACTCTCGCAGTCGGAGATCTTCGACCTCTTCCCGAGCCCGGTCGTGATCACGGAAACCGGAGGATCCACCGATGTCGCCGAGGGCCCGGGTTCAGATTCCTATGACGTCGTACTTTCCTTCGCACCGTCGGCAAATGTACTGGTCACGGTGGATCCTGACGATCAAACGGAAGTCAACAGCAACGGCGCGGGGAACCCGGTCGTGCTCACGTTCCTGACCGGCGCCTGGGACGATCCGCAAACGGTTACGGTCACGGCAGTCGACGACAGCGACCCGGAGGGAATTCACGTCTCAACGATCGCGCACAGTTCGTCCAGCGGAGACTCGGCATTCGATCAACTTCTCATCCCTTCCGTCCTCGCGACCGTGACCGACAACGAATACGCCGTTATCATCGCCGAAAGCCAGGGCGGCACCGAGGTCGACGAGCAGCAGCCCAGTTCGGATGACTACACGCTGGTTCTGACGATTCAACCCACCCACAACGTGGTGGTCACCGTGGACCCCGATGCCGAGACCGAGGCGAACAACGCCGGGGGTGGAAACCCGGTCAACATCACGTTCACGCCGTCCGACTGGAGCACTCCGAAGCCGGTCACGATCGAGGCCATCGACGATGGCGACTTAGAAACAGGCCATCACCGTTCCACCATCACGCACACCGTCGGCAGCACGGATCCGGGCTATGGTGCGCTTTCCACTCCCAACGTCATTGCCGTCGTGACCGACAACGAACCGTGGGGGTGGACACACGCGGGCGCGGTACCGGGCGGCCTTGCAGACGGACCTACGCTGATCGGAAACTACTATTGGTTTTCAGCCGAGGGCGTGGTGGCGGCCATCGATGCCGCAAGCGGCGGCCTTGCGGGCGTCTATAGCGGGCAGGGCCAGGCGCTGGTGAGCTGGGGTCATGATATCTATTTCATCGAAACCGAACCCGGCGATCCGCAGAATCCATTGCCCACCTATGAAGACTGGGAAGCGGATGAACGATTCGACGTGGTCTCGCAGGTCACCACCGGCGCAACGGAGTTGACTTTCGTGTGCCAGAATCCGGACCTGCCGGGCATCGAGTTGAACAAGCGGTACACGTTCGGTGACATCCAGGGAGAGACCCGGGCACTCGACAAACAAATCACCGCAACCGGAAACCTGGCGACCAAGACCCTGCTGCACATCGTATCCCGATCCCGTCTGGACACAACATTCCGGGACAGCAATTGTGTATACAGCCTCTTCTACAGCCGGGACGGACCGCACTACAGCGTCTACTCGGCCGACAGCGTAACCACGCCGATCCAGTACGCCGCCGCGGGCGGAATCATCGGGACGGCCGATGCGTGGTCGCAGGCCGAGTTCACCGCGGTCAACACATCGACCGACCAGGGACTCTCCCACTACTGGTTCACCGCCAACGGCCGGTGCGTGAAACCGTTGGGGTACGTAGAGCATCCAAGTTTCGTCACCACCGATGGCTGGGACCTCTCGTGGTTCGCCACCTTCATTAAGAGCACCGGCGATCCGGAAACCCAGACAGCCACACAGCGGTTCCACCTGTTCACCGGCGACCGCGTCACCTATCATCAGGAATACATAACGTTGCCCGAGTACGAGGCCGAAAACCGGGTCGAACCGGTGGCGCCGGTCAATTTGGTGCGTCGGTACGAACAGTCGTTTGTCGCGAATCAGGACGACATGGAATTCTTCTACTCGCGGGTTCGTTCCAAGGAGTATATCGGGAAATTCTCCATGGGGTTCCGCGACCTGTACTATCCGGATCACCCGGTCGGCAACGGGGCCGTATTGCATCAGGCCGAAGGCCCAGGGGCCGGAACGCACAACGCGATCAACATCAAGAACGCAATCGTCAACGGCAAGGCGGCACGTCCCCGGGTCCTCTCCGGGTGGTACGACTCCCCGCAGCACATCAACGTGAACTCTCTGACCGCCGCCGGGGTGCCCCAATGGTTCCTGAAAAACAAGTTCGGCAACATGGCGCCCAGCGGGTGGAGTCCATTTTACTTCTACGCGAATTTCAGTTCGGATTACATCAACTGGATTCTCCAGCGCCACAACCTGCAGGCGATTTATTATGACACGCAGGTTATTTACAGCGACTGGAACGCGCAGGGCCCGATAATCGACTGGCCCAACTGCATCGTCCGGCAAACGGAGGACTCCGTCACCATGAGAAACGGTCTCGCGCAGATCGCCCGCGACAGTGGCGGGATTTACTGGGCGAACTGCTCGAGTTGGGACGGCATGCAGGACATTTCCTATTGGGAGAGTATCGGCAATTACGGCACCTGGGCCGGCTGGCGCAATTTTGCCGAGCCGCTGATGATCCGCCGGATCGAAATGCGGCCCGGGCAGATGATGATTCCCCTTTACTGGACCGTCAACGCGGGGAGCGGGCCGAACAACTACGAAGATTACATCAATGTGGTGCTGGCCCTGTGCATGGGCACGGCGCAGTGCGGCTACAATCCGGTGTCCCTGTGGCATGACCCATTCGGCG